>ERZ773187.162-NODE-162-length-67797-cov-6.166795_pt1 | contig 67797 bp, 64 predicted proteins | sample MGYA00511242_ERZ773187 | MGnify/ENA primary metagenome ERZ773187 (study PRJEB29015, sample SAMEA2737744) | human gut metagenome | biome: human gut; feature: human-associated habitat; material: faeces | place: China | collected 2012 ...
TCATGCAGGGCAAGCCTATCGCCGAACAGGAGATCGGCAAACTGCTGCTGCTGGAGACGGTGTCGTACGCCGAGAGTTCGATGTGCCGTCGCAAGACGCTGCTGCACTACTTCGGCGAGGAGTATACGGAGGAGAACTGCGGCAACTGCGACAACTGCCGCAATCCGCGGCCCAAGATCGACGCCAAGGCCGCGCTGAAGATGCTGCTGGAGGCTCTGCGCGACATCGGCGACAAGTTCAAGGGCGACTATCTGGTGAATGTGCTGACGGGCAAGACCACGGCGCTGATAAAGAGCTACGGACACAACAAGAGCAAGTGGTTCGGCGCAGGCACCGAGCACGACGCCAGCTTCTGGGGCGCCGTACTGCGTCAGGCGCTCATCCTCGGACTGGTGGACAAGAATATCGAGAATTACGGACTGATCTCGGTGAACCGCAAGGGCGAGAATTTCATCGCCATGCCGTTCCCCGTGACCGTGACGCTCGACCACAATTACGACGAGGAGGAGCGGGAGGCCGAGGCCGTGGCCCCGATGGGCAAGGGCGGCGCGGCGGACGAGGAGCTGTTCTCGATGCTCAAGGACCTGCGCAAGAAGGTCGCCAAGCAGCACGGGCTGCCGCCGTTCGTCATCTTTCAGGACCCGTCGCTCGAAGATATGGCCGTGCAGTACCCCATCACCCTCGAAGAGATGCAGAACATTACCGGCGTCGGCGTGGGCAAGGCCCGCAAGTTCGGCGAGGAGTTCATCAAGCTGATCAAGGCCTACGTCGAGGAGAAGGAGATCATCCGTCCGCAGGACATGATCGTCAAGTCGGTCGGCAACAAGTCGGGCAACAAGATCTTCATCATCCAGTCGATCTCCTCCTTACTAAGATGATTCCTTTCGATCAGAGCCTCGCAAGCATCGGACATATTGGCTACTGCATATTTGAACACGGTGCGTCCTTCCTGATAAATATAATGCATCTTGTTATCCAACGTATAGTAGGAGGGAGGACATACCGAACCGCCTGCTTTTATATGCAAGAAAGGCAACCCTTTACCATCTGTTCTCAATACCGCGTCCATAATCCCCACATTCTCCGTTGTTGCCTCCAGCATGACAGCACCACCACCGTCACCGAAGATAGGACAAGTAGCACGATCTGTATAATCTATGATGGACGACATCTTCTCGGCTCCTATTACGATTACCTTCTTATAGTTTCCCGAACGGATAAAATTAGCCCCCGTCTCCAATGCATATAAGAATCCGCTGCACACAGCCTGCATATCGAAGGCAAAAGCATTTTTCAATCCCAACCTTTCGCATACGATTGAGGCGGTTGAAGGGAAACGATAGTCGGGTGTGGTGGTAGCGACGATAACCAGATCGATGTCGTCCGGATTGGTTTTTGTGCGTTGTATCAACTGTTTGGCCGCTTTACGCGCTATGTATGAAGTACCGAGTCCCTCTTCTTTTAAGATACGCCTTTCCTTAATGCCGATACGTCCCATAATCCATTCGTCGGTGGTATCCACCATCTTGGAAATTTCATCATTGGTCAGGATGTAATCGGGCACATATCCCCCGACTCCTGTAATTACTGCGTTTATACTCTCCATTGTTTTAAATTGATTTTGCTGTTTTTTTAGAATGAGGTAATTAATCCCAAATGATAAATGCGGGCGCAAATATATAGAAAAGAGAATAAAATCCAATGACTGTCTATGTCACAGCCACCTTTTTAAATAATAAAAAGGAATATTATGCCAAATTTTTCCAAAAGCGTTAATCGTTTTCTTGTGTTTGCAGGAAGATGTGCGTGGACGGTTTTTAGTAATAAGTAAAAAGTTTTTTGAATTCTTTATTGAGTCTGTATTTTTTTATCTATCTTTGCGGCAAAATTATCCGGTAGCTCTTTGGGCGACGGGGTGATCTTTATAAATAATGAAACTTACTTCTGAACGCGTAACGACTAAGGTTTTACCTGCACATGTGACAGGTAACGGCGTAGCCTTGTCTAAAAAGCGTTGGTTGGTTGCTCAAGTTCGTATTTATCACGAGAAAAAGACAAGCGAGCGGCTAACAAAAATGGGCATAGAAAACTATGTTCCGGTTCAAAGAAAGACCCATCTGTGGAGTGATCGTCGCAAGCAGATCGATCACATCGTAATTCCGATGAAAATATTTGTACGTGTTGATGCACAAGAACAGAAAGACGTTCTTATGCTATCGGCCGTCAGCCGTTATATGGTGCTTCATGGTGAGAGCGCTCCGGCTGTTATACCCGATACCCAAATGGAGAAGTTCAAATTCATGTTAGACTATTCGGAGGAAGCGGTCAATATGAGTAATGCTCCATTGAGTCCGGGTGAGAAAGTACGTGTCATAAAAGGCCCGTTGAGAGGACTGGAAGGTGAGCTGGTTACTTTGAACGGGAAGACAAAAATTGCCGTCCGGCTGGATATGCTCGGATGTGCCAGTGTCGATATGCCTGTGGGATATATCGAACGGGTGGTGTAGTAATTTATTAATTGGGGTATATATGAAGAACTTATGTGAGCGCTCTGCCGCATAAGTTTGTAACAATCAATGTAATTTTATTGGGGAAATCATGATTATTGCTTATCTAGCAGGCATATTCTTACTATCCATACTGCTTGCCACTGTAATTATTCCGCGTATTTTATTCATCTCCTACAAGAAACGTCTTTTTGATGTTCCTGATAGCCGGAAAGTCCATAAAACTCCGATCCCTCGTCTGGGCGGTCTTTCTTTTCTTCCTGTCATCCTGATAGCCTTATGTTCTGTCACGGGGATCCGTTATTATACCAATCATCCGGTCGATATGCTATGGGCTTCCGATCTGTTCATACAATATTTATTCTTAATAGTAGGCCTCACCCTTTTGTACCTGGTAGGAGTTGCCGACGACCTTGTCGGAGTAGGCTATCGCTATAAGTTTGTCATACAGATTCTGGCAGCTCTTCTTTTCCCGTTGTCCGGTTTGTGGATTAATGATTTGGGCGGATTGCTGGGACTGCATGAGATACCGGCTTATATCGGAATGCCGTTGACAGTCTTTCTTACTGTATACATCACGAATGCCATCAATCTGATTGACGGTATCGACGGTCTGGCTTCCGGTCTGAGCTGCATTGCACTGGGACTGCTTATTATCGTTTGTGCGCTCGTCGGCCAATGGACTCATGCTTTTTTGGCGGCAGCGACATTGGGAGTCGTCATTACCTTCTATTATTATAATGTATTCAGCGTTTCCGGCAGGAAACTATTCATGGGCGATGCAGGAAGTCTGACGTTAGGTTATATACTCAGCTTTCTAGTCCTGCATTTCTGGCAGAAGACACAGCTTTGGGACCCGTTTACGATGAACCTGAATATGGTGACCGTCTCCACACTGCTGATTCCCCTGCTCGATGTCGTGCGTGTGTTCTATTCCCGTGTCAGTGAGGGACGCAATCCCTTTACACCGGACAAGAACCACATCCACCATCGCCTGTTGCGTACAGGCATGAAAGTACGTACCGTGATGATAACCCTGCTCATGCTGTCACTGTTTTTCGTTGTCTCCAACTTTATATTATCATTCTATATCAATACCACTTTCATGCTTTTACTGGATTTGGCTTTCTGGCTGACTACTCATTTCATCATCCGTTATTTCATCATGAAACATGAAACTGCCACAGGCAGGAAATGGTATAAGACATATCGGAATTTCTTTTGGTAATCAAACACATACTTACTTTATACATACATCAACAAATAATGAAAAAGATAAACTTCGGACTTTTATTATTTATCCTACTGACAGGAACTTCCTGCATCTCTTCCAAGAAGATGATCTACCTGCAAGGAGTTGATTCATTGGCAAATCCCGCTCAAGTGATACAGCAGGACTATGAATTACGTATCAAACCGGACGACCAGCTCTATATCATGGTGAGCAGTAAGGAACCGGAACTGCTTGCTCCCTTTGCCAATACGCAGATACTAGGCTCATCCACATCCGGTGGAGGTACGAATATCCAGGAAACCACCGGAGTCCAGGTAGACAAGAACGGAAAGATAGACGTACCTGTCTTGGGTGAGATACAGGCAGCGGGACTGACCCGCCTCCAACTGGCGGGCGAAATCAAAAAACGTCTGGAAGAAGGACAATACATCAAAGACCCCGCTGTGAGTGTCCGCATCAAAGGACTGAAAATATCGGTAATGGGCGAGGTAAGCAATCCCGGCGTGCATGAGATGGCTGGCGACCGCATCACACTGCTCGAAGCGCTTAGCATGGCAGGCGACCTGACACCCACGGCCAAACGTACCAATATCCTCGTACTTCGTGAAGAAGAAGGGAAAAGACACACCTATACGGTCGATCTTACTTCCGGTCGGGATGTACTTGAGTCTCCCTGTTATTATCTTCAGCAGAACGATGTGGTATATGTAGAACCCAACAAATCCATCAACGTGAAAGGAAGCTCCGCATTGTCATATTTGGGAGCGGGAGCAAGTATCATTTCCGTATTAGCCTCCATTGTATCCCTGATTGTCGTACTAAGCAAGTAATAAGAAAATATGGAATATATTCAGGAAAACGAGAGAACACCCAAGAAAGACGAAGGAGGAATCAATCTTCGTGATGTCGTCGAACTGATCATAGCCAACTGGTACTGGTTTGTCCTGTCCGTTTTAGTATGCGTGGGATCAGCTTATTTTTATGTACTGACCATTCAGCCGGTCTATCAGCGCCAGGCAGTGATGCTGGTGAAAGATAAAGAAAAATCCGCTTCGGACATGTCCGCCATGCTCGAAGTGAGCGGAGGCATAACAGGTACCAGTGTCGATAATGAAATCTATATCCTGCGTTCCCACCAGTTGCTTCGTGAAGTAGTCAATCGCCTTCATCTGGATGTGGGTTATGCCAAAGACGGCATACTGCGTGATGCTCCTCTTTATGCGGAATCACCGGTAGAAGTTCATTTTATCGACCCTTACAATCAGCCAGTGTCATTCAATATTACTCCCCTCAACACGACAAAGTTCCGTATATCCGACTGGAAAGTGGCGGGAGAAAAGGGCCGAATGCAGGAGCAGGACCTAACGTACAATGACACCATCCGGACAGAAGCGGGAAGAATCGTCGTGCAGTTGCGTCCGGAAAACTTGTCCGCCTATCTTTCCCAACCGATATCAGTCAGCCGTATCAGTCCGGAGATAGCAACAAACATTTACCAGTCCAAGATAGCGACCTCATTGGCAGGCGAACGCACCACGTTAGTACAGATAACCTGTTCCGATACCAATATATCCCGTGCCGACGCTATTCTGGCCGCTTTGGTGAAAGTATACAGCGAGACGATCATAGAAGATAAAAACCGCATTGCGGCCAACACAGCTAAATTCATTGACGAACGTATCTCCATTATCAGCCGTGAACTAAGTGACGTAGAAGAAGACCTCACCGATTTCAAGCAACGCAATCAGATTGTAGATATGAGTGCCAATGCCACGCAATACTTGGCTGAGAGCAGTAAAATAAAAGAAGAAAGCGCACAATTGGAGACAGAGTTGTCTATTGCGCGGTCCATCAAGACCTACCTGGCGGATGTTACCCGCAAAGACCAGCTGATTCCGAACGTGACAGGAGTGGGAGATGTCAGTATGCAGAGCCAGATTACCGCCTATAACGAACTTATGTTGCAACGCAACCGCCTGAAAGAAAGTTCGGGCGAGAAGAATCCCGTAGTTCAGGCAGCGGATAAGAATCTGGAAGGAATGCGTGCGACAATTTCAGGCTCTATGGACAATTATATGAAAACCTTGCGTCTTCGTCTGGATAAGGCAAAAGCAGTGGAGAACCGCCTGGCGTCAAGCATTCAGGCAGTACCCAAGCAGGAAAAGATGGCGTTGAGCATTATGCGCCAGCAATCTATTAAAGAGACCCTCTATACCTTCCTGCTCAACAAACGTGAAGAGAACGCCTTGCAACTGGCCATTACCGAAGCCAATATCCGGGTGGTTGAAGAACCTTTCGGCTCCTATTCACCGGTATCTCCCGCACGTTCTTCCATACTGGCTGCTGCCTTTATAGTAGGGCTGCTGATACCATTGGGAGTACAGGTCATCATCCTGCTGTTGAACACATCCGTCCGCGGACGTAAGGATATTGAAGAATACACTACCATTCCGATTGTCGGTGAGATTCCGGCACGCAAAGATTCGGAAAGAGACGATGCGATTGTAGTAAGTGACAGCAGAAACGACCGTATCTCCGAAGCTTTCCGTATGCTCCGTGTCGATCTGAACTTCATAGCGAAAGAAGCCCGTGTCCTGATGTTCACCTCTACCTTGTCCGGCGAAGGAAAATCATTTGTCTCCCGCAATCTGGCGGTTGCTTTAGCCATTTCCGGAAAGAAAGTCATATTACTCGACACAGACCTGCGCAAACACACTCAAAGTAAATTGGCGGGAGTAAACAGGAAAGAAGGGTTAAGCACCTATCTGTCCGGTCTGAATTCAAATCCGGACACTCTGATAACCGTCGGAGCTTTCCATCCCCAAGTCGATACCATCTTTGCGGGAATCATTCCTCCCAATCCGGCAGAACTGCTGATGAATGAACGTTTTGATCAGCTGATCGACGAACTGAAGAAACGGTATGATTACATCATCTTGGATAATGTCCCCGCTTTGGTGGTGGCAGATGCGGCCATCGTCAGCCGTGTGACAGATCTCACAATCTATGTCATTCGTGACGGAGTGTTAGACCGCCGTTACTTGCCCGAACTGGAACGCCTGCACCAGGACGGCAAATTCAAGAATATGTGTATCGTGTTGAATGACAGTCAGGTAGAAAAGAAGAAGTACGGCTACGGGCAAGGTTATGGATATGGCTACGGTTATGGCTACGGCTATGGACATATAAGTGGATATTATTCAGAGGAAAATAAAGATAAAAAGTAGATAAAGTTAGGAAATCCAAGAAAGAATTAGTTCTTTTGTAGGACGAAACGATAGCTATATAAAATGAGGTTAATACAGTTTACATATAGAGGAGACGATTGGAGGTTAGCTTTGCCTGTTAATTTGCAGGAAGTCAATCTGTTGGTTGGCAAAAATGCGGTAGGCAAATCTAAGACTGTTCGTGCTTTGGGGAATGTGTTGCTTTATTTGATGCAGTTGTCCGAACGAATTTCTGTATCAGATATATTCCGGTGTAAGCTTCTTTTTGAAGACAAGGACGGTTTTATTAGCTATGAGTTTCAGCTGAGCAAGTCAAATGTTGTTTACGAGTCACTGACAGCAAATGGTGAAACCCGGTTGTACCGGAATGAGAGTGAGACTCATTTATGTGGTGAACCCATTAATCCTCCTTCCAACAAACTCACGCTTCATGTTCGTCGTGATGTATTGCAATATCCATTCATTGAAAAGATAATGCTATGGGCGGAACATGCATGTGGATTGTGTTTCAATGAGATAGAAATAGGTGGCGACAATGATATGCCTTTTTATATATTAGGTCAGAGACAGACTCTTTTTGAAATGGTAAAGTCCCTGCCCGAAGAATCAATTCAGCAAGTTGTCAGTCAGGCACATGGTCTTGGTTATCCTATTCTGCAAATCGAACTGTTGGAGCATGGAAGTAATCTGAAAATGGTATTGTTCCACGAAGAAAATGTGAAGAGTCCGATTTTTGGTTCATTGATGTCCAAAGGGATGTATCGTGCTCTCTATCTTCTTATCTATGCGCAATATATGTCTGTTCGTGAATATCCTTCTTTATTGTTGATTGATGATTTGTGTGAAGGACTCGATTATGAACGTTCAACAAAGTTGGGTAAATACCTTTTTGATTTCTGTGCAAAGCATGATATACAGTTGATAGCTACATCTAATGATACATTTCTGATGGATGTAGTCGATTTGAAATATTGGAATATACTTCAGCGTGAAGGAAGTGACGTCACTTCCATTGATATCATAAAGAATCCGGAACTGTTCAACGATTTTGCATTTACAGGTCTGAGCAATTTTGATTTCTTTTCTTCCGATTATATTGCTCGGAAGATGAAAGGGCATAATGAATAAACGTAAAGTTGCCGTATTTGTAGAAGGACAGGCAGAATATGTCTTTGTCCGTGATTTTTTGTGCAGATGGTACGATTATGATTCTACTCTTTTGGGAATAGAATGTTTTTCTCTTCGTTCCGATCTTTATAATTCAGAACCATACCCATTTGGTGATCGTAAAAGCGTCAATTACTATCAGATAGTAAATGTAGGCAATGACAGGAGTGTACTCAGCAAAATGTTGAAAGAAGCTCCTCGTTTGCAAAATGCCGGTTTTCATCAAATCATAGGATTAAGTGATATGTACAGCGATCTTTATCATGTACAAACAAAGGAAAGATGCATTGATGTTGCTGTGAATCAGAAATTGATAGATGAATGTCAAAATAGCCTTAATGCGTCTTCACAGAGGGATTTATTAAGTTATCATTTTGCTATAATGGAGGTTGAAGCATGGATCTTAGGGATGTATCAGTTTCTTCAACAGATTGATTCAAGTCTGACTCCGCAATTCATCATGTCAAGATTACAAATTGATATTACTGCCGATCCGGAAATATCCTTTTATCATCCGGCTAAAGTCCTGGATGAGATATATCGTCTGGCAGGGAGACAATACGGTAAACACCTTAACGAAATAGCTTCCATAACTTCGCAGTTCAGTAAAGATGATTATGCCCGTTTGCTTGCATCCGGTCATTGCAAATCATTCAACGAATTTATAAAAGACCTTGTTGCTGAATAGCGAACCAACTATCAATTATATTTTTATTTATGTCACAAGAATCTCGCGTAAGGAAATCCTTGCTTAACGCGCGTGTCAATCTTATTTTTTATTTCCTGACTCTAGCATTATCTTTCTTTTCTCGAAAGATATTTCTTGATACGTTAGGAGCGGATTTTGTCGGATTGACAGGCACATTGCAAAATCTGTTAGGTTTCCTCAATTTGGCAGAATTGGGTATTGGCAGTGCTATTGGTTACGTACTTTATAAGCCGTTATTCGATCACGACGAAACAAAGATCAATGAGATTATTTCTGTATTTGGCTACTTATACCGTTGGATAGGAAAAATTATATTGATAGCCGGATGTATATTGGCTTGTTTTCTTCCGCTTATATTCCCCAATACAGAGTTTGATTTAGGACTTATTTTCTTTGCTTATTTTTCTTTTCTCGCTTCTTCTTTAATTGGTTACTTTGCTAACTATAAACAGACTTTGTTGGGAGCTGACCAGAAGAATTATGTAGTTACTGCTTATTTTCAGACGGCCACTATTATAAAAACAATCATTCAAATGGCTTTAGCCTATTATACAGGGAACTACTATTTGTGGGTGATTGTTGAACTCTCTTTTGGTATTATCTATTCCTTTATATTGAATTGGAAAATAAATCAGGTATATCCGTGGTTGAGATCAGAAGTTAGTCAGGGAAGGATTCTTTTTAAGAAGTATCCGGAGGTGATGAAATACACGAAGCAACTGTTTGTACATAGGATTAGTGCTTTTGTGCAATTTCAAGTGTCTCCTTTTTTAATATATATATTTGTTTCATTGCAGACAGTAGCTTTTTATGGCAATTATACTCTTTTCATAGATAAAATAAGCATTTTTCTTAGCAATGTGTTTGGAAGTGTTAGTGCAGGCGTTGGGAATTTGATAGCAGAGGGAAATATTTCTAAAATAATACAAATTTTTTGGGAATTGATGGCAGTTCGCTTTTTTTTAGTAGGAATTTTTATATTTGGGCTTTATCATTTATTGCCTCCTTTTATTCAATTATGGTTAGGGAAGGAATATATATTACCCAATTCGGTACTCTGCCTTTTAATTGTAAATTTCTTTATGGGCTTATGTAGAGGTTTTGTAGATCCCTTTTTGTATGGTTATGGATTATTTTACGATACATGGGCTCCTATAACCGAATCTATTATTTATATCGTAGTCTCATTAGTAGGAGGATATTATTGTGGATTGATAGGAGTTATTATTGGAAGCACAATGAGCCTTTTTATTATAGTATGTTTGTGGAAACCATATTTTTTGTTCAAAAAAGGATTTAGAAAAAGTGCTTATTTGTATTGGATAGGATGGGGTAAATATACATTTATGTTTTTAGGAACCACTATTTTGTGTACAAATTTGATTGATAAAGTTATTTATATACAGCCCATTACATGGAATAATTTTATTTTCTATTCTTTATTTGTTATAATATTATTTGCTGTAATATATACTTTAATAATGTATTTATTTTCCAAGAGCTTACGTGTCGTTTTTAAGCGTTTATTATTTAGTTATATTTTTAAAAGATGATACCTAAAATAATACATTGTGTTTGGTTAAGTGGAGAAGAGAAGCCTTCTATTTATCTCAATTGTATTCAGACATGGAAAAACATAATGCCTGATTATGAAATTAAAGAATGGTCTCTTGCTAATTTGCCCGAAGAAGTAATCAACCACATATTTGTTTCTTCAGCTATACGTGAAAAAAAATGGGCATATGCAACAGATTACATTCGTGTATGGGTGCTTTACAATTATGGTGGAATATACATGGATATGGATGTTATGATATACAAAAGGCTTGATCCTTTTCTCAAACATTCAGCTTTTAGTTGCATTGAATTTAATCCTAAAAACTTTTATAAAAATCTATGTAAAGGAAAAACGGAAAATTTGTATGGCTTAAATATCGAAGCGGCTATTATAGGGGCACATCAAACGCATCCATGGATCAAAGATATATTAGATTTCTATAAAGGAATGGAGTTTGTTAACAATCCGAGCTTTTACCATAAAATAATTATGCCATTAGTTATAAGTAAAATTTCTATTGAGTATGGATTTAAGTATATTCCAGTCTATCAAGTATTGAATGACGATGTACATATATATCCTCCCGATGTGTTTTCTAGCTGTTATAACACAGCAATTATGAAAAGCAATTCTTGTTCTGAATATGGTAATAATCAGATACGTTATGCCTACCATTTATGTGCTCATAGCTGGTATGAATCTTTGGAACAAGATTCATTGTTTTTCAAATTAAAGAAAACTCTAATTGGTATATTAGGTAAGAAAAAAGTTTTTTTCTTTAAAAGAATATTTATAAAAAAGAGAATATTTAATCAATTATAAAGACTAATGCCTAAATTAGCGACAGTGGATCAGTGTACTGGATGTATGTTATGTGTGGATGTTTGTCCTCATGATGCAGTGGTTCCACAATATAAAAATGGATTTTATTATCCATCAATAAATTATACAAAATGTGTTGAGTGTAAGCTATGTGAAAAAAAGTGTCCTGTATTAAAAAAAGTATTTATAAAAAATGAATATTTAGATAAACCATTCGCTGTTTGGTCTAAAGTACCATTGAGAAGAATTGGAAGTTCTTCCGGTGGTTTTTTTACAGAATTAGCATATTATTGTTTTGAACAAGCTTCTGTAAGGAATATGCCTTGTTGCATTGTTGGAGTAATAATACAAGGGAAAAGTGTAGAACATAGAATTATAGAGAAAAAAGAAGATATTTCTTTGTTACAAGGTACAAAATATTTGCAGAGTGAAGCATCTGGTATATATGAACAGACATTACAATTTTTAAGAAAAGGATATTTAGTTTTATTCTCAGGTTTACCATGTCAAGTAGATGCTATGCAACTTTTCTTGGATAAGAAACAATATTCAGGAGAGATATTAACTTGTGATGTTATTTGTAACGGGGTTCCAGATGGCAGATTATTGGAGTTAGATATTGGAAATAATTTCCCGGATTTGAAGCAAATAATTTCGTTTAGGGATAAATTGAAAGGATGGAACAAGTGTTTAGCTTTTACTTATGAGAGAGAAAATGGAAGTATTTGTCGTCTTCCAATCGAACAAAGTTTCTTTTTAAAGGCGTTTAAAGCAAATTATGCCTTAAGAAAATGTTGCTATAAGTGCTCTTATTCTACAATTAAACGTAATACCGATTTTACTATAGGAGATTATTGGGGGAATACTTACTCTGTGGAAGAACAATTCAAAGGAGTTTCTCTTGTCATTTCTCATAATGTTCGTGCTACTGAAATATTAAAAAAAAATCAAACCCTTTTCTTTTATCCAGTTTTGTGGGAAGAATGTTTACGCGGAAATCCTCGTTTATACTCAGGTAAAAGAATAATTCAATATGCTATTCCTCGTTTTATAATTAATAGATTACTAAATCAGCGAAGATATTCAATATTAAAACGGTTATTAACAGATGAGACCGGTGCTGTATCAGAAAAGCGTTATTGGTGGATCCCTTTTAAAATTTGGACTATTTTATTGAAACATATAGAATCTAAGTATAGGGAATATAAACTTAAAAAAATACTCAATACATATAAAAATGAAAAATATTAAGATCTTGACATTCCATTCAGTGAAAAATTATGGAGCTGTATTGCAGACTTTTGCTTTATATATGTTTCTAAAAAATAAGTATAATAGTGTACAAATCATAGATTTTAATCCTGACAATATAACCTTTAAACCGAATTGGAGAAATCCGTTAACATTCATATTGTATCTAAAATTTCATCTTTTCAAAAGAAAAATGGAATTTACAATACCATTTAATGCTGAAACTTTTAGGAAATCTCCTCCACAGGCTGATGTGTATATTGTGGGAAGTGACCAAGTGTGGAATCCTAATATAACCAAAGAAAATCAAGATATTTATTTTTTAGATTGTATACCAGATTCGCAATATAAAATAGCATATGCTGCATCTTTTGGACAAGCAGATTTTAATGAAAATAATTATATAGCTTTTAGAAAATACATTCATGGCTTTAAGGCGATATCGGTAAGAGAGGAGACTGGAAAATTAATTTTGAATAAACTAAATCAGTCAGCAATATGTGTATTAGATCCTGTTTTTTTAATTGATGACTATGCTAAGTACTTTAAGTTAAAACCTGAAAAAAAAGAATTGGGACTCTTTGTTTTGAATAATTCTTCTACAGAATGTTTTGAAATAGCGAAATTTATTGCGGATGAGGTAGGATTAATGCCTAAAGTCATAAATAAAAATAGACCAATAAAAGGACTGAAAAATATCCCTATTCCCTCTGTTACCGGCTTTTTGTCAGAAATGCATTCATCGAGATTGATCATAACAAATTCGTTTCATGGATTAGCTTTTTCCATTATATTTAAGAAAAACTTTATATTTGTATGTACCGATAAAACTAAAAGCACTAGAGCTATTAATTTACTTGAAAAGTTATGTTTAATGGATCGTTTCTTTTATAGTTATTCAGATGTACTACATAGTAAAATATGGAAAAAATCTATTGATTATATAGGGGTAGATCAACGTTTAGGATATTTGAAAGAACAATCGGTTGCATTTATTCAAAATAATATATGAGAATCCTTCAAGTAGCTTCCGGTAATTTTTTTTCTACTTATGGAGGGGGGCAAGTTTATGTAAAAAATATTGTTGATGAAATGATTCGTCAACACTGTTCACTTGTAGTGTTTTCTTTTCTCAATAATCTGGATGTCATAAAGAAAAAGGATTATAAGGGTATTGATTTGTATGAAATTGGCAATATAGAGAAAGAAGAACTACAACAATTGATACAAACTATCCAACCTGATATCATTCATGCTCATAGTCAGAAAGCTTTAATGTGTACCATTGGACAAGCCTTGCATATACCTGTTATTGTAACGTCCCATCATGGTGGAATAGTTTGTCCTGCGGGAACATTGTTAAACTTCAAGGACGAAATTTGTAATGTTTCAGTATCTCATACAAACTGCCTGCCATGTGTATTACGGAATGTTCGGAGTGGGAAGTATTGGTATCCATTTATGAAACAGTTATCAATGGAACAATATATTTCTTTAGGGGAGAAATTGCAGGCTAAGCCTTTTATCCCTTTTATTACCCCTATTGGACAGTCTGCGTTATATATAAATTGTAAACAAAAAGAATGGCAAAGCATTGTAGAAGGATGCACCCGCATGATAGCTCCTTGTCATGCGATTAAAGAAGCGATGATACGCAATGGGTTGGATGAAAAAAAGATTATAGTAATTCCACACGGTATTCCTCTACCTTCCAATGTCTCTTCTTTCTCTTTTATCGGAAATGAGTGTGTTAAGTTTTTCTATGTAGGACGTATTTGTTATGTAAAAGGTATTCATGTCTTACTGCAAGCTTTTAACAGCTTGCAGCAAGATAACGTGGAATTACATTTGATAGGTGGTGCGGGTAATAAGGGAGAACGCAGATATATGGCTCAATTACAGAGAAAATATAAAAAAGATTCCCGTATTATTTGGCATGGAAAAGTTGAACCAGAACAAGTGTTTGATGAGATAAAAAATCTGCATGTTTTAGTATTACCCTCTATTTGTTTAGAAATCTTTGGGTTAAATATATCCGAGGCATTAGCTATGGGAAAATCTGTGTTAGCAACAAGATGCGGAGGTGCGGAAATGCAAATTGAAAATGGAGTGAACGGATGGTTGGTGGAGCCTAATGATGCGAAAGCCTTAAAAGCTAAGATGGAAGATATCATCAATGACGTTTCAATTATTCCTTCAATGGAGATGTCAGGAAGAAAAAGTGTAATATCTATTGAAGAACATTGCAAGATTTTAGTAAACTTATATAAAGAGAGTAAATTGTGAAAAAGAAGAAACTTCTCATTGATGTAAATTCCATAGTTCCTTATTATGTGTCAGGCAAGGTAAATGGCATAGGGCGTACTACATTGGAATTGCTACAAGCATTGGCAGATATAGATAATTTACCTTTTGAGATAGAACTGTATTCACAAAACATGAAAGGCATTGGTGGACGTAATACAGGATTACATTTTGAATGTTCTCATTTCTATTTACCACATCGGGAGAAATGGAATAAAATTCTGACAAAGTTTCCAATACGCGAATGGTTCACCGGATATGATATAATGCACATACCTCACAACTTTGAATATGTGCATTGTCCGGAAAAATGTATAGTAACATTGCATGATGCATTATTTATGCATATCCGGGAAAAAGCTTTCTCACATGAAAAAATGAAAGAAATCGTTCCTCCTTTTATTAATCAATGTAAACATATTATTACTTGCTCGGAATATTCAAAAAGGGATATTGTAGAAACAATGAAAGTTGATCCTCAGAAGATATCTGTCATTTATTGGGGGGTGAAACATGAAATATTTTTCCCTATGCAGGTATCCAAAGAAATACTAGTAAATGAATTGCCATTTCCTTTACGTAATACTGGCTATTTCCTGAGTGTATCATGTAATAATGAGAGAAAAAGGACAAATGTATTAGTCGAAAGTTACTTGCAATATAGTGAATGCGCATCTCCTGTGAACGATTTAGTTTTAGTATGGAGTAATCCTCCTGAAGAATTGACAGAAAAGATTTCACATAGCAAAGTAAAAGATCATATTCATTTCTTATCTAACATATCAGATAAACAATTATCCCTTCTGTACAATGGAGCGACTGCCTTATTTTTTCCTTCCATGTTTGAAGGGTTCGGATTACCTCTATTAGAAGGAATGGCGTGTGGAACGCCAATAGTAACTTGCCGCAATTCCTCTTTGGATGAAATAGGGGGGGAAGTCGTTTTTTATCTGTCTGACCCCATAGATAAAAGCATTATTGAAATGTTGAAAATGTTTGATACTGATAGTGTAGATTGTCGTCAAAAAGTAGAAGCAGGAATAAAACGTGCTTCTTTGTTTACATGGGAACGTACGGCAGAACAGACAGTGGAAGTCTATAATTCATGTCTAACGGATTCTATCCGCAAAATATGTTAAAATACAACGCTTGCTATATTTTCTTGCTATATTCGCACAATAGTTTATCTAAAGACTAAGTGATGGCAACAATACAGATTAAAAATATAGGTCCGATTACTGATACAGGGATAATACCTTTGACTTCAGTTATGTTAGTGATTGGTAAACAAAGTTCCGGTAAAAGTACATTTCTGAAGATTTTATGTTTTTGTAGATGGATGGAAAAACTGATTATGGTATCTGATGAAGAAGCTATATCTCAATATACACATAATCTGAAATTCCTGAAAAGCATGAAACAGTTTCATCGGTTTAATGACTCTTATTTTTCATCTGCAAGTTCTATCCGTTATGAAGGCGATACAATCACAATCACGATGGAGAATATTCTCAGTGATGTGAAGATTCTGCGGAAACCGGAGTTTGAAACAGTCAGGTATAATACTAAGCTAAGTTTCATTCCTTCGGAACGTAATTTGGTGTCTGTAATTAGAAATATAGATCAATCGTATCGGTCTGCGGAAAGTGATGTGCTGTTCAATTATATTTTTGAATGGGGAGAAGCGAAAGATTCCTATACGGCAGAACATCCTAAGCGATTGTCGTTTACAGACAATATAGAATATATCAATGATGGTGGAAACGATTTGGTCCGACTGATTAATGAGAATAAGATGATACCGGTTTATTATGCTTCCAGTGGCGTGCAGTCTGCCATGCCGTTAGATGTAATGGCTGATTATTTCACCGGTCTTGTGGGTAAAAATGCAAGTGTCAGTAAACACGACTTAGCAAACACATTGGCAAGGTATTTGGGCAAAGATAAGGAACTGACTAATGAAATGCTTAAAAGCATATCAAATAAGATGAAATATCAGTCGGTTCAATTATTTATTGAAGAACCGGAGCAGAATCTTTATCCGGATTCGCAGAGGAATCTTACTATCAATCTGGTTTGTGCTTTGAAACAGGCCATGCCTAAAGGTAGGGGAGATAGTATGTTGGTTATGACTACACACAGCCCTTATATACTTTCCACTTTGAATGTTCTTATAGCCGAGGCGTATGCGATGGACGCGAAGCCAAAGTCTGACAAATTGCGGAATATAGTAAATAAAGAGTGTTTATTCCCTTTATCTGCTTATTCTGCCTATTATATTCAGGAAGATGGCAAGTTTGCGGATATTATAGACAAGGATATTACGATGATTAGCGGAAATGAATTGGACGGGGTTTCCGATTGGGTGGATGACAAGATAGCTCGGATAAATGCAGTGCTTTATGGCGAAGATTAAAATGAAGCAACATGCCAACACTTATGAGGTACTGACTAATGCCGGTTTTACTCCCTCGCAACCTTTGCAATACCGTAAAGTTTTAGCTACATCTGAACAAGGACGTAAATATACGCTTGAAGTATCAAATAATCAAAAAACGACTTTGTTTAATGTGGATGGTTATATCATTACGAAAGGACAGAAATGCGATAAACTGATTCTGGTCGATAAAAATGAAGAAGGTGATGATGAAACCTGGAACGAAATATTTGTTGAATTGAAAGGGAAAGATGTTTCTCATGCGATAGACCAAATACGTGAGACCTTAAAAAATCCTTTGTTTGCTCATCCGAGTAATAAAATTATAAAAGCAAGAATTGTAGCGGCTTCCTTTCCTGCTAATAAGTCAAATCCTATTATGGAAAAAGCAAAAAAAGAATTTGCAGCGTCTCCCTATTTTTGCGAATTACGGGGAATGAAGAACGGTCAAAAAGATAAAATATAACTTCATATAATAATCTTATTTTTTTAGGATAGCGTTCCTGCATTTAATTATTCATCTTCTGTGAAAATTTTAATAACTATACCGTGCCTTCTTACCGGAGGCACGGAGATACAAACATTGAATCTTGTACGTGCATTGGTACAGGGGGGACATCAGGTTATAGTAGCCTGTTACTTTGAATATACTCTGGCAATGGTACAATGCTATCAGGATAATGGTAGTAAAGTAATTTGTTTAAGCCCGGATGGTACACGAATAGGAGGCTGGAAAGGTATCCTGTTTTTATTTAAGGGCCTAAGGGAAGTCTTAAAAAATGAGAGACCGGATATTGCCCATGTACAATATATGGCTCCGGGAGCTATCCCCATTTTTCTTTTACGGTTGTTGGGCATGAAGAATATTATTGCCACCACACATACGGCAGCAGATATTTATCCAAATCTTCGTTTGATACACTTTGTTCAAAAGTACTGTGTGCGTGTGTTCACCTGTATCACTATGCGTGCGGAAAAGTCTTTTTTCGGGAGTGCAGAACTCTATAACTCAAGCACAATATTGAAAAAACGAAATCATTTCACCATTTACAATGCCTTGCCACCTTATATTCATATTCGCGAGGAACAGAAACCTTTTTCTGACGGACAAATCACATTAGGAGTAGTTAGCCGTTTGGAACGGATTAAAGGGATGGATTTGGTTGTCCCCGCATTTGCCAAATTGAAAAAACAATATACGGACATTCGGCTATTAGTGGTGGGGGACGGTTCGCAAAGGAGTATAATGCAAGAACAGGCGATAGAACTGGGAGTGAATGATAGTGTTGAATGGATGGGACGACAGGAGCAGCCTTGCCTACAATCATTGTATGACCGGATTGATATTCTCTTAATGCCATCACGTAGTGAGGGATTTGGACTGACTGCTATTGAAGGTATGGCTCGCGGTTGCGTGGTAGTGGCTTCAGATACCGGAGGATTGCCGGAAGTTGTAAAAGATGGAGAAACAGGACTTTTGCATCAGGTAGAAGATGTCGAAGATATGACTGCCAAAATACAATCCTTATTGGAAAGCAGGATGAGGATTATCCAGCTTTCCCGAAATTCAGTTTCGTATGTATCACAATTCAGTTTTGCAAAATATGCTGCGGCATTTTGTAACTTATACGAACGTATAAAACATATAAATTGATTTATCCGGATGTATCTATTGAATTATCTTTATTTCATTATTATCACAGGCTTTGGCATTAAGTTTCTGTTTCAGCGTGCAGGAAAAGTGCGCCACCCTTTGAATAAGGAACAGATGCTTAGTTTCGACGGCCCGGAGTTGTTTTGGACGTTAACTTTCTCTACCGGCTTGTTAGCGCTTTCTGCTCCGGGAGCACTCGACTTGATGGCTATCCGGCTTTTAGTACTTGAAAGCCTTTGTTTGATAGGTTTGTTTGTGGTGAAACGGAAACCGGTATGGAGTGCGGTGAGTATTTTCTATTTGCTTTATATTGCTTGGTTACTGATAGGACTTTCTTATTCTCCTGCTCCTGCCTATGGCTTCCGGGTTATTCTGAAATATTTGTATCCATTATGTATTATGCTGTTTGCTTCGGCTGTGGTACATGACGGAGAAGTGTTTCTAAAAGCGGGATTATGTGTTCGGTGGGTAGCGGTAGTTTGCCTCATTTTTTCTTTTGTACCGGGAATAAGTATTCTTGTACCCGGAGTGTTCTGGTATGGTACTGCTCGTGCCATTCATTTCATTCCTATTTGCATATTTTCATTGGCACTTTACTTTTACGGAGGAAAAAATAAGAGAGATTTATGTTGGGCTGTTTTGTTCGCTATTCCTTGCTTTGTATGGGTGTTTCGTACTAGTATCATGGGGACTACATTGGCAGTAATGACTTTTTTCTTTTTTCGTTATCGCTTAAAGTCATTACCTGTTATAATGGGAATCTGTTTGTTGTTTATTGTTTCTATATTTACTATTCCCAGTCTGAAACAAAAAATGTTTAAAGATGATAATGTCAGCATTGAACAATTGAGAGAAGGGAAGATTAGTAAAGATAATATTAATAGTAATGCCCGATTTGGAATGTGGGAACATTTGATGATTCGTTTCTATAATCAGAAAGAGTTGTTGGGGTCGGGCAGTGGGTGTACACAAAATTATATGTATACCCATTTTATATTTGGAGGATTAAAAGTGCCGCATAGTGATTACGTACAGATATTGTGTGATAATGGAATTATTGGACTTATATTGTATTTGTTGGCTGGTATCATTGCAATATTTCATAGTTTCTTGATTTACAATAGAAATCATAGGAGTATTGTAAAGATTGTGGCTATAACGGCAGGGAGTACTATGGCAGGGATGCTATTGACATTATATTCGGATAATGTTGTAAATTATTCGATGGCGACTCTTTCTATGCCTTTTGGATTTTATGGAATGATGTTAGGATTAAATGAAGCGAAATAGATGATATCAGTAGTAATACCTCTTTATAATAAAGAAAAACAAATAGCAAATACACTACATTCTGTATTGCGTCAGACTTTCCAAAATTTTGAAATTGTAGTAGTAGATGATGGTAGTACGGATAACAGTGTACAGGAAGTAGAGAAAGTGAACGATATTCGTATTCGAATTGTTCATCAAAAGAATGCAGGAGTCTCTGCTGCTCGTAATAAGGGGATTGAAGAAGCACGATATGATTTAATCGCTTTCCTTGATGCGGATGATAAATGGGATCAAGAGTACTTGCAAACTCAGTATGGATTATATGAAAAATATTCAGATTGCAGTGTTTATGCTTGTAATTATGTATTTCAGGACGTTAGTGGAATAATGAAAAATACGATAATTCGTAAGTTACCTTTTCAGGAAGAAGAAGGAATCTTGACTAATTATTTTGAAGTGGTAAGTTGCTCGCATTTTCCAATATGGACTTCTGCAATAATGGTTAAGAAAGAAGCTATACAGGCCGTAGGCGGCTTTCCTGTCGGTATAAAATCTGGAGAGGATTTGCTGACTTGGGCGCGATTGGCAATTCACAATAAAATAGCTTATTCCAAACGCCCTTTAGCCTATTATATTGAAACGGCTTCAGATACAGATGTTAGTAAAATAAAAATGAGGTCAGGAGGGGAAAAATATATATTGAATGAACTGTTACGTTTATATGCTGATATGAAAGAAGGAAGCTTTAAACAACAGTTTAAGGCATTCATTATAAAATGGTATAAAATTTACGCAGTGACTTTAATTGAAGTAGAGAAAGGACATCAGGCTATTAGCGTTGCATTCCATGCTGTTGTATTTGGAGGAACATTGAAGTCCTTTTTTCCTATAGTCTGTTTAGGTTTGTTGCCCAATAAACTTTCTCTTTATTTGTTTTATAAATTAAGATAATATGCATATTGTTTTTGTTTGCCGAGAATATCCACCTACTTTGCGAGGTGGAGGGATAGCTTCGTATATACATGAGATGGCTATAAATTTGATACGTCGGGCACATTCTGTTACAGTCATTTGTGCTTCTGATGATACACGTGTTTTCAGTGACCGGAAAGAGGATGGAATAAGAGTGATCCGGTTATCCGGTGGAGATTTTATATTACCACAAATAGAAAAATCTTCTTTAATCAAGAAAATGCGTTGTTTATATCGGTTTTCTCTTACAGAAAGAAAATACTACGGCAGATAGAACAATTGAAAGACGTAGATATAATCGAAGTGGCAGAATATGGTGCAGAAGCATATTATTTGTCAAAGTGCCATGTACCGGTTGTTATCCGCCTTCATACACCAACTTTGCTTGACAGGAATAATTTTAGTATAAAGAAATTCAATATTCGAACTTTTTATGATTATTGGATCGGTAAAAGGGAACTTTCTATTTTATCCCAATTTAAATATGTTACCTCTTGTTCTGCCAGTCTGAAAGATTGGTTTTTAAAATATGTTCCCGACATGACCGGCAATATAGAAGTCATATATAATCCTATCGAAATTTCAAAGTGGAAAACGGAGAAAATAGATTATGTCGAAAATTCAATCCTATATGTAGGAACCGTAATGGAAGGGAAAGGGGTTGGAGATTTAATCGAAGCTTGTCGTATATTGAGAGAACGAAATATTCCGGTGACTTTGAAGATTGTCGGGAAATGGGGGACTTATGCGATGAAGTTGCAAGGTTATGTGACAGACAATCATTTTGATTGGTGCTCTTTTGAAGGGAATTTACCTCGCGAAGAATTACAGAACCTCTATTCAAAAGCTAAAATATCTTGTTTCCCGTCGTGGTGGGAAAATATGCCTTTAGTTTGTTTGGAGGCTATGTTGGCGGGTAATGTAGTAATAGGTAGCCGAAATGGAGGAATGACTGAAATAGTAACAGATAAAAAAGATGGTTTTCTGATTGAACCTCATGCTCCGAAAGAATTGGCAGAGTGCATTTATAAAGCATTGATGATGAACAAAAACAGTGTGACTGAAATGAAAAAGAACGCATTGTACAAAATACAGGGGAAGTTCTCATTTGAAGCTGTAATGCAATTTATGGAAAACTATTATGTGAGTGTAATAAAAGATTATAAAAATGAAAAAGGTCCTTTGGGTTAATCCTTCTTTTTTAGACTATCGTATACCTTTGTATGATGAGTTGAATAAATTATATCAAAATAATTTTCATTTGATATATAGCAAGCAACGAGTACCTCAAAGATGCATTGACAAGATAGAAAGTGTTTTAAAAGGAAATGCTTTAGGTCTATTGACCGAAAAAAATGTATCTATTGGGAAAAAGGATGGTTTTGCAAATTCCGGAATATCTTTACCTTTTCCGAAGGGGCTGTATCGGTTAATTAAATCAGTAAAAGCTGATATTGTTATTGCAGAAGGCTTTTTCCAGTTTACCCCATGGGCTTTGGCGTATGCTATTTTTAATAGAAAACCTATACTGATAGCTTATGAACGCACTGCTCATACAGAGAGAAATTGTCCGGCATGGAGACGAATGTATCGGAAATTTGTTAATTTATTTGTAGATGGTTATGTTGTGAATGGAATTTTGACCAAACAATATTTGGTATCACAAGGAGTTTCTGAAAATGTGATCTTTACAGGAGCAATGTGCGCGGATAGTTTTCATTTGGCGGAAAAGGTAAAGATGATAAAACCCGAAGAACGATTGTTTTTTAAAAGGGAACTACATATCGAAAAGAAAGAAATTATATATTTATATGTTGGCCAATTAATCACTAGGAAAGGAGTTGCTTATTTATTGGATGCATGGAAAGAGCATATTCTGAGCCATCCTAATGACCATCTTCTAATTGTAGGAGAAGGTCCTTTGTTTGATGATTTCGTACAAGGATATGGCTTTATGAATTCTATATCTTTTGTTGGAAATATTGATTACTCTCGAATAAGTGAATATTATGCCGTTGCTGACGTCTTTGTGATTCCTACATTGGAAGATAATTGGAGCTTGGTTGTTCCGGAAGCAATGGCCTGTGGACTCCCTATTGCGTGTTCTGTATATAATGGGTGTCATCCGGAACTAGTACATGAAGGGAAGAATGGGGTGTTGTTTGATACCTTGAACAAGGCTTCTCTATTGTATGCTTTGTCTTATTTTCATTCAGTTGATTTGGAACTTTTTGGGAAAGAATCTATGAAAATTGAACAGAAATATAATCCACAGAATACAGCAAGAAATATATTTAAAGCCATTGAAACTGTGGCTGAAAAATAAAACCATATACCCTTAAACTTTTAATGAAAATTCTTCTCGTCCACAACAACTACGGTAAATATAGCGGTGAAGAGGCTGTGGTTGATAAAATGGCTTCAATGTTCCGTGAGCATGGACACGAGGTGTGTTTCTATCGCTTAACCACAGAAAGAAGTCGTGAGAGCTTATCCGGAAAGATAAAAGGTTTCCTTTGTGGCATTTATTCTCCATCAGGGGTGAAGGGCTTGCGGGAGATATTGGAACGGGAAAAGCCGGATGTTGTGAATGTACACAATCTTTATCCTTTCATTAGTCCTGCCGCTTTATTTGAATGTAAGAAGGCGAAAGTACCGGTAGTAATGACGGTTCACAATTTCCGTTTAATTTGTCCGACGGGGCTATTTATGCGTAATGGTAAGCCTTGTGAGGTTTGTCTAAAAAAGAGAAATGAGTGGAGCTGTATCCGATATAACTGTGAGCATTCCTATCTCAAATCTGTGGGATATACGTTACGAAATGTATACGCTCGCTGGACGGGGGCATATAAAGATAATGTAAATACATTTGCTTGTATTACGGAGTTTCAGAGAGAGAAACTGATGGAAGCCGGATTTGATAAAAACAAAATAGTTGTGATTCCCAATTCGATAGATGCACCATCGGGGTATGAAGCAGCATTGGGAAGCTACATAGCATATATCGGCAGGTTAAGTTACGAAAAGGGATATGACTTGTTGGTGGAAACAGCTCGCAAACATCCGGAAATTCAATTCTGTTTAGCAGGGGCAAAGAGAGAAGATACTAATATCGCTTTCCCTGAGAACGTGCGATTAATGGGGTATTTGAAGGGGAAGGAGTTAGAATCTTTTATAAAGAACGCCCGTTTGGTGGTGATACCGAGTAGATGTTATGAGGGTTTTCCTATGGCTATTTTGGAGGCGGCACAGTTTGGCAAACCTTGTGTCGGTCCCGATCATGGTGGATTTACTGAAATTATAGGCAAAGGAGAGAATGCTATCGGACGATTGTTTAAACCGAATAATCTGAATGACTTGGAAAAACAAGTCCTGACTTTGTGGAATCAACCTGTATTAACAGAGGAACTTGGACGTAAAGCCTATGAAAAGCTCCGGAAAGAATACTCATCGGAAGTCGTTTATAGGAAATGGGATGAATTGTTTACTAAGATACTTTATGGATAATATGCCCTTAGATTTAGATATTAGTGAGCTTTTGCCAATGGATATACACGAATGGGATAATTTGCGTAATACTCCATTGCCTTATTGTTTTTCTGACGAAGAATTTGAAAAAGAAATTGCAGAATCAGAAAAGAGTGGATGACAATGATGTGAATACATTTATAATTAAGTGGAAGAACTTAAAATAAAATCCCTAATAAATCAATGAATAATGAAAATGAAAACACAAACCTCTGTAACTTTGAGGGGGGGGGGACAAAAAGCGTGCCAAACTACGTATTCTTGGTCTTGATATTATTAGAAGTCTGGCAATCTTATTTGTAATAGCCGGACACTTTTTTGTCTTACATACTCCGTTTCGCTCTACTAATTTTGAAGGCTTATCCTTGTTCCTACAAGCAGGGCTTATCCCTTTGTTTCAAACGGGAGTTCCATTGTTCATCATGCTGACCGGATACCTGAATACAAATAAAGTATCAGAGAAAAAATACTATCGGGGAATATGGAAGGTGCTGATTGCCTACGTTTTCTTTTCAATATTGACCCTTGTTTTTAGAAAATATTATTTGCATGAGGATCTTTCATTATTCAAATCAGGACTCAAGATTCTTGATTTCTCGGCAATCCCTTATGCGTGGTATATTGAGATGTGGATTGGTCTATTTCTTTTCACTCCATTTTTAAATCTTTTATATAAGGCTATTCCCACTCAAAAACAGAAAATGGTGTGGATAGGGATATTGTTTGCGATGACAGCTATTCCTGATTTGTTTAATCGTTATGGCTTTCATCTGGTTCCCGGATTCTGGCAGACTTGTTATCCTTTGATGTTTTTCTTTATTGGGAGTTATGTAAAAGAATATCAGCCTAAAATTAATCCATTATGTGGATGGGGAATAATTATAATATGTTGTTTGATTAATCCCGTCTTCAATATATTGTTCGTCCATAATCGTCCGTTGATTCATATAGCGGGAGATCCTTCCGGTATGTTTGGGACCATCATAGCCGTTATCTTCTTTTTGTTAGTTTATCAGCGGGATATTCAAGTTCCGTTGATGAGGAAAATATTTACCAAAGTTTCTTTATTGTCACTGGACGTTTATTTGTGTTGTTATATATTCGATGCAATTTATTATCCGTGGTTTAAGGAACATTATTTTATCAACCAGTCTCAATTCGGAATGTTCTTTTTTGTGATTGTTCCTTTGGTATTTATTTCATCGTTGGTTTTGGCGCAAATAAAAGAATGGCTGTTTAAAATATTCAAAGTAAATCATCTTTGGGTCTGATATATCCATGTTCTTCGAACTATCCAAACTTTTGAATTTCTTTCTTTCCCCCATTACATGGATACTGTTATCCTTGATTGGTTTTTTGGTATTCAAGTGTAAAGTTAGGAAAAGAGTATGTCTACTCATTAGTATTTTGTTCTTCCTGTTTTTTACCAACCATTTATTAGTTGATTATATCAGATATTGTACAGTTAAGGAATACACTTCCGTTTCGATAGATACAGCTAAGCGTTATAAAGTTGCTATTGTCATGGGAGGTTTTGCTTCAATGAACGTGCAGACGGGGCAAATGCGCTATGAACAGGATCGTGCAGACCGTTTGTGGGAAGCAATACGTTTATGGAAAAAAGGACAAATCGGTAATATTCTGATTACGGGTGATCCGACTTCCATTCTTCAAGAAGATGGAACTTCAACGAGAGATTTGTTCTTAAACTATATGGAGGAATTAGGAGTACCTCGTACTGCTTTTATTCTTGAACAACAAGCGCGAAATACACGTGAGAACGCTAAATTCACAAAAGAGATTCTTGAGGCAAAGCAAATAGCAGGCAAGGAATGCATTCTTATCACTTCGGCTACTCATATAAGGCGCAGTCTGAAATGTTTTGCAAAGATTGGGCTACATCCCGACTTTTTATCGGTAAATACCTATGATGCTCCCTCAAATATAAATCATCGTTCCTTTTATCCGGATTGGAAAGCTGCTGTGAAATGGCAGGAGTTATTGAATGAATGGATAGGGGATTGGGCTTATACGATGATGGGATATATGTAATTATTGGTTTAACGGATTAAATATAACTATATGAAAATTAAGCACTTACAAAATTCGGGGGGGGTAAAATCTCTCTCTATTTATTATTATCATTGTCTTTTTATGTCTCTTTATTAGTATTAAATAGCCAATTAGAGTTTTCCGGTTTCAATTATTTTACAGCGCAATGCCGAAGATTTGCAGATGCGATGGCATTTGCCATCCCAATCTTCTTTTTATATAAAAGAAGATTCTTGTTCCCTTACATTATCTTGGTTAATGCTTATTTATTATCCAATATATGGTATTATCGGAATTATGGAACCCTAATGCCGGTAACTTCATACACAATGGTAGATAATTTGGAAGGGTTGGGACCGAGTGTCTGGAACTCTATCCAATGGGTTGACCTATGGATTGTATTTCCTTCTATAGCTTTCCTCGCATATTATAATAAATTCATGAAACTTTTTCCCGCCGGAGATTGCCGGACTGATTTGAAGCTGCTGGCAGGGAGTGTATTGTTGATCTTTATGATAGAAGCTCCATCATACATTTTACATAAGCCGACTGAATATGCGCATCCTTATGGTTTATATCGTAATGAAATAATACGTGCTTACAGGCAATTTGGATTTATCAATTACTGGATTTATGAAGTGAAATATCTTCGGGGATGCACTGCGGAAGAGAAAATGTATGCAACGAAATTTATGGAGACATTGAAACCAAAGAAACCGGTTACTTCATTGGTAGAGAAGCATAAAAAGAATCTGATATTGATTTTAGTAGAGTCGCTGCAATCATGGCCTATCAATTTGCTGGTAGATGGGAAAGAGATCACTCCCTATCTGAATTCTTTAACTAAGGAAGATGATGTACTGTATTTTTCAAAAGTGTTGCCACAAGTAAAAGGAGGACGTTCAGCCGACGCTCAGTTATTGTTGAATACAGGACTTTTGCCTATAGAAACGGGAGCTGCAGCCAGCCTTTATGGCACTCATGAATATCCGTCTTTACCGAAAGCACTAGCCGTTCATGGATATACGTCTATGTCTTTTATTTGCGACAATAAGGCTTATTGGAACCAGGAAGCTACAACGAAAAGTTATGGATTTGAAAAGTTGTATGACCGCATGGCAAAAGGTGCACCTATGGTTAGAGCAGATGAGAATCTGTTTAAATATAGTATTCCTATTTTAGAAAAAGAACAACAGCCCTTTTATGCGCAATTGGTTACAATGTCCGGTCATGATGCCATAAAGACCGATTTTCAGAGTCAGTTTGATAATCTTGAATTAGAGGATATACTTGTTAAGTATAATTTAATCATAACAGAATATGTAGACCGATGTATCGGAGAGTTTATTAAGGCCTTGAAAAAGGATGGACTATATGAGAAGAGTATCATCGTCATAACGGGCGACCATGATGCTATAAGCTACAATCGGTACGAGGGACGGGAGAAATGTGAGCTGAGTGATCGATATGTTCCATTATTCATGTTGAATGCTCCTTTGAAAACAGAGTGTGATAAGGTGATAGGACAGTCCGATATATATCCTAGTTTACTGGATGTTATGGGGGTTGAAGATTATTATTTTCGTGGATTGGGAGAAAGTGTTTTTAGGAATCAAAGTAATTGTGCTGTATATCATACAGGAGAGACAGCCGGTCATTGTCTAGACGATTACGGCATTAGAAAGAAAAAGGAAATGTGGAAACTTTCAGATATTTTAATCAGGATGAATTATTTTAAATCGTGTATGGATCATTAATATTTTATGGAAAAATACTTCAACATCAACTACGAATTTGACAAACAAAGCGTTTTCTCTTCCATCGACCGCCAACTGCAAACTTCCTCTCCCGGCTACATCTGTGTGGCGGACGGGGTTATACTGAACACGGCCAACAGGAAGCCGGACTATCTGGAAGTGGTGAACGGCAGTATGTTCTCTATTTGCGACAGCAGTTATGTGCCGCTTTATCTGCGCTGGCTCTATGGAATTGAGCGGAAACAGTATTGCGGAAGTGAAATCTTTATGGACATCATCCGGCAGAAAAAGTACCGGATGTTTTTCATGGGGACTTCACAGGGCACTTTGCAAGGGCTTAGCTATCATCTTTCACAGATTGACGAACGTATCAATGGGATGACTTTTTATGAACTTCCGTTTTGTAATGTAGAAGACTTCGATTATCCCGGAATTGCACGGATGATAGATGAAGATGGTGCGGACATCATCTGGGTGGCTCTGGGTGCTCCGAAACAGGAGATATTCATGAGCCGTCTGAAGCCTTATCTGAAAAGGGGAGTGATGATTGCCGTCGGAGCCGCTTTTAAGTTTTATAGCGGGACAGACGTGAAGCGTGCTCCCCATTGGATGGTTAAGATGCATCTTGAATTTGTCTATCGTATCTTTAGTGAACCTAAGAAACAGTTGAAACGCTGCGGATGGATTGTATATACACTTCCCGGATTGTTGTATCGGGAATGGAGAAAAAAGAAACTTGCTACCAATTTCATTCGATAATCACCCAACACCCTGATTTATTACTCCCTTCACGCCTTATATAACCTGCGTCACGAAGTTCCTTGATTTTCTTTTCAATAGCACGACGTGTCACAGAAAGAGTGTCAGCTATTTCGTCAAGTGTTATGCTTGAGTTATGACGAATCAACTCAATAATTTGTCCCGAACTTATCCCGAATTTAACCCGAACTTTATCCCGAACTTCAGAGTATTCGATCTGGGGCAGGGGACTTCCTTGATGATTTTTTAAAGCATCCAGAATCTCTTGCAGCATAAAGTCAATGAAAGGTCCGGAATTGGCTGCTGCTGTGCTGGCTTGAATAGCGTTATAATAAGCCTCTTGGTTGGCATACACCATATTTTCCACAGGGAGATGTTCAAATAGAGGGTGTAATTTCCCTAATATGAGTGATTGCCATAATCTGCCGGTTCTTCCATTACCGGCGCTATAGCAGTCTTGCCTTCTATGGCCAACGAACTGTGAATTGTTCTTATCCGATTAGCTTTCCGCAATCAGATTAATGGCATGAGCAGATATGGTGAAAGGAGGTGTATACATATATCAGTTGAATGATTCGGTTCATAATAGATGGAACAAAAATACGAAAAAATATCAGTTTATACAAAATAAAAAGGCGGTTCATCCATCCGAACCGCCTTTATTATCCACATACCTCTTATTTTAAGAGGAACCGCTATTCCTACAAATCTTCATACTCTTTCCTCGCATCGAAGCATGGGCACGCTTTATGAACATTCGCGCTCAACTGATAATGCCCTACAATCTTAGCTTCGGGATACAGTCCTTTCAACTCACCCAATACCCGGCGGAGCGTTTCTTTTTGCGAAGCGGTTCTGGTATCCGTCGGCTTACCCAATTCATCCAGTCCACCTTCATAGCAAATCGATAAACTGTGCAGGTTGAATCCGAGCGCGTGTGCGCCAATCTCACTCATTGGGCGGGTGTGATGCAGCGCGCCATCCTTCGTCACATAAAAATGATACCCGATACATTTGAAGCCACGTTTCAGATGGCATTGGAGCAACTGCTCCTCCGTGAAGGGAATATTCGCACGGGTAGCACTGCAATGCACAACGATATACAGAATGCTGCGCGGCACATATTCCTCCTTCAACGAGAACTCTTTCAACTCTTTCATTCGATCCGGCCGTTTAGATATGTCCCATACAAGACGTTACATCCAGAGCAGATACGATTGAAGTAGCTACTGTAATAATGATCTGTAAAATTTGTTTCCAAATAGACTTTTTCATAATTCTTGAATTTTTAAATTAATACTACCAAACATCCTAGATCTTATTCTGCCGGATCCGGAGCTTCTCCATTATTGCCGTCGTCCGGGTTTCCACTGCCACCGTTTCCGCCATCCGGCTTCCCGTCCGGATCGGGGACAACCGCTTCATCGCTTTCCCCTTTCTTGACCAGCGTATACTTCATAGCCTTACACATATCCAGCAGCATATTGCCCGGACGGAAGCGGACACGCGAGGTCTTGATACAGGTGGCCGCCTTAAATTTCTCTGCCGTTTCCGTTGCATTGCCGGTGGCAATCGTTACACGGAAACTGCCCATATCGCCCAGAAGGACAATATTACCCAACGCCAACTGATTCTTCATCTCCAGCAAAAACTCCGTAATGCAACCCTTCAACTCACCGATAGAATAGGAGGAACGCTCCGACACACGGCTGATTACCTCGTCCGTATCCACTCTGCGGTTGCTGCGTGCCATCGCATAAAACTTAGCTGCTTCTTGTGGTTTCAACGGATTCTTACGCTCTACCACTACATACTTCTGTGCCATAAACTTAATTTTTTAATTGATAATTTTTAATTGTTCTGTAATCGATTACACTGCAAAGATACCACATCCGAAAGGGGGAGTGGACGACACCGAACGATACTGAACGATGGTTATTGTTTTTGACTGAACATTTGCTTCATTGCATAAAAAAGAGTACCTTTATAGCATTAACCAAAGAATAACTCAATAGAAAATGGAAGAAGAAAAATTTCGTGTGAGATGTTACGATAAGAATGAGTTGGCGAAGATGTATTTCCCCAAGCTGAGCGATCATGTGTCTGTGGCGAAACTCCGCCGCTGGATGCGCAACTGTACCCCTCTGATGGAGGAGCTCGCAACGGGAGATTTTCATCCCAAACTGAAAATGTTCAGCGCACGGGAAGTACGCCTGATCGCGCGCTATCTGGGCGAGCCGGATGGATATGTACCGGCAAAGGGACATCCGGACATCAATTGACTGCATTTTCAGAATAAAACGACTGCTTCTTCCGGATAAGACAACGGTACTTCCCGAACGATACGACCGCTCTTTTCACTTGAAAGGAGCGGTCGATTTGTTAGATAAATACGGTTGATTTCATGCAGGCAACCGCTCGATCAGACACAAAGATACGGTCGTTTGCGCATAGTCGATTTCCCGGCTGGCCGACACCTAACGGGTGGTATTTTTCTTCATCCATTCCAAGTCGGGCTCGTAATCCACCAGCTTCGTCATACTCTTGTCGTGGCGGAAGTAAATCTCACCGGTAGGTCCGTTACGATGTTTGGCAATATCGATTACTCCCAATCCTTCAGTCGGGTAACCGCTTCTACGGTCTGTCTCACGACCGGACAGGCTGGGACGGGAAAGCATCAGTACGAGGTCAGCGTCCTGTTCGATAGCCCCGCTCTCACGAAGGTCGCTCAGAGCGGGACGGCCGTCGGGATGTCCCTCCACGTTACGGTTCAACTGGCTGAGAAGTATCACGGGGATATGCAACTCTTTAGCTATCATTTTCGCTTTCCGGCTCGCTTGAGCCACCTCCTGTTCGCGGTTACGGTTGTGCTGGTCGCTCTTCATGTCGCAGAGTTGCAGATAGTCGATGAAAAGACAATCGCAATCTCCCTTACTTTGTAGCAGTTTGGCGGACGTGCGGACATAATCCATGCTCACCGACGGATTATCGTCGATGTAAATAGGGAGGCGCGACAGCTCCGTCGATGCCTCATGGACCTCCCGGAGTTCGGACGGAGTAAGCGCCCCGCTCAGCAAGTGGGCGGGAGAAACCTCCTTCGTAGCCGCCAGCAGCCAACGGTCTCCCAAGCGTTCCCCTTGCATTTCGAGACTGTACACGGCAATGTGATAACCGGCGGAAGCGGCGGCACGTGCCAGATGCAGCGCAAAAGCCGTCTTTCCCACCGACGGACGGGCGGCGATGATTATCAGGTCGCCCGGTTGCCAGCCGCACGTCAGGCGGTTCAGCTCGTTGAATCCCGTCGGCAAGCCGGTAACTCCGTTCTTGTTCGAGGCGACACGTGTCTCTATCAGTTCCACAGTATCCTCCATCAATTGCAGCATGGAACGGAGATGTTCGGACATCCCGCATTCCTTTTCCAATTGGTCGAGAAGGGTATGCGCATCCGCCAGCGTGTCGGCTATGTCCGTTGTCTCGTCGGCAGCCTGTGCCAGCAGTTTATGGAATCCCAAGATCGCTTCACGGCGGATATACTTCTGTTGCAGGATACGGGCATGGTACTCCAGATGTGCGCTGGACGCTACGCGTGTGGTAATGCTTACCAGTGCATAAGGACCTCCGATGAAGTCGAGTTTGCCCCTTCGTGTGAGTTCTTCCTTTACAGTCATAAGGTCTATGACCTGCCCTGCACGGTACATACTCTGCAGGGCGGCATAGATTTCACGGTTCTTCTCAATGTAGAACACTTCCGGGCGCAATATTCCGGCAACCAATGTGATCGCCTTGCTCTCTATAAGGCAGGCGCCGAGTACGATTTCCTCGAGCTCGGCGTCCTGCGGATTTACAATGTCATCCATGAATCGTTTCAATAATCATATTCATCCAGAAACGCTTTGTCCGACAGATAAGTGCTTGCCTGCATACAGTATTTCGTATCCGTCAGATGATCGTAATACTCGTCAATCTGCCGTATGCTCATACTGCGTTCGCGGGGAGAAAGTTTCTTCCATTCCCGTCTGGCACGGCCGATATTGACCCTTTGTTTCTGGGTTACCTCGTGATATTTCTCCCAGAAAACCTCGAAGGTGACACCACCCGTTTCTTCACGTGCCGCCTCACGGCGTCTCTGTCCGATCAGCAAGTCATAGTCGGGGATACGGATGTGCGTGATGTACGGATTGACCACTCTTTCAATGATCCCTTCTTCGTACATCCTATCGAAGAAACGGCGTGTGCGGCTGAGTTTCCATCCGAACACTTTCGCCCAGTGGGTGAGGGAGATCACCGATTCTCCTCTCCGGCATTCGAAGGTCTGACCGTTGACACGACACGTCACAGTGCTGTAATTGACATGGGTTAATACCAAGATGAACGCTTCGAAACTGCCCGTTGCGTTTTTAGTCATCTTCATTTGTTCCTCGAATAAGACTTTAGGGAAGAGGATGTAGCCCTTTTTCAGCATTTCTGCTATTGATTTGTTCATAACTGAATATTATTAATTCGGCTCAAAGGTATACCGTTTATTTGAACCGGGCAATTGTGCGGTTCATTCCGGTTCAAAGTGATGTTTTCGGCTCACGCCCGGAGGGGCTTTATGCCATACGTGGGAGGGGTTTTCGGGGCCATATTTAGCGGCACCCCTCGCGGCACCCCTTGAAAATCTCTCAAACGCCTTGTAGGAAGGGGAATCCGGACGCACGTTTTTTGCGTTCCGGCACCCCATCCGGCAACTAATATATATAATAAATAAAGAATGTATTAAAATACATTATATCTTTTTTCTCTGTAGAGTGCGATCTATCTTCGAAAAGATTCGTTCTTTTGTTGCTTGCCAATAATGGTATAATAATCAAATAACTAATGGTGCAAATGACGAACAAAAAAGGTTTTAGTCGGTGTGGCGAGCTCTACATCGATCGTTTACGTGAAGAAGGCAGATATTCTACAGCGCATGTCTATAAGAATGCTCTTTTTTCTTTCAGTGTGTTTTGTGGTACGTGTAATGTGTCGTTCAGGCAAATCACCCGTGAGAGCCTGCGGCTTTACGGGCAGTATCTTTACGAGAATGGATTGAAGCTTAATACGATTTCTACGTATATGCGTATGCTTCGTAGCATTTACAATCGTGGGGTGGAAGCGGGTAATGCCCCTTTTGTGCCGCGGTTGTTTCATGAGGCTTATACGGGAATCGATGTTTGTCAGAAGAGGGCTTTGACTGCTGCCGAACTGCATAGGCTTTTGTTTGACGATCCCCGATCGGAACGTTTGCGCCGCATTCAGGACATTGCTTCCCTGCTGTTCCAACTTTGTGGAATGTCGTTTGCCGATCTGGCACATTTGGAAAAATCGGCTCTTGAAAATAATATACTTCGCTATAATCGTATCAAGACGAAAACGCCGATGAGTGTAGAAGTGTTGGATAGTGCTATGGTGAAGATCGACCGACTTCGGAGCGTTCGGAAGTCCCAACCCGGTTGTCCGGATTATTTGCTTGATATTCTTTGTGGTGATAAGTCACGGAAGGATGAAAAGGCTTACCGGGAATATCAGTCTGCCCTTCGCTGGTTTAACAACAGCCTGAAGGAGCTGGCGAGGGCGTTGCATCTGAAATCTCCGGTCACCTCTTATACATTACGCCATTCGTGGGCTACTATTGCCAAGTATCGGGGAGTGTCCATCGAAATGATTAGCGAGGCGTTGGGACATAAGTCCATAAAAACCACACAGACTTATTTGAAAGGCTTCGGACTGGAAGAAAGGACAGAAGTGAATAAAGGAAATTTATCTTACATCAGAAATTGTAATGTGAAAGGATAATTAAAGATAATCAACTGTTAATCAGCGATAAACTATATCCATTACTTTTTAGGTAACGGATGTGAAATTTGTTGCAAAGATAGCCAAAAACATAAATAGCAAACAAGCAATTCTACATTTTTTTTCGTTTTATTTAAATTTTAGTATAAGAAAATCCCGGAGCATGAAAAGAACTCATTTTCATGCCCTATACTTTTTATTGTCCGATTTTAAATTCATTTTGCTGAACATCAAGCAAATTTCCGGTTGGCCCCTCCTTATACTTGTATTCTTTCCGTTTTCGTTATAGAGTATGTTCTGATGCATTTTATCCGTTACCTAAAAAGTAACGGATGTATATGGGGTAAAAAAACATGATTTTAACAAGCCAAAAATCAGTAAATGCTGGGCCTAGTAATGGGACAGGGGAAGGCGTAGCACACTCTAAACGCTGGTATGTAGCTATGGTGCGTATGCATCATGAGAAGAAAGTTGCCGAGCGTTTGGACAAAATGGGGATTGAAAATTTTGTTCCTGTCCAACAGGAGGTTCATCAATGGAGCGACCGGCGTAAAAAAGTAGAGGCCGTTCTTCTTCCTATGATGGTATTTGTCCATGTTGATCCGAAAGAGCGTATGGAAGTCCTTAGTTTTTCTACAGTTAGTCGCTACATGGTGATGCGGGGTGAGAGCACACCGGCAGTGATTCCCGATGAGCAGATGGCTCGTTTCCGTTTTATGCTTGATTATTCCGAAGAAGCTGTTTGCATGAACAGCTCCCCTTTGGCGCGTGGTGAAAAAGTACGTGTCATCAAGGGACCTCTGACCGGACTGGTGGGTGAACTGGTCAATGTAGATGGTAAGACTAAGATTGCCGTGCGACTGAATCTGTTAGGCTGTGCATGTGTGGATATGCCTATCGGTTATGTAGAATCGGTGAAATCTTGATTTTAGTATCTGATTATATTTCTTTGTATCTCTGATACACAATTTATCGTTTATACTATAATGGAAAAGACATTAAGGGGGATAGCTCAATACGCTCGTAAGAACTATTTGAGCTATTGGATTATTTTGGGTATTGACACGACAATATCAGTAGTATGTTCATTGATCGCTTATGCTGTCATTCATTATATGGCACATATACCTGTGAGTGACTGGGTTTTTTGTCAGTTTGTTCTCGTTTCTTTGCTGGGTAGTGTTGTCGGCTCTTTGTTGTTCCACACGTATCGTAACACGATCCGTTTTTCCCAGGCCCGTGAGCTCTGGCGTGTCATGTGTGCCGTATTGTTCAAGTCTGTCTGCCTGCTTGCCGTTTCTTTCTGGGTTATCCCCGAAACGTCCGCGTTCGATAAATACCGTTTTTCCTGCCTTCTTCTCGACGGTCTTCTGACCCTGGTTGCGCTGACAGTCTTTCGTGTTTCACTCATCATCACGTACGATCTATTGCTGGACTGGGTGAACAAGAAGAACACCCGTATCCTTATCTATGGCACCGACGAGGAGAGTGTGGCGCTGAAGCTTCGTCTCAGGGACAGTTCCCATTACAAGGTGGCAGGCTTTTATGTTTATGGCAGGAACAACAGCCGCCGCCGTTTGGCCGATCTTCCCATTTATTATTTTGAAAACGATTCCGATGTGGATTACATCATCCGTAAGCGTGGCATTAAAGGTATTTTGTTTTCCCGTTATGAGGATACCCGTCTTGAGGAAAACCGTCTTTTGGAATACTGCAAGAGCAATGATCTCAAGACCCTGATAGCCCCGACGATCAGTGAGGCCGATTCTGACGGTAACTTCCACCAGTGGGTCCGTCCCATCAAGATCGAGGACCTTTTGGGCCGTGCGGAAATCAATATCAACCTTCGCCAGGTGGCTGCGGAATTCCGTGGTAAAGTCGTTCTGGTGACCGGTGCAGCAGGCAGCATAGGCAGCGAACTTTGCCGCCAGCTTGTCGGTCTGGGCATCCGTAAACTTGTCATGTTTGATTCCGCTGAGACCCCTTTGCATAATGTGCGTCTTGAATTCGAGAAGAATTATCCCGATATAGATTTCATTCCTGTCATCGGTGACGTCCGTGTTAAAGAGCGCGTGCGTATGGTATTCGAAAATTACCATCCCCAGGTGGTCTTCCACGCCGCCGCCTACAAGCATGTTCCTTTGATGGAGGAAAACCCCTGTGAGGCGGTTTTGGTGAATGTCACCGGCTCTCGCCAGGTTGCGGACATGGCCGTTGAATACGGTGCGGAGAAGATGATAATGGTCTCTACTGACAAGGCTGTTAACCCAACGAATGTGATGGGCTGCTCCAAGCGCCTTGCCGAGATCTACGTGCAGAGCCTGGGTTGTGCCATCCGTGAGGGGAAAGTGCAAGGGCGTACCAAATTCATCACAACGCGTTTCGGAAATGTATTGGGCAGTAACGGTTCCGTCATTCCCCGTTTCAAGGAACAGATCGAGAATGGCGGTCCGGTCACCGTCACCCATCCTGATATCATCCGTTTCTTTATGACGATTCCCGAGGCCTGCCGTCTGGTGATGGAGGCCGCCACTATGGGGGAGGGCAATGAGATATTTGTCTTTGAGATGGGCAAGGCAGTCAAGATCGTCGATCTGGCCACCCGTATGATTGAATTGGCTGGCTATCGTCCCGGTGAAGACATAAAGATCGAGTTCACGGGTTTACGTCCCGGTGAGAAGCTTTACGAAGAGGTCCTGAGCGATAAGGAGAATACGATTCCGACTGAAAATAAAAAGATCATGATCGCTAAGGTTCGCCGGTATGAATATTCCGATATCCTTGACACTTATTCTGAGTTCGAGAGGTTGTCCCGTGCCGTCAAGATCATGGATACCGTCCGGTTGATGAAGAAGGTGGTGCCCGAGTTCAAATCGAAGAATTCTCCGAGGTTTGAGGTGTTGGATAAAGAATAATAAACTAGAATATATTATGAACAATTCATTTTGCATTGCTACAAGTATACAGAAAAAAGTCGGTGGGATACTTCCCTGCTTGTTTGCACTCTTTTTGCTTGCTTCCTGCCAGTCATACAAGAAAGTTCCCTACCTGCAGGACTCTGAAATTGTGGGACAGGTTACCCAACAGGAAACCCTGTATGATGCCAGAATAATGCCTAAGGATCAACTTACTATCATGGTATCATGTACGAACCCTGAATTGGCGGCTCCTTTCAACCTCGGAATGACTGGTTCTGCTGGTTTGACTGCCGGAAATTCACAGGGCGCTTCCCAATCCTCCCAACAGACTTATCTGGTGGATAACGAGGGGAATATCAATTTCCCTGTATTGGGGACATTGAAAGTCGGGGGACTGACCAAAAAGGAGGTAGAGCAAATGATAGTGGAAAAGTTGAAACCCTACATAAAAGAAACTCCGATTGTTACTGCACGTATGGTCAATTACAAAATCTCCGTATTGGGCGAGGTTGCCAAACCCGGTACATTCACTATCAGCAATGAGAAAGTGAATTTATTGGAAGCTTTGGCCATGGCAGGTGATATGACCATTTATGGAATCCGTGATAATGTAAAGTTGATTCGTGAAGATGCCAATGGCAAACAACAAATCATAACACTGGATCTTAATAAGGCTGAAACTCTTCTTTCTCCTTACTATTGGTTACAGCAGAATGATATTGTTTATGTGACTCCGAACAAGGCAAAGGCTCGCAATTCGGATATCAGCAACAGTACAAGTATATGGTTTTCGGCTACTTCAGTTTTGGTATCATTGGCGAGCTTATTAGTAACAATCTTCAGATAATAACATCGTATGGTTGAGGAAAGAAAAGAAAAAACGGGGGTACAATCCGAAGAACAGATCAATATTCAGGAAATCCTTTTCCGCTATCTGATTCATTGGCCATGGTTCGTAGTTTCGGTTATAGTTTGTGTTGCTTTAGCATGGGGATATCTGCGTCTGACAACACCTGTATACAATATTTCTGCCACTGTTCTGATTAAGGATGAAAAGAAGGGTGGCGGTGCGAATATGTCTTCCGAACTGGAAAAGATGGGGCTAAACGGTTTTGTCTCTTCATCAAGTAATATAGAGAATGAAATTGAAGTGCTAAAATCCAGAACATTGGCAAGGGAGGTAGTCAGTTCTTTAGGCTTGTTTGTGACCTATATGGACGAAGATAAGTTTCCAAACAAGGAATTGTATCGTACTTCTCCGGTTTTGGTCAGTCTGACCCCTCAGGAAGCGGACAGGCTTCCGCAGACAATGGAGATAGATATGCTTCTGCAACCTGCTGGTGCAATGGATGTGCAGGTCAAGGTGGGAAAAAAGGAGTACCGGAAACATCTTGAGAAATTGCCTGCCGTATTTCCTACCGATGAAGGTACGGTTGCTTTTTTTGCGAACAATGATACTTTGTCATCACTTCGTCCGGAAAGTGTAACAACAGAACGTCATATTACGGCTTATATTAACAGGCCTTTTGCTGTAGCGAAAGGTTATGCCGGTTCCCTGTTGATAACCCCTACCTCGAAGGCGACTTCCGTCGTGACCATTTCACTTAAGAATTCTAATACCCAGCGTGGCAAGGACTATATAGACAAACTGCTTGAGATGTATAATATCAATGCTAACAATGACAAGAATGAGGTAGCCCAGAGAACGGGCGAGTTCATTGATGAGCGTATTGATATCATCTCAAAAGAATTGGGTAGCACGGAACGCGATCTGGAGAATTTCAAGCGTAGTGCGGGTATCACTGATTTAACAAGTGAAGCCCAGATTGCCTTAACTGGTAATGCCGAATATGAAAAGAAGCGGGTGGAAAATCAGACACAGATTAATCTTGTAATGGATTTGAAAAAATATTTGCAGGGTAGTGGATATGAAGTGCTGCCTGCGAATGTCGGTTTGCAGGATGCCGGGGTAGCGGGGGCGATTGACCGGTATAATGAGATGGTGGCCGAACGTAAACGCCTGTTACGTACATCAACGGAAAGCAATCCGGCAATTGTGAATCTTACTACCAGTATCCGTGCGATGCGCAGTAATATACAGACCACTCTGGATGCCACGTTGAAAGGACTTGAAATAACGAAAGCTGATTTGATTCGTGAAGCGAGTCGTTATTCCCGTCGTATCAGTGATGCTCCGACTCAGGAACGTCAGTTTGTGAGTATTGCCCGTCAGCAAGAAATCAAGTCCGGTTTGTATCTGATGCTACTTCAGAAGCGTGAGGAGAATGCCATTGTCTTGGCTGCCATAGCCAATAATGCCAAGATTATTGACGAGGCACAGGCGGACAGTACTCCGATTTCCCCGAAACGGATGACGATTTATTTGGCGGCTTTGGTATTTGGAATAGGTATTCCGGTAGGTGTTATTTATTTGATCGGTCTGACCAAATTTAAGATAGAAGGTCGTGCTGATGTTGAAAAATTGACTTCGCTCCCTGTTGTTGGTGATATTCCATTGGCAGATGAAAAGACGGGAGCTATTGCCGTATTTGAGAATCAGAACAATTTGATGAGCGAAACCTTCCGTAATGTCCGTACCAATCTTCAGTTTATGCTTGAAAATGGTAAGAATGTAATTTTGGTAACTTCTACAGTTAGTGGTGAAGGAAAATCTTTTATATCCGCCAATCTGGCTATCAGCCTTTCTTTGTTAGGGAAAAAAGTCGTGATAGTAGGCCTTGACATTCGTAAGCCCGGATTGAACAAAGTTTTCAACCTACCTAAGAAAGAGTATGGTATAACTCAATTCCTTACCAATTCCACTGTAAATCTGATGGATTTGGTGCATCATTCTGATATAAACAAGAATTTATATATTCTTCCAGGTGGAACAGTTCCCCCTAATCCAACAGAGTTGTTGGCTCGTGACGGTTTGGAGAAAGCTGTTGAAATCTTGAGGAAGAATTTTGATTACGTGATATTGGATACGGCACCTGTGGGTATGGTAACTGATACTTTGCTTATAGGACGTGTAGCGGACTTATCTGTTTATGTATGCCGTGCTGATTACACCCGTAAAACGGAGTTTACCTTGATCAACGAACTTGCCGAGAATAATAAACTGCCTAATCTCTGTATTGCCATCAATGGCTTGGATCTTCAGAAGAAGAAATATGGTTATTACTATGGTTATGGCAAATATGGCAAGTATTATGGCTATGGTAAACATTATGGTTATGGGGAGTATAAGATAGAATAGTGCTTGTAGTCTGTTATTTTTATGTTATTATCGTGAATTTCAAATGAAATATTCACAAGTAATGATCATTTCTTGGATGATGCTTAAAAAATCTCAGAAAACTTATCAATCTATCTTTCTTTCTTGATTCAGCAGAGCAGTGAAAGTATATATTTTATATGAAAATAAAAGCCTAATTTAGTTACTTATCTAATAAATGTTCGAAAGTAGAGAACAACGTGTTTATCATACATTTTATTTATTATAAATTAGGCTGATGTACATTAGTTTCATAGATACAAAGATAACGCTTGGATAAGTCTTAGCTTCTTTTCACTCTGTTTCTTTTTTCCTCATTATATGTGTTGTTATACTTCTCATAAAACAAAAACATTTTAAAAGAAGACTTTCAAAATTATTTGGAATAAAAATTAAACAAATGCTGAATAATCATATGCTAAATGTTCTCTACAAGATAATAAATTTTCTAGAAAAGTCTTTCGTGGGATATAGTATGGGGGTAGTATTGGTACTATGCTAATAGTTAAACAAATATTTTAAATTTAACAGCTCAGAGTATAGATATTTGCAAAAAGTATTTATATGAACAAGGGGGGAGACCCTAATTGAGTACTAACATCAGCATAAGTATGCTAATATTTAATTCGATGATTCTTTTGATTTTGCTCTTGATGTGTATATCACATACACGAGTAGCTAACTATGGAATCTTCTATGAAGTTTATACTCCTAAAGTTGTAGCTTATTTTACGATGGGGTATATTGTCTTTTGGGCAAGTTTGCGTATCCAATTCGTAGATACCGCTGCCTACATCAAAAGTTTTAATGAAGCTAATACAGGTCTTGATGTGGCAATACAAGTTTTATTTCAAGAGGGAAAACAGAAGGGGTTTGATTTTTTACAGATACTTTTTAAAACCTTTTTTTCTGAAAGTTACCATTGGTGGTTGGCTTTGATTGCTATTGCTTCAGGATTGCCAATTATGATGACACTTCGCAAGTATTCGGTCAATTACCTTTACAGTATGTATCTGTTTGTAACATCTATGATTGTGGTTTGGATGTTTAATGGCATCCGCCAGTTTGTAGTAGCAGCCATTATGTTTGGATTGTGTGATTTGATTATCAAAAGAAAAACGATTTTGTTTATTGTTGCTGTTCTTTTGTGTTCTACAGTCCATACAACTATTCTTATTATGCTTCCAATTTATTTTATAGTGTTCGAGACTCCCTTTAAAAGGAAGATGATGTTGTTTGTTTTGCTCATTCTCATGAGCGTATTTGCAATTTCTCCTTTACTTGAAGCAATGGAAACCGTTTTGCATAATACCGCTTATGCATCTAATCTTGAACAATTTGCAGAGGATGATGGTGTGCATCCGCTGCGGGTTTTGTTCAAAGCAATTCCTATTGTTTTGGCTTTTATAAGAAGAAAAAAAATTGAAAAAATAAACAATCATTTTATAAATGTTTGTATTAATATGACTACTATTTCAGTAGGAATTTATGTCATAGGAATTTTTACGAGTGGAATTATGATAGGTAGATTACCTATATATTTTGATTTGTATAGTCTGATACTTATTCCCTATTTATTTAGTTATGTTTATACCGATATGAAAAAGCAATTATATTGGGGTTTAGGTTTATTGTATTTGCTTTTCTATTTCCTAATGAGTGGTGGACTTTATTATAATAGCGAGTTAACGGGATTTATTAAATAATAAAAAGAGAATATGAATGTCATAAGAAATTTGTTGAATCGTTATGTCTATCAAGATTGGAATATTGCTATTGCAGATATTGCAGATGATTTAAGTCCTGTAAACATCAAATGGATGAAGCATTCCTATCATGATAGATGGTTTGCTGATCCTTTTATTGTAGATGAAACAGATGAAAACTACATTATCCTTGTTGAAGAGTGTATGCTCGATACTCAAAAGGGACGCTTGGCAAGACTTACAGTAACTAAAAATGATTGTAAACTTGTCAAAAACGAAACTATACTTGATTTACCCACGCATCTTTCTTTCCCTAATATTATACAGGTGAACGGACAGACGTATATGTATCCTGAAAATGGGAAAGCTAGGAATACAAAATTATACAAATATGGGAAAACTGTAGAATTGTGTGGAAAGTTGTCAAGCTTGCCACTTGCTGACGCTACAATTTTTAAGTATGAAGATAGTTTTTATATGTTGTTTACTATTGGGGAAAATTGTAATGGTAATATACTGCAAATATATCGTAGTAATCAGCCGTTATCAGGATATATTTCTCATCAAGAGATAAAGTTTGATGATAATATAGCACGAAGAGCGGGTAATATCTTCACTTGGAAAGGACATTTGATTAGTCCGGCTCAGGTGTGTAGTCATAATTATGGGGAGGGTGTATCTTTTCAAGAAATTTCATTTACAGGTGATAAGATTCAATTAAATGAAATCAAGCGATTGTATCCACCTACAAAGATGTATTCTGAAGGATTCCATACGTTTAATGTGTTTGGAGATAAGGTTGTCATAGATGGATACAGATATGGTAGTAAGTTTTTGCATGACTTATATTTTAAGATAAGAGGTTAATATGATACCCAAAACAATTCATTACTGTTGGTTCGGACGTAATCCGTTACCAGAATCGGCAAGCAAGTGCATTGAGAGCTGGAAGAAGTTTTTTCCTGATTATGAGATTAGGGAGTGGAATGAGGATAATTTCGATATAAATATCATTCCTTATACCAAAGATGCATATGAAGCCAAGAAGTATGCCTTTGTAAGTGATTATGCCCGTTTTTGGATATTAGAAAAATTCGGGGGGCTATATTTTGATACCGATGTAGAGGTGATTAAAAGTATGGGAAGCATTATTGCTGAAGGCGCTTTTCTAGGTGCTGAAATTGATGGTGAAAAAGAGAAAGGGGAGTATCCAAAAGTTGCACCAGGTTTGTGCATTGGAGCATATGCGCACATGACCTTCTACCAGGAGGTTCTCAAACGATATGATAAGCTTAATTTTTGGGGAGAAGATGGACGTTTTAATAAATACACGATGATTCCATTAGTAACTGATCTTTTGAAAGAATTAGGTATGCAGGCAAGCAATACTATACAGAAAGTTGGGGATATCACTATTTATCCTGCAGAGTATTTCAATCCGCTTGATATTGGAACCGGTGAATTACGTGTTTCCCAAAATACACGAAGTATTCATTGGTTTATGGCATCTTGGTTACCCCCTCAGCCTGTTTGGAAGAAAAAGATAAAACAATATGTAAGAAGGTTTCTAAGATTATTTAAATAATGGCATTACTTACAATATTTACACCTGCTTATAATCGGGCTCATACGATAGGTAGGACATACGGGAGTTTATGTCGGCAGATATGTCATGATTTCGAGTGGCTTATAGTAGATGATGGCTCTAGTGACAATACGCGTGAACTCGTGCGTTCGTGGTATACAGATGCTACGCTTCAGGAAACAGTTTTCGAGCTGAAAGGTTATAGTAAAGATGCACCTTGGCTTTACATACATTATATCTACCAACAGAATCAAGGTATGCATGGAGCACATAATACTGCATACGACCACTTATCTACTGAGCTTAATACATGCATAGATTCAGACGATTATATTCCAGATAATGCAGTCGAAAAGATAGTTGGTTTTTGGCAGTCACAATCAGTGGAAGACAAACAAAAGTATGCTGGTATTATTGGGCTTGATATAGACGATAAGCATAAGGAAATCATAGGTTTGCCATTTCCGAAAGGGTTAATTAGCACAACTTTGAGTGGATATTATCAAAATGGGGGCAAAGGAGATAAAAAATTAGTTTATCGCACAGATATTATTAAACAAACTCCTAAATATCCAATATTCAGAGGGGAAAACTATGTGGGATTAAATTATAAGTATCTGATTATTGATCAAAACTATGAACTTTTAGTCCTGAATGAACCTCTAATAATAGTTGATTACCAAGCGGATGGGTCAAGTTCTAGCATGTATCGGCAGTATTGGAAAAATCCCAAGGGATGGTCGTTTTACCGTAAGTTTGAGATGACTCATTCCTTAAGCCTTAAGCGCCGTTTTCAGGTGTGCATACATTATGTATCAAGTTCCATTATTTGTAAAAACAGGAATTTTATTGCAGAAAGTCCGTGTAAGCTCCTTACAATTTTGGTAATTCCATTGGGTTGCTTATTGTATTGGAAGATAAAATATAGTGTTAAACATCAAGTTAAAATGAAGGTAGGATAAATGAATAGTATTATTCAAGATGATCTTTTTCGCTACGAGGGACTAAGAAGTAAGAGTCTTATGGTGAAGATAAGATATTTTTTCTTCACGCCAGGATTCCGTTTTACTTATTATTTTAGAAAGGCACAACTTGCCAACAATTCTGTTTCTCGTCTGTTTTGGCGGATTTGTCATCGGAATTGTATGCTTAACACTGGTATTCAAATTCCTGTATGTACACGAATCGGTAAGGGATTTCGAATTTCGCATTGGGGTACGATTGTTATCAATGGAGAAACTGTGATAGGAAAGAACTTTAACATAGCGCAGGGTGTATTGATTGGTTATTCAGATGGAAGGAACAAAGGCGTACCGCATATCGGGGATAATGTCATTATTAATGCAAATGCAGTTGTTGTAGGAGGAGTAAAAATCGGTAATAATGTATTGGTCGCTCCTAATGCTTTTGTAAATTTTGATGTACTGGATGATTCTATAGTTATTGGAAATCCAGGTCGGATAATTACTAGAAATTCTTCACCGACTGCAAAATATTTAGTCTATACAGTAGAATAAATCATGAAAATATTACAAGTAATAACCTCCTTGAAGACAGGTGGTGCTGAAAAATTGATTGTTGATATGGTACCTATGTATCGTCAACGAGGGTACGATGTTGATGTGCTTTTGTTTGATGGAACCGGAACTCCTTTTAAAAAGCTACTGAAAGATGATGGGGTGAATATATTTGAATTGGGGTGTGGCGGTTCAGTATATAATCCTATAAACATATTGAAACTATTGCCCTATTTCCATAAATACGATATAATTCATACACACAACACGGCTCCACAGCTGTTCGCGGCTATTGCGAGTCTGGTATGTTCCGTTGTACTTTGTACAACGGAACATACCACTTCTAATCGTAGACGTAGTTTGAAATGGTATCGTCCCATAGACAAATGGATGTATAGCAGATATAAAGAGATTATATCAATCTCATCTGCGACAACTGAAAATTTGAGAAAATATATAAAAATCTCATGTCCGATTGATACGATATCGAATGGTATAGATGTAGAGAGATATTCAGCAGCTGTTCCAGTTGAACGGAAGAATATTGGGTGTAAAAACGATACTTTTTTATTTATGATGGTTGCTGGTTTTCGTTATCAGAAGGATCAAGATACCATTATTCGCGCTTTAACTCTGTTGCCTAAGAATGTACAACTTTGTTTAGTAGGCGATGGTGATAGGCGAGTTGAGTGTAAAGAACTTGTTAAGCGATTGAATTTGGAAGAACGTGTGGTTTTTACAGGTGTACGTTCTGATATTCCGAATGTGTTAAAAGCCGCCGATGTAGTTGTAATGTCTTCGCATTTAGAAGGGTTTGGTCTTGCTGCTGTTGAGGGTATGGCAGCGGGAAAACCTGTAGTAGCCAGTGATGTTGTGGGATTAAGGGATATTGTGAAAAATTATGGTTGCGTATTTCCACAAGGTGATGAAAGGAGATTAGCCGAAATTTTAGAACGTTTGAAAAATGACTCCAACTTTTATAAAACTCTTGCAGGACAATGTTATTTAAGATCAAAGGACTATGATATTAGCAAAACGATTGATTCGTATATTGATGTATATGAATCAATTGTCAAATGATATCTTTTTTGGGGGGTATTATTTAACTAAAGAAGTAATCAATGAAAAGAATATTCATGATAGGATACTCGACTGATAAAGGTGGAGTAGAAGCCTATATTAAAAATATTAGTTCTCAGCTTGAGGATAAATATGAGATTATCCTTCATTGGCCCACTATGAGTATTGATGGTAAAGAATGGGTAGTACCAGCGAATAGACATAATTACATTAAGTATCAGCAGTTTTGGCGGAAGTTTTTCCATGAGAATAAGTTTGATGTGATTTATTATAATACATGTGATATAGTGAGTATTGATCTGTTGAAGTTTGCAAAGGACGCTGATGTACCAGTCCGGATTATTCATTCTCATAACACAGGTAATCAGGTTGTAGCGGGTGGTATTCTTGGTTGGTTCCATAAGTGGCAGGAAAGAAATTCGCGTAAAAATTTGCATAAGTATGCCACCGATCTTCTTGCTTGCTCGAAGACTGCTGGTGATTGGATGTTTGACGGACGTCCATATACAATCATTAAAAATGGTATTGATATCAGTAGATATGTCTATTCTGGTACAAAGCGTCAAAATGTATTAGGCTCATTAAAGAATGCAGCCGGAAAAGTTGTAGCCTGTCTAGGGAGATTGGATCGTCAAAAAAATCCCTTTATGAGCCTTTCTATATTTACTGTATTGTGCCAAAAAGATAGAGATACTCAATGCTTGTTTATAGGTGATGGTGAATACCGAACAGAACTTGAAGCAAAAGTGCAAGCTTTGGGATTACGACATCGCATCATTTTCACAGGTGGTGTGGATAATGTGAATGAGTGGTTGTCGTACATTAATTGCCTGCTTATGCCCTCTTTTTTTGAGGGGCTACCATTTGCTCTTGTGGAGGCACAAGCTGCTGGTATCCGTTGTCTTGTTTCCAATACTGTCTCACAGGAAGCTAATATTACAGGTTTGGTGGAATATAAGAGTTTGAATGCACCGGTGGAAGAGTGGACTGATAGGCTTCTTGAACTAGCTTCTATGCCTCGTGTAGATGTGTCTGAGAGTTTGATATCTGCAGGTTATTCCATTACCAATACGGCAGTAACTATTGAAAAAATTATAAACCAAGGACTAAAAGTATGCAAATAATACAAGCACTTAGATATCGCATTTGGCGGGTTTTTAAAAAGTACAGAGACAAGCAGTATAGGAATCGTTTTATTAATCAGAATATAACCATCCTTTCAATGAATTGTACGGGTGGCATTCTTTATCATGATCTTGGTCTCCAGTTTCTTTCTCCAACTGTCAATCTTTATATAAAAGCATAAGACTTTATCAAGTTTTGTGAGAATCTTAAGTACTATCTTTCTATTGATCAGATGATTCAGTGTAAAGAACCGGGTATTGTAGAAGACCGTAAATATCCTGTGGCTTACTTAGGCGATATCTTACTCTATCTTGTACACTACCATACGGTGGAGGAAGCTCAGCAGAAGTGGAACAGTCGAAAAAAGCGAATCAATTGGGAAAAGATAGTAATCTTCAATAATGACCGTGAGGGTATGACTGTAGCTTTGAAAGAACGTTTTGAGGCACTTCCTTACAAGAAGGTTATGTTTACTTGTCAGCCTGATGATTCGCATCCAAGTTGCTATTATTTGCATGGATATGAAAAAGATGAATGTGTTGGTATTATAACTGATGGTAAGGGGTGGTTTGGCAAACGCCCCATTGATCAGTTTGATTGGGTGAAATTCTTAAATGAAGTGTAAGGAAAACAATGGCAGATTCTAATATGAGAATCGAGTGGGTGGATGCCGCAAAAGGTATTGGTATCCTTATGGTGATGTTTGGCCATAATTGGTTGGATTGGAAATATTGTTATTATTTTTATTCATTTCATATGCCATTGTTCTTTATTCTTGCGGGATATACGTTTTCTGACCGACGTGCTCCTTTTGATTTTATTAAGCAGAAGGCTAAGGTATTAATCATTCCCTATGTTCTTTTTGTGTGCTGTTATCTTATTTTTTAGGTGTATTAAGTCATACTCACGGAGGAGATTATGATATGGGGGGAAAGATATTAGCTTTTTTAATGCAGCAACGTCATACCTATCTGTGGTTTTTGCCAGTGCTTTTCCTTTCGGAACTTTGTGTGTATGTATTGAGTAGAGCAAAATTAGTGACAAATATTAAATTAGGGGTAATTTTGTTTGTTCTTGCTTTACTGCATTACTTGACTATTTATACTAAATGTGTAAACTTGATTTGGAATATTGATTTAGTTCCGATGGCAAGCGTTTATATTATTCTTGGTATTTTATATAAAAGGGTATCTGTTAAGTGGACCTTTGAAAATAACAAGTGGATAGCAGGTCTGCTGTTTTGTTTTTCATTGTTGGTATCGACTATAAATTTTGTCGTATGGGATAGAGTTGATATTTGGGGAAATAGTTATGGCTGTTTACCCTTGTTTTATCTCGGTGCTATTAGCGCTACCTACGCCACAGTATTACTTTTAAAACAAATATCGATTCCTCGCATGTTAATATTCTTAGGCGTGAATTCCTTGCTGTTGTATGGTTTACATCGTATGGCGATAGAAATCTTTTTTATTGTTTGGAATAAACTGGGAATTCCATATGATGGCATTTCTTGCCTTAGTTTGTGTATGGCTGTTTGTAATGTTTTACTGACTTGTGTTTTATTATATCCGGTAGTATCCTTCATTAATAGACGATGCCCGTGGATTCTCGGAAAATTCTAAGTTATAAGTAATATGATAAGTATCATTGTTCCTGCCTATAAGGTTGAAAAATTCTTGCCTAAATGTATAGAGAGTTTAATTAACCAAACATATAGAGATTTGGAAATCATTTTGGTAAACGATGGATCGCCAGACAACTGTGGTAGAATCTGCGATGAATATGCACAGCAAGATAGTCGTATTCAAGTTATCCATCAGCCTAATATGGGGGTTTCTGCAGCTCGCAATGCAGGCTTGTACAAGGCTCACGGCGAATATGTTGGATTCTGTGATCCGGATGATTTTTGTGCTGCAGATATGTACGAATATATGTTAAGAGCCATGGAGAATCATCATGCAGATATGGTTGCGTGCGGATATGATTATTTCAACGAGGAGTATCAGCGCGATGAAAGCAGAGCTTATGAGGTGAGGGAAGATGAGTTGATGTCTCGTGAGGAGATATATCGCAAACTTGCAGATATGCCTCCGACTATTCGCCATGGAGTGGTAACCAAGTTGTTCCGCAAGTCAGTCATGGGTAATTTGCAGTTTAATACGAAGCTTAAATCAGCAGAGGATGGTAATTTTCTGTTAGATTATTTGCAACATGTCAGTTCTGCGGTTTTTGTGCATCATCCTTTATACTGTAATCTTGTGCGTCAAGGTAGTGCAACACATGGGGGGCTGAACGTACAAAGCCTGAAGGATTCATTTGAGGTACACGACCGGATGTATTGGGACACTGTCAGTGCTTACCCACATCTTAAAGGTTATGCAATAGCCTTTTTGTTGGATGTGTGCACTTTGAAATATAACGAAAGTAAAGCACGTATGCAGCAAGTAGAAAATCAATCTCAGACAGCAGACCATTTATTGAGCTATATGCGCTCGTATATTAGAAGAAAAGCGCTGAAGGGAATTCTTAGTAATTATATTCATTGGAAATTAAAAATATATTATCTCTTACTATGGATACGGAAGTAAGAAAAATTCAAAAGAAGTGTCTGGAGATATTGGATATTGTTGACGGTATTTGTCATAAGTATGGAATAAAATATTCTTTATGTGGGGGAAGTGTAGTGGGCGCATATTTGCATAACGCCTGTCTGCCATGGGATGATGATATAGACTTAATGATGACACGTGATAATTATAACTGTTTCATTCAGGTAGCAAAGAGCGAACTACCAGAAGGATTTTCTATACACAACTATCAGACAGGAACTGAATTTGACACTCCTTTCACTAAGATTATGAATGATCATACAACTATCGTTCAGCAGGACGGTTGTGTGTCGGGGGTATTTTTGGATATAACTGTTTACGATAGGATTCCCACTAATTTCTTGGCTTCCATGAGTACTTTTTTATGGAAAGTATCGCAGGTTGTCATGATAGGAAAGGTGGAACCTACTAATTTGCAGCAGAGGTTACGTAACTTGATGTTAAGTACGGTTTTTCGTAGCAAAAGACTTTACTTGAAGTTCTTTCAGCTCGTAGTGGAACTGAGTAGCAAATCTTCGTCGAAGTATACCTATTCGGAACTGTTTGGTGCTTATGCCAATACCACACGTTTTGCTCCCGAAATATTCGAGAATTATGTTATGGTTAGATTTGAAGAACGAGAATATATGATTGTTCGTGATATGTATGAGTATCTGCATACCAGATACAACCGTACTGATTTTCGCGAACCAAAGGAGAAGCAATTTGCGCCACATTATCAATATGTGAATTTTGAGTTGCCATACAAGGAATATCTCTCTAAAAGTAAGCGTGAATGAATAATAAGCAGAAGAGTAAACAGATTCTAATTTTTGGTATCATTTCGCAGGTAGTAACCCTTCTGCTTGGCATACTGTTGCCTAAGTTGTTGATTGGAGGATTCGGTTCAGAGATAAATGGATTACTTTCATCAGTTAAGCAAATTTTCGTATATGTAGCCTTATTGGAGGCGGGTGTTGGAACAGCAGCACTTCAGGCCATGTACGCGCCCATAGCGATCAATGACACGCTGAAAGTATCTGAAATTATGGCAGCTACTGACCGTTATTTCCGGCGGACTGGATTTCTGTATGGACTTGCTGTATTGGTATTAGCTTTTGCATATCCATACATATTCAAAGTAGAGCTTGCCCCACTAACCGTAGCTGCTATTATCTTGTTGCAGGGATTTGCAGGTGTGATACGTTATTTCTTTCAGGGTAAATTGGTCATTTTGCTTCGTGTAGATGGTCGAAGTTATGTGACTACTAATATTCAAACAGCCGTAACTATAGCATCTTATATTGCTCAGATTCTTCTGATAGTACTTGGATTTGATATTATAGCTGTCCAGATAGCCTATTTTTTGTCAATTTGTGTCAAATGATTTATATAACATGGTATGTTAAGAAACAATATCCTTGGTTAAACCTTTCTGCAAAACCGGATTATAAAGCACTTGGGCAAAGTAAATTCGTGATTGTTCATCAGCTATCTGGTCTCATATTCAATAATACGGATATGATTGTGCTAACCTATTTTTGTGGTTTGAAGGCGGTAAGTGTGTATGCTTTATACAATCTTATTTTCTGTAGTGTAGGTAATATTATTGATACATTATGCAGTAGTGTTGAGTTCGTTATGGGGCAGGCATTTAACTCTGATCGCAAACGGTTTATGAGGCTGCAAGAAGCCTATGAAACGTATTATCTAGGCTTTTCTTTTGCATTGTTTACGATAGCATTGATCATGATACCTTCTTTCATGGAAATTTATGCAGGTGAGTTTACGGATGCCAACTATACTGACAAGTATCTGCCTTATCTGTTTGTGGCAGTTAATGTGTTGATGTATGCTCGCCGAACATCCAGTCAAATCATAAACTTTGCAGGTGCCTTTAAGCAGACTCAATGGCGCTCAATTATCGAGAGTGTTATCAATTTGACGGTCAGTCTTATTATGGTACAATATATAGGTATTTATGGTGTACTAGTGGGCACAATAGCTGCCTTGGTATATCGTACGAATGATGTTATTATTTATGCTAATTGGAACATTCTTCATCGCTTACCTTGGCAGACTTATAGACGGTGGGTTATTAATCTAGTATGGATGGTGGTATTGGTATATTTAGCTCAATGGTTTCTTCCTGAGATTGATTCATTTATTGAGTGGTGTTTGGTTTCAGCAGTTGTTGCGATTGTAACAGTGGTATCCTTTCTAGTGACTGATACTTTATTTGATTTTAAGTCTTTGATTGTGCTCAGAGAGTTTATTAGAAAATAATTTTTTTATAGATAAATAAAAGTTGCGTCAGTAATTATTATTGACGTATTCCTCCTTGTATAATATTATTATATATGACAAAGAAAATTTTACTAGTTGCAACAGTGCAAAGTCATATTGCCCAATTCCATAGACCTTTGGCTGAAGTATTACATGCACATGGATATGAGGTACATGCAGCAGCTCGAAATAATTTGGCGGAGAAGAATGGATTACAGTTGGATTTTGTTGATAAGGTTTTTGATGTACGTTTTTCACGTTCACCAAAGAGCAAAGATAATATAACAGCTTACAATCAACTTAAGGCAATAGTAGATTCAGGTAATTATGAAGTAGTGCATTGTAATACGCCAATGGGTGGTATGATAGCGAGATTAGCTACACGTGCTGCTCGTAAGAAGGGTACAAAACTGTTTTATACGGCTCATGGCTTTCATTTTTATGATGGGGCACCTAAGAAGAATTGGATGATTTTTTATCCAATAGAGAAATTCTTTAGTAGAATGACTGACGTTCTCATTACTATAACGCATGAGGATTATAAAGTTGCTTCTGAAGCATTTCATTGCAAGGTAGCATATATACATGGTGTAGGTGTGAGTGGAGAACGTTATAAACCTGTTACCATTGAAGAGAAATTAGCTCAGCGTAGAAGAATGGGATATTCTCAGAATGCTAAAATATTGCTTTGCATTGGTGAACTAAATAGCAACAAGAATCAGGTAATGGCTATACGAATGATGCATAAGGTGGTTGCCAAATATCCTGAAGCTATGTTATTGTTGGCAGGTAATGGACCAAAGCAGAAGTTTTTGGAGCAATTAATCAAACAAGAAGAATTAGAGCGGAATGTAAAGATGATTGGCTACGTGACCAATCTTCAAGATTATCAACATATCATAGATGTACAGATAAGTTGTTCGTTGCGTGAGGGGTTGCCTTTAAATATTGTAGAATCAATGCTTTCAGGCAATCCTGTAGTGGCAGGTCTGAATCGCGGTCACAGGGAACTTATTCAGGATGGTATAAATGGTTATATCGTAGATCCAAATGATTATGAGGCAATGAGTGAACGTGTATTAAACTTATTGGATAATAATGACTTACGTAAGCGAATAGTTCAAAACGCTATAATTTTTGCTCAAGATTTCACTTTTACTTCCGTGAAAAAAGAACTTGAAGAAATCTATTTTGGAAAATAATAATATTATGATGAACTTAATGTATATCACAAAACATCCAGAGATTGCGCAAATTGCTGAAGAAGCAGGTGTAGATTGGATTTTTGTGGATATGGAATTTATTGGTAAGGATGTCAGGCAGTCAGGATTGGATACTGTACAAAATCACCATACGGTAGATGATGTTCGTAGTATCAAAGCGGCTGTTAAAAAGGCAAAGGTGCTAGTACGTGTAAATCCCATACATGATACAATGCCAGATTATGTATCATCGGAAGATGAAATAAATGGAGTAATTGAGGCGGGTGCAGATATTATTATGTTGCCTTTCTTTAAAACAGTAATTGAGGTGGAGCGTTTTGTTAAGGCTGTAAATGGTCGCGCAAAGTGCTGTCTTCTTCTTGAGACACCTGAAGCTGTTGCTATTCTAGAAGATATTATTGCTGTTCCTGGTATTGATATGATTCACTTGGGGCTTAATGATATGCATTTAGCATTGGGAATGAAGTTTATGTTTGAATTATTGGCTAATGGAGCGGTAGATAAGTGGACAAATTTCATTAAGAAGAAAAATATTCCGTTTGGATTTGGTGGTATTGCAGCTTTGGATGGTGGTGCTGTACCAGGACGTATGATTTTAAAGGAACATTATAGATTGGGTAGCCAGCAAGTAATTGTGAGTCGTTCTTTCTGCAATACTGACCAAGTAACTGATATAAACGAAGTACGTGAAATATTCCAAAATGGAATTAGTGAAATACGAGCTTTAGAGTCGGAATGTAAAAAGCAAACAGCGGAATATTTTGAGCAAAATCGGAAAGCTACCCAAAAGGTAATCGAAGAGTTTGTAAAAAAAACAATAGATAATGAATTTACTCTTAACAGGATGTTTTAGTTATTCAGAACTACAGATTCAAAAGTTGAAAGATCTTGGTTATTCTATCTGCTTCATGCAACATGAAGCAGAGGGCGTACCTTTGTCAGTATCAGAAATTGATGCAATAGTTTGCAATGGTTTTTTTTTGTATCATGATATTGATACTTTTAGTAATTTGAAGTTTATTCAGTTGACAAGTGCTGGATTTGATCGAGTACCAGTAGATAAGATTAAGTCACGTAAGATAAAATTATTTAATGCTCGTGGTGTATACAGTACTCCGATGGCAGAATGGGCTTTATTTCGAGTCTTAGAATATTACAAGCAAGGATGGTTCTTTTATCAAGAGCAGAAATCTGGCCGTTGGACTAAGCATAGAGGATTGAAAGAAATTTTCGGTACAAAAGTAGCTGTTATTGGGGCGGGGAATGTAGGACAAAAGGTAGCTAAGTGTTTTCATGCATTTGGCGCTGAAACTGTAGGATTTGATATTCATACAAATGAGACTGTAGGGTTCGATTATATGGCTTTAATAGAAACCTTAAAAGAAAACGTTGGGGAGTTTGATATAATTGTTGTGACAGCTCCATTACTGCCGTCAACTAAAGGCTTGGTGAGTCGTGAGGTTTTGCAGAGCATGAAGGAGAATGCTGTTCTCGTTAATATTGCAAGAGGAGGATTGATTGATGAATCCGCAATGTGTGAAGTTTTTCAGAAACGTAGAGACTTATTTGCAGCTCTTGATGTGTTTGAAACAGAACCGTTGCCCAAACACTCACCATTGTGGAATTTGCAAAATGTGGCTATTAGTCCGCATAATTCTTTTGTGAGTAATGGCAATAATAAACGTATGTTTGATTTAATGTACGATAATCTTAAGGCATTTATTGAACAGTAGATGTTATGTTGAAATTATCTATTTTAAGTATCTTATGGGATTTTATATGTCAAGAATTTTATATTCAATATCTTTGAATGGCATAGGTTGATTAGTTTGGCTGTGAAAATCATAATATATATAAAGTGTATAATAGTTATAAATTAATAGTATGTACAAGTATTTTAAAAGATTCATTGACTTCATGATTGCTTTTGTTGCACTGATTGTCCTATTTATTCCTTTGACGTTGATAGCAATTTTGATTAAGTTGGATTCAAAAGGTCCTGTTCTCTTTAAACAAGAACGATTGGGTAAAAATGGTGTACCTTTTAGGATTTGGAAATTTCGTTCAATGTTTGTTGGTGCAGAGAAACAAGGATCAGGTGTTTACTCATATAAAGGTGATAGTCGTGTAACACGGGTTGGTAAAGTTATTCGTGCTACTTCTATTGATGAGCTACCACAGCTAGTAAATGTTCTTAAGGGGGATATGGCTTTGATTGGTCCTCGTCCGGCGTTAACTTACCATCCTTGGTCATTTGAGCAATATACAGAACATCAGAAGCATATGTTTGATGTTCTTCCGGGTGTAACAGGATGGGCACAAGTGCATGGGCGTAAAGAAGTGCCTTGGCCTGAAAGAATAGAATTAAATGTTTGGTATGCAAAGAATATGTCTTTATTGCTTGATATGAAGATATTTTTTATGACAATTTTTAAAGTAATGGTTAATGCCAACAATGAAAATATTGGAGAAACTGGTGTGAAAAATGAGTCTTCAATTCAGGCATAATTGCAGAGCAGTGCTTTATGGGAGCTAAAGCACTACTTTATCACCTCTAAAGCTATGCTTTAGGGGTTGCAAAGCACTGCATTATTTTGAGCACCGTTGTTAATAACTTCCTGCGTGGGTACAGCGGGTACACTTTTTCGGGGCTCCCTCACACATGCACACGTGCGCGTGTATAATTTCCTTTACCGTCCACACTGACCAGCACCCCGTTTGGGGTCAACCGTTTCAGCCAGGTGATGGATGTATTCTCTTTAACTCCCATAACAACTGCCTGTTCGAGCAACTGCGTGCGGGTAAATTCTTCTCCCAGTTGTTCGAAGAGGAAATCCCGGTCGGCATTCCATCAGGTGATGATATCGTCGTTGATGTTGTCGGCGGAAATCTCTTTGTCCGGAAGTCCTTTTTCCTTAATACCTTAATAACGCGCGCACGTGTGTGGAAAAAATGTTGGATGTACCTACTGTACCTTTTGTACCTGCGGAGTTGTTCAAGTAGACTGGAAGAGGCAGGTGGGAAACTTTTTCCCGCCTGCGGTCTTTTGAACGGATATTTTTTTGTAGCTTTGTAGAAAATATGATTGATATGGAATCTTTGCAAAGACGATACCCGATAGGTATACAGACATTTTTTAAAATCCGTGAGGAAAATTATCTTTATATAGATAAGACGGAATATATTTATCAGATGACGCATTCGGCTTCCGGTTATGTGTTCCTGAGCCGTCCTCGGCGTTTCGGTAAGTCTTTGCTTGCTTCCACGCTGCATAGTTATTTCTCGGGGCGCAAGGAGCTGTTCCGTGGTCTGGCTATGGAGCGGTTGGAGACGGAGTGGACGGAGTATCCGGTGCTTCATTTCGATATGAGTATGGCGAAGCATGTGGATAAGGAACGCCTGGAACGTTTGCTTGACTTTATGCTTTCCGACTATGAGCGCGCATTCGGTCTCGATGCAACGGATGGCGATGCCAATCTGCGGCTGACCCGGCTTATCAAGCGCGCTTATGAACAGACTGGCCGCCAGGTGGTGGTTCTTATAGACGAATACGATGCTCCGCTGCTCGATGTGGTGCACGAGAAGGAGAATCTGGATGTCCTGCGTAATGTCATGCGTAACTTTTACAGCCCCTTGAAGGCTTGCGACCCTTACCTGAAGTTTGTTTTCCTGACCGGTATCACCAAGTTCTCCCAGCTGAGTATCTTCAGCGAGTTGAACAATATCAAGAATATCAGTATGGATGAGCCCTACGCTGCCATTTGCGGTATCACCGAGGAGGAGATGCTGACGCAAATGCAGGAGGATATGGATAGACTGGCAGCGAAACTAGACGTAACCCCGGAAGAGATCCTGGAGAAGTTGAAGGAGAATTACGACGGTTATCATTTCACCTTTCCTTCTCCCGATATCTATAATCCGTTCAGTCTGTTGAATGCTTTTGCGGACGGTAAGTTTGGTTCTTACTGGTTCGGTAGCGGTACTCCTACATACCTGATAAAGATGTTGGAGAAGTTCGGTGTGGAACCTTCGGAGATCGGTAATAACCATGCGGAGGTTTCCGCTTTTGATGCACCTACTGAAACAATGACTGATATTATTCCATTATTATATCAGAGTGGTTATATCACTATCAAGGATTATGATGAGAGTATTGACCTGTATACGTTGGATATTCCTAACAAAGAAGTACGGTTGGGGCTAATGAAAAGCCTTTTACCTAATTACGTGGCCAGCAAAACTCGGGAAACTACTACTATGGTGGCTTATCTTTCGCGTGATATCCGTAATGATGATATGGATTCTGCGTTGCGTCGCCTGCAGACTTTCTTGTCTACCATTCCTTATTGTGACAATACGGGGTATGAAGGTCACTATCAGCAGATGTTCTACATCATTTTCAGCTTATTGGGTTCTTTTGTGGATGTTGAGGTCCGTACTCCCCGTGGTCGTGTGGATGTGGTTCTTCGTACGAAAACCACACTTTATGTGATGGAGTTGAAGCTTGATAGGACTGCCGGTGAAGCTATGGAACAGATCAATCTGAAGAATTATCCTGAACGCTTCGCTTTGTGTGGGCTTCCGGTTGTGAAAGTGGCGATTAACTTTGATAGTGAACGCTGTACGATAGGAGACTGGATAATTGAAAAATAATAGTGGCTCTAAAGAAAATAAAATATTAGTATGGAAGCTTTGCAAAGATTATACCCCATAGGGATACAGACTTTTTCTGAAATTCGTGAGAAGAATTATCTTTATATCGATAAGACGGAATACGTTTATCGCATGACTTATTTTGCGAAATATGTGTTTCTGAGTCGTCCTCGCCGTTTTGGTAAATCTTTGCTTACTTCTACTTTGCATAGTTATTTCTCTGGTCGTAAGGACCTGTTTCAAGGGTTGGCTATGGAGAGGTTGGAGAAAGAGTGGATAGAATATCCGGTTCTTCATTTTGATATGAGTATGGCGAAGCATGTGGATCAGGAGCGTTTGGAGCGTTTGCTTGACTTTATGCTTTCAGACTATGAGCGGACCTTCGGTCTCGATACAACTGCCGGTGATGCTAATCTGCGATTAACCCGTCTTATCAAGTGTGCTTATGAAAAGACAGGGAAAAAGGTTGTAGTTCTTATAGATGAATATGATGCTCCTTTGCTTGATGTGGTACACGAAAAGGAAAATCTAGGCGTATTACGTAATATCATGCGTAACTTCTATAGTCCTTTGAAAGCTTGTGATCCTTATCTGAAGTATGTGTTTCTGACTGGTATCACCAAGTTCTCTCAGTTGAGTATCTTTAGTGAATTGAATAATATCAAGAATATCAGCATGGATGAGCCATACGCTGCAATTTGCGGAATAACGGAGGATGAGATGCTAACGCAAATGAAAGAGGATATGGAGAGATTGGCTGCGAAATTGAATATTTCCCCTGAAGAGGTCTTGCTGAAGTTGAAGGGGAATTATGACGGTTATCATTTCACTTATCCGTCTCCCGACATCTATAATCCGTTCAGTCTGTTGAATGCTTTTGCGGATGGTAAATTTGGTTCTTACTGGTTCGGTAGCGGTACTCCTACATACTTGATAAAGATGTTGGAAAAGTTCGGTGTTGAACCTTCTGAAGTCGGAGGAAAAACAGCAGCTGTGGAGGATTTTGATGCACCGACGGAGACAATGTCCAGTATTACTCCGCTGTTATATCAGAGCGGTTATATCACCATCAAGGGTTACGATAGCGAGTTGGGACTGTACACATTGGATATTCCTAATAAAGAAGTTAGGGTCGGCTTGATGAGGAGTCTGTTGCCTTATTATGTGTCTACACCTACTGAAAAAACGAATACCATGGTAGCTTATCTTTCCCGTGATATCCGTAATGATGATATGGATTCTGCGTTGCGTCGGCTGCAGACTTTCTTGTCTACCATTCCTTATTGTGACAATACGAGGTATGAAGGTCACTATCAGCAGATGTTCTACATTATTTTCAGCTTATTGGGTTCTTTTGTGGATGTTGAAGTCCGTACCCCCCGTGGTCGAGTGGATGTGGTGCTTCGTACGAAAACAACGCTCTATGTGATGGAATTGAAGCTTGACAAGACTGCCGGTGAAGCTATGGAACAGATCAATCTGAAGAATTATCCTGAACGCTTCGCTTTGTGTGGGCTTCCGGTAGTGAAAGTGGCGATCAACTTTGATAGTGAACGCTGTACGATAGGAGAATGGAAATTACAGACTATTGATAAATGGTGAGTTACTATACGACTCATTCATAATTGGTAACTCTGAATAGATAGAGTTAGGGTGAATGACAGGCGGGAATAAAAATCCCGCCTGTTTTTGTTTGGTCGGCTACTGGATTTTATCTACCTTTGTAACTTAATTAAGTGCATTTTTTATAAGCAAGAAAAAACATGATTCGAAAAATAATAAAAGCTCTTTGGATTTTATTGGCAATCGCAGTAGTGGCTGCCGTCATTATTTTTGTTTCTATTTCGAAAGGTTGGATCGGCTATATGCCTCCAGTGGAGGAACTGGAGAATCCAAGTTATAAATTTGCGACGGAGATCTTTTCTGAGGATGAGAAAGTGCTCGGTACTTGGTCTTATAGTAAGGAAAATCGTGTGTATACAGCCTACAAGGACTTGTCACCCAACATTATTAATGCGTTGATTGCGACAGAAGATGTTCGTTTTGCCGAACACTCGGGGATTGACGCTAAGGCGTTGTTCCGTGCATTTGTGAAACGTGGTTTGTTATTCCAGAAAAATGCGGGTGGGGGAAGTACTTTATCACAGCAGCTTGCCAAGCAGTTGTTTACGGAGAATGTGGCGAGAAATACTCTCCAGCGTCTTTTCCAGAAACCGATTGAGTGGGTGATTGCCGTAAAACTCGAGCGTTATTACACCAAAGAGGAAATTCTGAGTATGTACCTCAATAAGTTTGATTTCCTGAATAATGCTGTCGGTATTAAGACGGCTGCGCATACTTATTTTAACCGTGAACCGAAGGACTTGAAAATAGAGGAAGCGGCTACCTTGGTTGGTATGTGTAAAAATCCGTCACTCTATAATCCTGTTCGTTTTAATGAGCGTTCTCGCGGCCGTCGTAATGTGGTGCTTGGACAGATGCGTAAAGCGGGATATATTACTGAATCCGAATGTGATTCTCTGCAAGCGCTTCCTTTGAAATTGTCGTATAACCGTGTTGACCACAAGGAAGGTTTGGCTACTTATTTCCGTGAATACCTGCGTGGTGTGATGACAGCAACCAAGCCGGTGAAGAGTAATTATCGTGGTTGGCAAATGCAGAAATTCTATGAAGACTCCCTTTCTTGGGAAACGAATCCTCTGTATGGCTGGTGTGCGAAGAATAAAAAGAAGGATGGTTCGAATTATAATGTCTACACGGACGGACTGAAGATTTATACGACTCTCAACTCGCGGATGCAACAATATGCGGAGGAGGCGGTAGAAGAACATTTGAGTTATTTGCAACCTTTGTTTTTCAAAGAAAAAGTAGGAAGTAAGAATGCGCCATACGCAAGAGTGCTGCCTGCGAAACGGGTGGAAGAACTGTTGACGAAGGCTATGAAACAGACAGAGCGTTACCGGCTGATGAAAGAGGCGGGGAATTCTGAACAGGAGATTAGGAAAGCATTCGATACACCGCAGGAAATGACAGTCTTTTCGTGGATGGGAAGCAAGGACACGATTATGACTCCGATGGATTCAATCCGCTATTATAAGTCATTCCTTCGTACCGGCTTTATGTCGATGGATCCTATGAACGGGCATGTGAAAGCTTATGTTGGCGGACCTAATTATACATATTTCCAATATGACATGGCGATGGTAGGACGCCGTCAGGTAGGGTCTACTATCAAACCGTACTTGTATACACTGGCTATGGAGAATAATTTTTCTCCTTGCGACCAGGTGCGCCACGTAGAGCAAACGTTGATTACAGAAACTGGGGAACCATGGTCGCCACGTAATTCCAATAAGAAGCGTTATGGTGAGATGGTTACTCTAAAATGGGGACTGGCTAATTCGGATAACTGGATTTCGGCTTATCTGATGAGCAAACTGAATCCGTATGAATTGGTGCGGCTGATCCATAGTTTCGGAGTGCGCAACAAGGCCATCGACCCGGTTGTTTCACTTTGTCTGGGACCTTGTGAGATTTCTGTCGGAGAGATGGTGAGTGCATATACTGCTTTTGCTAATAGGGGGATTCGGGTGGCTCCTTTGTTTGTGACTCGGATCGAGGACAGTGAAGGTAATGTGATTTCTACGTTTGCGCCACAAATGGATGAGGTGATCAGTACTTCAAGTGTATATAAAATGCTGGTCATGTTGCGTGCCGTTATAAATGAAGGAACGGGCGGACGTGTCCGACGTTATGGAATTACTGCGGATATGGGCGGAAAGACGGGGACGACAAATGAGAACTCGGATAGTTGGTTTATGGGCTTTACCCCTTCGTTGGTGTCCGGCTGTTGGGTTGGAGGTGACGAACGTGATATCCACTTCGGATCGATGACATACGGACAGGGAGCTGCCGCTGCTTTACCTATTTGGGCAAAATATATGAAGAAAGTATTTGATGACCCGACTTTGGGATACGATCAGCAGGAAACTTTTAAACTTCCGGAAGGATTCGATCCTTGTGCCGGTTCGGAGACTACGGATGGCGAGGTGGAGGAAATGGGACTGGATGATCTTTTCAATTAAAAAGATGCACAAATACATTGTTTGCATAGGGAGCAACTACAATAGAACGGAGAATCTGACTTTTGCCAGGCAGAAACTGGCGGAACAGTTTTCTCCTATCTACCGGGCACCTGAGTTGGAGACGGAACCTTTGTTCTTCAAAAATCCGGCTTTGTTTTCCAATCAAGTGATCATGTTCTTTTCGGATAAGGATGAGGAACTCGTGAAGAGGATACTGAAAGACATAGAACTGGCTTCCGGTCGTCTGCCGGAGGATAAGAAGGAAGAGAAAGTCTGTTTGGATATTGATATACTTTTGTATGATGATAAAATAATAAAACCGGAAGATTGGGAGAGGGAATATGTGCAGCAGTCATTATCCGCTCTTTATTCTTCATTATCTATTAAATAAATGAAATTTCTGGGAATTATACCTGCCCGTTATGCCTCTACCCGTTTCCCTGCGAAACCGTTGGCTATTTTGGGCGGAAAAACAGTGATACAGCGTGTGTATGAACAAGTAGCCGGCATTTTGGATGATGCGTATGTGGCTACTGATGACGAACGAATTGAGAAGGCGGTGAAAGCTTTCGGCGGTAAGGTGATGATGACTTCTGTTCATCATAAAAGCGGTACGGACCGTTGTTATGAGGCTTGCGTCAAGATTGGAGGGGACTTTGATGTGGTAGTCAATATACAAGGGGACGAGCCTTTTATACAGCCTTCGCAGTTGAATGCCGTGAAAGCTTGTTTTGAAGATCCTACTACACAGATTGCTACATTGGTAAAGCCTTTTACTGCTGATGAGCCGTTTGCCGTACTTGAGAATGTGAACTCTCCCAAAGTGGTAGTCAATGCAAATTGGAATGCCCTGTATTTCAGTCGTTCTATCATCCCTTATCAGCGTAATGCCGAGAAGAAGGATTGGCTGAAAGGACATACCTACTATAAACATATCGGTTTGTATGCTTACCGTACGGAAGTGCTGAGGGAGATAACCGCACTACCGCAATCATCACTTGAGATAGCGGAATCGTTGGAGCAACTGCGCTGGCTGGAAAACGGGTATAAAATAAAAGTGGGGATCAGTGAAGTGGAAACGATTGGAATTGATACTCCACAGGACTTGGCGCGTGCAGAAGAATTTTTGAAAAATAGATTATAATGTTTATGGATCGCACGATACAGCCTGAGATACAACCTCTGAAAAATTTCCATATACAGACTCCCGTCAGGACAACGTTGCCGAATGGTATTCCGCTGACTGTTATTAATGCCGGTGAACAGGAAGTGGTGCGTATGGATGTGCTTTTCTCCGGAGGTCGCTGGCAGCAGTCGCAGAAGTTGCAAGCTTTGTTTACGAACCGTATGTTGCGCGAAGGTACGACGAAATATACGGCTGCCACCATTGCGGAGAATTTGGATTATTATGGTTCGTGGCTAGAACTCTCCAGTTCTTCGGAGTATGCTTATATCACTGTTTATTCATTGAATAAGTATTTAGCGAAAACGTTGGAAGTGGTAGAGTCGATGATTAAGGAACCACTGTTTCCACAAAAGGAGCTTCAAACTATTCTGGATACCAATATCCAGCAATATTTGGTCAATACCTCTAAGGTTGATTTTCTTGCACATCGTAGTTTGCTGAAGTCTCTTTACGGTGAACAACATCCGTGCGGGAAAATAGTGATGGAGGAGGATTATCATACCATAACTCCAGAAGTGCTTCGTGAGTTTTATGAGCGGCATTACCATTCCGGCAATTGCTCCATTTTCTTATCCGGCAAGGTGACGGATGATATCATTAGCCGTGTAACGGATATTTTCGGGATTCCGTTCGGGCAATATCAATTACAGATGCCGAAGTCGAGTTTCCCGTTTGCGGCTATACCTGAGAAGAGGATTTTTACGGAACGTGAAGACGCTATGCAGAGCGCAGTGAAAATGGGATGTACCACTATTACTCGCGAACATCCCGACTATCCGAAGCTGCGTGTGCTGATAACATTGTTCGGAGGTTATTTCGGTAGCCGTCTGATGTCCAACATTCGCGAAGATAAAGGGTATACTTATGGCATATCGGCAGGAGTAGTATTTTATCCGGATAGCGGCTTGCTGATTGTTTCGACGGAGACGGATAATGAATATGTGGAGCCGTTAATACAGGAAGTATATCACGAAATAGACCGGTTGCACCTGGATCCTGTATCTGCAGAAGAGTTGAGGATAGTGCGCAACTATATGTTGGGAGAAATGTGCCGCAGTTATGAATCGCCTTTCTCTCTCTCGGATGCGTGGATATTTATAGCTACTTCCGGTTTGAAGGATGATTACTTCGCACGTTCTTTGCAAGCCGTAAACGAGATTACTCCTGCGGAAATACAGGATTTAGCGCAGCGTTATTTATGCAAAGAGACATTAAAAGAGGTCATTGCAGGTAAAAAGTTGTCATAATTTGCTTTCCGGTAAGGGGCTTTTTGGGAGAGAAGTCGTATCTTTGTCCAAATCGTAATTCTAAAAATGAGTAACAACTAAAATAAATGAAGAAATATCTATATACTACACTTTTATTGGCTCTCCTGGCACAAGAGGGGGTAATGGCACAAGAAAATGAAGGGAAAAAGGGCGGATTCTTCGGAAAGATAAAGGATACATTCTCTACAGAAATAAAGATTGGCAACTATACTTTTAAGGATGGCAGTGTCTATACAGGAGAAATGAAAGGACGCAAACCAAACGGGAAAGGAAAGACGGTCTTTAAAAATGGGGATGTCTACGAGGGTGAATATGTGAAGGGGAAACGTGAAGGGTATGGCATCTATATGTTTCCTGACGGAGAAAAGTACGAAGGACAATGGTATCAGGACCAACAGCACGGAAAAGGTATTTATTATTTTATGAATAACAACCGTTATGACGGTATGTGGTATCAGGACTACCAGCATGGCAAAGGGACAATGTATTATCACAACGGTGACTTGTATGTAGGTGGTTGGGTGAATGATAAGCGTGAGGGTGAAGGTACGTATACTTGGGCGAATGGCGCTAAATATACCGGTCATTGGAAGAATGACAAGAAAAACGGTAAGGGTACTATGAACTGGGATGACGGATGTAAATATGAAGGAGACTGGAAAGATGATGTCCGTCATGGAAAAGGAGTATTTGAATATACTAACGGAGATAAATATGAGGGTGACTGGGCAGATGATATCCAGCATGGAAAAGGTACTTATTTTTTCCATACGGGAGATCGCTACGAAGGTTCTTATCTTTTGGGAGAACGTACCGGAGAAGGCGTTTACTATCATGCCAATGGAGATAAATATGTAGGAAATTTCAAAGACGGTATGCAGGATGGAAAAGGTACCTTCACGTGGGCAAACGGTGCTGTGTATGAAGGTGACTGGAAAAACAATAAACGCGAAGGCAAAGGTATCTATAAATGGAGTAACGGGGATGTTTACGAAGGAGACTGGAAAAATAATCGTCCTCACGGTCAGGGCTCTCTGAAAACCGTTGCCGGTATGCAATATAAAGGTGGTTTCGTAGACGGACTGGAAGACGGACAAGGCGTTCAGATCGACAAAGACGGTAACCGCTTCGAAGGCTTCTTCAAACAAGGAAAGAAAGATGGCCCTTTTGTGGAAACAGATAAAGACGGAAAGGTGATCAAAAAAGGAACCTATAAAATGGGAAGACTTCTTTAAAAGAAAGAATTATAGATAAATAAGAAAGCCGGCTAATTTCAAGTTTAGCCGGCTTTCTTTATCTTATCCTTTACTCATCATTCTTCATTTAGATGATATATTGTGAACTGATGGACTCGTTATTCATTACCCGCTTGATTGTTTCTGCAAACATATCAGCGATGCTCAGTTGTTTCACTTTCGCGCATTTCTTAGCGTAAGGGATACTGTCTGTAAATACCATTTCAGTCAATCCGGATTCCTGCACACGGAAAGAAGCAGGGTCAGACATTACACAGTGGCTGGCAATAGCGCGTACGGATTTGGCTCCGGCTTCCATCATGATATTGGCAGCTTTGGTGATGGTGCCTGCTGTATCTACGATGTCATCGATCAATACTACGTTTTTGTCTTTCACATCACCGATGATTTGCATGGAAGCTACTTCATTGGCTTTTTCACGTGACTTGTTGCAGAGTACCAAAGGTACACCAAGGTATTTGGAGAAAGTGCTGGCGCGTTTTGAACCACCTACGTCCGGTGTAGCAATCACCAGGTCTTCCAGTTTCAATGACTGGATATAGGGGAGGAATACGGCTGATGCATACAGGTGATCTACGGGGATATTGAAGAATCCCTGAATCTGGTCTGCATGCAAATCCATGGTAATCAGTCGGTCGATACCTGCTACTGAAAGCAGGTCGGCTACCAATTTAGCTCCGATAGATACACGAGGTTTGTCTTTTCTGTCCTGACGTGCCCATCCGAAATAGGGGATAACAGCTACGACGCTCTTTGCAGATGCACGTTTGGCGGCGTCGATCATCAGGAGAAGTTCCATTAAGTTGTCTGAGTTAGGGAAAGTAGACTGCACAAGGAATACATGTGCGCCACGAATTGATTCTTCGTAAGAAACGGCAAACTCACCATCTGCAAAGTGGGTGATGTTCATGTTTCCCAGAGGACAATTGAGACTTGCGCAGATTTTCTCTGCAAGGTATCTCGAGTTAGTTCCCGAGAATACCATTAAGGGTGCTTTTTCGCTCATTTTGTAATAGA
>ERZ773187.164-NODE-164-length-67678-cov-28.573133_pt1 | contig 67678 bp, 60 predicted proteins | sample MGYA00511242_ERZ773187 | MGnify/ENA primary metagenome ERZ773187 (study PRJEB29015, sample SAMEA2737744) | human gut metagenome | biome: human gut; feature: human-associated habitat; material: faeces | place: China | collected 2012 ...
CCTTCGGCACTTCCCCCGAAGGGGGGAAGCAAGACGTTACGTAGTTAACGATTTCTTTAACTTAATAGCATTACTCGACTTGCTCGGAATGACGATACGAAAGGATGGCTGTCCCCACGTCCTTCATGCATCGCCCTTTTTATACGGCGGCGAAACCGCCACCACAACCCTGAACATGCTCCCCTTTCCTCTAAACTTTCTCTATTTGTCCCTTGCATTCTGCTATCCCGTTTGTTATAATAGCAAAGAATTATCTATGTAGTTGAAATGAGGTGCAACAATTGAAGAAGGGACTTCATCCGGATTATCATCCAGTCGTTTTCCGCGACATCGGTGCTGACTACTCTTTCCTGACCCGTTCTACAGTAACTTCCAACCAGACTGTAAAATGGGAAGATGGCAATGAATACCCGCTGATCAATATCGATATCAGCAGCAAATCCCATCCATTCTATACAGGACAGCAGCGTTTCGGTAAGGCTCGTGGCCGTATCGAAAAGTTCAACAAACGTTACGGCAAATCCGCAGAATAAGGAACAGGGCGCAAGCCCTGTTTTTTATTGCCTTTTTTTGATATACTAGGAAAGATGTGTATGTGGGGAAATGGATATTTCAAGTATCCGTTTGAATTTTTGGCTATGGTTCAGGGTTCAGGTTGATGGGTTCAGGGCTGGATTCCGCGTGGCGCGAGATTCTTTGACTCAGTTCCCACTGTTCTGATTACGCATGAGCAAACATACGGCATTTCACTCCGCTCAGAATGACGACGCCGCGATTTCAGTCACCAGTCACACCTAATCCCTAGCCACTCATCCCTATGTTCAAACTACAAACGACCAAATTTATAACAGGAGTAAAGCATAATGCAGATCAGCAAATTAGATGGTATGGAAGCCAGATATATGGCACTGGAAGATCAGCTGAGCGATCCTTCGGTGATCGCCGATCAGAACCGCTGGAGAGAGCTCTCGAAGGAGCATGCGGAGCTGGGAGAGATCGTTTTCAAATATAGAGAATATAAGGAGGCACTCAAGGGGATCCAGGATGCACTGGAACTTCTGGACGATAAGTCGCAGGCCGATCTCCATGAGCTGGCGAAGGAAGAACTGAAGGAAAATGAAGAAAAGCGGGATGCGCTGGATCTGGAAATCCATAAGATGCTGATCCCGAAGGATCCGAATGACGGGAAGAATGTCATCCTGGAAATCCGTGCGGGTACGGGCGGCGAGGAAGCGGCGCTCTTTGCATCGGATCTTCTCAAAATGTACTTGAAATTTGCAGAGCGCAAGGGCTGGAAGGCAGAGATCGCGGATGCGAATGAGACGGATCTTGGTGGGTTCAAGGAAGTCACCTGCACCATCGAAGGGAAGAATGCGTATTCGATCCTGAAATTCGAGAGCGGCGTACACCGCGTGCAGCGTATCCCAGAGACGGAGAGCCAAGGGCGTGTGCATACGTCGGCGGTCACGGTGGCTGTCCTTCCGGAGGCAGAGGATGTAGATATCGAGGTGCGCCGCGAAGACCTGCGTATCGATGTATATCGTTCTTCCGGTGCGGGCGGTCAGCACATCAATAAGACGTCTTCGGCGATCCGACTGACGCATCTTCCTACGGGCATGGTGGTCACTTGTCAGAATGAACGAAGCCAGCGTCAGAACAAAGAGAAGGCGCTGCAGATCCTGAAGTCTCGTCTCTATGACCAGGCGATGCGGGAGTCGCAGAGCAAGGAAGCGGCGGACCGCAAGAATCAGGTCGGCAGCGGCGACCGTTCGGAGCGTATCAGGACGTACAATTTCCCGCAGGGCCGCGTGACAGATCATCGCATCAATATGAGTATTTACCAGCTCGATGATTTCATGAATGGGAACATGGACGCGATCCTTGACCGGCTGATGGAAGAGGATCTGGCGCGCCGCATGAAAGAAGGGGAAGCGAATGGCCGCTAATACGTTCTGGACGATCCAGCGCCTGCTCGCATGGACGACGCAGTATTTCCAGAATCATGAGATCGAGTCGCCGCGTCTGGACGCAGAGCTCTTGCTTGCGAAGGTTCTTCACAAGCAGCGGATCTTCCTCTATACGGATTTCGAAGAAATCGTGAATACGGAGGAGCTCGCACTTTTCAAGTCCTTCATACAAAAGCGTGTGAAGGGTATTTCCACGGCGGCTATCATTGGCGAAAAAGAATTCATGGGACTCACATTTCATGTGAATGAGGATGTCCTGATTCCTCGCCCGGACACGGAGACATGGCTGGAAAAGATCATCCAATACCATAGAAATGACGGCGCGATCGAGGTCGCGGACCTCGGGACAGGGAGCGGGGCGATTCTCCTCTCTTTCCTGTATTATTGCAAGGAAGCGAAGGGGGTCGGCATCGATATTTCTGAAAAAGCCCTCGCTGTCGCAAAAGAAAATGGGAAAGAGCTTGCGATGGAGGAGCGCGCGGCGTGGATACGCGGGGACTATATCGATGCACTGCCTGAGGGGGTGCTGTATGATGGCATCCTTTCAAATCCTCCCTACATTCCTCGCGAAGATATCGCCCATCTTCAGGAGGAAGTGAAGCATGAGCCGATGCTTGCGCTCGATGGGGGAGAGGATGGTCTCGTTTTCTACCGCCGTCTCGCTGAGAAGGCAGCCGCACATCTGAAGGAGGGCGGTTTCCTTGCCGTGGAATTCGGCATTCACCAGTGGGAAGAGATTCTTTCGCTTTTGAAGGAAACGGGCGCGTTTGAGGATTTCGAAGTCATCAAAGACTACGGCGATATCGAGCGCGCGATCTATTGCAGAAAGAAGAAGCAGCATGACTGAAAAAGTAGAAGTCAATGACCTATATTATAAGGATAAAGTAAAGGCGCTCGGCCGCATCATTCGTGAGGGCGGTCTTGTGGCTTTTCCGACGGAGACGGTCTATGGTCTTGGAGGAAATGCGCTCGATGCGGGCGCGGCGAAAAAGATCTACGCTGCGAAGGGCCGCCCCTCGGATAATCCGCTCATCGTCCATGTGGCGGATCCCTCTGAAGTAGAGAAGTACGCAGCCGAGGTCAGCCCGCTCGCAAGGCGGCTGATGGATACCTTCTGGCCGGGGCCTTTGACCATCGTTTTCCCGAAGAAGGATTGCATCCCGATGGAAACATCCGGGGGACTCTCCACCATCGCCATTCGCTGCCCGAGGAGTGAGGCGACCCGCGCCCTCATCCGTGCAGCCGGCGTCCCTATAGCAGGTCCGAGTGCGAATATTTCCACCCGTCCGAGCCCGACGACCGCGGACGATGTGCTGCATGATATGAATGGACGCATCGCCGCCGTCATCGATGGCGGTCCCTGTCAGATCGGCCTCGAGTCCACCGTGGTGGGCATCGAAGGGGACGAGATCGTCATCTACCGTCCCGGCGGCACGACGAAGGAAGCGCTCTCTGCCATCGCGCCGACTACGGTAGACAGCGCACTCGCCAAAGACGGCGCACATCCGAAGGCACCCGGCATGAAGTATCGCCACTATGCGCCTTCTGCGCCGCTCACCGTGTATACGGGAGAGGCGGGGAAGGTGGCAGAGGAAATCTTCTCCTTTGCGGAAAAGACGGATAAGAAGTATGGATTCTTCGTCAGCGAAGAAACGGCTCGTCTTCTCCCTAAGGGGCTTCCTGTTTTCGTCTGGGGACATCGGGCGGATAAAGAGAGCTTCGCGCACAATCTCTTCTCCGGCCTTCTCTATTTCAATCGCCATCCCGTCGATGCTATCATCGGCGAAGGCACAGATACCGCGGGCCTCGGTCTCGCGATCATGAACCGCCTCACCAAGGCGTCCGGGTATCATATCGTGGTGGAGAAGAGGTAGGAGCGGACGGGTTCTGAAGGTTGAAAAGATTTCGTGTTTTCCAGCTATTTAGAAGGATTATGGCGAAGCATTGCATGAAATTACATGCCAAACCGAACCCTACGATTTAAGGAAACACTGATTAAATCGTTGTCAGATTTTACTCTTGAATTTTTATGCATAGCGAGGAATAGCCTGACGCGAATAGCGAGCTATGTAAGGAAGGGTATGACGAAGCTATGTATAAAAATTCTTGTAAAATCGGACTCTGCGATTGAATCAGCGTTTCCTTAATCCGCGATTCTCTAAAAAAGCCGTTTTCTTGAACATGGCTTTTTTTCATGCTAAAATAAAATTGGTCTATTGGTATTAAGGAGAAGGTAAGGTGCGGCTTATGTCTACGCGAAGCATTTTAACAAATGTGAATTTAAATAAAAAAGATGAGATTCGCCAGTTCCTTTATGCTGCGGAAAAATCAGAAAAACAAGCCCCTGTTGAAGTAACGCTCTCTAGACCATTACATATTGCAACAGATGCTCAGGTGGATGCCTTTTTACTCTCACTCAAAAATGAAAAGCGGTGATTCAATGAGAGGCTTTACTAAGTTCATTTTAAAGGATTTGATTCAAAAAGCAGAAATGAATCCGGAAACGTACTCTATGCAAAGCATAGAAGATATGCTTTCCGGATTTTCTTGTCCCTTGAATAAGGATGTGGAAACATTTCTTAAGCGTAAAGCGATCCCTTTTGAGAAGCAGGGGATATCTGCTACGCATTTGGTATTCGCTTCCTATAAAGAAAAGCCGGTTCTGGTTGGCTATTTTACCTTGGCGTCCAAGTATTTTCATGTCGGGTTATCTGGGAAAAAGCTGTCTTCCAATATGAAGCATCGGATTCATCGATTCGGTGTGTAGGAAGCAGATATAAAGAAGGAAATCGTTACAGCACCATTGATAGGCCAGGTTGGTAAAAATTTTGCAAATGGGTATAATCAGCTGATTACCGGAGATGAGTTACTGAGTTTTGCTTGTGATACGGTCAAAATGTCACAGGCGATTATTGGTGGTCGTTTTGTGTATCTGGAGTGTGAGGATACGATCGGGTTGCGTGATTTTTACGAGAGAAACGGATTTATTGAGTTTGGGAAACGTATGTTGGAAGAAAAAGAAAGCCGCTACTTTAAGGGAGAGTATTTGATACAGATGCTCAAGTATTTAAAGTGAGCGCTTGAATTGGGGAAAGTGCAATGAGCGAAAAACGTTTGAGAGCTTTAGATATTGCCAAAGGTATCGCCATTATTTTGGTTGTGATTGGGCATGCTGTCCCAGATGCTACGACGCATATGGGAATTCAGTCTGAGGGATTGGCAATTCTCAATAGATTGATTTACAGTTTTCATATGCCGCTGTTTTTCTTGATCAGCGGTTATTTTGTGAACACGTTGGCAGAGAATCAGTCGCGCGTATCTGCTATATGGAAGAAATTTCAAAGACTCATGGTGCCATATATTTTTGTAGGACTCTGCTATGCGCCGTGCAAATTATTGCTATCCCAATTTGCCAATGATCCATTTCATTTGTCTAACTTGTGGAAAATGGTTATCGGAGTGAATCCGGATGGAGAGCTCTGGTTTCTGTACAGTTTGTTTGTGATTTCTGCTTTTGCATATCTGACAAAAGCAAAAGTGGGTAAGGTTTGGATCGTATGTTCGGGGATTATAGGGGGGGGTACGCAATGGCTGCCGGTGCTGCCCGGAAACGTATTATTTTTCCAATTCTTCTTTTTCTTGGGGATGTACATAAAACAGCATGATGCAGAGTGGTTTCGAAAGATTTCTTGGAAATCTTTTACGGTGTTACTTGTTCTTTGGGGCGCATTGAACGTTTTGATGTGCTACGGAATGGGCCCCTCTGCAAAATTGTTTACCGGAATCTTTGGCAGTTTCTATACATTGCGCTTGGCTGTATGGCTTGAAAAATCTGATGCACGGCTCGTTAAAGCACTTGAAGTGGCAGGGCTATACTGCATGGAGATTTATATCTTGAGCGATATTATTAAAATTCCGATTCGTATTATTCTGTGGTCAAAGTTACATATGTACTATACAGCATTTTTTGCTTGCTCGATTGTTGATACCTTCTTGCCAATTTGGATTAAGAAATACATCATATCGCGGTGGAGTCTATTAAACTACTTGTGCTTTGGCGAAAAATAAAACATAGGATACTGTCCTCAAAAGAAACAGGAGCTTAGAGAGCTCCTGTTTCTTTTTGCAATTAAGTGATGTATACTGAAATGGTACAGTATTCCTATTTTCCAAGGAGGGCGAAGATTATGAAAATTGCTATGGCGAGTGATCACGGTGGGTTTGCACTCAAGGCTTCTCTTATGAAGCATCTGGACGAAGAGAAGATCGAATACATAGATTGTGGGACATACTCGGAAGAGTCCTGTGATTATCCGGATTTTGCAGAGAAGGCCTGCAAGCTGGTGCAGCAGGGTGAGGCGACGTATGCGATCCTCGTCTGCGGGACAGGCATCGGCATGTGCATCGCTGCGAACAAGATGAAGGGTATCCGTGCGGCGCTCTGCGGCGATACGTTCTCCGCGCATTTCACCCGTGCGCACAATGATGCAAATGTCATGACGCTTGGCGCGCGTGTCGTCGGACCGGGGCTTGCGGAATTCATCATGGACGAATTTTTAAAGACCCCGTTTGAAGGGGGCCGCCATGCCAGAAGAATTGCAAAGATCGCTGCGATCGAAGAGGTGCAATAGTGTTTGAAGACTTACAGGAACAGGCAGTAAAAGCTTTCCATGAGCTTTGCGAAATTTCTCATTTCAGAAAAGGGAGTCTCATCGTCATCGGTGGCTCGTCGAGCGAGATCCGCGGCGGACACATCGGCAAGGACAGCTCCTATGAAGTCGGCACGGCTGTCGTGACGGCTCTCATGGAAGCTGCAGAGAAGGAGGGACTTGCTTTGGCCTTCCAGTGCTGCGAGCATCTGAATCGGGCGCTTATCATGGAGCGCAGCGAAGCAGAGAAGCGCGGCTATGAGGAAGTGACGGTCGTCCCCTGGCTGCATGCCGGCGGCGCCTTCTCGACGAATGCTTTCTATCATTTCAAGGACCCGGTCGCCGTGATGGAGATCAAGGCTGACGGGGGACTCGATATCGGGCTTACGATGATCGGGATGCACTTGAAGCGCGTGGCTGTCCCCGTCCGTCTGGTGAATAACCATATCGGAGCGGCCCTTGTGGCAGCGGCCCGCACCCGCCCGCCGCTCATTGGCGGAGAGAGAGCACACTATGTGAGGGAAAATGACAAGTGAGGAGTGATGAGTGACTGGTGACTGGAATGCTGCTTTCGGGCATCGCCATTATTTATACTCCGCGGCGCTTCCCTATGATTATGCGCCGCACCATTCCCACTGAACCCTCTGAACCGGTAGAACCCGCGGAACCTCTTTCGCACGCAATCAAGGGACGGCACGCCCTATGGGCTAACCCCGAACTTTGCCCGATTTCCTCTTTACTTCTTCCTGATTTGTGCTATACTATCCTTGTGAGTGATTTCTCGAATAGCATACCTGCTCAACGGAAGGGCTTGGCCGTGTATCCTGAAGGGTACACGCTAAGCCCTTTTTCTATATCAAGTATGCATATTTCAAACTCAAAGATGCATTCGTGTGCGCCTCATGATACAATAAATCAAATGTATGCAGGACAGGAATGAGTGACTGGTGACTAGGGACTAGTGACTGGGAGCGATGCGAACGAGAGGTGTATTGACAGCGCATGATGAAATGGTGCGCCGCACCCACATTTCGCATTTCTTATTGGTGAAAGTTTTGCATCATGGGGTGTATGAATCGATCTATTCGATTTCACTTTGAAAAATGAAGGGAGTTCATTTCAATGAAACACTTAAAAGAAGACAAAGCGGTTTATGAAGCCATTCAGAAAGAGCTGAACCGTCAGAGAAACAAGCTGGAAATGATCGCATCTGAAAATATCGTCAGCTATGCTGTCATGGAAGCACAGGGCAGCGTCCTCACAAACAAATATGCAGAAGGCTACCCGGGCAAGAGATATTACGGCGGCTGTGAATATGTCGATGTCGTCGAACAGCTTGCGATCGATCGTGCGAAGGAGCTCTTTGGTGCGGAACATGTGAATGTACAGCCGCATTCTGGCTCGCAGGCGAACTTCGCTGTCTACTACGGTCTCTTAAAACCGGGCGACACCATGATGGGCATGAACCTCACGGATGGCGGTCATCTGTCTCACGGCAGCCCGGTCAATATTTCTGGCAATTATTTCAATGTCGTTCCTTACGGCGTCAGAAAAGAAGATGAACTTCTGGACTATGAAGCCATGGAAAAGACCGCGAAGGAAGTCCAGCCGAAGCTCATCATCGGCGGCACCAGTGCATACTCCCGCATCATCGACTTCGAACGCATTGCAGCGATCGCCCATGAAGTCGGTGCACTCTTCATGGTCGATATGGCACACTTCGCCGGCCTTGTCGCAGGCGGTGAATATCCGAGCCCGGTGCCGTGGGCAGATATCGTGACCACCACCACCCATAAGACTCTTCGCGGACCGCGCGGCGGCATCATCATGTGCAAGGAACAGTATGGCAAAGCCATCGATAAAGCGGTATTCCCGGGCATGCAGGGCGGTCCTCTCATGCATGTTATCGCAGCAAAGGCTGTCGCTTTCGGCGAAGATCTCTCCGATGATTTCAAGCAGTATGCGAAACAGATCAAAAAGAATGAAAAGGTCCTCTCTGATGAGCTGCAGAAGAATGGCATCCGCGTCGTTTCCGGCGGTACCGATACCCATGTCCTCCTCGCTGATATGAAAGCGATCGGCATCACAGGTAAGGTCGCACAGACGGTTCTCGATGAGATCGGCATCACCGCAAACAGAAACACCATTCCGTTCGAGACACTCTCTCCATTCGTCACGAGCGGCATTCGTCTCGGCTCCCCGGCTCTGACCACCAGAGGATTCAAGGAAGATGACTTCAAGGAAGTCGCAGATATCATCTCGACGGTCGTCAAAAATCCGGAGGATGCAGCAGTCAAGGCGGACTGCGAAAAGCGTGTCCATGCTCTCTGCGTGAAGTATCCGCTCTACGAAGATCTGTAATGAATACATCAAATAAAAGCCAGTCCGCAAGGGCTGGCTTTTATTATGCTTGTACATGAATATTTTTTTCGTCTAAATAATTCTTGAGACTGCGTGACATCAGTTCATTCAGCGTGAGTCCATTTTCATGTGCATAGAAGTAGGCGGAACGATGCAGCTCGGGTGTGACACGGACATTGAAAGAGCCTTTGAATTCTTTACTGGGAGACTTTCCTGTCTCTTTGCAGACTTCCAGGTAATCATCCACAGCAGCGTGGAAATCAGACTCTAGTTCAGAAACGCTTTCTCCCTCATAAGAGATAGAGTCCTTGGTGCCGAGCACTTTCCCATAGAGGATGCGATCTTCACCGCAGTAGGAAATCGTACCACGGTAGCCTTTGTATTCCATATAGTTTTTCATTTGAGGAGTCCTTCTTTCTCTAAGAATGCTTTGATTTGCTCGATTTGGTACTTCTTCAGTGCATTTTCGGTAGCTCCATGTGGAGCATGAAGAAAAAGCCGATTTCCTACTGCATTGGGGCCGAAAGAAATGCGAGAATCGTTTCCTTGGCGCACCTGATAGCCGCATTGTTTCATCAGTGTAAGAAGTTCGCCATAGGTAAAATCTCTGGGATACGGATTTTGAAAGAGCCGCCCCAACAATTTATCTTTTTGTGTCAATATAGCCCGCCTCTCTGTAACTAAATTTTAGTTACCTTCTTTTCGCATCATACTAAAATCAAACGCCTTTGTCAAGGGAAACGCTGCTCCAATCGCAGAGTCTCCCCGTCTAAAGTCTCCCCGTCTCTTTGGCTACCTCCACAAGTCATCAGCTCGCAAACTTCCCCTTGACTTTCCTCGGCCAATCCCGTATACTATTGAAGTTGATAAATTTCTCTAACGCGTTTAGAGCACTGGCGAAACAGTGAAAGACAAACGGCATAACGGCCGATAGGTAAGGAGGTGCGAGAAATGCCGGTTCCGAAGACAAAAAGTTCTAGATCCCGTCGCGACAAGAGACGTGCAAATTGGAAACTGACTGTTCCGGGTCTTGTGGAATGCCCACAGTGCCATGCACTGAAAAAACCTCATCATGTATGCCCAGTATGCGGTTTCTATAAAGGCAAACAGATCATCACCAAGACTGTTGAAGAATAATGGTCAAAGGAAAATGCTTCTCGATAGAGAGGCATTTTTTTATTGGTAAAATGGGCTTCCCGCCATTTACGGATATGGTACAATAATATGTGTTTCTCTAAGGAATGAGCGAGTGACTGGTGACTAGGGATTAGTAGCTAGGGATTAGGTTTACGATACGAGAAAACCGCTAATTTCAAATCTCCGCGGCGCTTCTGATTTTTATGTGCTGCACCACCATTTCTCGTTTCTCATTTCCCATTCAAGAGAGGCTTTCATCCCCCAGCAAAGGGCGCTGCGCCCCACGGGCTGATCCTGCCCCCAAAACCATCTGTTATTCCGCAAGTGCGGATTTCTATACCACCATCGACATATCTATCTACCATCAAGGAGGAAGTATGGGAAAGCATTTTTCTTTTATCCATTGTGCGGATCTGCACCTCGGAGAACCATTCGGAGGCGTGCGCCTCGGGACGAAGGGACCGTGGAACGAGCAGATCGGGAAAGCCACCTTCAAAGCCTTTGAAAAGGTGGTGGATGCGGCACTGGAAAATCGGGTAGATGCGATCTTGATTTCCGGAGATGTATATAATTCAGACCATCACAGCCTCGCGGCGCAAATGGCTTTCGGCAGGGAGCTGTATCGGGCGGCACAGGCGGGGATCGAGGTCTTTATCGTGCATGGAAATCACGACCCGGGCGAAGCCTGGCGTGCGGATATCCCGCTGCCGGAGACGGTGCATGTTTTTTCTTCCGAGGAAGTGACAGGCATCCCGCTCATGAAGGATGGGGAAAAGGCGGCCACGATCTATGGCATCAGTTACAAGACACGCCATACGAAGGATGATCTGGTGCGCTCTTTCCATGTGAATCCGGAGGATGGATTCACCATCGGGATGCTGCACACGGAAGCCGGCGTCGATGGGAGTCCCTATGCGCCTTGCACGGTCGAGGAGCTGAAGACTGCGGGCATCGACTACTGGGCGCTGGGGCATGTGCATACGAGAAAGACGCTCTCGATGAAGCCCTATATCGTCTACCCGGGCAATACGCAGGGGCTGGATATCACGGAAATCGGTCCCCGTGGCTGTTACCTGGTTGATGTGGGGGCCTATGGTACAGTGACGTTGAAGTTCATCGAGACGGATGTGATACGTTGGATGGACATGGTCATCGATATCGCTCCGTTCTTGACCGCAGATGATCTTTTGAAAGACGTGGCACGCCGCCGCGCAGGACTGAAGGAACTGACCGGTAGGCCGAATATGGTGCGTCTGGTACTGACGGGGCATGGTGCGCTGCACAAAGCGATCGCGACGGAAGAGGGACGGGATTTCCTTCTGCAATTTTTGAATGAAAAGGAGCAGTTCCGCCATCTCTTTGCTTATTTCACCCGCATCGAGGATCGGACGCGGCCATTCCTGAATCTGGCCGAGCGCCGCGAGCTTCCCGATGTGACGGGGAATTATCTGAAGGCTTTTGATGCGGTCATGGATCTTCCGTCGGAAGAAAGAGCGAAGATGCTCCGAGAGATGGCTTCTTCGCAGCCGGAGCTTTCGAAGTATAAGAATCTATTGGGCAAGGTGTCTGATGAGGCACTTCTTGCTGCTTTCCGCCGGGCGGAGGTGCTGGGAGCGGAAATGCTGACAGAGGAGGATGGACGATGAAAATCACGGATTTGCAGCTCTCAGAGTACGGCATCTATCGGGGCGCGTCCTGGCAGCCGTCGACGTCTTCGCTGAATGTGGTCATGGGAGAGAATGAGAGCGGGAAGACGACGATGCTTCGTTTCATCCGTGATATGCTCTTCGGCTATGGGCGCGGCAAGTGGCAGGGACGGAAGGGAAATATGGCATTCGTCCGTGCGGACGGGCAGGAGTATCGAGTCTTTCGTGAAGAGAAGGAGCGTTGGTTCGAGAATGCGAGCCATGAGAAATTCTCCGAGGAGCTGCCGACACTCTGGTGGCACGGTCTTACACGCTCTATGTATGAGCAGATCTTCGCTGTCGGCTTAGAGGACCTGCAGGGGGCTTCCTTCCTTGCGAATGACTCCATCCGCAGCCGTTTCTTCATGCTGCAGGGCGGTGATAAGCTCGCCAGTGCCAAGAAGGATATCCAAGAGAATAAGGAAAAGCTCTTCGTGGCTTCGTCTCAGGGAAAGCGCAAGATCAATCAGCTGATGGCGGATCTGGATACGGTGAATCAGGAGCTGGATCATCTTTCTCATCAGGAAAAGGATTTCGCCGAGCTGCAGAAGAAGCAGGAGCTTTTGAAAAAGCAGATCCGTGAGCTCGAGGCTTCGCTCGCCAAGGACCAGGAAAGGGACAGAGAGCTCGCCAAGCGGCTGGGCGCCTGGGAATACTACAAGCGGGCGCGTGATATCAAGCACCAGCTGGATCTCTCCTCGCAGGTGAAGATGTTCCCGTCGAATGGTAAGGAGCAGTGGAACCAGCTCATGAATCGCATGAAGGTGATCCACGACCAGAAGGCATCGCTCCAGAAAAAGCTCGATGAGTACACGCCGAAGAAGAAGGAAGACATCATCCCATGGGCGAGAGAGGCTGAAGCGCTGGAAAAACTCTACGTCGATCTGGGGCAGTGGCGCCAGACCATCGTCGATGTGGAAGCATTGGAAGAGGAAAAGGAAAACTGGAAGCTCGATTTTGTGAATCTGGGCTATTCCCTGCCGCTCTGGGACCGCGCACTGCCTTTGGAGGATGCCTGCGTCCATGTGGACTGGGCAGAAGGACGGCGCCTTGCGCAGAGCGTGGGTGTCAGGGGCAATGAGCTCCATTTCTGGGAGCAAAGAGAGCCGGAGGTCGAGGCCGTCGCAGAAGAGGCAGCAGATGGAGACATCCAGACCGAGGAGGATTTCCAGCAGATGGAAGACATGGCCTCCTCGCTCGAGCAGCTTCTCCATCAGGAAGCGGAAATCAGAGGCAAGATCGATGCCGCCTCGCAGCTCGAGGATAAGAAATTCACCTTCTGGTTCTGGCTGGGCATCCTCTGTATGGCAGGAGCAGCAGCCGGCATCGCCTCCTTCTACATGGCCATGGCAGGCACCGCGGCGCTCTATGGCGCAGCAGGCGGGCTCATGTTGGGGATTCTCTGCTTCCTATTCAATAATAAGAGCATCCACAAGAAGGGGAATGACCTTGAGAAATGGAATGATTCGCTGGCTTCTCTCGTGAACGAGAGAAAGGCGATCTCCGACAAATTCCCCGGGCAGGCGCCGGAAGACATAGATGATCTGCAGGCCTTCCATAACCTGATGCAGAGCCGTCGCTCTGATTTCTACAAAGACCAGGCAAAGCGGCAGGCTATCTCATGGAAACGGGAAACGGTACGAAAGCAGCAGCTTGCACACCAGAAGTGGACAGAAGAAGGCAAGCTGCTTCGCGAAAAGAAGGAAAAAGCAGACAAAGACTGGGATGCCTTCCTCGCGAAAAACAAGCTCCCCAAGACCAGCGCAGAAAATCTCTCCGCGCTGCAGGAGCAGTGGCAGAAGATCTACTCCGCCGAAGGCAAGGGCAAGATCCTTGACCTGCGCTTGGAGCAGATGGATGCGCGCCTTGATGCCTACAGCCGCCGTGCAGAGAGCATCATCTCGAAGACGAAGATGCCCTACACCGTCGATCCGGACGGCATCCAGGAGCTCTACGAGGAAACGCATGCGCGCAGCCTGACGTGGCAGTCCATTCAGGAAAAGAACAACCAGCACGATGCATACCGGAAGGAAATGGATAAGCTTGATGACGGCTGGGCCTCCTGCCAGCGGGAGATGGATACCCTTCTCCATCTGGTCAATGCAAAAAATGCGGAAGAATTCGCAGAAAAGGTGAATGCCCACGAGCATCATGACCAGCTGACGAAGGAATGGGAGGCCGTGAAGCAGGATCTGCGTCTCTATGCAGGCAGCGATGAAGAATTCCAGTCCCTCTGGAACTTCCTGGAAAGCGGACAGTACGATGACTGGATGGAAACCCATCAGAACCTTGAAAAACACATCAAAGAAGAGACGGCGTCACTGGGTGAGCTCCAGAAGAATCAGGGAGCAGTGGAAAATGAGATCTTCCGTCTGGCGGGGGATAATACCATCACCGACACCCTGCAGAAAAAAGAAAAGATCGAAGCCGAGCTTGCCAATGCACTCTCCGAATGGCTGACCTACATGTACACAGAAGAAATCCTGAACTGTGCGCAGGCCGCCTATGAGTCCGGCCGCCAGCCGCAGATCATGAAGCAGGCGAATGCTTTCCTCTCTGCTATGACCAGAGGCAAGTATGCCCTACGGATCTCCGAAGACGGGAAAGATATCGGTATCGTGGACAGCGAGCACAGGGTGAAAGAGGCCAAGATCTGGTCCTCCGGTACAGGCGATCAGGTCTTCCTTGCCATTCGCCTCGCCATGGCGCTCTCCTTCGGAGAGCAGCTCGAACCGCTCCCCATCGTCTTGGACGACATCTTCGTCCGCTTCGACGAAGAGCGCCAGCGTGAGACACTGCGCTTCCTCATGGAACTCGGCAAGACCCAGCAGATCTTCCTCTTCACCTGCCATGCACAAACCATGCGCATCGCTGAAGAAGTCGGGAAGGAAAAAGCGACCGGTGAGTTCATCCACCTGAAGTCTGGGACCATCGAGCTCGGAGCGTAGATTTGGCGTGACTAGTGGCTAGGGATTGATTAGGAAAATCTCGCAACGCGGTGTGATAAAAAATTGAGAAAAGAGACTCTCTTCGAAAAGAAGAGGGTCACTTTTTTCATATGTGTGCGATGCTATGTATAGAAGCAGGAGAGAGCATCCCGGAGATGATCGATTGACAGATTTCCCTCATCCTAGGCAGAGGGAGAAAAGGAAATCGGGCATCATGCGGCTCTCAAATGCTTCTCCCTTTGAAGGTTCTGCCCGGGAGGAATCGGCAAAAGGGGCAAGACAAGTGAAAAAGACAGGATGAAAACCTAATTACGAAACAACTCAGATAGCTCTGACGACAAGATCAGGCTCGCCTCTAAGTTAGTAGAAGTCCTTGCTTCGTCAAGGCCGCCCTCGAAGACTCTACGCCTCTCAGCCTGGCGCCCGATTCATTGGATCTGATTCATTCGACAGGATGACATCCTGTCTTTTTTGCATGGGTAATGCTTGGAAAACACTGATTAAATTGAACAACGGTTTAATCAGTGTTTCCATAAGGGAAATGAAAAAGCTCTGCAGGACTAGAGATAGTCTTGCAGTTTTTTGTGCGTTTAGAATTTTTTTTGATGATATTTTATGGTGGGTTAGAAATTGTCATGCCAAAGTTGTATAATTGAAATAGGTATAAAGTTTACTGATACAGAGTCCTTTTTTATGTCATGAGCAGAGTCGTTTTTATGCAAAGGAGCCATTCACATGACGAGCAGCCAAAAGAAAATCGGAATTGTGGTTATCGTAGCCATTATTTGTGTAGCGGCATTTTATTTTCTGTATTGGATCAAAACGCCTACATATTCTTTAGGGCTTGTTCGGGAGGCGGTACAAAAGCATGATATTGAAATGTTTGAAAAGCATGTTGATTTGGATACACTTTATACAAAGGGATTTGATGAGGCTATTGTTGCAGTTAACAAAATACAGGGAGGTACAGTTTTATCTAATCCGCTTGCTGCTGGGTTCATTCAAGTTTTGAAGCCAACCGTAGTTTCAGCTTTAAAAGATAAAACTATAGCTGCGGTTAAGGGTGAAGCTGAAGGAGATCAGGACAAGCCTAAACAACAGGGAGGCGATGCCGATAATTTTGCTAAAAGATTGAAAGCTATGTCTGGAATTAGTAATTCTGCTTTTGATCATGCGTCCGTTATCAGCAAAGAAGGTAATGTAGCGATTGTGTCGATCAAGCTGCATAATCAGAAGGTTGACAAAGACTTTGAATTAAAGGTAAAAATGGCAAAACTGGATGACGGTACTTGGAAGGTAAAGGAAATCACAAATTTAGTCGATTTCTTGGTTAGTGCCGATAAAGCAGAAAAGGATAAAATTGAAGAATTGAATAAACCTATTCGTGAAAAGATGCAGAGTACGATAGAGGTCTCGAAGACTACTTTTAATTTAGGCACGGATGGGAATCCATATTTTCCTTTTTTCCAACTGAATTGTTCAACAACATTGAAGAATATTTCTTCTCAGGATATTACAGGTTACACCGTAAGGTATTGTATTACTGGTCAAAATGGCTACACTTACAAGGATGTTATTCAGTATGGTCAAAAGCCATTATCGCAGAATGAAGAAATTACAATGCATAAAAGCATAAAGCTTAATGAGTTTATCGATGTCGATAATAAGATTATAAAACATCCGAGTGAGTATAAGATTACGGCAGAAATTGCACATATCCGGCTTGCTGATGGGACTACAACAACACTGCTGAATGGTCTTCCTGACAGCGAAGAAAAATGAGGTAATCTATATTGTCCGGGATTTTAATTCGAAAACCAGTAAAATATTTTTGGATGAACTAAGGAGGAAATATGATGAAAAAATTGATACTGACTATTTTGCTTTTTGTGCTGCCTATCTCATTGATCGATGCTTATCCTAATGAACCGAGTGGTTATGCATCGATGTATTGGGGGGAAAGCCTTAATAAGGTTAAAGCACGGTATAACACATCTTTTCTACGTTATAATCAGGCGCGAACAGGGGCATTGTACATGGTTACGATACCAAATGCTTATGGAGAACTGGGAATGCTCGGTCGGGTAAATGTGATTTGCTTTTTTGATAATGACCGGCTTTCGCATATTACGATCCCTATTTTTAGGAAGCCAGAAGAAATCGAGAACACGTACAGAGATTCTTTAAGAGATTTGAAATCAATATGCGGGACTCCAAAGTATTTCGCTAATAGTGCTGTCTGGAATGGAAATATTACTATGATGGGACTGGCAAAAAATGAAGCGGGGGTAGCAATTGAACTTATGGACGTTAGATATTTACATAAAATCATGAACGAGGCAGCACGAAAAGGCAAATAAGTATGGGTTCTATAAAACCTAACCAAGGTTTACTGTTATAAGAATGCCCAAAGAACGCAGTTTGATTAGAAATAATTCAACTGCGTTTTTTATTGACAAATTTTTAAAATCGTCAGATAACTATCATGCTCACGGCTATATAGTGTAAGGCAAAAACCTACAGGTCTTTAGAAAGGAGTGATGAGCAATAAAACGCAACTTGAAAATCTGTGTTTCTTCCGGCTGGGTCATCAGTTGAACAGCTGCTATCCTTATTGTACCGTATGTGAGAAAATGAAAAGAGCCCTGCAGGACTAGTGATCAGCCCCTGTCAAGGTAGACATGGCAAATATCTAAAAATTATAGCCGTAAGTTCCATGTTGGTGTTTGAGTATCAACATGAGATTTGCGGCATTTTGTTATGCCGCGAATTTCGCTTTGTATTTCTGAATCCGTTTGTTTTCGGCAATCGGGAACTGTTCTAGGATCTTTGCGTTCAGAGCTGCCGCACAAACTTCCATTGGCGTCCTTACTCCAATGGGGCGTGATCGCCGCGGCCTGTCATACGGAGGAAATCGGCAAAGTCATCGATGACGCGATGGAAGCCATCGAGGAGGAGAACCCGAAGCTGAAAGGCGTACTGCCGAAGAACTATGCTTCGCCGGATCTGGATAAGGACAAGCTGAGCGACGTGGTCGACCTCTTCACCGATGAAATCCATGCCGAGGATCTGGCCAAGAGCAAGGATCTTCTCGGGCGCACCTATGAGTACTGCATCGCGAAATTTGCCGAAATGGAAGAAAGGGAAAAGAAAAGCAGGCCACAAAATAGTGCAGCCTGCTTGTTTTTTTATTGCTTGCGGATATATGCTGTGGCTGGACCAGAGCCGACTTTGATGATATAGCCCTCTTTTACCAGACTGGACAAAGTGCGTTCTATCGTTCCCTGGCTGATATCCGGGCAGCGTTCCATAAGATCCTTTTTGCTGATTTTCCCCAGTGTTTGGGAGATGATGGCTTTGATACGGTCTGGCTTGGAAATCTTTTTAGTTACCAAGTATTGAATCCGGTCTTCGAATTCATCATATGTTTTTATGATGATGCCCAAATAATATTTCACAAAAGGAGCATAGGTGTTTTGATTTTCGTGCCAGCCGAAAGAACTGGCCTGAAGAGCTTCATAGTAAGTGGTTTTCGTTTTTTCAATCAGCATTTCCAAGCTGATGTATTTCCCGACGATGTAGCCGGCACGATATAAAAGAAGGAGTGTCAGAAGTCGGCTCATCCGTCCATTTCCGTCATTGAATGGATGAATGCAGAGAAAATCCAGGATGAACATGGGAGTCAGCAGCAATTTATCTATGATGTTTTCCTGCCAGGCATTCTGGAACGATTGACATAAAGAATCCATAGCGTCAGCTGTCTGAAAAGCAGGAACGGGAATAAACCTGGCCCTTTGATGCCCTTGTGCATCTGTTTCCGCAATGACGTTATCTGCGTTTTTATAGTCTCCTCCAATGGCTCCTGTTGAGTAAGAGTACAGATCTCGGTGGAGCTGCCTGATGACATTAGGGACAGGGGAAATATAGTCGTGATTTTCATGAATCAAGGCGAGTACTTCACGATATCCGGCAATTTCCTGTTCAGACCGATTGTGCGGTTCAGCTTTTTGGCTGACCAGTGCTTCTAATCGTTTGTCACTGGTGAAGATTCCCTCGATACGGTTGGAAGCCCCTGTACTCTGGATCATGGCAACGTCTACCAGTGCTTTCAGTTCGTCTGTATTCGCCTCCAGAAATAAATCCTGTCGTCCCTTGTGTTCATGGATACAGGTGAGAAGCTGGACGATTTCAGGTGTCAGTAAATTTTGTATTTCCTGCGAGTAGTTAAATGTCTGCATAAAAATCTACCTCATTCTCTTGTTATCTGCCACATTTTAGCATGAAATGTGGCAGATAACAAGAGAATGAGGTAGATAAATAAGGCAGATGTATTGTAATCCTACACTGGTAGATGATCCGCGTTCACTCCTTACTTGATTCGGAAATCAATTGATCGGTGTCTTATCACATAACCTCATAACAAAAAACGCTATCCACGAAAATGTGGATAGCGTTTTATCATGTCTAATGTCTGATGTTTAGTCCCTAGTCCCTAGTCACCAGTCGCCAGCGACTAGTCCTGTGTCAGTTCCTGAATGAGGTCATGGACAGTTGTGATCTTATCGATGCGATAGGCGTTCGCACCGCAGAAGACGAGGCCGTGGTCTACATCGCCGTGGACGGCGCGGATGAGGGCCATGGTGATGCAGTAGGGGGTGGTCGCCGGGTCGCAGGTCTTGAGGCAGTGGAAACAGCCCTGCGGCGGGATGCGGTGCTCGGTGAAGGCTTTGACGAAGGGGTTCAAGAGTGCGCGGCCTGGCATGTGGACCGGGCTCTGTACGATGGTGACGTCGCTCTCTTTGGCATTCACATACATCTGTTTGAATTCGTCAGCGGCGTCGCATTCTTTGGTGGCGACGAAGCGGGTCGCCATCTGTACGCCGGAGAGACCGAGGGAGAGGTAGTGCTCGATGTCTTTCTTATCGTAGACACCACCGCCGAAAGCGAAAGCCTTTCTCAGCAGTGGTTCCCTAAAAAGAAAGTGATAGATCTATCGCTTTCTTTTTCTTCTTTTGGTAGAATAGGGATAGAAGAAAGGTGGTGGTGGCCTTGCTGAAAATCAAGACGTGGGAAGAGTTGACGATTTGCGATAACTTTCTGTTTCAGAAGGTGATGAGAAATCAGCGAATCTGCAAGCAGCTGATTGAGAAAATTCTCCATATCCGCATTACGGAGATTTCTTTCCCGGAAACTGAAAAGTCGATCGACGTGAACTATGACAGTAAAAGTGTTCGTCTTGATGTGTATGTACATGACGAACAGGGACGCATCTATGATATTGAGATGCAGTGCACCAGTGGCACGGACAGTGAACTGCCGAAGCGCACCCGCTATTATCAGGGCATGATCGACATGGATGAGACGGAGAAGGGACAGTATTATCAGGATCTGAAGGAATCATTCATCATCTTCATTTGTACCTTTGACCCCTTTGATCAGGGACGGCCGATGTACACATTCAGGAATCTCTGCATCGAAGATAAAACATTGGAACTTGGAGATCAGGCGACCAAGATCTTTTTGAACAGCAAAGGCAAGAGTGATACGCTGGATCCCGATATCGCGGCTTTCCTGCGCTACGTGGATGGCAAGGCGGCGGAAGGCACCTTTACGAAGGAAGTGAATCAGGAAGTCATTCGTGTGAAAAAACATGAAGAAACGAGGCGAGAATATATGACATACGCAAGAGAACTGCAGCAGTGGAAACGCCAGTGTCTGGCAGAAGGGCGCGCAGAAGGGCGCGCAGAGGGCGTGGAAGGAGAGAAACGAGAAACTATTCTTAGTCTGGTCAAGATCCAAATGCCGAAGGAAATGATCGCGCAAGTGACGAGGAGCAGTATTCCTTATGTGGAAGAAGTCATTCGCAGTGCAGGCGGGTCTGTTTCCTGAAATATAACCTCATAACAAAAAACGCTATCCACGAAAATGTGGATAGCGTTTTATCATGTCTAATGTCTGATGTTTAGTCCCTAGTCCCTAGTCACCAGTCGCCAGCGACTAGTCCTGTGTCAGTTCCTGAATGAGGTCATGGACAGTTGTGATCTTATCGATGCGATAGGCGTTCGCACCGCAGAAGACGAGGCCGTGGTCTACATCGCCGTGGACGGCGCGGATGAGGGCCATGGTGATGCAGTAGGGGGTGGTCGCCGGGTCGCAGGTCTTGAGGCAGTGGAAACAGCCCTGCGGCGGGATGCGGTGCTCGGTGAAGGCTTTGACGAAGGGGTTCAAGAGTGCGCGGCCTGGCATGTGGACCGGGCTCTGTACGATGGTGACGTCGCTCTCTTTGGCATTCACATACATCTGTTTGAATTCGTCAGCGGCGTCGCATTCTTTGGTGGCGACGAAGCGGGTCGCCATCTGTACGCCGGAGAGACCGAGGGAGAGGTAGTGCTCGATGTCTTTCTTATCGAAGACGCCGCCGCCGAAGATGACGGGGATCTTCTTTTTGAATTTTTCTTCAAATTCTTTGACAACGGCAAGGATTTCTTTGATTTCCTTCTCATAGCCGTCGCTCTCGTGCTCCTTCACCTGTTCTCTGGTGTAGCCGAGATGGCCGCCGGCTTTCGGGCCTTCGATGACGACCATGTCGGCGGTACGGTGATGGTGGCGTTCCCACAGCTTCAGGATGACGCGGGCTGCTTTCGGGGAGCCGATGATCGGGGCGATCTTGGTGTCTGTGCCTTCCACGCAGGCGGGGAGATCGGCAGGAAGTCCCGCGCCGGAGAAGATGATGTCTGCACCGTTTTCTGCTGCGCAGCGGGCATAGTCTTCATAGTGATGGCCTTTTGACATGATGTTCACGCCGATGATGCCGGTCTTTGCTTTTTCTCTGGCTTTCAGCAGTTCGGATTTCAGCGCGCGAAGGTTGGCATTTACTGTATTTGTTTTGAAGTCTGGTTCATTGAAGCCTACGTTGGCAGCAGAGATGACACCTACACCGCCTTCATTGGCTACGGCACTTGCGAGGCCTGAGAGGCTGACGCCGATGCCCATGCCTCCCTGTACGATCGGTACGGTAGCGGTCAGGTTGCCAATGTGTAATGCTGGTAATTTCATGTGATTTTCTCCTAAAATATTCTACAAATCTCACTTTTAAATAACTATACGGTATCAGAGATATGTTTGACAAAATAGTAAGCATGAAGTATCCTGTATTTACTGTAGTTTATGCCATGAGATGAAATAAGTCAATGGATAAGTTTTTAAACAATCTTGAATTTTTAGCAAACGAATTACGCAATGTGTTTGAATTATCATCTGGTGATAAAACCTGAGGTGAAAAAAGTCAGTAAATGTGGGCGGTTTCCCTGATTCGGAAAGAAGCCCATCAGGGAGATGCTTTCCAAAGTATCTTTTGAAAATAGCTAAAACAGATGAAATTTTAATCTAAGGATTCAGTGAGTCACCCATGATATCGATGAAAATCTAAGGAATGGGAAAGGAATATGATTTTCTGCCTATGTCTCAAAGAAAGGCTCTTTGCTTATTCAATTTCTTCGTGCAATCCTTGACTGCTTGTGATATAGTATTATCAGCAGGTGATAAAAATGAGCAGAAATTTCAAAATGGATAAAACCCAAAGACGCGATGCGATACAGAGCCTGCTCCGCCAACATCCATGTCTGACAGATGGAGATCTGGCAGAGAAATTTTCTGTATCAAGAGCTACGATCCGTCTGGACAGGCAGGCGCTTGGCATCCCACAGATGCGTGACCGTATGGAGCACCTCGTGGCAGGAAGTCCGGAGGCGCGCGGGCTGCAGATCTTAGATAAGGATATCGGTATCAAAGGCGTGGGTCTCTTTCAGACCAGCGATGAGATGGCGGATAATCTCGGCGTGGTGGCTGCGGAAAAATTATATGGCGCAGCCGCTGCATTCGCCGAGTCACTGGCCGGTGTGCCTTTCGCTTCGACGCAGGTCGGAAATATCAAATATAAGATCGCTGTCAAGCCCGGCACGGCGCTTGTCGTGAAAGGGCGGATCGTATTGGTCAGAGGAAATAAAAAACATATCTATATCAGTTTCTTTGACGGTGATAAAGAAGTATACCGCGCAAAATTTATTATGCAGATCCTGCAGTAATGGAGGCGTCCTGTGAAAAAAATAGCTGTTGACGCGATGGGCGGGGATTTTGCACCGCTGGAAATCGTGCTTGGCGCCATTCAGGCGGTCAAGGAATACAAAGTGCCTGTCGTTCTTGTGGGAGATGAGGATGAGATCCGCCCCATTCTGGAGAAGCATCATGAGGATCAGAATCCTCTGATCGAGATCCATCATGCATCGGAAGTGATCGAGATGGGAGAGCATCCCGGGCTGGCGTACCGCAAAAAGAAGGATGCGTCTGTCTCTGTCGGCGCTCGTCTTGTGCGAGAGGGGGAGTGCGGAGCTCTCGTGGCTCCGGGATCGACTGGGGCAGCCGTTACGGCAGGACTTCTCGGCATCGGCCGTATCAAGGGCATCGAGCGTCCGGCCATCCTGACGCCGATCCCTAACCAGAAGGGCGGCTATACGTACCTGATCGATTCCGGTGCGAGTGCGCAGCCGAAGCTGGAGACGTATATCCAGAATGCGCTTCTGGGCTATATCTATGCGACGAAGGTCGCGGGTATCCAGCAGCCGAAGATCGGTCTTCTCAATATCGGGGAAGAGGCGACGAAGGGGAGCCCTTTGGTCACGGAAGCGAATGAGGCGCTTTCCTCACAGAAGGTCATTCCTTTTGCGGGCAATGCGGAAGGCCGCGATGTGATGACGGGAGAATTTGATGTCATCGTCACGGATGGATTTACAGGGAATGTAGTCCTGAAATTTGGGGAAGGCGCCGGGAAACTGGTGGCTGCCCTTTTGAAGAATGCTGTCATGCAGGGGGGACTTCGCGCGAAGATCGGCGGGCTGCTCCTGAAGCCGGCACTCAAGAAATACATGGCAAAGCCTCTCGACTATGCTGAATACGGCGGTGCGCCGCTCATGGGCATCAAAGGCGGCCTCATTATCTGCCATGGCGCTTCGAAAGCGAAAGCGATCAAGAATGCCATCCATATGGCGATGGGCGTTTGTCAGGAGCATCTGGATGAGATCGTGATGGATGCGCTGAAACAGATGGAAAATAATGAGGCATAAGGAGTTGTGCGGTGCTTAAAAAGAAGCGCCGCGGAGTATGAATGGTGGCGATGCTTGAAACTGGCATTTCAGTCACCAGCCACTAGTCACTCCTGATCCCTAATCCCTAATCCCTAGTCACCAGCTACTAGTCACCAAAATTCGCTTTTCAATGAACGGAAAGGACATTATATATATGAGTGAATTATGTTCTGCAGGAATTCTGGGTACCGGACATTATGCGCCGGAGAAGATCCTTTCCAATGCAGACCTTGAAAGAATGGTCGATACCAGTGATGAGTGGATCCGCACCCGCACGGGCATCGAGACCAGACATATCGCTTCCCGGTCGGAGACGACCTCCGATCTTTGCGTGAAAGCTGCTCTTCCGGCACTGGAAATGGCTGGCCTTACCGCAGACGATATCGACTACATCATCGTAGCGACGGCATCCCCTGACTATGTGGTACCATCCACGGCCTGCATGGTGCAGGATAAGCTCGGATGCAAGCATGCAGGTGCGATGGATATTTCCGCCGGCTGCTCGGGCTACATCTATGCGGTAGCTCTGGCATCGAATCTGGTGAAAGCCGGGATGTACAAGCACATCCTGATCGTCGGTGCGGAAATCCTTTCCCGCCTCGTGAACTGGCAGGACCGCTCGACCTGCATCCTTTTCGGTGATGGGGCAGGGGCCGCTGTCATCGGAAAGGTCGAAGATGGCTATGGCCTTCTGGCTTCGGATCTTGGCTCAGACGGCAGCCTGGGCAAGATCCTGAATATCCCGGCGAGCGGCGTCGCTGAACTTGTGACCCACCGCGCCATCGACTCCGGCCGTATCTATATCCATATGGAGGGGCCGGAGGTATTCAAAGCCGCTGTCCGTCACATGGGTGCGACCACGCTGAAGACCTTGAAAGCCGCCGGCATCACGAAGGAAGATATCAATATGTTCATTGCCCATCAGGCAAATAATCGCATCATTCAGGCGATCGCAAAGCGTCTGGCTCTGCCGCAGGATCATATGTATGTGAATGTCAATCGCTATGGTAATACATCGGCAGCTTCCGTCGGCATTGCGCTTGATGAAGTCGTCCGCGCCGGACGCGTGAAGCATGGTGACTACGTTGTCCTGACTGGCTTCGGCGCCGGTCTTACATGGGGCTGCGATGTCATGAGATGGATGTAAAATAGGGGAAAAGGGTTCATGTTGATGGGTTCAGGGTTGTGGTGCGGCGCATAATAATATAGAAGCACCGCCAAGTTTATATAGTGGCGATGCCCGAAAGTGAGTGGGTAGCAGGTTCCCTGTTTGGGGGTTCCAAGCATCGACCGCTGAGCCGCGAATGACAAAGATTTCTCGCTTGCGCTCGAAATGACGATACGGGAGTCTGATGTCTTCTAGTCTCTTAGTCACCAGTCACTTGGCGCTCCTAATCCCTAATCCCTAGATACTAGTCACTTCATTTACAAGGAGTAATAATTATGAAAACTGCATTTCTGTTCCCTGGACAGGGATCTCAGAAGGTGGGCATGGTACAGGATCTGTTTGAAAACTATGATTCTGTCAAAGCCCTGATCAAAGAAGCGGATGAAACGCTCGGCTTCTCGATTTCCAAAATGATGTTCGAAGGCCCGGATACAGAGCTGATGAAGACCGAATTCACCCAGCCGGCCATTCTGACAGCCAGTGTCGCAGTATGGCAGGTGCTGAAGGAACACGGTCTCACGCCGGATATCGCAGCAGGCCACAGCCTTGGCGAATACTCTGCGCTGGTCGCAGCGGGTGCGATCTCCTTCGCAGATGCCGTGCACACCGTCCATCTGCGTGGCCGCTTCATGCAGGAAGCGGTGCCGCTCGGAGAAGGCGGCATGGCAGCTGTCATCGGTTCCACCCCGGAAACCATCGTGAAGGTGTGCGGCGAAGTCTCCACCGAAGACCTTCCTGTTCAGGCAGTTAATTTCAACTGCCCGGGACAGGTCGTCATCGCGGGTGCTACGGCAGCTGTCGAGAAAGCCTGCGAAGCACTGAAGGAAGCAGGCGCTCGCCGTGCCATCATGCTGAAGGTCAGCGCGCCATTCCATTCCACCCTGATGGAACCGGCAGCTCTTCGACTGAAGGAAGTCCTTGACAAGATCGACATCCATGACACCGCCATCCCGGTCGTAGCCAATGTCAATGCCAAGGAAGAGACCAAAGCGGACGAGATCAGAAAGAATCTGGTCGATCAGGCGGCACATCCTGTACACTGGGAAGAATCCATCCGGAATATGGTCGCCGGCGGTGTCGATATGACTGTCGAAGTCGGCCCCGGCACGGTTCTTACCGGCTTCATGAAGAAGATCGCCCGCTCCGTACCTTGCCACCATGCAGAAGATGTAGCCACCATCGATGAAGTCGTGGCTGCACTGAAGGGAGAATAATGATGGAAACTATCGAAAAGACTGCTCTCGTCACGGGGGCTTCCCGCGGTATTGGCAGAGCCATCGCTCTTACACTGGCTGCGAAGGGCTATGCTGTCGCACTGAACTATGCCGGCAGCCAGGCTGCCGCAGAAGCTGTCAAGGGAGAAATCGAAGCCGCTGGCGGCAAAGCCTTCACCATCCAGGGCGATGTCTCCAAAGCAGAAGATGTGGATCGCATTTTCAAAACGATCAAGGAAGAATTTGGTCAGCTGGATGTCCTTGTGAATAATGCAGGGATCACCCGCGACGGACTTCTCATCCGCATGAAAGAAGAAAGCTGGGATGCCGTACTCTCGACCGACCTCAAGAGTGACTTCCTCACCATCAAAGCCGCTGCGCAGATGATGATGAGAAAGAAAAAAGGCTCCATCATCAATATCGCATCCGTAGTCGGCATCATGGGCAATATCGGCCAGGCCAACTACGCAGCAGCAAAAGCAGGCGTGATCGGTCTCACCAAGGCCTGCGCCAAGGAGCTCGCTGCAAGAAACATCCGTGTCAATGCTGTCGCACCGGGCTTCATCGCGACCGACATGACCGATGCTATTCCGGAAAAGAATAAAGAAGCCATGCTGACAGCCATCCCGCTCGGACGCATGGGTCTTGCCGAAGACGTCGCCAAAGCTGTCTCCTTCCTGGCTTCCGATGATGCAAGTTATATCACCGGACAGGTTTTAAAGGTGGACGGCGGAATGGTTATGTAATATAATCAGTAGGGTACAATACAAGGAGACGTCTGTCTTCTATGAGAAAGGTGGTGAAATGAGTAATGAGCACTTTTGACAGAGTAAAGAAGATCGTTGTTGACCAGCTGGGCGTTAGCGAAGCTGATGTCACCATCGACTCCACTTTCATCGATGACCTCGGCGCTGATTCCCTGGATATCGTTGAACTGATCATGGCATTTGAAGAAGAATTCGACATCGAAATCCCGGATGATGCTGCTGAAAAGATCAAGACCGTAAAGAACGCTGTAGACTACATCGACAGCCAGATGTAATGCGCATTCGCATTTCAACATCATATTGGAAGCCGGAGGGGGATTCCCTCCGGCATGCCATATGACTTCCTTTGGAGGAGAATATTTCAAAAAAGCGAATGACCGTCGTGGTTCGTTTTTTTGAGGTCTTGTCCATGCGTGATGGATTTGAAACAGGCGGACCATGCCTTTTCAAGTCCTATAATTTTTGCTTAAAAACCTAACACGCGATAAATAATGTTTAAAAGAAGTTTATAAGAGAGGTGCCCTTTTTATGGAAAGAAGAAGAGTAGTAGTGACTGGCATGGGTGTGGTTTCCCCCGTCGGTATCGGCGTCGATGCATTTTGGAATGCCCTTTTGTCGGGCAAATCCGGTGTAACGCCGATCACAGAATTTGATCCTACGGATTTCCCTGTCAAGATCGCAGGCGAAGTCAAAGATTTCGACCCCGTCAAATATGTGGGTGACAAGAAGACCGTCCGTCACATGGATAGAAATGCCCAGTTTGCTGTTGCTGCAGCAAAAATGGCGGCCCAAGATGCGAAGCTCGATATGAGCGTAGAAGATCCGAACCGCGTCGGCACCATCATCGGTACCGGTATCGGCGGGATCAAGACCATGGAAGATACCGTGGAACGCATCGAAAAACGCGGTCCGGGAAAAGTGAATCCATTCGCAGTCCCGATGATGATCGCCAACATGGCCTCCGGTATGGTCTCCATCACCTTCGGTCTGCAGGGACCGGTCCTGACTGACGTCACCGCCTGCGCTTCCGGCAACAATGCCCTTGGCAGAGCGACCCGCATGATCCAGTGGGGCGATGCGGATGTGATGTTTGCCGGCGGTACCGAAGCAGCTGTCGCAAAGACACCGATGGCTGGTTTTGCTGCCATGCATGCGCTCTCTTCCCGTGAATGCCCGCCGGAAGAAGCATCCTGCCCCTTTGATGTCCGTCGTGACGGTTTCGTACTCGGTGAAGGCAGTGGTGTCCTCATCCTTGAAGAACTTGAACACGCCAAGAAGAGAGGCGCGCACATTTATGCAGAGGTCATCGGCTATGGTACGAATGGCGATGCCTACCATATTACAGCTCCGCGTCCGGGTGGTGAACTCGCAGCTCGCTGCATGAAGAATGCCATCGCGGATGCAGGTATTTCTCCGGAAGATATCGACTACATCAATGCACACGGCACCTCCACCGGCCTCAATGATAAGAATGAGACCAAGGCGATCAAGGAAGTCCTCGGTCAGCATGCCTATGACATCGTCGTGAACTCCACCAAGTCCATGACCGGCCATCTTCTGGGCGCTGCCGGTGCGATCGAAGCTGTCGTCTGCGTACTCTCTATCATGAACAACAAAGTCCATCAGACACTGAACCTTCAGACTCCTGATCCGGAATGTGACCTTCACTACGCGGCGGAAGGCCCGGAAGACCGCAAAGTCGATGTGACCATGTCCAATGCTTTCGGCTTTGGCGGACACAATGCCGTTGTCATCATGAGGCGCTATGAAGAATGAGACATGCTGAAGTGAGAAGAAGAGACCGTATGGCAGAAATTGAAAAGTTTGCTGCGGAAAATGAAATTCCCGTGCAGAATGCACAACTTCTCAATACAGCACTCACCCATACCTCGTATGCGAATGAACATAAAAATGAAGTCATTCATGACAATGAACGACTGGAATTCTTAGGGGATGCCATCCTGGATCTGGTCATCGGGGAATACCTTTTTCTGCGTTTCCCCAGCTGGCCGGAAGGGGAGCTGACCCGAGCGAAGGCGAGCGTCGTCTGCAAGCCTTCCTGCGCTGAATGCGCAGCAAAATTCCATGTGGGCGACTACATGCGTCTGGGCCGCGGAGAAGAAATGTCCGGCGGCCGCACCCGTATCTCGATCTTAGGCGATGCCTTCGAAGCGGTCATCGGTGCGATCTATCTCGATAATAACTATGAGGTAGCATCCCGCTTCATCTTGGGGCACATGAAAAAATTCCTCGATCTGATCGATCAGGGAGACTATGACCATGACTACAAGTCTGACCTGCAGGAAATGGTACAGAAGCACGGAGATGTGAATATCTCCTATGTTGTCACCAAGGACGAAGGACCGGCACATGACAAGACCATCTGGATGGAAATCCACATCAATGGCAAAGTCATGGGCGAGAGCGTCGGAAAGAATAAAAAAGAAGCAGCCCAGCGGGCTGCCAAAGAAGCCATCCGAAGGATTCAGCTTGGCGAAACCGTATGATAGAAAACAGGGTTTGAGAAAAATGATAAATCATTTTTCTCAAACCCTGTTTTTATTTTTTCAAATAAGGCATTCGTTTTAAGTCTCTATAAAAATTTTCATGAACCCCAAGCATGATCAGTGTCAAGGTGACCGGATCAAAAGTATACGCCAAAAGGTACGACTGCGCGTCAACTTTAAATTTGTACACAAAGACTTCGCTGAGATCACTTTTCTTTTGCTCACCGATCGATGGATTTTCGATAATAAGTCGAATTGCATGATCCACGCTTTTTCGCTGTTTTAGGAAAAGTCGCTTGTATGTGCTTTTAAAAATTCGAGTTTGCTTAATTTCCATGATCTTCCTCAAAGGTGAAAGGCTCTGTTTCCTGATTCTTCGCAATGAGAATGTCACGAATAAAATCTACAGGTAAATCAGGATTGGCGAGTGCATTTTTTCCGACCAAAGCCCAAAAATTGAGCTGCTGGGCTGCCGAACGAAATTCTGCTTTGCCTTCAATACTGGCAGAATCAAAAAGCGCTTTGTCCATGCGAACAGGAATCGTATTCATGATATATCCTCCTTTTTGTAGCAATTTGCTACAATTATTATATGACTAAAATACATGAAAATCAATAAGAATAAAAGAGATCTTATTTGAAAGCAGGGATGAGTAGCTAGGGATTGGGGATTAGAAATCTCAAGTAACTTGTGACCAGTGATTGGTGACTAAATACCACCTACGGGCATCGCCATTATTTTATACTCCGCGGCGCTTCTATATTCTTATGCGCCGCACCTGAACCCTGAACCCTGAACCCTGAACCCTGAACCCTTAAACCATAAACCCCGTTTTTTCAGAAGAAATCGAAAATATCCTTGACATTCCCATAGGTGAATGCTATTCTAATATCGTGAGTTAGCACTCGAGAATAATGAGTGCTAATAAATTCAGGTGATACATATGGCACGTAGAATCAAGCAAGAAAGCACCGGACATGGTGTGAATGAACTGAATGAAAGAAAAAGGCGTGTCCTGTGGGCGGTGGTGCAGGATTATGCAGACACGGCCGAACCGGTCGGTTCGCGCACGATCGCACGGAAGTATGACTTGGGCGTATCGAGCGCGACGATCCGAAATGAGATGCAGGACTTAGAGGATGAAGGCTATCTTGAGCAGCCGCATACCTCCGCTGGGCGCATCCCTTCGATCAAAGGATACCGTTTCTATGTGGACTGGCTGATGCAGCCCGCTCCGGTCTCTTCGGAAGAAGAGCACATGATCGACCACATGCTGATGGATCATGTGAACCGTCAGGAAGAGATCTTCCGGAATATGGCCAAAGCCGTAGCGGTGCTGACGCATACGCTGTCGGTTGCGGCTTCTGCGGGACAGAAGAAGAAATTCAATTATGCCCGTTTCCTTCCACTCGATGGCAGGCGGGCGATCCTCCTTGTCGTGACGGATCAGGGCGATGTATCGAATGCGGTGGTGGATATTCCGAAAGGATCCTCCTTCGATGAGATGCAGCTCCTCGCGGATAAGCTGAATCATTTCCTGCATGGCAGGGAGATCGGCCATACGGATGAAGAGATGATCCTCTCCTTCCAGCGAGACGTAGAGAAGGATCTGACACCCTATCTGTCGGTCTTTCAGGCACTGCAAAAGGCTGTGAGCCCGCAGAAAGAGGTCTACGCCGGCGGAGCTTCGCAGCTGATCGAGCAGCCGGAGTTTAAAAATGTAGAAAAGATGCAGGATATACTAAATCTCTTAGAGGAAAGAGACATGCTTCAAAGTATGCTTCTTTCCTCTTCCGATCAGCCTATCGCTGTGCATATCGGGACAGAGAATCCGATGAAGTCGCTCTCGGATCTGTCCGTTGTCAGAGCGCAGTTCACATCCGGCGGCCGGGTCATCGGCTCCGTGGCCGTCTTAGGACCGACACGGATGCAGTACAGCCGCATCGTCGGTATGATGCGCTTCATGCAGCAGAGGCTGGATCTGTTATTAAAAGGGAAAACATAGGAGGCTCCTGGATGAAGGAAGATAAGAAGAAAGTCGACGTCGAAGAACCGATGAAAGAAACCGAAGCCAAAGAAGAAAAGAAAACGTCTCCCGTAGATGACCTGATGGATCAGCTCGGCGAAGCGAAGAAGACCGCCGAAGAAGCCAAGAACAAGGCAGAGGCAGCGGAGTCCAAGCTGGCTACGGCTCTTTCCCAGTACGTCAGACTGCAGGCAGACTTTGATAATTTCCGCCGCCGCACCAGAGAAGCGGAAGCGAAAGCTGCGGATACACATACCGCAGAAACACTGAAAGCTTTCCTGCCGGTGCTGGATAATTTCGAGCTGGCGCTTGCTCACATGAAAAAAGATGAAGGCGGTGCGGCTTACGTACAGGGCTTCGAGCTCCTGCAGAAACAATTCGTCAAGATCATGGAAGGCTTCGGCGTGAAGGAGATCGAAGCACTTGGAAAAACCTTCGATCCGCATTTCCATGAAGCGGTCATGATGCTCCCGGCAGATGACAAAGAAGACGAAACCGTCGCCATGGTCTTCCAAAAGGGATACATGTACAAAGACAGCGTGCTCCGCGTAGCGAAGGTGCAGGTCGTACATAACGGCTAATCAATGGGACGCTCTGCGATTCCATTTCTCTATATAAAATTTCGTAAGTACAAATAGAAAGAAAGGGGACATTTCAAATGTCAAAAGTTATTGGTATCGATCTGGGGACTACAAACTCTGTTGTTGCCGTCATGGAAGGCGGCGAGCCTGTCGTCATTCCGAATGCGGAAGGTTCTCGCCTGACCCCATCTGTAGTCGGCTTCTCCAAGACCGGTGAACGTCTGGTCGGCCAGCTGGCAAAACGCCAGGCGGTATCGAACCCGCATCGCACCATCGTTTCCATCAAACGTCACATGGGCAGCGACTACAAAGTCACCATTGATGACAAATCCTATACTCCGCAGGAAATTTCTGCGATGATCCTGCAGAAGCTGAAGGTCGATGCAGAAGCGTATCTCGGTGAAAAAGTCACCGATGCAGTCATCACCTGCCCGGCTTATTTCACTGATGCACAGCGCCAGGCGACCAAGGATGCCGGCAAGATCGCAGGGCTGAATGTCCTTCGTATCATCAACGAACCGACCGCATCCTCTCTGGCTTACGGCCTCGATAAGATCAAAGACGGCAAAGAACATCGCTTCCTTGTCTATGACCTCGGCGGCGGCACTTTCGATGTATCCATCCTGAATCTGGCGGATGGCGTCTTCGAAGTCGAAGCCTCCAACGGCAACGGCCATCTCGGCGGTGATGATTTCGATGCCCGCGTCATGGACTGGATCGCTGAAAAATTCAAAGCACAGAACGGCTTCGAACTGAAACGTGATCCGATGACGAACCAGAGACTGAAGGAAGCAGGCGAAAAAGCCAAGATCGAGCTGTCCTCCGTCATGAGCACGGATATCAACCTGCCATTCATCACCATCGACTCCGATGGTCAGCCGGTCCACTTCGATGCGACCCTGACCCGCGCAGAATTTGATAGAATCACCGAAGACCTCGTACAGGCGACGGTAGAACCGATCGACCTTGCGATGAAGGATGCAGGCCTTTCCGTCGGTGATATCGATAAAGTCCTTCTTGTCGGCGGTTCTTCCCGTATCCCGGCAGTACAGACCTTGATCAAGAATAAATTCGGCAAGGAACCATCCAAGGGCGTGAACCCGGATGAATCCGTCGCTGTCGGCGCTGCTATTCAGGCCGGCGTCCTCAAAGGCGAAGTCAAGGACGTCCTTCTCCTCGATGTCACCCCGCTGTCCCTCGGTATCGAGACCCTGGGCGGTGTCTTCACGACCATGATCAAGAGAAATACCACCATCCCGACCTCCAAGTCTCAGGTCTTCTCCACCGCAGCTGACAATCAGCCATCTGTAGACATTCATGTCCTGCAGGGCGAACGTCCGATGGCAGCAGACAACAAGACCCTCGGCCGCTTCGAACTTTCCGACATCCCGCCGGCTCCACGGGGCGTACCGCAGATTCAGGTCACCTTCGACATCGATGCGAACGGCATCGTCCACGTCTCTGCAAAAGACCTCGGCACCGGCAAGGAACAGAAGATCGATATCACCTCTTCCACCGGCCTCTCTGATGAAGAGATCCAGAAGATGCAGGACGACGCAAAAGCGCATGAAGAAGAAGATAAGAAACGCAAGGAAGGCATCGAAGCCAAGAACAATGCGGAAGCACTGATCTACCAGGCGGAAAAGACGGTCAAAGAACTCGGCGACAAAGCAGATGCTGCCAAGGTCAAAGAAGTCAATGACGCCATCGCTACCCTGAAAGAAAGCCTCAAAGGCGATGACACCGCGAAGATCAAAGCCGATGCGGAAGCACTCACCAAGCCGCTGCATGAACTCACCGAAAAGCTGTACCAGCAGGCACAGCAGGCGCAGGCACAGCAGCAGGCAGGCGCTCAGCAGGGCCCGCAGCAGGGACCTCAGGCAGGTGCCAAGAAAGCCGATGACAATGTAGTCGATGCTGATTACAAGGTCGTAGACGACGACAAGAAATAATTGATCTCCTGCAAGGGGATCATCATAGAGAAACTCAGAAGGTTCTGAAGGTTCTACGGATTTCCAGAAAACGGGAAGAGAGCGGAGCCTTCAGGACCTTTTGAGGCATTTCTAAGGAAACACTGATTCTGCGATTGAATCAGCGTTTCCCTAATTTCTTTGAGGATAGAAAAGAATGGCAGACAGCAGAGATTACTATGACGTGCTGGGCGTCAATAAAAGCGCCACAGACGATGAAATCAAGAAAGCATATCGCCGGCTGGCACGCAAGTACCATCCGGATCTGAATAAAGACAACCCAAAAGCCGCGGAAGAAAAATTTAAGGAAGTCAATGAAGCCTACCACGTTCTCTCCGATGCGGACAAGAGAGCGCAGTATGACCAGCTCGGACACGATGCCTTCACGCAGGCTGCCAGCGGCGGTGGTGCGGGCTACGGCGGCTTCGGACAGGGCGGCTTTGGTGGTTTCGGCGGACAGGGCGGCTTTGGCGGCTTCGACATGGGTGATATTTTCGACATGTTCACCGGCGGCGGACGCAGACGGAGCAATGGCCCAGAGCAGGGCGCTGACCTCCGCTATGATATGGAGATCACCCTTCGCGAAGCAGCGACCGGCATCAAGAAGAAATTCACCGTACCGAAGAATGATACCTGTACCCATTGCCATGGCACCGGTGCAGAGCCAGGCTCCTCCATCGAGACCTGCCCCGACTGCCACGGTACCGGACAGCAGCGTGTGGTAAGGAATGGTCCTTTCGGACAGATGGTGAATATCATCACCTGCCAGCACTGTCAGGGCAGCGGCAAGATCATCCGGAATAAATGCTCCGAATGCCGCGGCACCGGCACGATCCGCGTGAAAAAGACCATCGAAGTGAATATCCCGGCCGGTGCTGACACCGGTGTGCGCATGCGCGTCTCCGGCGAGGGTGAGCCCGGCAAGCGCGGCGGTCCGAAGGGGGATCTCTACGTATACATCTACGTGAAAGACGATCCGGACTTCGAGCGTGACGGGGATGATCTCTACAAGAGCGTAGATATCACCTTCCCGGTCGCAGCTCTTGGCAGCACCATCAAGGTCAAGACCCTTGACAAAGAGGTCGAGCTCAAGATCCCCGCCGGTACGCAGAGCGGTACCCGATTCCGCATCATCGGTGAAGGCATGCCGCACCTCCAGTCCAGCCGGAAGGGCAATCTGTACGTGGAAGTCAAAGTCACCGTACCAAAGCGCCTGAAGGAAGAGCAAAAAGAAGCCCTCCTGAACTACGCCCACCTCATGGGAGAGGACTGCGCGCAGTATAAAGGAAAGAGCTCCTGGCTCGATAAAATCATCGATAAATTCAAATAAGACACTTGAAACCGCTTGGCGGATGGATTCCATTCGCCAAGCGGTTTTTTATGAAATGGACGCGTTTCCATGGCCTCCTTTTGCCGATCCATACCTGACTGTAGGAGACGCCATAGCTCGAAAAGGAAAGTGCCTGATATAGGGAGATGACTGTGAAAATGCCGGGTCTGCACCCGGCATTTTCACAGTCTTTTTATTCAGGAGCATGAAGTATCCAGTACCATAGAAAATGAAACATATCCGGCGCGGGAGCTGTTTTCCCGGTCGGGAAAAGGGAGGGAAACGTCATGGGAAATTTATATGGATATATCCGTGTCAGCACCAGAGAACAGAATGAGGACAGGCAGATTCTTGCACTGAAAGAACTTTCTATCCCGGAGAAACATTTGTTTATTGATAAGCAATCCGGTAAGGATTTTGAACGTCCTCAGTATCGGAAAATGGTCAGGAAACTAAAAAAAGACGATCTGCTCTATATCAAGAGCATCGACCGTCTGGGGCGTAACTATTCTGAGATTCTGGAGCAATGGCGGATACTGACGAAGGAAAAAGGGATTGATATGGTGGTACTGGATATGCCGCTGCTGGATACCCGTCGGGGAAAAGACCTGATGGGGACATTCCTCAGCGATATTGTGCTGCAAGTATTGTCCTTTGTGGCAGAAAACGAGCGCACCAATATCCGACAGCGCCAAGCAGAAGGAATTGCCGCAGCCAAAGCAAGAGGTGTCCGCTTCGGCAGACCCCCGGCGCCTTTACCAGAAAACTTCCATCATCTATATCAGCAATGGAAAAATGGAAAAATCACCGGAACAGCTGCTGCTAAGTTGTGTGGGATGCCGCTTTCCACCTTCCGCTATCGTGCGGTGATTTACGAAAAAGCCAAGTTGTTGTAAGCGGGTATTTTTACAGGAACCTGTACTTTCCTGTAAAATACCTGCTTTTTAGCTTTAAGAAAATGATACCACAGAACACCGGCTTTTTCCATGCAAAATCTGTGAACAAACGCTCTTTTCCTCATTTGAAAACACCAGAAAATGCCCCTGCGAAAAAGTACACCATCTTGTAGATGGCTGCCTTTCTGTAAGCACATGGATATATGAGTGGTAAAGAAATGGCAGAACGACAGGTCAAGTCAAGGCAGCGTGTGGCGGATCACGGCGAGGTATTCACAGCCGAGCGTGAAGTAAAAGCCATGTGCGATCTTGTAAAACAGGAAACAGAACGAATAGAAAGCCGATTTTTGGAGCCTGCCTGCGGAAACGGGAATTTTCTTGTGGAAGTTCTCCGCCGGAAGCTGGCAGTGGTAAAAAGTCGTTACAGGAAAAGCCCCTTTGATTATGAACGGTACTCCGTACTGGCGATGACCAGTCTGTACGGAGTTGACATTTTGGAGGATAACGCAGAGGAATGCCGTCAACGGCTGTTTGACATCTGGGACAAGGAATATACCGCCAATGCCAAAGCCCAGGCAAACGAACAGTGCCGGGAGGCGGTACGGTTTATCCTGCGCAAGAACATTCTGTGCGGAGATGCGCTCACCATGCTCCAATCAGACGGTTCCCCCATTGTTTTTGCAGAGTGGAGCCTTGTTACAGGTAATCAGATGAAGCGCCGTGATTTTGCACTGGATGAGCTTCTGAACGGACACGAGGAGGAGATGAATATTTTCATGATCGGCTGGGAGTATGACGAAGAAGTTCAGGCATTTATCCCACCGCCCATCAGGGAATATCCGTTGACTGATTACAGGAGGGTGCAGGATTATGAGTGATTTTTACAGCAGTATGTATAACCCGGATGTGCTCACATGTCTGGCGAATCTGTCCAACGATGAGGTATTCACACCGCCGGAGGTGGCAAACCGGATGCTGGATATGCTGCCGGAAGAACTGTGGCATGACAGCAGCGCAACTTTTCTCGACCCGGCCTGTAAGTCCGGGGTGTTCCTGCGGGAAATCGCTAAACGCCTGATTGAGGGATTACAAGAGGAAATCCCGGATTTGCAGAAACGCATCGATCATATTTTTCACAAGCAGCTGTATGGCATCGCAATCACCGAGCTGACCAGCCTTCTCTCTAGGAGAAGTGTGTATTGTTCCAAGTATCCCAACAGCAAGTATTCCATCACGCTTTTTGAGGACACCAGCGGCAATATCCGATACAAGCGGATCCCGCACCGCTGGCAGAACGGCAAGTGCCTGTTCTGCGGTGCCTCTGAAAGTGAATACGAGCGAGGGGATGAGCTGGAAACCCACGCTTATGAGTGGATACATACGACCAAACCGGAGGAGATATTTAAGATGAAATTTGATGTCATAATCGGCAATCCGCCTTATCAGTTAAGTGACGGAGGGGGAACCGGAAAAAGCGCAAAACCTATCTATCAACTTTTTGTTAGTCAAGCCAAAAAGTTGCGTCCACGGTATATGACGATGATTATACCATCTCGCTGGTTTGCTGGCGGGAAAGGCTTGGATGACTTTAGGAAAGAAATGCTGTCAGATCGGCATATTCGGTCACTTGTTGACTACGACAATTTTAAGGAGGTATTCCCCGGAGTTGATCTCGCTGGTGGTGCCTGTTACTTTTTGTGGGACAGGGATAATCCGGGAGTTTGTGAGGTAACAAATGTCAGCGGAGGAAAAAGAATAACAGCCCAGCGTGCATTGGATGAGTATGATATATTTATCAGACAAAACCAAGCAGTGGAAATTGTTAAAAAGGTAAGTCATTGTGGTTACCGTAAGAACTTGAGTGATGTCGTTTATTCAAGAATGCCTTTTGGTATTGCCTCAACTTATTCACCTAAAGAATCGGGCGTTCCATGCTATTTTACCCAGCGAATAGGTTTGAAATATGTTAGTCCTGCTGATTTGAATGATTCGTTCGACATATTGAATAAATGGAAGTTCTTGGTTCCGAAGGCTCCAATAGCAGGACAAACTGATTTTTCAAAGCCGGTTGGTTTCTATTATGAAGGAAACACTCGGATTGCAAAACCCGGGGAATGCTGTTCTGAATCTTGGCTGGTTGCAGGAGCATTTGATAGCGAAGCAGAAGCAGAATCATTTAAGTCCTACATTTTTACAAAAGTTGTTCGCTTTCTGTTACTTCAGACGGTCGTTTCTCAAAACATTTCAAAGAAGAATTATTGCTTCATACCAGCGCTAGATCGCTACGAAGGAGAATACACTGACAATCAGTTGTGTAAAATGTGGGGAATTACAGAGGAAGAGTGGAACTTTATTGATTCCAAAATAGCAGCGATAGGTGGTGATGACAATGGCAACTGATTTCTTCCCGCTCTTCCCGCAACGCCCCAATGCCCACCCGATGATTTACGCCTACGAGGACACCAACCCGCAGTATCAAGGGCTTTTGAAGGTGGGCTATACTGCCATTGATGTGGACAAGCGTGTTGCCCAGCAGTATCCCACCAAACGACCGGATGGCAGTGTTCCCTATCGAATCGTCTACCGGGAAAGTGCTATGTATCCGGATGGTTCCTCGTTCACGGACCATGATGTTCATCGTGTCTTGAAACGAAAGCAGATTCCATGCATGGGCGGTGAATGGTTTCGCTGCAGGGTAAAGGATGTCCAAGCGGCTGTGCTGGCCGTCAAAAACCATACTGACAATGCGGAGAATCGAGTCAACAGCTTCTCCATGCGCCCGGAACAGCAGAAAGCCGTAGACAAAACCACCGCTTATTTTCAGAGTGCTTATGACGAGGATTCTACCCGCTGTCCCAAATTTTTGTGGAACTGCAAAATGCGCTTTGGCAAAACCTTTGCGTCCTATCAGTTGGCAAAACGAATGGGATTCAAAAGGATTCTGATTCTGACCTTCAAGCCGGCTGTCGTCAGCGCATGGCAAGAGGACTTGAACAGTCACATTGATTTTGAGGGCTGGCAGTTTATCAGCCGCAACACAGAACTGACCTATGAAACGGCGGACAAGTCTCGTCCCATTGTCTGCTTTGGCTCTTTTCAGGACTATCTGGGAGTGAATAGGGAAACCGGCGGCATCAAGGCAAAAAACGAGTGGGTACATTCCACCAACTGGGATTTGGTGATCTTTGACGAGTACCATTTCGGAGCATGGAAAGAAAACGCCAAAAAGCTGTTTGAGCAGGAGGACGAGGACAGCTACGACAGTGAGGATATGGACAAGTATGACCGTGGCAACGCCTACGATGAAACGTTCCTCCCCATCACCGCCATGTACTATCTATATTTGTCCGGTACGCCGTTTCGGGCGCTGAATTCCGGTGAGTTTATCGAGGATCAGATTTACAACTGGACATACTCGGATGAACAGCGGGCAAAGGGAAATTGGAAAGGTGACAATAATCCTTATGCCGCACTGCCCCGCATGGTGATGATGACTTACCGCATCCCGGACAGTATCCGTCAGATCGCTATGCAGGGAGAGTTCAATGAGTTTGACCTGAATGTGTTTTTCTCTGCCAAAGGCAAAGGGACGGACGCTTGCTTTATCTATGAAAATGAGGTGCAGAAGTGGCTGGATCTCATTCGGGGTGCTTATCTGGAAACCAGTGTGGATGATTTGAAATTGGGTGCTAAGAAACCCGCCATGCCGTATGCCGATGTACGTCTGCTGAATGTCTTGCAGCATACGCTTTGGTTTCTCCCCAATGTAGCTTCCTGCTGTGCGATGAAAAATCTGCTGATGCAGAAACAGAATACGTTCTATCATGATTACACCATCAATGTCTGTGCAGGGCCGAGTGCCGGAATCGGTGCAGCGGCTCTGGAGCCGGTGCAAAAATCCATGCGTGACCCATTGGAAAGCAAGACCATCACCCTCTCCTGTGGTAAGCTGACAACGGGCGTTACAGTCAAGCCATGGACAGGCATTTTTATGCTGCGCAATCTGTCCAGCCCGGAAACCTATTTTCAGGCGGCGTTTCGTGTGCAAAGCCCGTGGGAAATCACAACGGACGGCGGCAAAAAAGAAATCGTCAAAAAGGAATGCTATGTGTTTGACTTTGCTCTTGACCGAGCGCTCAAACAGATTTCCGATTACAGCTGCCGTTTGAACATTGACGAAGGAAACCCGGAAAAGAAGGTAGCGGAGTTTATCAAATTCCTTCCGATCATCGCTTACGATGGCAGCACCATGCGGCAGATTGATGCAGGCGAGGTTCTGGACATCGCTATGGCAGGTACATCTGCCACCCTGCTTGCCAAACGCTGGGAGAGTGCACTGCTTGTCAATGTGGATAACGATACTCTTTCCCGTTTGATGGCTAATCCGGCGGCGATGGAAGCTCTGATGAAAATCGAAGGGTTCCGCAGTCTGAACAAGGATATACAGACCATTATCAACAAGTCCGAAGCTGTAAAAAAGGCAAAGAAAGAGGGCACAGAAAAACTCACGCCAAAAGAGAAAAAAGAGCTGAGCGAGGAAGAAAAAGAGTACAAATCCAAACGCAAACAGATTCAGGAGAAGCTGATTAAGTTCGCCACCCGTATTCCCGTTTTCATGTATCTGACCGATTATCGAGAACGATGCCTGAAGGATGTCATCACACAGCTGGAGCCGGGACTTTTCAAAAAAGTAACAGGTCTGGATGTCAAAGATTTCGAGTTGCTGGTATCTCTTGGCGTGTTCAATGATTCGCTGATGAATGATGCCGTTTATAAGTTCAAGAGATACGAAGACGCCAGCCTGAGCTACACGGGTATTAACCGGCATGAAGGGGAAAACCGTGGCGGTTGGGATACGGTGATCTCGGATGCTGACTATAACAGTATGTTCGCTCTGCAGCAGGCTTCGATGGAAGCCCCGATTCCTTCGGCGGATGATTTGCCGGAAAAACCGTTTCTGGATGTTGCAGAAGCTGTCAGGGATATGAATCCGTCCCCAAAGGAAAAGCAGGTGGCAGAAAAAACGGCTGTGTATGGGCAGCCGTTGAAAAAGCCACGCTACACCCCGCCAGTGCCAAAACCAGCAGCACCTGCATCACAAAAGCAGGTGGATTTGTCCCGTGTCGTGGTTGGCTGTCAGCTCTGGCATAAAGCATTCGGCATGGGGACGGTTAAAGAAATCCGAGGCGGCTTGATTATTGTATTGTTTGGAGGGACGGAGAAAAAGTTTCAGTTCCCTGGTGCATTGCTGCAAGGCTTCCTGAGCCTGCCGGAATGATGCAACCATAAAACCACGCTATAAAAATGAATGCAAAGAACCGATGTGTTTTTCGTAAAAGAGAGATGCATCGGTTTTTCTTTTTGAAGAAAGCGACTAAGGAGACTTCTTCTTTCTCTGTGCATGAAATTTTTGCACCATCGTTCGTCGCATGATACAATAGAATGTGAATTTTTAGGATAATTTTCAAGGAGCGAGTGATGACGGATTTCCTACCTCATGTCTATGGACAGGGAAAAGTGAAGAAGGAATGGAAGCGGCTTCTCGAGGAGAGGCGGCTTCCGCATACGATGATCCTGTATGGCGATGAGGGTCTCGGAAAGACGACAGCTGCTTTTGACCTTGCAGGCGTGCTGACGGGGAAGTCAGGAAAGCTCTGGGAGGAGATCCGTCTCTGGCAGCGGGAGTCTTCCGGCAAGGAGCCGGTCGTGACCTTTGCGGATCATCAGGTCTGGTATCTTCGTCCGATGGGGATGGAGCTCAAGATCGAGCAGTTCCGCCTGTTTCTGGACGCGATGGCAACATTCGATGAAACGGTGCATGTGTGCATCATCGATGAAGCGCAGACGATGATGGATCCGGTGGCAAATTCGCTCCTGAAGACCTTAGAGGAGCCGGAGGGAAATATCCATTTCATCCTCATCACGCATGATCTTCATGCGCTGCTTCCTACCATCATTTCCCGTGGTGAGCGGTTTGCCTTCCTGCCTCTGTCGGAGGGAGACTATCTCTCGCTCATGGCGTCGGATCCGAAGAAGTATCATTTCCCGAAGGGAATGGATGCGAAGGTGCTCTTCCAGCTTTCGGAAGGAAATCCGGGGATCACGCTGGAGGTCTGTGATGAAAAGGGAGAGGCAGAGCCGCAGTCAGCGATGGATTTCTGGAATATCCTGACGCATGATGCGATGCCTTTTGCGACACTCTCCGCTATGGAGCTGGGGGAGAGGAAGGATTTTCTGCGGCGGCTTCGCTGGATCCGCCTGGTGGGGCGTGATATCATGGTGATCGCAGAGACAGGGGATGCTTCTCTTTCCCGCTGCGGGTCGGTCGCGGGACGCGAGGCTTCTCTCGCTTCTTGCTGGGACCGCGGCCGGGGAGAGGAAGCGATGGGCGTGCTGCAAACGGCAGAAACGGCGGTTTCCCGATATATCAATAGTAAAAATGTATGGGATTATATTCTCATCAGTTTGGAACATATACAGAAAGGCAGCCAGAAATGGAGCAGATCGTAGGTGTCCGGTTCAAACCGGCAGGGAAAATATATTATTTCGATGGCAATGACCTGGAGCTTCACTTGGATGACGGGGTCATCGTGGAGACGTCGCGCGGGCTGGAGTATGGCTATATAGTGACGATGCCGACTGAGGCGGAGAAGGATGAGGAGAATCCGATGAAGCCGGTCATCCGCAGGGCGACGATCAAGGATATGGCGCAGCTGGAGCGGAATAAGGCGAGGGAGAAATCGGCTTTCGATATCTGTCTCCAGAAAATCGAGAAGTTCAAGGTGCCGATGAAGCTCTTGCGGGCAGAGTATACATTTGATAGAAATAAGATCGTTTTCTTCTTCACCTCAGATGGGCGTGTCGATTTCAGGGAACTGGTGAAGGAGCTGGCTGCGGTCTTCCATACGCGCATCGAGCTCCGTCAGGTGGGCGTACGTGATGAAGCGAAGCAGGTGTCGGGGATCGGCTCGTGCGGACGGCCGCTGTGCTGCGCGACGTTCCTCGGCGATTTCGCTCCGGTGTCGATCAAGATGGCAAAGAATCAGGGACTGTCGCTGAATCCGACGAAGATTTCCGGTGTCTGCGGGCGTCTTATGTGCTGCCTGCGCTATGAAAATGACCAGTATACGGGGGATAACAGCCGCAGGAAGAAGTGCTGTGCGATGCAGCAGAAGGGAAAACAATTCCGCGTCGGTATGAAGGTCATCACGGATGAAGGCATGGGACAGGTGCTGTATGTGAATTCACAGAAGCATACGGTCAAGGTGCAGCTCGATGGACAGAAGACGAAGACGCTTTCCTGGGATGTGGTAGAGCAGGTGGAAAATGACTGAGTGGACACTGAAGGATGGCGAGCGGCTCGATGATCTGGTACGGGATGGTATGCGTCTCATCCAGCGTCCGGATCAGTTCTGCTTCTCGGTGGACTCCGTACTGCTCGCGCACTATGTGAAGCCGAAGGCGAAGGATCGGATCGCAGACCTCGGGACGGGGACAGGCGTCATCTCTCTCCTCGTCTCGGCTCTGGGCGGAAGGGATATCACGGCCTTTGAGGTGAATCCCGTCATGGCAGATCTCGCGCGCCGCAATATAGCGGGGAATGGGAAAGAGGACCGGATCCATGTGGTCGAGTGTGATTACCGGAAGGTGAATGAAAGGTTTCCTTCCGGCTCTTTTTCGTTGGTGCTGGCAAATCCTCCCTATCGCGAAATGGGGACGGGGAAGATGAGCAGGCTAGAGGGGGTCGCCAGTGCGAGCTATGAGATGAATGCATCGCTCACAGACGTTTTCAAGACAGCGCAGTATCTTTTGAAATACGGCGGCCGCCTCGCGATGGTGCATCGTGCCGATCGCACGGCTGATCTCATAGCCATCGGACGGTCGTATCGCATGGAGCCGAAACGGATGCGTTTCATTTACGCCAGAAAAGGCCATACCGCGGTGCGAGTCCTCATCGAGTGGAAGTATGGAGGGAATCCGGAGCTTACGGTAGAGCCGCCGCTCCTCCTGCATAACCGAGACGGATCGTATACGGATGAAGTGCTGGAGATATATGGGAAATAAGGACGACCGTAGGGCGGCTTTCTCAGAATTGTGCTTGGACTCCTGGTTCGAATTAGAAATTAGGAATTAGAAATTAGGAATGGTGGTGGCGGCTTCGCCGCAGTATAAATAGTGTGTTTCCCTCGGCTATTTAAGGAGGATGTCGACGACGCTATGTATAAAAATCCATATGAAATCTGATTCTGTGATTGAATCAGCGTTTCCTTAATTTCTAGCTACTTCTCTCGTCGTTGAATCATTAATTGAATGCCAGTGATCCTGAAAATGCAACACCAGTCACAAGTCACCAGTCACTAAAATATACAAACGAAAGGAGCCATTCCATGAGTGAAATCAATCCCGGCACCCTGTACCTGGTGCCGACACCGATCGGAAATCTGGAGGATATCACCGAAAGAGCGGTGGAGACACTGAAACAGGCGGATATCATCGCGGCGGAGGATACCCGTCATACCCGGATCCTGCTGGATCATCTGGGCATTGCGGGTCATGTCGTATCCTACCATGAACATAATAAAAAAGAAGCAGGGCCGAAGCTCATCGAAAAGCTGCTCGATGGACAGTCGGTCGCGCAGGTGAGTGATGCAGGGATGCCGGTCATCTCTGACCCCGGGGCAGATCTGGTGCGTCTGGCGCTTGCAGAAGATATCCCCATCGTGCCGCTCCCGGGGCCGAATGCCGCACTGACGGCACTTGTGGCATCGGGCCTCGACGCCAGGCAGTTTGCTTTCATCGGATTTCTGCCGAAGATCACCGCGAAGCAGAAGAAGCTCCTGATGGATATGAGCCGTGTGCCTGTGACGCTCATTTTCTACGAAGCGCCGCATCGCTTGAAGGAAACGCTGGATACGCTCATCAAGTATCTTGGAGACAGACAGGCCGTGACGGCAAGAGAGCTCACGAAGAAATTCGAGACCTTCCGGCGGGGAACGCTGAAGGAGCTCCGCGCCGAGCTGGATGAAAATGACCCTAGAGGGGAATATGTCATCCTCGTCGAGGGCTGGAATGAGGATATGGCAGAAGGGGAAGAGGAAGAAGCTTCCTGGGAGGCAGAAGCATTGGAGCTGGCAAAGACACTTCCGCAGAAAGAAGCAGCGAGAAAGATCGCGGCAAAATTTCATATGGGACGGCGAGACGTGTATCAGTACTTGCTCAAAAATGGGGACTAGTGACTGGGTGACTGGGTGACTGGTGACTAGTGACTAGTGACTAGTAGCTGGTGGCTAGGGATTAGGAATGAGGGGCTCTCTTGTATCGTCATTTCGAGCGCAAGCGAGAAATCTTTGTCATTTGCGGTTTAGCGGTCAATGTTGGGAAATCCCAAACGGGAAACCTGCTATCCGCAGACACTAGGGCATCGCCCCATATATATTGCAGCGAAGCTGCCACCACAACCCTGAACCCTGAACCCTGAACCCTGAACCCTGAACCCTGAACCCTACAACTTTTATTTTCTTTCCATTTCCTTCCATAAGCGGTATAATAATTTAAATATGCATACAAAACGAAATGCTTTCGTTTGACCAATAGAGGCAGGAGGAATCTGAATGAACGACAAACCGAAATACTATATCACCACGCCGATTTACTACCCCAGCGCGAAGCTGCACATCGGGCATACATACTGCACATCCATCGCTGACAGCATGGCTCGTTTCAAGCGTCTTGACGGCTATGATGTCTTTTTCCTGACCGGATCGGATGAGCATGGACAGAAGATCGAGCAGAAGGCAGAGGAAGCCGGTGTCACGCCGATCGGGTACACAGATAAGATTGTAGGCATGTTCCAGCAGCTGTGGAAGGAGCTCAATATTTCCAATGATGACTTCATCCGCACCACCCAGAAACGTCATGAAAAGGTCGTACAGATGCTCTTCCAGCGCTCCTATGATAAGGGCGATATTTACAAGGGCAAGTATGAAGGCTGGTACTGCGTGCCATGCGAATCCTTCTGGCCGGAAAATAAGCTGGATGAGAATCACACCTGTCCGGACTGCGGCCGTCCGCTGCAGAGAGTCAGTGAAGAAGCGTATTTCTTCAAAATGTCCAAGTATGCGGATCGCTGGATGAAATATGTGGAAGAGAATCCGGGCTTCATTCAGCCGGAATCTCGCCGCAATGAAATGATCCAGTTCGTCAAGAGCGGACTGGAAGACCTTTGCGTCTCCCGCACGAGCTTCTCCTGGGGCATCAAGGTACCGTTTGACCCTAAGCATGTCGTGTATGTCTGGTTTGATGCACTGGTCAACTACCTGACCGCGGCGGGCATCGTCGACGATCCGGAAAAATTCAAGAAGTTCTGGCCGGCAGACGTGCATCTGGTGGGCAAGGAGATCGTCCGTTTCCATACCATCATCTGGCCGATCATGCTGATGAGCCTTGGCATCGAACTGCCGAAGATGGTCTATGGCCACGGCTGGCTCATCGTAGACGGAGAGAAAATGTCCAAGTCCAAGGGCAATGTCGTCGATCCGATCCCGCTTCTGCAGGAATTTGGCTCTGATGCGATCCGTTACTACCTTCTGAATGATATCCAGCTTGGGCAGGACGGTAATTTCAGCCGCGACAGACTGATCGGACGTATCAATTCCGACCTGTCGAATGATCTCGGGAATCTCCTGTACCGCTCTCTTTCCATGGTGGAAAAATACAGAAATGGCGTCCTGACAAAGGGCGATGCTTCTTCTGATGAGACGGTGGCAGCTGCTTCTAAGGAAATCGAAAACAAAGCAGCCGAGACGCTTTCCGCATTCCGCGCAGGCATGAATGGCTGGAAGATCAATGATGCACTGAAAGCGGTATGGACCTTTGTCCGTGCGCTCAATAAATATGTCGATGTGACTATGCCATGGGCACTGGCTAAGGATGAGGCCAAGGCACCGCTTCTCGATGCTGTCCTCTATCATCTCTGCGAAGGCATGCGCTTCGTCTCTTTGATGGCAGAGCCGGTCATCCCGATCGCGTCTGAAAAGATCTGGAACCAGCTGGGCCTTACCGATTTCAAGGATGCAGCCTACAAAGACCTCGTCTGGGGCGGTATTGCTGACGGCACTCATATCAATAAAGGACCGCAGCTCTTCCCGCGCATTGAGATTGAAAAGGACGAGGAAGCACCCGCACCGAAGAAAGTAGAGAAGAAACAGCCGAAGAAGGAAGAGAAGAAAGAAGAAAAGAAGGAAGCGATCTCCATCGACGATTTCTTCAAGACAGACCTTCGCGTAGCAGAAATCCTGACGGCGGAAAAGGTGGAAAAATCCAAGAAGCTCATCAAGATGACCGTATCTCTGGGCGATGGAGAGACGCGCACCGTCGTGAGCGGGATCTCCGAATACTACCAGCCGGAAGAGCTCATCGGCAAGCACGTCATCTTTGTGTCGAACCTGAAGCCGGCAAAGCTCATGGGGATCGAGTCGCAGGGGATGATCCTTGCTGCGTCGAAGGATGGAAGCCTCAAGGTGCCTTTCGTCGATATGCCTGCCGGCAGCCGGGTGAAATGATGGGGCTCTTCGATACCCATGCGCACCTGTATGACAAAGCCTTTGACCGTGACAGGGAAGAGGTCATCCATCACATAGGCAAGACGCTGGACTACGTGGTCATCCCTTCCGAGGACCTTGTGACCAGTGAAAAAGCGGTGGCTCTCGCAGAGAGCCACCCTTCTCTTTATGCAGCCGTCGGCATCCATCCGCAGGTGACAAAGGATGCGACGGAGGAGGCGCTCGCAGCCATTGGTGCGCTTGCCCGGACGCATGACAAGGTGAAAGCGGTGGGGGAGATCGGGCTGGACTATTACTATCTCTACACGGATAAGGAAACGCAGAAATACTGGTTTGCCCGCCAGATCGAGCTTGCCAAAGAGCTTGACCTTCCCATCCTCATCCATGACCGGGACGCCCATGGAGATACGCTCTCTATCCTGAAAGCACACCAGGGAGGAAATCTGCGGGGGATCCTCCACTGCTTTTCCGGGAGTCTGGAGACAGCGAAGGAACTCATGAAGCTCGGCTTTTACATCTCCTTTGCAGGGCCTGTTGTTTTTCCAAAGAGCCTGAAGCTCAAGGAAGTCGCCAAAGAGATACCGATGGATCGTCTCCTCATAGAAACGGACAGTCCTTACCTCACCCCGCCGCCCTTCCGCGGGAAGCGAAACGATCCGTCCAACGTCCGCTTTGTGGCGGAAGAGATCGCCCGTCTCAAGGGGGTATCGGCGGAAGAGATCGCAGAGCAGACGAAGCGGAATGCGATGGAAGTGTATGGGATAGAGGAGTAAGGTTTGACGGGTTCAGGGTTAGCCCATGGGCGTGCCGCCCTTTAATTGCGTGTGAAAGCTCTACTCGCCAGTTAGGAGTGAGGAGTTAGGAGTGAGGAGTGGTGGTGCGGCGCATAATCATCTGGAAGCGCCGCGGAGTTTTGAATATGGTATTCACAAAAGATGGGAACCCTGTGAACCTTTTGAACCTTCAGAACCCGCTTAACCTATGAGGATTCACATAAAGGATAGATTGTTCTTTCTGCTTTCAAACTTCAGGGGTAGCCCGAAGGACGATACGCTACACGAGCGAACCCCGAACCCTGAACCATTTATCTTATTTTTCCCCCTTGCATTTCATCTTCGAAACGGCTATAATATAAAAGCTTGCTTTGATGCAGGCAACTTCTCTTCCCATGGAGAGCATGGGACATAAGTCCAAAAAGGAGGCGAATTTCGTGAAAAAGTATGAAGTTATGTTCATTGTGAATGCAGCTAATGATGAAGTCATCAAAGCTGCTGTCAAACTGGTACAGGACACCATCACCAGAATCGGTGGTACCGTTGACAAAGTTGATGAATGGGGCAAACGTCATCTTGCCTACGAAGTCAGACACCAGAGCGAAGGCTACTACGTAGTAGTAGATTTCCAGGCTGACCCGGCAGAGATCAAAGAACTTGACCGCGTTATCAAAATTCATGAAGAAATTATCCGTCACATCATTGTAAAACAGGATGACTAAGAGGTAGCACAATGAATTCAGTTCAAATCATGGGTAATTTGGGGCGGGATCCGGTTATGCGTGCAACAAAGACCGGCCGCGCCGTTGCATCTTTTAGTGTCGCTGTCAGCCGTATGTATACGACACCACAGGGCGAACAGAAAGAGATCACTGACTGGATTAACGTTGTGGCTTGGGGCAATCTGGCAGAAGCTGTAGGAAATCAGCTGAAAAAAGGCAGCCGCGTTTTCGTGGAGGGCCGTTATACCACTCGTTCCTACGACACACCAGATGGACAGAGAAGATGGATCAGTGAAGTGAATGCTAACTTTATTGCCATTCCGATTGGTGCACCTTCTCATCAGCAGTCTCAGGGTAATGCTTTTGGTGGAAATGGTGGTTATGGAGCCAATGGTGGATATAACACCAATGGCGGATATGGCGCAAACGATGGCGGCTTCAATAACGGGGCTTCCCAGTTCGGTCAGAGCCAACCACAGAGCCAGCCGAGAAGCAGTTTTGGTCAGTTCGGACAGGCTTCCAAAGACGAAGACATTCCGTTCTGAGATACATTGATTTTGGAGGATAAACTAGCATGATCAGAAGAGATAGAGTAAGAAGACCGAGAAGAAAGGTCTGCCAGTGCTGCGTAGATCACGTAGACACCATTGATTACAAAAACATTGCCGCACTTCGCCGTTTCGTTTCCGAAAGAGGTAAGATCCTTCCTCGCCGCGTAACTGGCACATGCGCTAAACATCAGCGTAAGATCAATCTCGCTATCAAGAGAGCAAGAGCTATCGCTCTGCTTCCTTTCAGCGCTGACTAATCAGAAGCGGAAAATCCCAAGACTTCGGTCTTGGGATTTTTTATTGGAACGGGCGAAATGGAGAGGCCACTGCGCATAAAAATCCGAAAGTGCTGCGAGTATTTGCGTGCAGGCTAAGCTCTTTCCCTCTTACTGGAAAAGCAGACTGTCAGGTTCGACGCCTTCCTAAACCCCTAAATTTGTAGCATCCCATTCTCGTCTATGTTACAATAAAGCTAAGTTTATCTCGATGGAGGTGTCCTATGAAATATAGAAGTACAAGAAGCAGTGAGACCGTGACCGCACTGGAAGCGCTGGTGAAAGGACTGGCGAGTGACGGCGGGCTCTATGTGCCATCGGAGCTGCCAGCGCCTTTTCTGGCAGCTGATGATCTGATGCATCTTTCTTATGAAGAGCTGGCGGCTTATGTGCTGTCCCATTTCTTCACCGATATCCCGGAAGAGGATATGAAGAGGTTGACGCATGATGCATACACCGGGACATTCGAGACACCGGAGATCGTGCCGGTGAAGACGATGTCGGAGTCTTTCTCCATGGCAGAGATGTTCCATGGAAGGACCTGCGCATTCAAAGATCTTGCCCTCTCTCTCTTCCCGTACCTTCTGGTGTATGCCAAGAAGCAGCAGAAGGATGAGAGGGAGGTGCTGATCCTGACTGCGACCTCCGGAGATACCGGCAAAGCGGCGCTGGAAGGCTTCCGCGACGTGCCGGGGGTACACATCATGGTCTTCTACCCGTCTCACGGTGTCAGCCCGCTGCAGCAGGATCAGATGCAGAAGCAGCTCGGAAATAATGTGAAGGTCGTCGGCATCGAAGGCAATTTCGATGATGCGCAGAGTACGCTGAAGAAAGTTTTCGGCAGTGCGCTGCGTGAGAGATCTGCAGAGAAGGGCGTGCTTTTCTCCAGTGCGAACTCTATCAATATCGGACGCCTTTTCCCGCAGGTGGTGTACTATGTCTGGATGTGGCTCTCACTTTTGAAGCAGAACTCCATCGGGCCGAAGGAGACCTTCAATGTCGTCGTTCCGACAGGGAATTTCGGAAACATCCTGGCGGCATGGATCGCCAAACAGATCGGCACGCCAATCGGCGAGCTCATCTGCGCCTCCAATGAAAACAAGGTCCTTGCCGATTTCTTCAAGACGGGTACCTACGATATCAACCGTGACTTCCACCTGACCGAAGCTCCGTCGATGGATATCCTGATTTCTTCGAATTTTGAACGCTTCCTGTACTTCATGACCGGCTCGAAGGAAACGGTGGCTGCCGATATGCAGGCGCTGAAAGACACCGGCATTTACTCCCTCTCAAAAGAGGCCATGGAAAAGGTCACTGGCGAGATGAAGGGCGGCTGGGCATCGCCAAAGGCCATGGAAGAAGCGATGACGAATGTCTACGACAAGTATGACTACCTCATGGATCCGCATACGGCTGTCGCCTATGCAGTCTATGATGAGATGAAGAGAAGGGGAGAGATACCGCGTCATACCCATACCGTTATCGTTTCTACCGCGCATCCCTATAAATTCCCCGGTATCGTGGCAAAGTCACTCGGCCTTATGCCGAAGGATGATCCGTATGATACCCTTCGTATGATCGCAGAAAAGACGGGCATCGCGATCCCCAGACAGCTCGGCGAGCTTGAAAGCAGAGAGAAACGATTCACAGATGTGGTCGATCGCACGGAAATGGCAGAGTCGATCGAAAGGTATGTGGACGAGATTTGTGAGAAGGACTAGTGGCTAGTGACTGGTAGCTGGGGATCAGGAGTGACTGGCGAACAGAAAGAGTGCCATCTTTGGGTATCGCCCTAAGGAAACACTGATTAAATCGTTGTCTGATTTCATTCTTGGATTTTTATACAGAGCAAGGAATCATCTGACGCGAATAGCGAGCTATTTAAGGAAGATGATGACGAAGCTATGTATAAAAATCCATATGAAGTCCGACTCTGCGATTGAATCAGCGTTTCCTTAAATAAAAGGGTGTGAAGCGCCACTCCGCTTAGCCTTCCTTTGAGGGAAGGGGGATCGCTCGTGCCAAGCCGACAGCCAATAACAAATAACCAAAAGAGGTCTGATGCTATGATACAAAGAAATGGGGATGAAAGAGCGGAGCGGCGTTTCCGTATCGCGCTCTTTGGGGTGCTGCTGCTCGTACTGGTGGGCGTGCACTTTGTAGATCCGTCTTTCTATCCGACGATCTACCAGCTCTCCATGGACGGGGACCTCAAAGGTACCATTGCCTACCTCAAGACCTTCGGTGTGTATGCGGTCTTCATGAGTTTCTTCATCGATGTCGTGATCAATGTGGTCGGATTCCTCCCTTCCATCTTCATTTCGACCGCGAATGGGCTTATCTTCGGTCTCTTCTGGGGGACGATCATTTCCTGGCTGGCTGAAACGGTGGGCGTCATCATCTCCTTCTACATGATGCGCACGCTCTTCCGCGGGATGGCGCAGCATGTGATCGCGCAGAGTAAGACGCTGACGAAGCTCGGCTCTTATGATTCCTGGCAGGCGATGGCGATCGCGCGTGCGATCCCCTATATGCCGAATGGTCTTGTTACGGCTGTGGGCGCTCTTTCGAATATGTCCTTTTACCACTACGCACTGGGCTGTCTCGTCGGGAAATTCCCTTCGGTGGCTCTCGAAGTCATTCTGGGACATGATGTGGTGAACTTCGGAGATAATTCGCTGCGCCTGACGATCATCATCATCGCTGTCGCTATCATCTACGGCGGCATTTGGTGGTATACGAAGAGGGAGAAAAAGTGACTTGTAGCTAGTGACTAGGGGCTAGAAATTGGAAAACCGCCAAGCGGCATTGGGCTGCTTGGCGGTTTTTACGTGAGAAATTTAGGGGCTAGGGATTGGGGATTAGGAGGGGCTGGGTTCAACGGGTTCAGAGGGTTCAAAAGGTTTAACGGGTGTGGTGCGGTGCCATAAAGTGACTAGTGCGGTAGCTAGTGACTAGTATTGGGATTTTATTTAAATGGCCTTTTTTCTCAATATCCGAATACGGAAAAGAAGTCAAAAAATTATTAGTGTCGTAGCGTCTTTCTTCCCCCTTCGGGGGAAGTGCCGAAGGCAATATGTGCAAGCGAACTGGATTTTTAGGAGCGTAGCGACGCTAAAATCCAGTGAGACGCCATTTCGAGCGTAGCGAGATGGGGCTTGCTAGCGGTATAGCGGATTATGTGGAATGGTCTATTTCTAGTCACCAGTCACCAGACACCAGTCACCGATCACTTATCTCCCACAATATACGGAATGGCGTCAATGTCGTTGACCGGCATGAGATGAGCGCCGGCAGCGTGGATCTCGCGCAGGGCGGTGACGATCTCTTTGGAGATCGCAAGACCGGTCTCGCGGCCACCTGTTTCCATCTGTGAAAGGACTTTCGTCGGGATGGTGATGCCCGGGACCTTGTCATTCAGATAGTTTGCCATCTTGAAGCTTTTCAGCGGGACGATGCCGAAGAGGATGGGAAGATCCAGGTCTTTGGCACAGGCGAGGAAGTCTTCTGCCTGCTTGATGTCATAGATCGGCTGGGTCTGGATGAACTGAGCTCCCGCTTTTTTCTTGCCCTCCAATCGTTTGATCTCTGCATCAAGGTCATCGGTGCCGGGATTTCCTGTGGTACCGATGTAAAAATCTGTAGCTGCGCCAAGGTCGTGTCCTTCGATATCGTGACCGCTGTTCAGGCAGCTGGCGATCTGGATAAGGCCGGTGGAGTCGATTTCAAAGACTCCTTTGGCATTCGGATGGTCACCGATCTTGGGCGGATCACCGGTGAGGGTGAGGATGTTATGCACGCCGAGCGCTGCAGCTCCCAAGAGCTCTGCCTGAAGGCCGATGACATTTCTGTCGCGGCAGGTCAGATGGAAGATGGACTCGACCTGGTACTTCTGCTGGATGATGCAGGAGAGGGCGATCGGGCTCATACGCATTTTTGCCATGGGGCAGTCGGCGATATTGACTGCGTCGACGTAGGGAGCGACTTTCTGCGCCTGCTCTTCCGTGATGGCTGAGGAGGCACTTTTCGGCGGATCCAGTTCGGTCGTGATGGTGAAGATGTGATTCTGGTTCTTTTCTTTTAATGTGGACATAGGGGACTCCTTTCAAAAATTTTGTAGCTAGGGATTAGGGATTAGGGATTAGGTGTCTCAAGTGACTGGTGAATGGTGACTGAAATGTCAGCTCATGGCATCACAACTATTTATACTCTGCGGCGCTTAGATCCTTCGACTCAGTTCTCCTGTTTCAGATAAGCCATTTTTTTAACATACGACGTTTTTCTCCGCTCAGGATGACGAAATGCGCCGCACGACCATTTCTCATTTCTAATTCTTGCGAGGGTTTTATTCATAATCTAGGGACGGCACGCCCAAGGGGCTAACCCTGAACCTTGAACCCGCCAACCTGAACCCTATAACTATTTCTCCATCATCCGATCGGCTTCTTTGATGGCAGCAATGCCGTCTTTGCAGTAGGCATCAGCGCCGATGGAGGCAGCGTAGTCTTTCGTGACGACGGCGCCTCCTGTCAGGATGGAGACGGCGGGGCATTTCTCTTTGACGAGGGAAACGGTCTTTTCGAGCTCCGGAAGGGTGGTGGTCATGAGGGAGCAGAGGCCGACGAGATCCGCGTGGTGCTCTTCGATGGCAGAGAGGAAGGCTTCGGGGGCGACGTCCTTGCCGAGGTCGATGACGCGGTAGCCGCTGTTTTCAAGAAGGGCAGAGACGATATTCTTGCCGAGGTCATGGATGTCGCCCTGCACGGTGCCAAGGATCAGTGTACCTTTGGCAGCCGTGGCGGCTTCGGGGAGCATTTCCTTGATGACTTTGAAGGCGGCCTGCATGGCTTCGGCGCTCATCATGACCTGCGGGAGGAAGACTTTCCCTGCGCCGTAGCCGTCACCGATCTCGGTCATGGCAGCGGTGAGGCCGTTCTGGATGATCTCTTCCGATGAGAGCCCGGCTTCGATGGCGCGCTTTACCGCACTCGCAGCTTCTTCCTTTTCCCCCTGTTTCACAGCGGCCTTTACCTGGGCAAGCGGCGGGAGGTCTTGTACCGGCGTGGCTGCATCTGCTGCGGCCGGGGCATCCTGTGCTTCCTGAATGAAGTGCAGGGCGCCTTTGTCAAAGCCGAGGAGCAGCTTGGCATTGGTGAAGGCATCCTTCACGCCCTGATCGAGTGGATTCACGATGGGGGCATTCATGCCGCAGGCGAGTGCCATGGTAAGGAAGGCTGCATTGATGCGGGGGCGGCAGGGGAGGCCGAAGGAAACATTGCTCGTCCCCATGATGCAGGGGAAGCCGAATTCTTTTTTGTAGAGCTTGATGGTACGCAGGGTCTCGCTCGCGCCTTTGTCTCCGGAGCCGACAGTGAGGACGAGCGGGTCAAGGAGAAGGTCTTCTTTGCGGAGTCCGGCAGCGAGGGCTTTTTCCTCGAGATAGCGAATGATGCGGACACGTTCTTCGGCGGTCTCGGGCAGATTTCCCTTCTCGATCGGAAGGAGCAGGAGAGCGGCGCCGTAGGTCTTGGCAAGACGGAGCATCGCGTCTAAGCGTTCTTCATTCTCTGCATTGGCGGAATTGATGAGCGGGCGGCCCGGATACAGCTTCAGGGCTTTTTCAAGAACCTTCGGGTCGGTGCTGTCGATGGAGAAGGGGACGGGGCAGAGCATGGAGAGCTGGGAGATCGCCGTCTCCATGAGAGCGACCTGGTCTACCCCGGGGACGCCCATATTCACGTCGAGGATGTCAGCGCCCGCATCGACTTCCGCGAGGGCTTCTTTCTTGACGGAGGTGAAGCTGCCTGCCTTCAGGTCTTCTCTCATCTTCTTGCGACCGGTCGGATTGATGCGTTCGCCGATCTTGACGGGGGCATAGTCATCGCCGATGAAGACGGTCTGTGTACGAGAGGTGAGTGCAGTGAAGGGTGGGATCTTTTCTTTCGGAGAGATCGTTACATCGCTGAGGGCGAGGACTTCTTCACGGATATGATCCGGCGTCGTGCCGCAGCAGCCGCCGAGGAAGGATACGCCGGCCTTGGCAAATTCCGGCGCCCAGCTGCCAAAGTCTTTCGGCGTGAGTGGGAAATGGGTCTCCCCATTTTCCAGCACCGGCATGCCGGCATTCGGTTGGATGATGATGGGCTTATTCGTGTAAGGGACCATCTGCTTGGCGGCTTCCAGCAGCTTTTCCGGGCCGACGGAGCAGTTTGCACCGATGACGTCTGCGCCCATGGCATCCAGAAGGATGACGGCGGCTTTCGGGTCGGTGCCGGTGATGGTGCGGCCGTCTTCTGCATAGGTCATCTGACAGATGACGGGAAGGTCGCAGGCCGTCTTGGCAGCGATGAGGGCGGCCTTCATCTCCTGAATGTCGATGATGGTCTCGATGATGAGCGAGTCTGCTCCCGCATTGGCAAGGGCTTTTGCCAGACGGTAGTAGTTCTCGCAGGTCTCATCGAAGGAAAGATCGCCCAAGGGGGAGAGGAATTTCCCTGTCGGGCCCATATCACCGGCGATCTTTACACGATTTCCGCAGGCTGTACGCACATTTCGCACAGCGGCTTCACAGATGGCTTCCACCTTATCCGCAAGATCATAGTCTGCGAGCTTGATGGGGGAGGTGCCGAAGGTATTCGTCGTGATATAGTTACTTCCTGCGTCTGCGTATTCCTTATGGATGCGCTGTACAATATCCGGGTGGGTGATATTGTAGTAATCTGGGCAGTCTCCTGTCGAGAGACCGTAGCGCTGCAGCATGGTACCCATGCCGCCGTCAAAAAAAATCATAGTGGTTCTCCTTTTTATTATTGTATTATATATTTCATTATTATAGCGTAGGGGGGAAAGAAGTGGCTAGGGATTAGAGACTAGGAGACTGAGAGACATCAGACTCTCTCCTACATCATTTCGTGCGAAGCGAGACATCTTTTTCATTTGCGGCCCAGCGGTCAATGATAGGAAAGTCCAACCTGAACAGCGAATCCTAATCCCTAATCCCTAATCCCTAATCCCTAATCCCTAGTCCCTAGTCCCTAGTCACCAGTCACCTATATTATAGATTCCGAAATGGACAGCTCATGAGTCCGCACGCCCGGCATTTCGCCGGAGCGGGGCGGGCGCTGCATTGAGAGATGCCGATGATGGCAGAGACGGACTTCCTCGGGAAAAGCATGGCGTGGTCGGTCACATGGATACCGATCGTTTCTGCACCGATCGCGCGGCAAAAATCAGGCTGCTGCGTGACAGGCCAGTCTCCGTAGCCGGGGGAGAAGCGCCAGACCGTATGCTGTCCGCTTCGCGCGGCCTCTCTTTGGATCAGGGCATCGACCTGATCAGCGAGGTGCTCGACGGCAGCGGTAGCGGCGGCATCGAGGAGAAGCCCCTGCAGGTACTCGCCGCTCTTAAAATGCGCATCGGATGCCTTCTCGATTTCTTTGCCCACCGTGACAGCGAGTACGCCGACGGACCAGGCCTGGGAAAGGTGCCTCAAGATCGAGCGGCCGGTCAAGGTCAGCGGATGCGCTCCGCCGATCGTCCCGTTTTCCGGGTCGTAGGGGAGGATCTGCCAGATGCCTCTCGGCTCGGCGAGGGCAAGCGCTTCCCTTATGGCGCTGTCGATGGCGTCTTGGGGAAATTCCTTCACCTTCGGAGATAGTCCCGCATAGCGCATCATTTCTTTTTGATCGATCTGGAACAATGTTCCGTTGAATAGTGGCATAGGGTCTCCTTTGGAAGCCTGAAAAACGGAAAAATCAATAAAAAAATCCTTCATCCCTCTAGGGACGAAAGATTCGTGGTACCACCCAATTTCACTCATGCATCACTGCACGGGTCTTCACAGGTACGCCGGCAAAGCCTTGATACCCTCGCGCTGTATCGGGCGTCCCCGGGATGCTTCATGATTCAGCCTTCCTGGCTCGGAGTCCATCTTCTGCAGATATTTCAATGCTTCTTTTCACCATACGAAGCTCTCTTTGAATGCCGTCTCTGCGTACTCTTCTCTTCATTGCCACTGTGTAATTGTATGTAACTATAGCATATGAGCGGGGGAGTGTCAAATGGATGGGAAGGCATTTTTTAGGACGCCTTGACCTTGGTTTTCCGCTTTTTACCGTTCTGCTCTTGCTTTTTTTCATACGGGCATTAGAATTTAAAGAAAAGCTTTTTTATATATATACGAGGTCTAACTATGAAAATATCCAATTCTTCTCTTTCCATCCGAAGCAAGATGATGCTCATCCTGGATACGGGGCAGCTGATGATGGAGAGTGGGGCAGGGAGCAAGCGTATCGTGCGTGACATGCTCCGCACAGCGGCCTGCCTTGGCATCTACTGGGAAGATGTACAGATCCATATCACATACTCTACCATCATGATCAATGTCGATGATGGGGAAAAGGCATATACGATGTTCCGCAAATGCTACCGCCATGGCATCAATATGACGGCTCTTCTGCAGACGAGTGAGGCCAGCTGGGAAGCACTGTATAAAAACGAATCCTATGATAATTTCCGCCTTCGCCTGAATTATATCAGGCAGAATTTTAGAAATCGCATTTATCCGGAGTGGATGATCATTCTGTCCATCGGACTGGCATCAGCGGCATTCTGTCTGATTTTCGGCGGTCATGCTGTCGATGCGCTCTTCACCATGCTGGCGGCGATGGTGGGAGCTGTGGTGAAGTATGGCTGCAACCGTCTTGAGGTGAATGGGTATGTCACCATTGCCATCTCCGCTTTCTTTGCGACGCTCACGGCCTATGGGACGATGTATCTTCCCGGAGCGACGAATCCGTTTCTCCCTGTGGTGGCATCGGCGCTCACCTTGATCCCCGGCGTACCGCTCATCAATGGGGTCGATGATTTTCTGAATAGCTACTTAACATCCGGGATGACGCGATTCACGCACACGGTCCTCATCATGCTTGCGATGACCTTTGGGATCGCAGGCGCTGTCAGTCTGACGAATGTTCCCAGCTTCACCGAAGTACCGATCGCGCCGGAGCATTTGTACATCATGCAGGCACTGGCAGCCGCTATGGCAGCATTGGGGGTTTCTATCATGTTCAATGTGCCAAGGCGCTATATCATCGCAGCCTGCCTCGGGGCCGTCCTCACTGTGGATACGAGAAATATTCTGATGGTCTCCTTCCATATGGGGATGGCGAGCGCCTCCTTCCTCGGAGCCGCGCTGCTTTCCGTCTTCTATTTTGCGCTCTCCCGCTACTTCCATGCCCCTGTCTTTGTGGTCACGATACCGGCGATCATTCCGCTGATCCCGGGCGTGCTGCTCTATCGTTTCCTGTTTGCCATCATTGATATCGGACAGATCGATCTGATGGAGCTGCTGACGGCTTTCAAAACAGGTGTCGAGGCGATGCTTATCATTCTGGGGCTCTCTCTTGGTGCGACTCTCCCGGATGCGATCGCGCATCAGTACATCGAGCGATCGAAGCGGAAGAATCTGGAGAAGCTCCTCAAACGAAGAGATGGCATAGAAGCGGATATCCGGAAAGCAGCGGATCTGGACAAGGCGAGCGGAAGAGGATAACTATTAGGAATGAGGAATTAGGAATGAGGAATGAAGGTGGCGGCTTCGCCGAGATCGAGGGCTCCGGTCGCAGCTGTTCTGGCATTCGTTATCTCACATACGACGTTTCTCGCCGCTCAGGATGACGAAACAGGGCGATGCCCGAAGGTGGTATTCAAGTTACAAGTCACTAGGCACCAGTCACTTGGCACCACTAATCCCTAGCCACGCATCCCTGCTTTCAAACTTCAGGGTTCAAGGTTCAGGGTTCAAGGTTCAAGGCTGTGGTGCAGCGCATAAAAATATAGAAGCGCCGCGGAGGTTTGAAACCAGCGGTTTTCTCGTATCGCACCCCTAATCCCTAGCCACTAATCCCTAGCTACCAGTCACAAGTCACTAGTCCATCATCCCCATTTCCCAAAAACGATTTGACACTGCTACGTCCTCGTGCTATAGTAGGTTCAATAAAGAAAGCCTTGGAACAGGAAGAGTAGGATAGTGATGGCGCTTCAGGGAGCCGGCGGAGAGTGCAAGTCCGGTGCGACAGCTATGTGAATGGGCCTGGGAGGCGCAGCCCGAGCCGAAAGGGGTAGGAGCTGCCGGAGATCGCCGTTATCGATGATGAGCTGGACCTTGTGTCAAGTAGGGTGGTACCGCGGAATGTGATCCTTTCGTCCCTTTGCTGAAAAGCAGAGGAATGAAGGGATTTTTTATTGGATGAATACGATCCTGTAAAGGGGGATATGAAATGGAACAAGTGAAAGATGTATCGAAGCTTGTCTTTGTCAAGGCGCGGGGTGGGCGTTTCCGCTGGCTGACGATTTCCACACTGATGCTGGCGATCGGGATGCTGCTGCATCTGGTGTCGCCATCGGTGGCAGGCTTCACGCCGAACTGGATGATCGCGACCTATGTGGTAGCGATCCTTCTGACGAAGCCGACATACAAGCAGTGCCTCGGCATCTGCATGGTCGCAGCGCTGATGGAAGTCTTCACCAGTAAGTCGGCTTTTCCGTATGGCGACTTTGCTTCGGAATTCTTCGGTGCCTATGTGGCAGGTTTCTTCGCACACAGCGTACCGCCGATCCGGATCGGGAAATTTTCCCTCCGTCCTGCCATCGCAGGCTTCGTGACGACGATCGTCTCCGGCTTCACCTTTGTTTCCATCCTGACGCTCGTCATGGGGATCCCGATGAAGGTATATCTCTACGGAATGCTCCCGATGGTGGCCCTGGTCGGCGTAGGCAATGGGATCATCACGCCATTCCTCTACTTCCCGGCGCTGCGTCTCTTCAAGTCCATGCACTACATGGCTGAGTCAGATACCGTAGACAGTGACCATTCCGGTCTGTCTCTTAGGCAGTCCGAAGAAGGTGTCATCAGCGTAGAGCATCTGACCTACACCTATCCTTTTGCCAAAGAGCCAGCATTGAAAGATGTGTCTCTTGCGGTGCGCAAGGGAGACTTCGTCATCGTGACGGGACCAAACGGGGCAGGAAAGACCACGCTCCTCATGTCGATGGCAGGCGCGATCCCGCACTACTACGGCGGTACGATGCAAGGCATGGTCTTCACGGATGGCAAAGCCGTGACACAGCACAATATCGCAGACCTGGCATCCTCCATCGGTGTCATCCTTTCCGATTACAAGGCGCAGATCGTCACGCTGACGGTGGGCGAGGAAATGGCATTTACGCTTGAAAACCATGGTTTCCCACCGGAAGAGATCCGCCGCCGCTCGAAAGAAGCGCTCGCGAAAGTCCATCTCGAAGGTCTTGAGGACCGCAAGGTGACGACTCTCTCCGGCGGTCAGTGCCAGCGCCTCGTTGTCGCAGCCGTCCTTGCCGAAGAGCCGGACGTACTGGTCTTCGATGAACCGACATCCGCCCTCGATCCGGAAGGCATCCGTGAATTTTATGAAATGGTCGGCGAGCTGAATGAGAAGGAAGGTCTCACTGTCATCGTGGCAGAGCACCATCTCGAAGCCGCGCTCCCCTATGCGAAGAAATTCGTCCTCATGAATCATGGTGAAATCATCGTAAGTGGCACGCCGGAAGAAGTGATGCGCCGCATGTATACCGAACATATTTATGAAGAAGCTATCCCCGATATGTACAAGGCCCAGCTCGAACTCGAGCAGGTGGGGATGACCTTCGAGAAGCCATTCCTGAATCTGGCCGATGCAGAAACCTCGGTCATTCATTCCTTTGCGAAAGGAGGAGAGAAAGATGCTTGAATTGTCTCATGTGACCTTCCGCTATGCGGAAGGGCTGCCGGACGTATTGAAAGACATTTCCCTCTCCTTTGACAAGGGAGAATTCGTCGCCATCACAGGGCGAAACGGCTGCGGCAAGACGACTGTGACCCGCCTCCTGACGGGACTTGAGAAAGCAGCCTCGGGGCAGATCCTCTATCATGGGAAAGATGTGACTCGCGAAGAACCCTCTGAGCGCAGCCGCTTCATCGGCTACGTCTTCCAGCAGCCGGATCGTCAGATGTTCATGCCGACGGTCCGAGAGGAGATCGCTTTCGGCCCCTATCAGCAGGGGAAACGCGGTGCGGAGCTCGAGGAAGCTGTAGCGCGCGCCATGCAGGATACCGACACCGAAGCCCTTGCGGAGGAGTATCCGCGCATCCTGTCTCGCGGCGACCAGCAGCGAGTCGCCATTGCCTCGGCACTTGCGATGGATACCGAATATCTCGTGCTTGATGAACCGACGAGCGGACAGGACGGACGAGAAAAACAGCGCCTGATGAAACTCATGGAAAGTCTGCAGGAGAAGGGCATCACCATCATCCTTGTCACCCATGACATGGATATCGTCGCGAAGGACTGCACCCGCGTCATCGTCATCGCAGAGCATGAGATCGCTTTCGACGGTCATCCCTCTGAACTTTTCTCTGCGGAGAACCGTCCGGAAGACTGGGGACTTGCCTATCCGCCGGCTGTCCGTCTGGGGCGCAAGCTCCCCGGCAGTCCCTACTGCAAGGATATGAATGCGTTCTGCCGTGCTTTTTATGAACTGAAAGGAGGAAAAATCGAATGAGAAATCTGGTACCCTTGACCAAAATCCTTCTCACCTTCGGGACGGCCGTATGGGCGATCGTCCTCTCTGAGCCGACGAGCCTTGCCGCCCTCTGCGCCCTTGAGCTTCTGATCCTCCTCGTGTCCGGCGAACTCATCAAGAATCTGAAAGCCCTCCTTGCCCTTGTCATCTTTGCGGTCATGCTGGGCGTGATCGAGTACATCGGCGGCGGGAGTGTGAAGGAATGTAATGTCGCGGCCCTGCGTATGCTGGGGATGACGATCATTTTCATCTACCTCCTTGGGACAGTGAAGCTGCAGGACCTCACCGCCTCCATGGTGCGCCAGCTGAAAGTGCCGTATGAATACGCTTTCATGTTCACGGCGGGGCTTCGCTTCATTCCGGACTTTATCGAAGAAAACAAAGCGGTCTCCGAAGCACAGGCCTGCCGCGGTCTGGCAGTGAAAGGGAATTTTTTCAAGCAGGTGAAACGCTACATGTCCATCGTCCGCCCGCTCATGCTCCGTTCGCTCGGACGCAGCGAGACCATGGCACTCTCACTCGAGCTCCGCGGCTTCGGCGGCTCGAAGCGTACCTTCATGGAAAGCGTCGCGCCGAAAGGAAAAGACTTTGCTGTCATGGCACTGACTGTTCTCCTTACCGCTTTCGTCATCTATGGACGTGTGAAGCTGGGACTGTAGTGTGGCTGGCGGACTGGTGACTGATAGCTGGTGACTAGGAATTAAAAATAAGAAACTGGCGTTCGCGCGTCATCCTGAGTGGAGTGAAATGTCGGATGTTTAAAAATATAAAGGTAGAACAGTGAGAACTGAGCTGAAGTATCTGGGGAAAACGCTGATTCAATCGCAGAATCAGCGCTTTCCTAAAGTAATCCAACACGCCTCTCTTTAGGAAGGAGGGGCTCGAAAGGCAGAGGTTGCCTTCGCATTACGCAATGAAAAAAGAGCGCCTAAGCGCTCTTTTTTGATGGTGTCAGATGATATTCAGCTTTCTCATCAGTGCGTCTTGCAGTACCTGACTGAAATTCACATGGGCGGTCAAAGCCTTATCGTTTAGCCATGCGGGGATGGTGAGTGTCTTCTTGACGGAGCGGCTGAACTGGTTCGGGTCAAAGTCTGCCGTTGCCAAAGCGAGACACGTGTTTGGCTCTGTAAGATGGACATTCTCTAAGCGGGACGCAGCAGGAATTTTGATTTCTTCTTTCACGTAATCGGTCAGATGGCAGCGGATTGCGTCAGAAGCATTCTCCATAAGTTCCGTCAAATTATCTCCATCGGTGAAACAACCCGGGAGGTCGGGGAATTCCGCCCATATACCGTCCGAATCATTGTGGATAATCATAGGATAGGTCAGTTTCATGGCTATCAGCTCCTTCACTTTTTTAGACCTGTGACCTTCATGATTTTCATGAAAAGTCCTGTTGGCAAATCCTTATTGTGGTAGGGAATGGTGATCGTTTGAGTGCCCTTTTTATATTTCTGGTGACTACCGCCATTGGACGGCACATATTCCCAGCCATCTTTCTCAAGTAATCGAATCAGATCTTTGGGCTTCATGGTCGGCATAGCAGCACCTCTTTCATCTATTTATATTATAGCACGTGTATACGTGCTTGCAAGCGCCGGGAAACATAAAAATTCACGGTAGGGTGCGCTTCCCTCATATGTTATAATAATACCGATAACTGCGACAATTTTAAGTCTGTATGGCAGGCTCGGCCTGGCGCCTGTTGTCTGCTGCCAACATTCAAAAAACTAAGGAGAACCCATGGATACAGAGCACATCAGAAATTTTTCCATCATCGCCCACATTGACCACGGCAAGTCCACACTGGCGGACCGCCTGATCGAGATCACCGGGACGGTGCAGAAGCGCGACATGGAGGCGCAGATCTTAGACACGATGGAGCTGGAGCGTGAGCGCGGCATCACCATCAAAGAACAGTCGGTGCGCCTGAACTACACGTATGAGGACGGCGAAACCTACGAGCTGAACCTCATCGATACCCCAGGGCATGTCGATTTCAACTATGAAGTCTCGCGTTCCCTTTCTGCCTGCGAAGGCGCGATCCTCATCATCGATGCGACGCAGGGCGTACAGGCGCAGACGCTTGCCAATGTATATCTTGCGCTCGACCATGATCTGGAGATCATCCCTGTCATCAACAAAGTCGACCTCCCGAGCGCAGACGTGGAGCGCGTGAAGACGGAAGTCGAGAATGTCATCGGCCTTGACATGTCGGAGGCGATCCCCGTCTCTGCCAAGACCGGGCAGAATGTCGAAGAAGTCTTGAAGCGTATCGTCGAGCAGGTGCCGCCGCCGGAAGACCATTCGAAAGCGCCGCTTCGCTGCCTCATTTTCGACTCTATTTTCGACTCCTACAAGGGTGCGATCGCCTATGTCCGTGTGAAGGATGGGGAAATCCGTGCGGGGATGAATATCTGCATGATGGCCTCCGGCAAGGTCTACACCGTGACGGAAGTCGGCTATTTCTCGCCCTTCCCGAAGCCCTGCGACGTCCTCACCTGCGGCTCAGTCGGCTACGTGGCAGCCAGCATTAAGAATGTCTCCGACTGCGAGGTGGGGGATACCATCACGACCGAAGAGGGCAGCGCCAGCGAAGCACTGCCGGGCTACCGCAAGGCACTTCCGATGGTTTTCTGCGGTCTCTACCCGATCGAGAGCAAGGACTATGACAACCTGAAAGTGGCTCTTGAAAAGCTGCAGCTGAATGATGCGGCACTTGAATACGTGCCGGAAACCTCTCAGGCACTGGGCTTCGGCTTCCGCTGCGGCTTCCTGGGACTGCTTCACATGGACGTCGTGCAGGAACGCCTCGAGCGTGAATACCACCTGAAGCTCATCACCACCGCACCTTCGGTCATTTATCACGTTTACAAGACCGACGGCACGATGGTACCTGTGGACAATCCGGCGGAGCTCCCTCCGATGACCAAGATCGAGCATATCGAAGAACCAGTCGCCAAGGTAGAGATCCTCGTCCCCTCCGATATGGTAGGGAATGTCATGGAGCTTGTGCAGAATCGCCGCGGCGTCTTCCAGACGATGACCTACCTCGATGAGACACGTGTCGACCTTTCCTATACCATCCCACTCTCGGAGATCATTTTCGACTTCTTCGATAAGCTGAAATCCTCCACCAAGGGCTACGCCTCCCTCGACTACCAGCTCTCCGGCTACCAGAAGACCGACGCCGTGAAGCTCGACATCCTTCTGAATGGCGATCTCATCGATGCCCTCTCCATCATCGTCCATCGAAGCAACGCCGCAGCCCGCGGCCGCACTCTCGCGCAGAAACTGAAAGACATCATCCCGCGCCAGCAGTTCGAGGTGCCGATCCAGGCGGCTATCGGGAGCAAGATCATCGCCCGAGAGACCATCAAAGCCTATAAGAAGGACGTCCTCGCTAAGTGCTATGGCGGCGACGTCTCTCGTAAGAAAAAACTGCTCGAAAAGCAGAAGGAAGGCAAGAAGCGCATGAAGCAGGTCGGCAGCGTAGAAATCCCGCAGGAAGCCTTCATGGCGGTATTGAAAGATGACTAGTCTAGGACTCTATATCCATATTCCTTTTTGCAGAAGCCGCTGTGATTACTGCGGCTTCTATTCGATTGGACGCAAGCCCACCGACCGCTACATGGATGCGCTTACCAAGGAAATGGATCTCAAAAGCCCGGACTTTGAGGATCGCCTCTGCGATACCGTCTATCTGGGTGGCGGCACCCCCTCTTCGCTCTCCGAAGCGCAGCTCACAAGACTGATGAAGACGCTCTCTCAGCATTTCCGCATTTCTGACACGGCAGAGATCACCATGGAGATGAATCCCTGTGACATGAGTGAGGACTATCTCAAGAATGCCATGCGCGCCGGCGTGAACCGCATTTCCATCGGCGTCCAGGAAAAGCACGATCACCTGCTTTCTGCCATCGGTCGCCGGCACACCGCCAAAGAAGCAGAAACAGCCGTGAAGCGTGCGTATCGGATGGGCTTTCATAATCTCAGCCTAGACCTCATGTACGAGCTTCCCGGGCAGACCGTCAAAGACTTCGAAGCGAGCCTTCGCTGGGCTGTCCATCTTCCCGTGAATCACATGTCCATCTATAGTCTCATTCTCGAAGACGGTACGCGCATGGCGCAGCTCGCTGAGAGGGGCCGGCTCGCTCGCCCCAGCGAAGAAGAAAGCTGGGCCATGTATCAGGCCATGTGTCGCATCCTCCCCGTCTATGGCTTTGAGCGCTATGAGATCTCCAGCTTTGCGAGGAAAGGCTATCGCTCGCGGCATAATCAAAAATACTGGGAACTTTCTGACTACCTCGGCCTCGGCCCCGCCGCCTGCTCCCGCATCGGACGCACACGTACGGAGAACACCCCCGGCGTGCGCCTCTACGAAAAAGAACTCCTCACCGGCCATCCGCCGCAGCAGGAAGTGGAAACGCTCTCTGCTACTGACGAAATGGAAGAATACTGCTTCCTCCACCTTCGCATGAAAGAAGGCATCCCGCTGGATGGTTTCCGGAAAAGATATGGAGAGGGCATCACGTACTGGTATGGAGACGCCGTCAAGATGCTGAAAGAGCGGAAACTTCTCAAAGAAGAGGCCGGTCATCTCTTCCTGACCTACCACGGCGCTGCTCTCGGAAATTTTGTATTCGAACAGTTTTTACAGGACTGAGCTCATCACTTTTGGCACATAAAGGGGCTGTGAAGAAATGAATCCTCATTTCTTCACAGCCTCCTTTTTGCTTTCATTTGGTTCAGGGCTCAGGGCTCTCGTGGCGGCTTCGCCGCAATTATATGTGGGGCGATGCCCGATCAAGAATCATTCTCGCCCCTTCCTCTGGAAGGGGCAGAC
>ERZ773187.166-NODE-166-length-67404-cov-10.530342_pt1 | contig 67404 bp, 66 predicted proteins | sample MGYA00511242_ERZ773187 | MGnify/ENA primary metagenome ERZ773187 (study PRJEB29015, sample SAMEA2737744) | human gut metagenome | biome: human gut; feature: human-associated habitat; material: faeces | place: China | collected 2012 ...
TCGCGCCCCGGCGGCTTCGGTGGCGGCGGCTTTGGCGGGGGATCCCGCGGCGGCCGCGGCGGCGGTTTTGGAGGGGGCGGCTTCGGCGGCGGCCACCGCTGATCCGGCTGTCTTATAAAAGCGTAAACAGTGCGCCATCCATGCGGATGGCGCACTGCTTTTTCGGCTGCCTGGGGCGCCGGTGGACATTTCCTGTAAAAAAATACCGCCCAAAAGTGCCGGAAAATGAAAATAATGCTTGCAATGCGGCAGAAAATATGTTACATTGCAAGGCGACAATTGAATAGGGAAACCATTATTTCTGTGCCGCCGAAACGAGCGGCAAACAAAGGAGAAGCGTATGAAGAAGAACAAAATCCTGAGTCTTTTCCTGGCGCTGATGATGATCTGCGCTGTACTCCCCGGATGCGGAGACGGCAGCGGATCGGGCACCGAAGGAAGTAACGGCTTGCAAGCAGAGCGAAAAGCCAACAACGAAATCGTTGCGGCGATCGCTGAGGACCTGAAAAGTCTTGACCCGCACAGCAGTACCACGGCAGGAACGAGAGAGGTCTTATTCAACATCTACGAGGGCCTGTTCAAAACCGGCCCCGATGGTGAATTGATCCCCGCTGTTGCCGAGAAGTACACCACCTCCGCTGACGGCCTGACTTATACCTTCACCCTGCGTGACGGCGTCAGATTCCACAACGGAAACGCGGTGACGGCGGAGGATGTGATCTATTCCATCAAACGCTGTGCCGACAATGAGGGGAGTGCCATTGACTCTTCGCTCGTGTCGGCTTTTTCCGTCATCAGCGACGTGCAGGCCACGGACGACAAGACCGTCGTCCTCACGCTCAAGCAGCCGGATCTCGAGCTGCTGAACTTCCTGACGGCTGCCATCGTGCCGGCGAACTATGACAAGCTCGACACCGAGCCCTGCGGCACCGGCCCGTTCAAGTTCAGCTCCCGCTCCGTCAAGGAGAACTTCGTCATCGAGAAGTTCGACGAGTACTGGGGCACCCCGGCCTCGCTCAGCAAGGTCACCTTCCAAGTCTATGACGATTCCACCGCCCTCGTCAACGCCCTGCAGTCCGGCGCGGTGGATCTGTGCTCGAAGCTGACCTCCGCCCAGACGGCGCAGCTGTCCGACAGCTACACCATCCTCGAGGGCACCATGAACCTTGTGCAGGCGGTCTACCTCAACAACAATGCCGCACCCTTCGATAACGAGAAGGTGCGTCAGGCCATCAGCTATGCCATCAACCGCCAGCAGATCCTCGACATGGTCGCCGACGGCCATGGTACCGCGGTCGGCAGCAGCATCTATCCCAAGCTCGCGAAGTATTTCCTGCCCGAGCTCGTGAACTACTATGAGTACAACCCCGAGAAGGCCAAGCAGCTGCTGGCCGAGGCGGGCTATCCCAACGGCTTTGACATGTCCATCGCCGTCATCTCCAGCTACCAGCCCCACATGGACACGGCCGAGGTCGTCGTGGAGCAGCTGCGCGCCATCGGCGTGAACGCGGAGGTCGTCCCCATGGACGAGGCGACGTGGGCCGATCAGGTCTATAAGAACCGCCAGTTCCAGGCAACCATCAACGGTCTCGCCGCGAAGAACACGACCGCGAGCGACATGCTCGCCCGCTTTGTCTCCACGAACGGCAAGAACTTCGTGAACTACAATAACTCCGAGTACGACGCGCTCTATGCGCAGGCGCAGGCCTGCACCGACGACGCGCAGCAGACCGCGATCTATAAGCAGCTTGAGACGATGCTCACCGAGACGGCCGCGAACCTGTACCTGCAGGATCTGGCCAACCTCGTGGCCATCCGCAGCGACCTGACGGGCTATCAGTTCTATCCCATCTACGCCATGGATTTCAGCACCGTGGCCTACAGCAAGTAATTCAGTCATAATGAAAAGAGGCGATCACCATGAAGTATGCGGCGAAGAAAACAGCCATGATGCTGCTGACGATGGTGATCGTCTCTTTTCTCGCGTTTCTGGCCTTCCAGATTATCCCCGGCGACGCCGCCGTCAATAAGCTCGGCAGCGACGCGACCGTCGAGGCCGTCGAGGCGCTGCGTCATGAGATGGGGCTCGACCGGCCGTTTTTCGTGCGGTACGGCGAGTGGGTGCTTGGCGCGCTGCGCGGCGACTTCGGCGCGTCCTACAGCTATTCCATGTCCGTTTCCCAGATGCTCGCGGGGAAGCTCCCGATCACGGCGCTTTTGACGGCGCTGGCGTTTTTGCTGATCGTGGTGATCTCCATCCCGCTCGGCATCTTCACCGCCGGGCACGCGGGCGGCCGCTTTGACAAGGCGCTGACGGTTGCGAATCAAGTGCTCATGGCCGTTCCACCGTTTTTCACCGGCGTGCTGCTCACGCTCATCTTCGGGCTGACGCTGCGCTGGTTCACGCCGGGGGCGTTCGTCGCGCCGGAGGTGAGCTTCTGGCGCAGCGTGGGATACCTGATGTTCCCCGCCGTCTCCATCGCCCTGCCGCGCATCGCCATGACGGTCAAGATGCTCAAGGGCTCCATCCTCACGGAGCTGGAGCGCGACTACGTCCGCACGTCCTACAGCCGCGGCAACAGCCGCCGCACCACGCTCTACCGCCATGTCCTGCGCAACGCCGTCCCCGCGACGGTGACGTTTCTGGCCATGACGGTCGCCGACATCGTGGCCGGCTCCGTCGTCATCGAGCAGGTCTTTGCCATCCCCGGCCTCGGGCGGCTCCTGCTCAGCTCCATCAGCGGGCGCGACTATCCCGTCGTCCAGGCGGTCGTCGTGATTCTCGCGTTCTGGGTCGTGCTGGTGAACCTCATCGCCGACCTCATCAACCAGCGGCTGGATCCCCGGCTGCGCCTGTCATAAGGGGAGGGGAACGTATGCTGCTGCATCAGAAAAAGAACCACTATCTGCGTGTGGGCCTCGTCATGACGGCGCTCATCACGCTTCTGGCCGTCGTCGGCGCGTTCTGGACGCCCTATGAGCCGACGGCCATCGCCGGCGGTGCGAAGTTTGCCGCGCCGTCGCTTGGCCACCTGTTCGGGACCGATAACTTCGGTCGCGACATCTTCAGCCGCGTCATGTGCGGCGTCGGCACGACGTTTTTCATCGCCCTCGGCACGATTTTGCTCGGCGCGGGCGTGGGAATTCTCATCGGCGCCTTCACCGGCTATTTCGGCGGCGTGGTCGACGAGACGCTCATGCGCATCAACGACGCGATCACCGCCTTCCCGAGCATCCTGCTCGCACTGGTGTTCATCGCGCTGCTCGGCTTTGGAAAGTATAACGTGATCCTCGCGCTGGGCATCGCCTTTGTGCCCGGCTATGCCCGCGTGGTGCGCGGCGAATTCGCCCGCCACCGGGAGATGAACTATGTCAAATCCGCCCGGCTGATGGGCGCGGGACACCTGCGCATCATGTTCGTGCACATCCTGCCGAACACGCGGCAGGTCATCCTGCCGACGCTTGTCATCGGGTTTAACAACGCCGTGCTGGCCGAGGCCAGCATGAGCTACCTCGGCATCGGCGTCAAGCCGCCGGACGTGTCGCTCGGATACATGCTCTCCGAGTCGCAGGCGTATATGTCCGCCGCGCCGTGGTATATGCTCGCGTGCGGGCTGAGCATCGTGTGGCTGATTCTGGGCGTGAGCCTGATCGGCGAGGGCCTGCAGCGGAAGGGGGGCGTCTGATATGCTGGAAATCCGCGATCTGCATGTGCGGTTCCACGGCTCGGATCACGAAGCCGTGCGCGGGATCGACCTCTCCGTCGCGGACGGTGAGATCGTCGGCCTTGTGGGCGAGTCCGGCTCCGGCAAGACCGTCACGGCCATGACCGTCTCGGGACTGCTCGACCATCGGAAGGCGGACGTCCGCGGCTCGATCTGTCTGGACGGACGGCAGCTGCTTGACCTCGGCGGCGAGAAGCTGCGGTCTATTCAGGGAAAAGACATCTGCGTCGTGTTTCAGGAGCCGATGAGCGCGCTCGACCCCGCCATGCGCATCGGTCCGCAGGTCGAGGAGTGCCTGCGCGCGCACACGGCGCTTTCGCGCGAGGAGCGGCGCGAGCGCGCACTCGAAGCACTGCGCGAGGTTGACCTCCCGGACGCGGAGGGCATCTACCGCAAGTACCCGCACGAGCTATCCGGCGGCATGCTGCAGCGCGTCTGCATCGCCGCGGCCATCCTGCCGCAGCCGAAGCTCCTGCTCGCCGACGAGCCGACAACGGCGCTCGACGTGACGATTCAGGCGCAGATTCTCGAGCTGCTGCGGCGGCTCAACCGGGAGCTGGGCATGTCGATTCTCTTCATCTCGCACAACCTGCATGTCGTGCGCAAGCTCTGCACGCGGGTGGCCGTGATGGAGAAGGGACGGATCGTGGAGACGGGGGAGACGGAGCAGGTCTTTCTGCACCCGCAGGCCCCGTATACGCAGCGGCTGATCGCCGCCATTCCGACAAGGAGGAAGCTATGAGCCGAGAGCTTGCGCTGCAGGTGCGCGACCTGAACGTCTGGTACAGGCCGGGCGGCGTCATCCGCCGCAGCCGCCTTGTGCCGGTGCTGCACGATATTTCCTTCGACCTCTGGCGCGGCGAGGCGCTGGGGCTTGTGGGCGAGTCCGGCTCCGGCAAGTCGACGCTCGCGCGGACGATCCTTGGCATGGTGCCCGACTACACCGGCACCGTCACCCACTACACAAAGCGCCCGCAGATGATCTTTCAGGATCCGTACAGCAGTCTCAACCCCAGCCGCACGGTCGGCTGGATCCTGTCCGAGCCGCTGAAAATCTACGGGAAGTACGATACCCGCGAGCGCGAGCGCCGCGTGCGCGAGACGATCGGGCTGGTCGGTCTGCCGGCGGAGAGCTACGACATGCTCCCCGCGCACCTCTCTGGCGGACAGCGCCAGCGCGTCAGCATCGCCTCGGCGCTCATCCAGAAGCCCGCGCTTATCATCGCGGACGAGGCCGTCTCGGCGCTCGATGTGACGATTCAGGCGCAGATCCTCGAGCTGATGGCGCAGCTGCGCCGCGAGCTGGGGATCAGCTACCTCTTTATCTCGCACGATCTGAACGTGGTGTATCAGCTCTGCGACCGCTGCATGGTCATGCAGGCCGGGCGCATTGTCGAGCAGGGCCCCGTCGAGGAGCTCTATGACCACCCGCAGCAGGAATATACGCGCCAGCTTCTCGCGGCGGCGCAGTAAGGAGCGAAGCTATGACACCGGAACTGAGAGAAAAGCTGCTGGCCTTCGGCAACGGCGCGGAGCCGTTTCTGCAGCACAACCATTTTTGCGTGGAGGACGTCGACGACGGCACATCCCTCGTCACGCTGGAGCTGCAGCGGGAGAACCTGAACCGCTGGGGCGCGCCCCACGGGGGGACGATCTTTGCGATGGCGGACATTGCCGCCGGGATGGCCGCGCTCACCGTGCGGCAGGACGTGAACGTCACCACCAGCGCCACGATCGACTATATGGCCGCCGCGCCGGGTACGGGCAAGCTCATCGCCCGCGGCCGTGTGCGCCACGCGGGCGGGCGCCTGTGCTACTGCGCGACGGAGATCACCGACGAGACGGGCAAGCTCATCGCCGAGCTGAACTCCGTCATGTACTACACCTCGAAGCCACTGATTCTGTGAAAAAACCGGCCAGAAACGGGCCGGTTTTGCCTTAAAAATGTCTATGAAACGATTCATAAAAGAAAACCGCGGCCTGCTCGCCTGGCTCGCGGGGCTGCTGGCGTTTTTGCTGCTGTTCCTCGCGGCGCGGACGAGCCGCACGCTCATGAACTGGGTCGCCCGCCGCGTCACCGGGCCGCTGAAGGATGCCGTCGGGACGCTCTGCGGGCATACGGACGCGTCCGTCGCGGAGGTGCTCTGCCTTGCGCTCGTCGCCGCGGCCATCTTCTGGCTGGCGTCGCTCGTGCGCAGTCTCGTCACCGAACGCCGCCGCGCGGCGGTGCTCGCGCGGCATGTGCTGGTGCTCGCCTGCATTGCGCTGAGTATCTACGCGGGCTTCTGTCTGCTCTGGGGCGTGAACTATTACACGGATTCCTTTCAGGAGCAGTCCGGCATCTATGCCCGCTCCGGGACGGTCGCGGAGCTCGAGACGCTGACGGAGACGTTTGCCGAGAACCTCGCCGCCTGCGCGGGTGATGTGCCGCGGGACGAGGACGGCTGCTTCGCCGCGCCGCGCGGGGAGATCTTCGACCGTTCGACGGAGGTCTATGCCGCGCTCTATGACGAGTTTCCGTTTCTGCGCCTTGCGGGCGGGGAGCGCAGGCCGAAGGCCTTTCGCTGCTCGGACGCGCTGAGCGCCATCGGCTTCACGGGCTTTTTCTTCCCCTTCACCGGGGAGGCGAACCTCAACGTCGACAGCCCCGCCGCGTGGCTCCCGTCCACGATCTGCCACGAGTTGGCGCACCTGCGCGGCGTCGCGTCGGAGCAGGAGTGCAACTTCATCGCGATCCTGGCCGCCACACGCTCGGACGACCCCGCATACCGGTATTCCGGCTGGCTCCTCGGCTATATCTACCTCGCAAACGCCCTCTACCGCTACGCACCCGACCGCTGGCAGGCCATCCGCGAGACGCTGACCGAGAGCGTCGTGGCCGACATCCGCGCGAACAACGCCTACTGGGCGCAGTTCGAGGGTCCCGTCTCCACCGCGTGGGACAGGGTCTACGACTCCTTCCTCAAGGGCTACGGCGACGCCGACGGCGTGCAGAGCTACGGTACGGTGGTGGATCTCCTGCTGGCGTATTATCTTTAAAGTTTGGCAACTCAAAAAAGGGACTGCCCGGCCTGAGCCGGGCAGTCCCTTTTTCAGTTACCAAAAGTTTCAATTGATTCGCGCCGCCACAGCGGCGCGAATCAATTGAAATCCGTTTTTTGCGGCAGCGTGTATGTCGCAAAAACACTTTGCGCGGAGAGAGTGTATTTTTGTGTGCTGCGCACACAAAAATGCGCGGTTCGGAGCGAGATTCCCTCATTCAAAAGAGCGCAGCCCTTTTGGACGACAGACATCAGTTTTTCAGGCTCTGCAGCGGGGCGGGGATGCGGCCGCCGCGGGCGATGAAGTCCGCGGAGGACGCATCGTGCACCGGCATGAGCGGGGCGCTGCCGAGCAGACCGCCGAGCTCCACCATGTCGCCGACGGTCTTGCCCTCGACGGGGATGATGCGCACGGCGGTGGTCTTGCTGTTGACCATGCCGACAGCGGCTTCGTCCGCGATGATGGCGGAGATCGTCTCAGCCGTCGTGTCGCCGGGGACGGCGATCATGTCGAGCCCCACGGAGCAGACGCAGGTCATGGCCTCGAGCTTGTCGATTGTCAGGACACCGCTGCGCGCGGCGGCGATCATGCCCTCGTCCTCGGAGACGGGGATAAACGCGCCGGAAAGGCCGCCCACGTGGCCGGAGGCCATGACGCCTCCCTTCTTCACCGCGTCGTTGAGCAGCGCGAGCGCGGTGGTCGTGCCGTGCGTGCCGCAGACGGCGAGGCCCATCTCCTCGAGAATGCGGGCGACGCTGTCGCCGATGGCGGGCGTCGGCGCGAGCGAGAGGTCGACGATGCCGAACGGCGTATCGAGCCGGCGGGACGCCTCGGTCGCGACCATCTGGCCCATGCGGGTGATCTGGAAGGCGGTCTTTTTGATCGTTTCCGCCACGACATCGAACGGCTGGCCCTTGCACTTTTGCAGCGCGTGGTATACCACGCCGGGGCCGGAGACACCGACGCTCACGACGCTGTCCGCCTCGCCCACGCCGTGGAACGCACCGGCCATGAAGGGGTTATCCTCCACGGCGTTGCAGAACACCACGAGCTTCGCGCAGCCGAGACCGTCCGTCTCACGCGTGAGGTGCGCCGTCTGCTTGATGATGCGGCCCATGCGCGCCACGGCGTCCATATTGATGCCCGCCTTCGTCGAGCCGACGTTCACGCTCGAGCAGACGAGATCCGTCTCGGCCAGCGCCTGCGGAATGGCGCGCAGGAGCAGTTCGTCGCCCTTGGCAAAGCCCTTCTGCACGAGTGCGGAATAGCCGCCGATGAAGTTCACACCGCAGGTCTTGGCTGCGCGGTCGAGCGTCTTTGCAAAGGGAACATAGTCCTCTGTCTCGCAGCTCCCGGCGATGAGGGCGATCGGCGTCACGGAGATGCGCTTGTTGACGATAGGGATGCCAAACTCACTCTCGATGTCTTCACCCGTTTTCACGAGGTGTTCGGCGCGGGCGCAGATCTTGTCGTAAATCTTGTCGCAGCAGCGCTTCGGATCCTCACTCACACAGTCGAGCAGGGAGATGCCCATCGTGATGGTGCGGATGTCAAGGTGCTGCTTGTCGATCATGTCGATTGTGTCAAAAATATTCTGTAGATTCAGCATGGCGATCCCTCTTACAGCTTGTGCATCGCGTCGAAGATATCCTCGCGCTGAATCCGGATGGAGAGCCCACGGCCCTCGCCGTATGTACGCAGCGCGGCACGCAGTTTGTCAAACGGCTCACCGCAGGCGGACAGATCCACCACCATCATCATGGTGAAATAGCCCTCCATAATGGTCTGGCTGATGTCGAGTACGTTGATGTTGCTCGCGGCCAGCGTGTTGCAGACACCGGCGATGATGCCCACCTGATCCTTGCCCACGACGGTTACGATCGCTTTCATATTCGCTCACTCCATTTCTCAGTTCTGCCCGCCCGCGGCGGTGATGACTGTTGTTAAAACTTACAAGATATTATAGCTTCTTTCGGTGGAAATGACAAGGCCTGATGTTAAAAAAACGTAAAGGATCGGGCCGCAGCGCACAAAAACACGAAGGCCGCCGGGGCAAAAATTTGTCACGCAATTTACGCGCGATGTGGTATGATATATATGTAAAAACATGTCGAATAGAGAAGGGAATCTGTCTGCTATGTTGGATTTTCTGGAACAGGAACACATCAGCCGCGACATTCTTGACGGCATCCGCGCCTATCGCGCACGGTATCCGCTGCCCGAGCGGCTCCGGCCCCGCGTACCCCATCCGCACTATCATTATTACGGCCGGGAGATCTGGGAGGCTGCGGCCGCGGCACTCCTGTGCGGGCGGAACCTCCTGCTTGCAGGGAGCAAGGCCACCGGCAAGAACGTCCTCGCCGAGAATCTGTCCATGGCCTTCGACCGCCCGGCGTGGAACGTGTCGTTCCATGTGAACATGGACGCGGCCAGCCTCATCGGGATGGACACCTTCACCAGCGGCGAGGTCACGTTCCGCCCCGGCCCGGTGTATCTGTGCGCGCAGAGCGGCGGCTTCGGCATCCTCGACGAGATCAACATGGCCAAAAACGAGGCGCTCGCCGTGCTGCACGCGACGCTCGACTACCGCCGCGCCATCGATGTTCCCGGCTATGACCGCGTGGAGGTCGACGAGGCGGCGCGCTTCATCGGCACGATGAACTACGGCTACGCCGGTACGCGCGAGCTGAACGAGGCGCTGACCTCACGCTTCGTCGTCATCCAGATGCCGACGATCGCGGAGGACGGGCTCGAGCGCCTGTTGAGTGATGAGTTCCCGACGCTCGAGAAGAAGTACCGCGGACAGTTTGCGGCGCTCTTCCTCGACCTGCAGAAAAAATGCGAGAGCGCGGAGATCTCATCGAAGGCGTTGGATCTGCGCGGCCTGCTCGACGCGCTGCACCTTATGCGCACCGGCGTCGCGCCCGCCTTCGCGCTCGACATGGGCATCACGAACAAGGCATTTGACAGCTATGAGCAGGGACTGATCCGCGACGTCATCGCCACGCGCATCCCCGCGAAGCTCGAGAGCCGCCGCCTGTTCACGGACTGAGAGCGCGCCTATGCTGACACAGCAGTACAGCGAGCAGCAGCGCCGCGCCGTCAACCTCGTCTGGACGGCTGCGGCGGATTACCGCTTTGAGCCGCGCTTTCTCGCTCTGCGCACGGACGGCGCGCCGGATTTCTATATGAACTGCGTCATCGGCTATGTGCACAAGTGGTTCGGCGACGACATGCCCGCACGGCTGTTTGCCTCGTGGGCGGGCGATGTACGGCAGGCGATGCTCGACGACCTCGCGTGGCTCGCGCTCGAAAACGCCGCTTATGAACGGGAGCTGCCGCAGCGCCCGGCGCTTGAGGAGCTGCGCGCGGCGCACGCGGCGGAGTTCTTCTCAATGGAATACCAGCTCTCACGGCAGGAGTGGATGAACAAGAACCAGCTGGTCTATACGCTCCAGTCCGCCCGCTGGAAGGGCGTGCTTGGCGAGCGTCCGCCTGCGCTGAACCCGTGGGAGAAGAAGCTCGCCCGCGCCCTCGCCTGCCCCGGCACGCTCAGCGCCGACGAGCTGGAGCGGGCCATCCGCGATGCCTTCCGGACGTACCTGCAATTCGACGGCACCGTCCATAAAAAGACGCCCCTGCGCCTGCACTTTGACGAGCGCTGGGCGCCGCTTCTCACGAAGCTCCTCCCGACGGAGATCGTCCGCACGGACGATCTCGCCATCGGCCGCTCCGCCCACGCCGGGCAGGGCGGCATGGTCGAGGCGGCGAACGCCCTGCGCGCCCGCCTGCGCTCGAACGAGCGGGAGGAGACGGACCGCGATTACATCGAGAGCTGCTTCGGCCGCAGCATCTACGGCCCGCAGCAGCTCGCCCTCATCGAGCAGCAGCACTGCACCGGAAACCACCTCGGCTGCCACCTGTGGTTCACGCGCGGCACGCAGCCGACCGACCGGCCGCGGGGCGCCGCGGCGGAGCATCTTGCCGAGCAGGCGGCGGAGCAGGCGCGGCTCAACCGCGCCGCCTACGCCAGGGACAGCGAACTCTATCAGAGCGCGCTGCTGCGCCTGACCGAGCAGATCCGCAACTGCATGCTTGTCCACCGCCAGCCGGACGCCGTCCCCGCGCGGCAGGGACAGCTCGACGGCGCGCGTGTCTGGCGTGAGCCGGTGCTGCGCGACGACCGGGTGTTCCTGCGCAGCGACGAGGATCCCAAGCCCGCCTTCACCGTCGACCTGCTGCTCGACGGGTCGGCCTCGCGCCTGCACTGTCAGGAGACGATCGCGGCGCAGGGGTACATCCTCGCAAAGAGCCTTGCCGCCTGCGGCATCGACGTCCGCGTGAGCAGCTTCTGCAGCCTGCGGGGCTACACGGTGCTGCGCATTCTGAAGGACTACGGCGACCGCGGCGGCGAGCGGCGCATCTTCGACTATTTCGCCGCCGGGTGGAACCGGGACGGCCTGGCCCTGCGCGGGGCTGGGCAGCTCCTGCGCGCCGCCCCGGCGGATAAGCACCTGCTCATTCTCCTCACCGATGCCAGCCCCGATGACAGCCACAAGATTCCCCCTACCGGGAAGATCCCGCTCAGCCGGGAGTATGACGGGCAGGCCGGCGTCAGCGACACCGCGGACGAGGTGCGCGCCCTGCGCCGCAGCGGCACGCGCGTCGCCGCCGTGTTCATGGGGGAGAGCGCGAACGTCCCCAACGCAAACGCTATCTACGGCCGCGACCTCGCGCGCATCCGACGCATGGACCAGCTCGCCGCGGCGGCGGGCCGTCTCATTCAGGATGAGATCCGCGAGCTGGCCGACTGACAGATTTCTCTCACGAACGGAGGGTTTTCCACATGCAACGCTACCGCGCCGGGATCGACATCGGCTCCACTACCGTCAAGCTGGTGCTGCTCGATGCGTCCGGCCAGATTCTCTTCGGAAAATACAGGCGCCACCAGGCGCACACGCAGGAGACGCTCGCGGAGCTTCTGAGCGAGGCGCGCGAGACTGTGGGAGAGTGCATGCTGCGCATCCGCATCACCGGCTCCGGCTCCATCAACCTCGGCAAGGCGCTCGGCATCGAGTTCGTGCAGGAGGTCGTGGCCGTGGCCACAGCGCTGCAGCAGACCGCCCCGCAGACGGACGTCGCCATCGAGCTCGGCGGCGAGGACGCGAAGATCATCTACTTCACCGGCGGGCTCGAGGAGCGGATGAACGGCGTCTGCGCGGGCGGCACAGGCTCATTCATCGACCAGATGGCCGCCCTTTTGCAGACGGATGCGGCGGGGCTGAACCGCGAGGCCGAGCACTATCAGCAGATCTACCCCATCGCCGCGCGCTGCGGCGTGTTCGCCAAGACGGACATCCAGCCGCTTATCAACGAGGGCGCGACGCGCGCCGATCTCGCGGCGTCCATCTTTCAGGCGGTGGTGAACCAGACGATCTCCGGCCTTGCCTGCGGCAAGCCCATCCGCGGCTGCGTCGCATTTCTCGGCGGGCCGCTGCACTTTCTGCCGGAGCTGAAAAAGGCGTTCATCCGCACGCTCGGCCTGACGGCGGAGACGACCGTCGATCCGGAGAACTCCCACCTCTTTGCCGCCATGGGTGCGGCGCTCGAGAGCGGGGAGTCGGACGACGTATCCATTGACACGTTGATTTCCCGGCTCGAACAGGGTGTCGCCGTCTCATTCGAGATGCCGCGCCTGCCCGCGCTGTTCCCGGATCGGGCGGCCTACGATGCGTTCTGCGCGCGGCACGCCCGCGCCACCGTCGCCAAGGGTGACCTCGCGGCCTACCGCGGCGAGTGCTTCCTCGGCATCGACGCGGGCTCCACCACGACGAAGCTCGCCCTCGTCGGCGAGCGCGGCGAGCTGCTCTATTCGTTCTACACAGGCAACAGCGGAAACCCCATCGAGGCCGCCAAGCGCGGCATCCGCGCGCTGCGCGACGCGCTCCCGGCGGGCGCGAAGATCGTCCGCTCCTGCTCCACGGGCTATGGCGAGGCGCTGCTCAAGTCGGCCTTCTCCCTCGACGAGGGCGAGGTGGAGACGATCGCGCACTGCACCGCCGCCGCGTTTTTTGACCCGGCGGTCGACTGCGTGCTCGACATCGGCGGGCAGGACATGAAGTGCATCCGTCTCAAGGGCGGCGCGGTCGACAGCATCATGCTCAACGAGGCGTGCTCGTCCGGCTGCGGCTCGTTTATCGAGAACTTCGCCAACTCCCTCGGCTACACGGCGCAGGACTTCGCACAGACGGCGCTCTTCGCTGGGCACCCCGTCGACCTCGGCACGCGCTGCACCGTGTTCATGAACTCCAACGTCAAGCAGGCGCAGAAGGAGGGCGCGTCCGTCGCGGATATCTCCGCGGGCCTTGCCTATTCCGTCATCAAAAACGCGCTCTATAAGGTCATCAAGCTCTCCTCCGCCGAGGAGCTGGGACATCACATCGTCGTGCAGGGCGGGACGTTCCACAACCAGGCCGTCCTGCGCGCGTTCGAGAAGATCGCTGGGGCGGACGTCACCTGCCCGGACATCTCGGGCGTGATGGGCGCGTTTGGTGCGGCGCTCCTCGCCCGGCGGCACTACCGCGGGCAGGAGACGGCGATGCTCCCGCTCGATGAGATCCTCAATCTGACCTACAGCGCGAAGACCGCGCGCTGCGGCGGCTGCGAAAACCACTGCATGCTCACGGTCAACACCTTCGCCGGCGGGCGGCGGCACATCACGGGCAACCGCTGCGAAAAGCCCCTCGGCGCCGCGGGAAAAACCCACCCCGCGCCGAACATGCCCGCCTATAAGCGCCAAAGGCTCTTTGCCTATCCACCGCTGGAGGAGGACGCCGCCCCGCGCGGCGTGCTGGGCATCCCGCGGGCGCTGAACCTCTATGAAAACTACCCCTATTGGGCGACGTTTTTCCGGGAGCTGGGCTTCCGCGTGGTGCTCTCGCCGCTTTCCGACCGCAGGATCTATGAGCTGGGCATGGAGTCCATCCCGTCCGAGTCCGAGTGCTATCCCGCCAAGCTCACGCACGGGCATGTCCAGTGGCTCGTGAATCAGGGCATCCGCACGATCTTCCACCCCTGTGTGTTCTATGAGCATCAGGAGACGCCTGGCGCGCAGAACCACTTCAACTGTCCCATCGTCGTCTCGTACCCGGAGAACATCCGCAACAACGTCGAGGCCGTCGCGGACGGGGACGTGCGCTATATCCGCCCGTTTATCGCCTTCACCAGCGAGAAAACCGCCGCCGACCGGCTCGTCCGGCTCTGCCGCGACGAGTGGCAGATTCCCGAGCGCGAGGTGCGCGCCGCGGCGAGGGCCGCGTGGGACGAGCAGCAGCGCGCCAAGGCCGACATCCGCACCGAGGGCGCGCGCCTGCTCGCACAGATGGAGCAAAGCGGCGGACGCGGCGTCGTGCTCGCGGGGCGGCCGTACCACGTCGACCCGGAGATCAACCACGGCATCCCCGAGCTCATCGCGTCCTTCGGACTGACGGTCTTTACCGAGGACAGCCTGCCCATCGACTTCACGCCCACGCGCCCGCTGCGCGTCGTGGACCAGTGGGTCTACCACTCGAGGCTCTACTCCGCGGCGGAGTTTGTCGCGCGGCGGAGGGATCTGGAGCTCATTCAGCTCAACTCCTTCGGCTGCGGGCTCGACGCCGTCACGACCGATCAGGTCGGCGAGCTGCTCGAGGGCGCGGGCAAGCTCTATACCCTGCTGAAAATCGACGAGGTGGCGAACCTCGGCGCGGTGCGCATCCGCATCCGGAGCCTCCTCTCCGCGATGGACATGCGCGCGGAGAAGCCCGCCCCCGCCACGGCGCCCGCCATCGGGCCGTACCGCCGTGCGGAGTATACCCCCGCCATGCAGCGCGCGGGCTATACGATCCTCGCGCCGCAGATGAGCCCCATCCACTTCGACGTGCTCGAGCCGGTGTTCCGGCGGCACGGATACCGCATGGTCGTGCTCAACAACGACAACCGCAGCGCCGTCGACATGGGGCTCAAGTACGTCAACAACGACGCCTGCTATCCCTCCATTACCGTCGTCGGACAGATCATGGACGCCGTTCTCTCCGGGAAGTACGACACGGATCGGCTCGCCATCATCATGACGCAGACCGGCGGCTGCTGCCGCGCGAGCAACTACGTCGCCTTCATCCGCCGCGCCCTCGTGAAGGCGGGCTATGCCCACATCCCGGTCATCTCGCTCAATGCCAACGGGATGGAGAAGAACGCGGGCTTCCGCCTGCCGCCGAAGCTGCTGCTCGACGCGGCGCGGGCGCTCGTGTACGGCGACCTCTTCATGCGATGCCTCTACCGTGTGCGGCCGTATGAAAAAACGCCCGGCTCCGCCGAGGTGCTGCATCAAAAGTGGAAGGACATCTGCGTCGATTCGCTCGTGAATCCGAAGAGCCCGTACCGCTATAAGGACGTCTGCCGCGGGATCGTGGAAGCGTTTGACACCTTTCCCATCGACGAGACGCTCCGCAAGCCGCGCGTCGGCGTCGTGGGCGAGATCCTCGTGAAGTATATGCCGCTCGCGAACAACCATCTCGTGGAGCTGCTCGAGCGTGAGGGCGCCGAGGCCGTCGTGCCGGATCTGCTGGACTTTTTCAACTACTGCGCCTTCGGTTCGCAGTATAAGGCCGAATATCTCGGCGCAAAGAAGTCCGCCGCCGCCGCCTCGCGCCTTGCTATCCGCCTGATCGCGGCGCTGCGAAAGCCCGCGACGGACGCGCTCGCGGCGAGCCGCCGCTTTGAGCCGCCCATGTCCATCTATCAGGTCGCCGAGATGACGAAGCCGTTCCTCTCCCTCGGGAACCAGTACGGCGAGGGATGGTTCCTGACGGGCGAGATGGTGGAGCTCATCACTCACGGTACGCCCAACATCGTCTGCATCCAGCCGTTTGCGTGTCTGCCGAACCATGTGGTCGGCAAGGGCGTCATCAAGGCGCTGAAGAAGGCGTATCCCGAGAGCAACATCGCGGCCGTGGACTATGATCCAGGCGCGAGCGAGGTCAACCAGCTCAACCGCATCAAGCTGATGCTCTCCGCGGCGAAGAAGAAACTCGACGCGCAGAGCGGTACATAATCTGTGAGCGCAGAGCGCCCCACACAGCCGTGCGGGGCGCTCTGCTGCGTCTGTTTGAGATTGGTGGGTGAAGCGGCCTGTTCTGCCTCCGGCGGGTTACTTTCTGTGCACACAGAAAGTAACCCGCCGGAGGCCTCCCCGAAGCAAAAAAGAGGGACGTCCCTTTCGGAACGTCCTTCTTTCAATTACCACTCACTTTTCCAGCTGCGCCAGAATCCCCCGCAGGGCAATGGCGCGGTGGCTGACGGCGTTTTTCTCCGCCGGGGTCAGCTGCGCCGCGGTGCAGCCGTACTGCGGGAGGTAAAACAGCGGGTCGTACCCGAAGCCGTTTTCCCCCGCGGGGACGCGCGTTACCTCGCCGTAAAACCGCCCCTCCGCTTCCACACAGGTGCCGTCCGGGCGCGTGAGCACGATGGCGCAGGTGTAGTGCGCGCCGCGGTGCGTCTCGCCCGCGAGCTTTTCGAGCAGGAGACGGTTATTCGCCTCGTCGTCGCCGTGCCGCCCGCAAAAGCGCGCCGAGAAGATACCGGGCGCGCCGTCGAGCGCGTCGACACAGATGCCGCTGTCGTCGGCCAGCGCGCAGCAGCCGGTCAGCTCCGTAATCTCGCGCGCCTTCTTGCGCGCGTTTTCCAGAAAACTCTGCCCGTCCTCGACCGTCTCGTGGTCGATCCCCGCCTCGCGCAGGGAGACGATCTCCTCGAAGTGACCGCCGAGGATTTCGCGGATCTCCACGAGCTTGTGGGCGTTGCTGCTCGCGATAATCAGCTTCATGCCGCGCCCCCGCTTAAAACAGGCCAGTGATGACGCCGTTTTCGTCGACGTCGATCCGCTCGGCGGCGGGCACCTTCGGCAGACCCGGCATCGTCATGATGTCGCCCGTCAGCGCGACGATGAAGCCCGCGCCCGCCGAGACCTTGACATTGCGGATCGTCACGGTGAAGTGCTCGGGCGCGCCGAGCTTCGCCGCGTCATCCGAGAAGCTGTACTGCGTCTTGGCCATGCAGACGGGAAGATTGCCGAAGCCCAGCGCCGTCAGGCGGTCGATCTGCTTGCGCGCGGCGGGGAGGACGGAGATGCCGTCGCCGCCGTAAATGCGCTGCACGATTGCGTTGATTTTGTCATCGATGCTGCCCTCGAGGGGATAGCTGTAGGAAAAGGCACTGCTGTCCTGATCGCACAGGCGGACAACCTCGCGCGCGAGATCCTCGCCGCCCTTGCCGCCCTCGGCCCAGACGGTCGAGAGCACGGTGTTCACGCCCAGCTCGCGGCACTTCTTGATGATGAAGTCAATCTCCGCATCCGTATCCGTCGGGAAGCGGTTCACCGCCACCACGCACGGCAGGTGATAAACCTGCGTGATGTTCTTCACATGGCGCAGCAGGTTCGGAATACCGCGCTCCAGCGCGCCGAGATCCTCCGTCGAGAGCTCCTTTTTCGGCAGCCCGCCGTGCATCTTCAGCGCGCGCACCGTCGCGACCACCACGACGGCGGCGGGCGTCAGTCCCGCCGCGCGGCACTTGATGTCGAGGAACTTCTCCGCGCCGAGGTCGGCGCCGAAGCCCGCCTCCGTGACGGTGTAGTCGCCCATCTTCAGCGCCATCTTCGTCGCGATGACGGAGTTGCAGCCGTGCGCGATGTTCGCGAACGGGCCGCCGTGGACGAACGCGGGCGTCCCCTCAAGCGTCTGGACGAGGTTGGGCTTGATGGCGTCCTTGAGCAGGGCCGTCATCGCGCCCTGTGCGTGCAGCTGGCCGCAGGTGACGGGCTCGTCGCCGTAGGTATAGCCGACGATCATGCGCGACAGACGCTCCTTGAGGTCGGTGATGGACGTCGCAAGGCACAGCACGGCCATGATCTCGCTTGCAACCGTGATATCGAAGCCGTCCTCGCGCGGCGTACCGTTGACCTTGCCGCCCAGACCATCCACAATGTTTCGCAGCTGGCGGTCATTCATATCGACGCAGCGCTTCCATGTGATGCGCCGGGGGTCGATTCCGAGGGCGTTGCCCTGCTGGATGTGGTTGTCGAGCATGGCGGCGAGGAGATTGTTCGCCGCGCCGATGGCGTGGAAGTCGCCGGTGAAGTGCAGGTTGATGTCTTCCATCGGCACGACCTGCGCCCAGCCGCCGCCGGCCGCGCCGCCCTTGATGCCGAACACCGGCCCGAGGGACGGCTCGCGCAGCGCGACTGTCACGTCCTTGCCGATCCGGCGCAGGCCGTCGGCGAGGCCGATCGTGGTCGTGGTCTTTCCCTCGCCGGCGGGGGTGGGGGTGATGGCCGTGACCAGAATGAGCTTGCCGTCCGGGCGCTTACTCTCCCGCAGAAGGGAGAGGTCGATTTTTGCCTTGTAGCGGCCGTACTGTTCGAGGTATTTTTCATCGACGTGTGCGGTCACTGCGATCTCGGTGATAGGCTTCATGGCGCACTGCTGCGCGATTTCAATGTCCGTCATCATGGCTGGTGTCCTCCTTTTTCTCTCGTTGCGTGGGTAGGGGTAAGTGCCGTCCGCTCAGCGGAAGTACCGCACGGCGGAGGTGAACATCTTCATGTCATATTCACCCGGCACGTTCTTGTACAGGCCCGCGCCCGTTCTCTCGGCGTGGCCCATCTTGCCGAACACGCGCCCGTCGGGAGAGGTGATGCCCTCCACCGCGAAGAGCGAGCCGTTCGGATTAAAGTGTATATCATCGGTGGCTCTGCCGTCAAGGTCGACATACTGCGTGGCGATCTGACCGTTCGCGGCGAGCTGGCGGATGAGCGCCTCGTCCGCGAGGAAGCGGCCCTCGCCGTGGGAGATGGGCACGCTGTACACGTCGCCGACCTGCGTCGCCGCGAGCCACGGGGAGCGATTCGAGGCCACACGCACGCGCACGATGCGCGACTGGTGGCGCGCGATGGTGTTGAACGTCAGCGTGGGGCAGGAGGCGTCGGTGTCGATGATGCGGCCGTAGGGCACAAGACCCAGCTTGATGAGCGCCTGGAAGCCGTTGCAGATGCCGCACATCAGGCCGTCGCGCCGCTCGAGCAGCGCCGTGACCTCCTCCTTTACCGCGGCGTTGCGGAAGAAGGCGGTGATGAACTTGCCGGAGCCGTCCGGCTCGTCGCCGCCGGAGAAGCCGCCGGGGATAAAGACCATCTGCGCGTCACGCAGCGCCTGTGCGAAGTGCTCCACGCTGCGGGCGATGCCGTCCGCGGTGCGGTTGTTGAGCACCATGATCTGCGCCTCGGCGCCTGCGTCGGTCATGGCGCGTGCGCTGTCGTATTCGCAGTTCGTGCCGGGGAAGACGGGGATCAGCACGCGCGGGCGCGCCGTCTTGACGGCGGGCGCACGGCGATCCGCCTCCGGGGCGCTGAAGGTCTCCATGGGGATGTTCTCCGCGGGGGCCTGCGTCGGATAGACGTTCTCGAGCTTCTTTTCGTAGAGCGCGAACAGCTCGCCGCAGGCGACGCTCTCGGCACCGCGGGAGAAGGTACCGTCCTCCGTCACATAGCCGAGGAGCGTCCCCGCCTCCACCTCGGGCAGCACCTCCAGCACGAACGCGCCGTACCGGTAGCCGAAGAGCGTCTCCAGCGGGAGGGACTCCTCGAAGCGGCAGCCGAAGCCGTTGCCGATGCACATCTTCAGCGCGGCCTCCGCCGCGCCGCCAAAGCCCGGCGTATAGGCCGCGACAGCCTTGCCGGAGGAGAGCAGCGCGTGAACGGTTTCATACACCGCGAGCAGCGACGCCGTCTCGGGCAGACCGTCCGCGCCGTAGGCCGGGGCGAGCAGCACCAGCTTGTCGCCCGCGCGCTTGCACTCGTTGGAGACGATCGCGCCGGTCTTCTCCGTCGTCACGGCGAAGGACACAAGCGTCGGGGGAACGTCCATCTGCTCGAACGAGCCGCTCATGGAGTCCTTGCCGCCCACGGCGCCGATGCCGAGCGCCATCTGCGCGGCGAACGCGCCCAGCAGCGCCGCGAGGGGCTTGCCCCAGCGGGCGGGCTCGCGCCGCAGCCGCTCGAAATACTCCTGGAACGTCAGATAGACGTCCTCAAACGCCGCGCCGGTGGCGATGAGCTTGCTCACGCTTTCGATCACGGCGAGATAGGCCCCACGGTAGGGATCCTTCTCGGAGATATAGGGATTATAGCCCCAGGACATGAGCGAGCAGTCATCCGTGTGGCCGCGCTCGAGGGAAATTTTCTGTACCATCGCCTGCACGGGCGTGCGCTGGTCACGTCCGCCGAACGGCATGAGCACCGTGCCCGCGCCGATGGTGGAGTCGAACCGCTCGGAGAGCCCCTGCCGCGAGCAGACGTTCAGATCCTGCGCCAGATCGCGGAGGCCGCCGCCGAAGTCCGCGGGGATGGTCTTATCGAAGGACTGCGGTTTTTCGACGAGGACGTCGATGTGCTTTTCCGCACCGTTGGAGCTGAGGAAGGCGCGGCTGACGTCCACGATCGTCCTGCCATTCCAGTGCATGACAAGGCGCGGACTCTCCGTCACGCGCGCGACGATCGTCGCCTCGAGGTTCTCGCCGTCGGCGAGGGCGAGGAAGCGCCCGGCGTCCTCCGCCGCGACCACGACGGCCATGCGCTCCTGCGATTCACTGATCGCGAGCTCCGTGCCATCGAGGCCCTCATACTTCTTTGGTACCGCGTTGAGGTCGATGTCCAGCCCGTCGGCCAGCTCGCCGATGGCGACGGACACACCGCCCGCGCCGAAGTCGTTGCAGCGCTTGATCATGCGGCAGGCCTCGGCATTGCGAAACAGGCGCTGGAGCTTGCGCTCCTCGGGGGCGTTGCCCTTCTGCACCTCCGCACCGCAGCTCTCGAGCGACTGCACCGTGTGCGACTTGGACGCGCCCGTTGCGCCGCCGCAGCCGTCGCGGCCCGTGCGCCCGCCGAGCAGGATCACGACGTCGCCGCTCTGAGGCCGCTCGCGGCGGACATTGGCCGCCGGGGCCGCGGCGATGACCGCGCCGATCTCCATGCGCTTGGCCGCGTAGCCGGGGTGATAGAGCTCATCGACGATGCCGGTGGCAAGGCCGATCTGGTTGCCGTAGGAGGCATAGCCCGCGGCGGCGGTCTGGCAGATTGTCCGCTGGGGGAGCTTGCCGGGGAGCGTCTCGCTTACGGGCTGCAGGGGGCTGGCCGCGCCCGTCAGGCGCATCGCGCCGTAGACATATGAGCGGCCGGAGAGCGGGTCGCGGATCGCGCCGCCGACGCAGGTGGCCGCGCCGCCGAAGGGCTCGATCTCCGTGGGGTGGTTGTGCGTCTCGTTCTTGAACAGCAGCAGCCACGGCTCGGCCTTTCCGTCGACCTCGACGGTGATCTTCACCGTGCAGGCGTTGATCTCCTCGGACTCGTCGAGCTTGTCGAGCTTGCCGGTCTTGCGCAGATACTTCACCGCGAGCGTCGCCACGTCCATGAGGTTCACGGGCTTTGTGCGGCCGAGCTGCTCACGCGTTTTGAGATAGTCCTGATACGTCTTCTCCGCCAGCGGATCCTCGAAGGTCACGCAGTCGAGTGTGGTGGAGAACGTCGTGTGGCGGCAGTGATCGGACCAGTAGGTGTCGATCATGCGCAGCTCCGTGATGGTCGGGTCGCGCTGCTCCGTCCGGAAATAGTCCCGGCAGAAGCGGATGTCGTCGAGATCCATCGCAAGGCCGCGCTCTTCGATCAGCTGCGCGAGTTCCTCGTCGCTGCGGGCGCAAAAGCCCGTGAGAGTCTCGACCTCCGTGGGAATCTCATAGCGGATTTCCAGCGTCTCGGGCAGCGCCAGCGACGCCTCGCGCGAGTCGACGGGGTTGATGACGTGCTTTTTGACGGCCGCAAGCTCCGCGTCCGTCAGCGCACCGTAGAGCAGGTACACGCGCGCCGTGCGCACGTCCGGCCGCTCGCCCTGCGAGATGATCTGGATGCACTGCGCGGCAGAGTCTGCCCGCTGGTCGAACTGACCCGGCAGATACTCCACGGCGAACACGCTCGCCCCGTCCGTGTCGGCCTCACGCGTGACGAGGTCGACCTGCGGCTCGGAGAACACCGTCTTCACGGCGTAGTCAAACAGCTCCGGCGTGATGTGCTCCACGTCATAGCGGTTCAGGATGCGCACCCGCTCGAGGTGCTCCACGCCGGGCAGCTGCTTGGCCTCGCTCAGCAGGCTGCGCGCGTCGTTGGCCAGCTCCGGTTTTTTTTCAACAAATACACGGTATACCATGTTACTTTTCCTCCCTGAGCGCCTGCAGCGCGCGTGCGCCGATGTCGCGGCGGTAATATGCGTTTTCAAAGTGGACGTGCCCGACGCGCTCATAGGCAGCCTGCACGGCCTGCCTGAGCGTCGGCTGCACGGCGGTGACGCCCGCCACGCGTCCGCCGGAGGTGACGAGCACCCCGTCCTCGCGCAGCTTCGCGCCGGCGACGAATGTGTGCGCCGCGGCGTCGGCATCCATCGTGAGCGGGAAGCCTGTCTCGTAGCTCTGCGGATAGCCCTGCGAGGCCATGACGACGCAGCAGCACGCGCTCCCGGGCTTGAAGCGTACGGGCGTATCCTTCAGGGTGCCGTTCGTCGTCGCCTGCATGACGGTAAGCAGGTCGCTCTCGAGCAGGGGGAGAACCACCTGCGTCTCGGGGTCGCCGAAGCGGCAGTTATATTCGATGACTTTCGGGCCGTCCGGTGTCAGCATCAGGCCGAAGTACAGGCAGCCGCGGAACGTGCGCCCCTCGGCGCGCATGGCGCGGATCGTCGGGAGAAAGATCTTCTCCATGCACTCGGCCGCGATCTCGTCGGTATAGAACGGGTTCGGCGCGATCGTGCCCATGCCGCCGGTGTTAAGACCCTCGTCGCCGTCGAGCGCGCGCTTGTGGTCCATGGAGGAGACCATCGGCACGAGCGTCTCGCCGTCCGTGAACGACAGCACCGACACCTCCGGCCCCGTCAGGAACTCCTCGATCACAACGTGGCGGCCGCTCTCGCCGAAGCGGCCGTCGCGCATCATGGAGACAACAGCCTCCTTCGCCTCCTCGCGGCTCTGCGCGATGATAACGCCCTTGCCGAGGGCGAGACCGTCCGCCTTCACGACGACCGGCACGGGGGCCGTGTCGAGATACGCAAGCGCCGCGTCCATGTCATCGAACGTCTCATAGGCCGCCGTGGGGATGCCGTATTTCTTCATGAGATGCTTGGAAAAGACCTTGCTGCCCTCGATGATGGCCGCCGCGCGGTTCGGGCCGAAGCACGGGATACCCGCCGCCGTCAGCGCGTCCACCGCGCCGAGCACCAGCGGATCGTCCGGCGCGACCACGGCATAGTCGACCTGCTCGCGCTGCGCGAGGGCGACCAGCCCGTCAATATCCTTCGCCCCGACCGGCACGCACACCGCGTCGGCGGCGATGCCGCCGTTGCCGGGCGCGGCAATGATCTGTGTCACGGAGGGGTTCTCCTTCAGCTTTTTGATGATGGCGTGCTCGCGCCCGCCGCCGCCTACAACCAGAAGCTTCATTCCGGCACTCCTTTCGCTCTGTCCGTTAATGGTGGAACAGCCGCAGACCCGTAAAGGCCATGACCATTCCGTACTTGTCGCAGCAGTCGATCACCGCGTCGTCGCGGATGGAGCCACCGGGCTGGGCGATGTAGCGCACGCCGCTGCGGTGCGCGCGCTCGATGTTGTCGCTGAAGGGGAAGAACGCGTCCGAGCCCAGCGCCACGCCGTCGATTCCGGCGAGATAGGCCGCGGCCTCCTCGGCCGTCAGCGGCTCGGGGCGGGTCTGGAAGTACTTCTGCCAGATGCCCTCGGCGCAGACGTCCTCCTCGTTCTTGTTGATATAGCCGTCGATGACGTTGTCGCGCTCGGCGCGGCCGAGCTGCGGCAGAAACGGCAGGTTGAGCACCTTGTCGCACTGGCGCAGGTGCCAGGTGTCGGCCTTGCCGCCGGCAAGGCGCGTGCAGTGGATGCGGGACTGCTGCCCCGCACCGACGCCGATGGCCTGTCCGTCCACGGCGTAGCACACGGAGTTCGACTGGGTATATTTCAGCGTGATGAGCGCGACGAGCAGGTCGCGCTTGGCGCTTGCGGGCAGGTCGGTGTTCTTCGTCACGAGCTTTTCAAGGAGCGCCTCGTCGATGCGGCAGTTGTTGTGCCCCTGCTCGAACGTCACACCGAACACCTGCTTGCATTCGAGCGCGGCGGGCTCATAGTCGGGGTCAACCTGCACGATGTTGTAGCTGCCTTTGCGCTTGGCGCGCAGAATCTCGAGCGCCTCCGGCTCATAGCCCGGGGCGATGATGCCGTCGGACACCTCGCGCTTGATGAGCTTCGCCGTCGTCACGTCGCATACGTCCGACAGGGCGATCCAGTCGCCGAAGGAGCTCATGCGGTCCGTGCCGCGGGCGCGGGCATAGGCGCAGGCGAGGGGCGAGTCGTCCAGCCCCTCGATGTCCGAGACGAAGCAGGCGCGCTTGAGCTTTTCCGGCAGCGGCAGACCCAGCGCCGCGCTCGTGGGGCTGACGTGCTTGAACGAGGCCGCGCAGGGCAGACCCGTCGCCGCGCGCAGCTCGCGCACGAGCTGCCACGAGTTGAACGCGTCGAGAAAGTTGATATATCCCGGACGGCCGCAGAGAATCTGCACCGGCAGCTCCGCACCGCCCTCCATATAGATGCGGGCGGGCTTCTGGTTGGGGTTGCAGCCGTATTTCAGTTCAAATTCCTTCATGAATGACTCTCCTTTCCGATGTTAAACGCGCAGCTCCGCATGAATCTCGCCGCCGCTGTAGCGGTCGAGGATGGGCTGCGCCACGCCGCGCAGGAACTCCTCCACCTGCGAGACGCTGCGCCCGATATAGAGCGCCGGGTCGAGCTGGGAGACGATCTCCTCGCGGCTGAGCGGGAAGAGCGGGTCGGCCGCGATGCGGTCAATGAGGTCATTCGCCCCGCCCTCGAGCTTGACGCGCCGCGCCGCCGCGTGCGAGTGGACGCGCAGCGCCTCGTGCAGCTCCTGACGGTTGCCGCCGCGCTTGACGCTCTCCATCATGATGTTCTCGGTCGCCATGAAGGGGAGCTTTTCCATCACGCGGCGTGTCACGACGCGGTCGTAGACGACGAGCCCCTGCGTGATGTTGATGTAGATGTTCAGAATGGCGTCCACGGCCAGAAAGGCCTCGGAGACCGAGATGCGCTTGTTCGCACTGTCGTCGAGCGTGCGCTCGAACCACTGGGTGCCGGCGGTCATGGCCGGGTTGATGCTGTCGGCGATGACGTAGCGCGCGAGCGACGAGATGCGCTCGCTGCGCATGGGGTTGCGCTTGTAGGGCATGGCGCTCGAGCCGATCTGGTGCGCCTCGAATGGCTCCTCCATCTCCTCGAACGACTGCAGCAGGCGCAGGTCGTTGGAGAATTTATAGGCGCTCTGGGCAAAGCCGGAGAGCACCGAGAGAAAATATGCGTCGACCTTGCGCGAATACGTCTGGCCGGAGACGGGGACGCAGGCGGCAAAGCCCATCTCCCCGGCGATGAGCTGCTCGAGACGGCGCACCTTCTCCTCGTCGCCTGCGAACAGCTCCATGAAGCTCGCCTGCGTGCCGGTGGTGCCCTTGCTGCCGAGCAGGCGCAGCCGCCCAAGCTGGAACTCAAGGTTTTCGATGTCCTGCGTCAGCTCGTACATCCAGAGCGTTGCGCGCTTGCCGACGGTCGTGAGCTGCGCGGGCTGGAGGTGGGTATAGGCAAGGCACGGCAGCGCCTTGTGCTGTTCGGCGAACGCCGCGAGGTTGCGCAGCACCTGCGCCGCCTTGCGCAGCACGAGCTGCGACGCTTCACGCAGGATAATGACATCCGTGTTGTCGCCGACGTAGCAGCTCGTCGCGCCGAGGTGGATGATCGGCTCGGCCTTGGGGCACTGCCTGCCGAAGGCGTAGACGTGCGCCATCACGTCGTGGCGCACCTCGCGCTCGCGCGCTTCGGCTGTGGCGTAGTCGATGTCGTCCTTGTGCGCTTCCATCTCGGCGATCTGCTCGTCCGTGATGTCGAGCCCCAGCGCCTGCTCGGCGCGCGCCAGCGCGATCCAGAGCCGCCGCCACGTGCGGAACTTGAAGTTTTCGGAGAAGATATGCTGCATCTCGGCGCTTGCGTAGCGCGTGGAGAGTGGGGAGATGTAGCTGTCCTTGTTATTCGCCACGGCGCGCACCTCCCAGAGCGTTCTTGTTGATCAGGCGGCGCTCGGTGCGGCCGCTCTCCAGATCCACCATCCGTACATAGAGCGAGATGCGGTTTTCCTCGTTGAGGCTCTCCCACAGCTGCTGCGTCAGCTCGTCGATGTCCTGGGGGATGGCCATGCGCTCGGGCTCGCCCTGAAACGTCGGGAGGGGATTGCCGTCGCCGACGTAGGTGTGCAGGAAGTGCCCCACGCCCGGCAGCGCCGGGTAGCAGAAGTGGTAGCGGCTGCAGGCGCTGCCCGCGGCGTCCGCGCTCTTGAGAATGCTCATCTCATAGCGGAAGTCCCTGCCGACGAAGGTGACCATGCCGCTGATGCGGGGGGTGAAGTTCGGCGCGTCCGGCTCGAAGCAGCGGCTCTCGAGCGCCTCTTCAAAGCTCTGGCCGCGCGCGAGACCCTCGCAGATGGTGTCGGTCTGGTCGCCGTTGGTCACGATGAGGTGGCCGCCCATGCGGCGCACCGCCGCGTAGATGATGAGCGACGGATCCTCGACCTTCGACTCGTCGAAGGGACGGGTGTAGACCGTGCCGCCGTCCTCGGTGAAGATGCGGTTGCGGCTGTTGGCGCTGCGCCCCATGATGAAATAGGCCACGGCGGCCTTTTTGCCATCCGGGGTCTTGCCGATGACGATGCCGCGGCCGGCATAGCTGTTGCCCGCGAGCAGCTCACGCGGGGTTTTCAGTTCGTAGACGTTCATGCCCTGCTCCCTTCTTTTTCTGCCTGCAGCCGCGCGGCGACCATCTCCGCCGCCTGCGGCAGCAGGATCCATTCGGCCTGCTCCATCACGCGCCGCTGCAGCGTCTGCGGCGTGTCGTCCGGCAGCACCTCCACCGCCTTCTGCAGCAGAATCCGGCCGCCGTCCGGAATTTCATTGACATAGTGTACCGTCGCGCCCGTCACCTTCACGCCGCGCGTGAGCGCGGCCTCGTGGACATGCAGGCCATAGAAGCCCTTGCCGCAGAAGGCGGGGATCAGCGACGGGTGGACGTTGAGGATGCGCTCGGGCCACTCGGCCGTGAACGCCTCGCTCAGGATGCTCATAAAGCCGGCGAGGATGATCATCTCCGCGCCGCTCTCGCGCAGCGCCCGGCGCAGCGCATCCTCGAAGGCCTCCTGACTGCCGCAGGCGCGCCGCTCGACGACGACGCTCTTTACGCCCGCGCGCGCCGCGCGCTCGAGGGCATAGGCCTTGGGATTGCTTGCCGCGACGAGGACGATCTCACCGCTCGGGATCTTTCCGGCCGCCTGCGCGTCGAGCAGCGCCTGCAGGTTCGTTCCGCCGCCGGAGACGAACACGGCGATCCGTGTTTTCAGCATAGAACCACCTTTTCTTCGCCCTCGGTGATCTCACCGATGACATAGGCGTCCTCGCCGTTTGCGCGGAGGATCTCCAGCGCGCGCTGCGCGTCCTCCGCCGCGACGACCACGCTCATGCCGACGCCCATGTTGAAGGTGTTGAACATGTCGCGCTCGGGGATACCGCCCGCGCGGGCGATCAGGTCGAACACCGGCAGCACGCGCACGGCGCTGCGCGTAATGCGCGCACAGAGACCGTCGGGGATGCTGCGGGGGATATTCTCATAGAAGCCGCCGCCCGTGATGTGGGACACACCCTTCACGCGCACGGCGTCAAAGAGGGCGAGCATGGGCTTTACATAGATCTTCGTCGGGGCGAGCAGTGCCTCGCCGAGGCTCCGGCCGCCGAGCTCCGCGCGGGGGCTCCTGAGGTCGGCGTGCTCGACGTCAAAGACCTTGCGCACGAGGGAAAAGCCATTGGAGTGGACGCCGCTCGAGGGCAGCGCGATCACGACGTCGCCGGGGCGCATGGTCGTCTTATCGAGGATCTTTGCCTTATCGACGACGCCCACGGCAAAGCCCGCGAGGTCGTACTCGTCCGCGGGGTAGAAGCCCGGCATCTCCGCCGTCTCGCCGCCGATGAGGGCCGCGCCGCTCTGCACGCAGCCCTCGGCCACGCCGCTGACGATCTCGGCGATGCGCTCGGGGACGTTCTTGCCGCAGGCGATGTAGTCCAGAAACAGCAGGGGCTTCGCGCCGCAGCAGATGATGTCGTTGACGCACATGGCCACGCAGTCGATGCCGACGGTGTCGTGCTTGTCCATGAGGAAGGCGAGCTTCAGCTTCGTGCCGACGCCGTCCGTGCCGCTGACGAGCACGGGGTGCTCGATGCCGGTCGTGTCCAGCTCAAACAGGCCGCCGAAGCCGCCGATGTCGGAACAGACGCCCGCGGTCATAGTGCGCGCGATGTGGCTTTTCATCAGCTCAACGGCCCGGTATCCGGCGGTGATGTCCACCCCGGCGGCCGCGTAGCTCTCCGAGCGGGAATTATGATTCATGGGAAGTACCCTTGCCTTTCGAAATTTTTTCTTCAAAACGGTTCTTGTGCGTCTCGCTGGGGATTTCCGTGGGATAGGCCCCGTCGAAGCACGCCGTACAGTAGCCCTTGCCGTTGACGCCGCAGGCCAGGCGCTTTGCGCTCTCGACGCTCAGATAGCCCAGAGAGTCCGCACCGATGATTCTGCTGATCTCCTCCACGCTGTGGTGGCAGGCGATCAGGTGCTCGCGCGAGTCGATGTCCGTGCCGTAGTAGCAGGGGTTGAGGAACGGCGGCGCGGAGATGCGCATGTGGATCTCCGTGGCCCCCGCCGAGCGCAGGAGCTTCACGATCCGCGCGCTCGTCGTGCCGCGGACGATCGAGTCGTCGATCAGCACGACGCGTTTGCCGCGCACGACATCGGAGATGGGGTTGAGCTTGATGCGCACCTTGTCCTCGCGGCTCTTCTGACCGGGGGCGATGAAGGTGCGGCCGATATACTTGTTCTTGATGAAGCCGATCTCATAGGGGATGCCGGACTGGCGCGAATAGCCGATGGCCGCGTCGAGGCCAGAATCCGGCACGCCGATGACGACGTCCGCCTGCACGGGGTGCTCGAGCGCGAGGAACGACCCCGCGCGCACGCGTGCCGTGTGTACCTGACAGCCGTCGATCACGGAGTCGGGGCGGGCGAAGTAGATATACTCGAACACGCACAGCGACTGCGGCTGCTTTTCGCAGTGGTCGCGGATGCTGCGTACGCCCTGCCTGTCAAAGACAAGGATCTCGCCCGGCTCAATGTCGCGGATGAAGGCCGCGCCCACCGCATCGAGCGCGCAGGACTCGGAGGCGATGACGTACCGGCCGTCCGCCGTCTGCCCGTAGCAGAGCGGGCGGAAGCCGTGCTCATCGCGGGCGGCGATGAGCTTCGAGGGGGACATGATGACGAGCGAATAGGCGCCCTTCAGCTTGCCCATCGCGCGGTTGACGGCCTCCTCGATCGAGCCGGATGTCAGGCGCTCCTTCGTAATGATGTAGGAGATGACCTCGGTGTCGCTCGTCGTGTGGAAGATCGAGCCCTCGAGCTCGAGCTTCGAGCGCAGTTCGTAGCTGTTGACGAGGTTGCCGTTGTGGGCGAGGGCCATGCGGCCCTTCACGTGGTTGACGACGATCGGCTGGGCGTTGTTGCGGTCATTGCTGCCGGTCGTGCCGTAGCGCACATGACCGACGGCGATGCTGCCGGGGCCGAGCGCGTCGAGCCGGTCGGGCGTGAAGACGTCGTTGACGAGCCCCACGTCCTTATACGCGGCAAACAGCCCGTCGTCGTTGACGACGATGCCGCAGGACTCCTGCCCGCGGTGCTGCAGCGAAAACAGGCCGTAGTACGTCATGCGCGCCACGTCGTAGTTGTCGGGGCTGAAAACGCCGAACACGCCGCATTCTTCGTGAATATTGCTCATGCAGTTCCTCCGCGCCTTATTCGCCGAACACGCGGTGCATCATCTCGCGGTAGGCATCCTCCACACCGCCCATGTCGCGGCGGAAGCGGTCCTTGTCGAGCTTCTCGTTCGTCTTGAGATCCCAGAAGCGGCAGGTGTCGGGGGAGATCTCGTCGGCGAGGACGAGCGTGCCGTCGGCCAGACGGCCGAACTCGAGCTTGAAGTCGACCAGACGCACGCCGAGGGTGCGGAAGTACTCGGTCAGTACCTCGTTGACGCGGAAGGCCATGGTCTTGATCATCTCGATCTCCTCGCGGGTCGCGAGCTTCAGGGCGATGGCGTGATAGGCGTTGAGCAGGGGGTCGTGCAGATCGTCGTTCTTATAGGAGAACTCGATGGTCGGCTCGTCAAAGACGATGCCCTCCTCCACGCCGTAGCGCTGGGCGAAGTGGCCGGCGGAGACATTGCGGATGATGACCTCCAGCGGCACGATGGACACCTTCTTCACGGCCGTCTCGCGGTCGTTCAGTTCCTCAACGAAGTGGGTGGGCACGCCGTTCTTCTCCAGCAACTGCATGAGGAAGTTCGTCATGCGGTTGTTGACCACGCCCTTGCCGGCGATGGTGCCCTTCTTCAGGCCGTCGAGCGCGGTAGCGTCGTCCTTGTAGGACACGATCACGACCGCGGGATCCTCCGTCGCGTAAACCTTCTTTGCCTTCCCCTCATAGAGCTGCGTCATTTTTTCCATGATAAAAATCCTCCGTATAAAATCCGTTTTATGTTGATAGTGTCAATGTGTATCGCTTTATTCGTCCGCCAGCAGGCGCGCTTCGACGGCGGCGTCGCGGGCGCGCACCTTGTCGGCGTCGGCCTTGCGGCGCTGCGCGAGCTTTTCGGCCAGCGCCGCGTCCTCCACGGCGAGGATCTGCGCGGCCAAAAGAGCGGCATTGGCTGCCCCATCAATCGCAACAGTCGCCACGGGGATGCCCGTCGGCATTTGAACTGTGGAAAGAAGGGCGTCCATGCCGCCCAGCTGTGCCGACCGGATCGGGATTCCGATGACCGGCAGCGTTGTATTGGCCGCGATCGCACCGGCCAGATGTGCAGCCATCCCGGCCGCGGCGATCAGCACGCCGAACCCGTTCTCGCGGGCCTGCGACGCGAAGCGGCTGGCCTCCTCGGGGGTACGGTGCGCGGAATAGACGTGTGCCTCATAGGGGATGTCCAGCGCGCGCAGCGTGTCCGCGGCCTTGCGGACAACCGGCAGGTCGCTGTCGCTGCCCATGATGATTCCGACTTTTCTCATTGTGCGCCTCCTGAAACAGAAAATGAAGACGCACGGCACCCCTCGGCCTGCCTATGGCATGCCCCTTGATGCAGTGCGCCCAGACGGTCGGCAAATACATTCTCCGGGTCCACGTGGTGCTCCACTTCAAAACCGTCAGGCCCCGGAAAACGGCTCCCTTGTCGCTATTCAGCATAGCACGCGCGGCGCGCGGGTGTCAAGGAAACGGGGGTGTTCGTATGATAGTTTTTACAAATCCTTGCCATTAATTTTGGTGATAACAATGATTCCTCAAATATACGGCAGGCTCTGCCTGCCGTATATTTGAGGAGTGGCTTCGCTGCGCTCTGCGCCCCGGCCGGATATGCCGGCCTGCGACGCTGGCCCGACATCAACCGTCGGGTCTGCCGAGGCCAGTTCCTTTGGGCCGAGGCCCGCGCAGGGTGTTTTTTGCGGCGTACACGCCGCCGCAAAAAACGGATTGGATCTTTTTCGTGCCGTGCGCGGCGCGCACTCTGTGAGACATGAAAAGAAGGCTCTCGCCGGGGGCGGTGAGAGCCTTCTTTTAGGCGGTGGGGAGTTTTTTGTAGAAATAGATGGCGACGATCATGCAGATGCAGTCGACGATCGGCTGCACGGCGGCGCAGCCATAGAGCGGAAACAGCGCGTTGAGCACAAACAGCAGCGGGATGTCGAGCGAGCCCTTGCGCAGGATCGAGCAGATGAGCGACTCGCGCATGCGCCCCATCGCCTGAAACTGGGTGATCATCGGGTAACAGACCGACATCATCGGCATGGCCAGCACCATGATCCGCAGCAGCTTCGTGCCGTAGGCGATCGTCTGCGCATCGCCGATGAAAATCCGCACGAGCGCCGGGGCGAACACCTCGTACCCCGCGACGCAGACGACCGAGAAGCCGACCGCGACCGCGCAGCCGCAGAGAAAAATCCGGTGTCGCCGCTCGTGGTTTTCGGCGCTGTAGTTATACGCCAGCAGCGGCAGCAGGCCGTTGGCAACGCCGATGGAGAAGTAGAGCGGCAGCATGTCGAGCTTTTTGACGATGCCGAGCGCCGCGACCGCCGCCGTGTCATACAGCGACATGAACTTCGTCAGCGCGCCCACGGCCACGAGCGTCAGCAAAAACTGCACCGCCGACGGCAGGCCGATGCGCAGAATCCTGCCGATGTGCCGCCGCGCCGCGCGCAGGTCGCCGGGACGCAGCGCCACGACACCCACACGGCGGCGCGCCACGATGATCCCCAGCAGGATGAGCATCCCGGCGGCATTTGAGATGGCTGTCGCGAACCCCGCGCCCTCCGCGCCCATGCCGAGAAAGCGCGGCAGCACGAACAGCGGGTCGAGCAGCATGTTGATGATCCCGCCTGCTGAGACGCCCATCGACGCGGCGAAGGCGCTCCCGTCCGCGCGGATGAGGTTGGCAAGGACGGTGTTGAGGATGGAGAACGTGCCGCCCACGGAGATGACCCAGCGGGAATAGCCGCAGGCGAGGGCGTATGTCTCGTCCGTTGCGCCGCACAGGCGCAGAATCGGCGAGGAGAGCAGCGTAAACAGCACGCAGAACGCCGCGCTCGCGAGCAGCGCGAACCAGAAGCTCACCGCACAGACCTCCCGCGCGCCGTCACGGTCGCGGCGGCCGAGGAGCTGGGCGATGCGCCCCGCGCCGCCCACGGCGAAGAGGTTCGCGAGCGCCGTCATCAGAAGCGTCATCGAGTACGCCAGCGACACCGCCGCCGTCTGCGCCGCGTCGTTGAGCAGGCCGACGAAATAGGTGTCCGCGAGGTTATACAGCAGGATCACCATCTGGCTCGCGATAGAGGGGATGATCTGCCGCCGGACGGCCTGCCCCACGGGCATCCGCTCAAAGAGATACGTCCGGTCGATCTTCTGTCCCATCGCTTACCAGAGCCCCAGAATGTGCTGCATCAGAAGGCTCATGCCCGCGATGCCGACCCAGCAGCAAAAGCCCAGACCGAGCGGCTTGCCGCCGGTTCTGATGAGTTTGACGATGTTCGTGTTCAGGCCGATGGCGCTCATCGCGAGGACGATGAGGAACTTGCTGAGCGTCTTGAGCGGGGAGAAGACCGACGCCGGAACGCCGAGCGCCGTCGCGGCGGTCGTGATGACGGAGGCGAGGATGAAATAGAGGATGAAGAAGGGGAAAATTTTCTTCAGCTCCACCTTTTTGCCGTCCGCCTGCGCGCTGCGCGTGCGCATCCACGCGAGCACGAGCGTGATGGGGATGATGGCGAGCGTGCGCGTGAGCTTGACGGTCACGGCCTTGTCGAGCGTCTCGCTCCCGAGGGAGTACATCGAGTCCCACGTCGAGGCGGCCGCCGTGACGGAGGATGTGTCGTTCACAGCCGTCCCGGCGAAGATGCCGAAGGCCTCGCCGCTCGTCTGCGAGAAGCCGAGCGCCGTTCCGAGCATCGGGAACAGGAGCGCGGCGAGCATGTTGAAAAAGAAGATGACGGAGATGGCCTGCGCCACCTCCTCGTCGTCGGCGTCGATGACCGGAGCCGTGGCTGCGATGGCCGACCCTCCGCAGATCGACGAGCCGACGCCGATGAGCGTCGAAATTTTGCCCGGAATGTGCAGCAGCTTGTGCAGCGCCCACGCAATCACGAGCGAGGTCGTGATCGTTACGAGAATGATCGGCAGCGACTGCTTCCCGGTCTGCAGAATGACCGAGAGGTTCATGCCGAAGCCGAGCAGAATCACGGCGTACTGCAGCACCTTTTTTGAGACGAACGTGATGCCGCTCTGCAGCGTGCTCCTGTCGCGGATGAAGAGCGTGACGATCATGCCGCACACGATGGCGAACACCGGCCCGCCCACGATGGGGAAGCGCTTGCCCAGCCACCAGCACGGCAGCGCGATCACAAGGCACAGCAACGTGCCCTTCCAGTTTTTGCGAATGAAATTCATGCAATTTCTCCTTCGGTTTCCTTACTGCTTCGGTCTGTGCCGGGCGCGCTGCGCAGCTCGCCGCGCACGCTGCGGAAGCGCTCCGGGATCTGCGCGGCGTCCAGTTGCTGCACGGCGCCGACCGACCCCGCCTCGCGCGCCGTCTCATAGTACCAGCACTTGTAGTCGAGGACGTCCATTGTCCGCTGCAGCTGCTCCATCCGCTCACGCAGGACCTCACGCTGGTGCTCGAAGAGCGCGAGACGCTTGCCGATGGTGTCATCGCCCTGCATGGCCAGCTCAATGTAGACCCGGATGTCCCGCAGCGGCATGCCCGCCTTCTTCAGACATCCGATGACCTGCAGCCACTCGAAGTCCTTCTCCTGAAACATCCGCATGCCGCCCGGGGAGCGCTCCACGAACGGCAGCAGCCCCTCCTTATCATAATAGCGCAGCGTGGAGGCCGGAACCTCCAGCATCTTCGCCATCTCGCCCACGGTATAGACTATTGTGCTTCCTCCCTGTGAATTCGTCAAAATGACACTTGACTTAAAGTGCAGTTTAACTTGTATGATAAGCTCATCAAGTATATAACACGCGGCGCGTTCCGTCAAGGAAATGCCGCGGGAGGAGGATATGAAGCCTATGAAGAAACCCTATGTAATCTGACATATGGTGACGCTCGTGGATCGCCTGCGGCAAGGAGCGCGTCGACCTCGCCCGCGCGTGTGAAATCCTCGCTTCGGCCTTCGGCGTCGAGCGCATGGCCGTGGTCGGCGGCGGGCACATCCACCACGCGGCGAGCGGCGGCGGTCAGCTGCTGCTGTGTGCCGCAGCGAGTGGTGCGAGCCCGTCAGCGACGAGGAATATAGCAAGCTTGTTTAAAAAGAGATTTGCCCTTTTTAAACAAATAGGTTCTCGCTCCGCCCCACGCGCGAAGTGTTTTTAGGCGTGGAACGGGAACCCGTAGGTCAGCGGGTCATTTTCGTCGATGAGGAACGTGCAGCTGCCGGTCTTATAGGCCGTGCCGGAGATCTCGACGCGCACGGCGGGGAAGCCCCCGACCTGCTCGGCGGCGACGGCCTTCCCTGTGAAGCGCTGACCCATGAGGTTATCCTGCGCCGTCTCCTCACCGATGGCGAGCCTGCCGCGGTGGACGAGGTCGGCTACCCGCGCACTCACGCCGGTGCCGCAGGGGGAGCGGTCGGTCTGCTCGCCCTCGAAGATGATGCAGTTGCGGCCGGAGTAGCCGGGGGCGGCGTCCTTGTCGGAGTAGAGCAGCATGAACTCGATTTTGCGGAAGGCGGGAAGCTCCGGGTGCCGGAAGGACGCGTCGTCGTTGACGTGCGCGAGCACGTCCATCGCCAGATTCGTCAGTGGGCGGAGGCTTTCGAGCGTCATGGGGATGCCCTGCTCGTCGACGTTGATGAGCGCGAACACGTTTCCGCCGAACACGATGTCGGCGCGGACGGTGCCGTGGTGATCGGTGTGAATCTCCTGATCGGTGCTGTAGACGAACGAGGGGACGTTCTGCAGCGTGACGCTCTGCGCGCGTCCGTCCTTCACGCGGATGCGCACCGGCACAAGGCCCGTGACGGTGTCGATCTTCATGACGGTCTCCGGCTCCGTCAGGGGGATCCAGCCCTCGTTGACGGCGGCGGTGGCAAGGCAGATTGTCCCGTGGCCGCACATGCCCTCATAGCCCACGCCGTTGAGAAACAGCACGCCAAAGTCGGCCTCCGGGCGGCAGGGCTTCGTCAGCACGATGCCGAACATGTTCTGGTGGCCGCGCGGCTCCTGAATGATCGCCGTGCGGAGGTTATCGTAGTGCTCGCGCATGTCCTGCTCTTTTTCCTGCATGGTGCTGCCGCGCAGCTCCGGCATACCGTCGATGACGATCCGCGCGGGCTCGCCGCAGGTGTGCATTTCGATGGTTTTCAGTTCTCTCATCTGTCTGTTCCTCCTTAATAGCTTACAGCTCGATGCTGTCTCCGAGATGAAGGGCCTGTGCGCGGTCGTAGATCCGCTTCGCCGTGGCGAGGTCGAGCGCCGCCGTGCCGGTCGAGTCGAAGAAGGTGATCTCGTCTGCACTTTCGCGCCCCGGCGTCCGGCCGAGGATGAGCTGGCCGAGCTCGCCCGTGATGTGCTCCTCCGTCACCGCGCCGGACGCGAGCGCCTGCATCAGGTCGCCCGCCTCGTGCAGAACGCCGTCGAGCGTGTCGGCGTAAATTTTCCCCGCCCGCGCGATGAGCTTCGCGTCGAGCTCCGCCTGCTGCGGCGTGCAGGAGCCGATGCCGTTGATATGCGTTCCGGGGCGGACGAGTGCGCCGTCAAAGAGCGGGGTATACGCACCTGTGACGGCCGTGATGATATCGGCATTCGCCGCGGCTTCGTCCGCGGGGACGTCCGCCGTGCAGAAGGCACCGTGTGCCGCCTGCACCTGCCGCGCGAGCGCCGCGGCCTTATCGCGGCTGCGCCCTACGATCTGCACCTGCTCGATCGGCCGCACCGCGAGGACGGCTTCAATCTGCTCGAGTGCCTGTCCGCCGGTGCCGTAGATCGTGAAGACGCGGCTGTCCTCGCGCGCGAGCAGCCGTGTCGCCGCACCGGCAAGCGCGCCCGTGCGCAGGCGGGTGAAGTACGTCCCGTCGAGCAGGGCGCACACCGCACCCGTCTGCGCGTCGAGCAGCACCATTGTCGACGGCGTCGACGGCAGGCCGCGCTTCGCGTTTTCCGGGAAGCTCGAGACGATCTTCACACCCAGCGCGCCCGCCGGGGCGGCGTAGCCGTACATGTACAGGCTGCTGCCCGGCCCCTCGGGGACGGCGATTGTCGTGCGCAGCGGAATGTCACACATCCCGGCGGAGTAGAGACGCAGCGCTTCGCATGCGGCGTCGATGGCCTCCGGCATGGTGCAGGCGCGGCGGATGTCCGCTTCGCGCAGAATCAGAATGTTCATGCGTCCTCCTTCTGCCCTTGCGGGCGGTTTGCGTTGTATTTTCCATGGACGTCAAAAACGTCGCGGATGCCCTCCATATCGTCGCCGAACACCTCGCGCGCTTCAGGCGGCAGCTGCATGCGCAGGCGCGTGCAGTACGCGTCGTGGCGGATGCACTCGCACGCGAGCAGCGTCATGTGGAAGTTGCGGGTGTAGATGGCTTCGGTCATCTGCTCGCGGCTGAAGCCCGCGTAGATCATCTCCTGCCCGTCCGTCTCCAGCAGCAGCCACCGGCCCTTCCACTCGCGCAGCTTGTCCTGCTCAAAGCCGTGGCAGTAGAGGTTCGGGATGCGCGTCTCGTAGCGCTGCGCCGCGTCGTAGAAGATCACGACGACCTTCTCAAGCTCCGCCTGACGCCGCACAATGGCGTCCTCCAGCTCCTCGTCCAGCTCGTCTGCCCAGATCTGCAGCATCACCTGCTCGCGCGCCTCGCGGATCATCCGCAGGCAGCGGCTGCGCGCGCTCTCCCAGCTGCCGAGGTGCCAGATCCGCTCGTCATTCTGGCCGCAGACGAGCCCTTCGGCGGCGAGTGCGAGGTTGCGCAGCCCCCGATCCATCTCGCCGCGCAGCAGCTCCGCCAGATGCGCCGGTGATTCCGCGCGGTAGAGCGTCGCGCGCCCGTCGCTGCTGCTGAGCACCGCACCGCGCTGGATGAGCGCTTCGAGGATCGTGTAGATCTTCGACCGGGCGACGCCCGAGAGTTTGCTCGCCTCGTACCCGCTTACCGCGCCGCCCTCGAGCAGCGCGACATACACCTTTGCCTCCGACTCCGTGAACCCGAACTCCCGCAGCTGCGCGATCATGGAAATATCCGTCATCGCAAGTCCCTCCTCACTATTAGTAGCTCCTTTTGGTAACTACTATAGCGGCGAGAAGCGGCGCTGTCAACAGCGGTTTCCAATCGGCGGAATTTTGTGGAAAAATATCCGCGCCGCCGAGCAAAGACGCGGCGCGGATGCTACAATGTGCCTGCAAAGGACAGGCCGCCGGGGGCGGCCGTTGAAGTAGCCGACCATGCTGAAGAGCACCACGGTCATGATCGTCTCCGGCGCGCAGCCCTTCAGATAGGCAAAGCCGCTGCGCACGACGGCCGCGTCCATTTCCAGCCCGGCCACGAGCAGCAGATCCCCCGCGACATTGACCAGACAGGCGACCAGCACGAACAGCAGCGGCGAGCGGCTGTCGCCCAGCCCGCGGGAGATGGCCGAGAGCAGGTTATACGCGACGATGAAGAAGGTCCCGCCGCCGCAGATGCGTACATAGCTCGCCATGAGCGTGACGGCCTCGGCCGGGGCCTGCATCACCACGGCGATTGGCCGCGCCAGACCGACCAGCACCGCAAACAGCAGCGCGGACACGAGCGCGAACACGACCGCCGCACCGCCGATGACCGCGCCGATCTGTTCGGGGCACCTCTCGCCGAGATAGCGCGCGATCAGTACCGTGACGCCCATGGCAAGCTGCGTCACCACGAACGTGACAAGGTTGAGCACCTGACTGCCCGTGGAGACGGCGGAGAGTCCCGAGGTCGAGCCGAACCGCCCGACGACGAGCAGGTCGACGGCGCCGTAGGCTGCCTGCAGAATCAGCGCGCCGAGGACGGGGAGCATAAAGAGGCAGAGCTTACGCAGAATGCTGCCTTGCGTGAAATCCGTTTTTTCACCGGTCAAGAGAAATCCTCCTCTCGCACATCACGCGGTAGAACGCGCCGACGGTGCGGATCATGCAGTCCGCGTCCTCTTCGGAGAGACCGTCCAGCAGCGGGCCGAGCGCCTGAAAGAACTGCGTGTTGTACTTCTGCGACAGCTGCTGCCCGGCGTCCGTCAGGGAGATGCAGGTCACGCGTCCGTCCTCGGCGGAGGTCTGCTTGCGCAGATAGCCCTTGCGCTCCATCTCCTTGACGGTGCGGGTCACGCCGCCGCGCGGAATTTGTCAAGCCCTCCTGACAGATGCGGCCTATGAACTTTCTGTAAAATCCGCAGCAAAACGCTTGCGGATTTTCGCCTTGCGCCTATAATAAATGCTTTCCGGACAAAAAATTCCATGATTTCAGGTGATAGCGTGCAAATTTTGACATATCTGGTTTATACCGCGGCCGGTCTGGGCGCCGGCGTTGTGACGGGGCTTGCGGGGCTGTCCGCGGCGGTGGTCATCACGCCGATGCTCGTGAGTCTCTGTGGCTGGGAGAGCTATGACGCCGTGACGGTTGCGCTGGCCTCCGACGTGCTGGCGAGCATGCTCTCGGCCTATACATACTATAAAAACAAGAATATCGACCTTCGGCGCGGCGGACTGGTGACGGTCACCGCCTTTCTTGGAACGATCGCCGGCAGCTACTGCGGCTTTCTCTTCAGCCGGCACTCGCCGGACGGTCTGGGCTATATCTCCATGCTCACGACGGTGTTTCTCGGCGTGAAGTTTCTGGTGAAGCCCATCACCGGCGGCACCGACGCGTCGGCCGCCGCGGAGCAGTCCGGCCGCAAGACGGTCCTTGCGATGCTGCTCGGCTGCGGCATCGGCTGGGTGTGCGGCTTTACCGGCAGCGGCGGCGGGATCCTGATGCTCACGGTGTTTACGCTCGTCCTCGGCTATAATCTGAAGGTTGCCGTCGGCACGAGTACCATGATTATGACGCTCGTGGCGCTGACCGGCGCGGTGAGCCATATCTCGCTGGGTGCGCGGATTTTCCCGCTGCCGATGGCCATCGTGGTGCTCTCGTGCCTGCTGGGCGCGGTTGTGTCGGCGAAGTTTGTCAACCGCTGTGAAATTGCGCGGCTCAACCGCATCGTGGGAATTGTCCTCGCTCTGCTCGGCATTGTCACGATCGCCGTCAAGCTGCTGTAGCCGCCCGGCATGGCGGTTGCCTTGACAGACGGAATTGTGCTATACTGGTTCTGCGCTTTACAGGCAGTCTATGACAATGGAGGGAGATCCCGTGGAGCAGACAGAGGGATTTTATGCGCGCGTCTATGCGCTCGTGGGGCAGATTCCGCCGGGACGGGTCGTGTCCTATGGACAGATTGCATGGGCGCTCGGCGCGCCGCGTATGGCGCGGCAGGTCGGCTGGGCCATGCGGCGCTGCCCGGATGCGCTGCCGTGGCAGCGGGTCGTGCGCGCCGACGGCAGCATCGCGGGCGGCGGCTACGCGGCGCTGCGGCGAGCGCTGCTGGAGGGGGAGGGCATCCCCTTCACCGCCGACGGGCGCGTGGATATGGCGCGCTGCGCGTGGGAGATTCCACCGCAGGAGGTGCACCATGGCTGAGCATCGGGACGAGGCGGCCTTCCGCGTGTGGTATGAGGAGGTTTACTGTAAAGAGGAAGGCTGAGAGCAGTTGCTCTCAGCCTTTTGTTATTTCTGTGCAGCCCTTGTTGAATTCTTTCGCATGCTGTTTATCCAATTTTTTCAAAGATTCCCTCGCATACTTACGCCATCCTGTACCTCGTCAAACTCTGCCTTGAACTCATCGGTTTTCAGCTCCTCCCGGAAATCAAACCAGCTGCTGAAAAACCCGTTGCCGTCTGTATCCATGTCTGCCCGGAGGTGGCCGATCAGTCCGGTTTGCATGGAAATTTGTGTGCTCTGACGGAAGGTATATTTGTCCTCCGCCTCGATCATTGCTCTTTTTTCATACTCGATCATCTTGCGTCACCTCTTTCTAATTATTGCTGTTGTTTCTGGAAATAGAAAAAGCCGCCACTTCAAAATTAACAGTGAAGTGACAGCTCTTTCTATCGCCGGAATACGAGTTCCTGAAATGAAAAAAGCACCCAGCATTTATACTGTGTGCTACATCAAATTCATATTCAATTATTCAAATTAGCTCAAACTATGCCAAACTGCCACAGCCAAAAAAACGAGGGGAAGGATGGCTGAAAAGCACCCCTAAAATCGGCTCTCGGTTAACCACTTTGGGAACCACTTACCCCTCTTTTTGCCCTCTTTTTAGCCAGTTAACCACTTGCGGACCACTAAAAATCGGGTGAAAACGGCTCTCATTTTGCCAAATTTGGTCAAACCATATCAGCCCGTTTAGATATAGTAAAACCCCGGAAAACCTTGATTTTCCGGGGTTTTTGAACCATTTTGATATAGTCTGAGCAGTCGATTATCGCTTGCTGAACTGCGGAGCGCGACGAGCTGCTTTGAGACCGTACTTTTTACGCTCCTTCATACGAGGATCGCGGGTCAGGAAGCCGGCCTTCTTCAGGATGGCGCGGTACTCGGGGTTGACGAGCAGCAGGGCACGGCTGATGCCGTGGCGCAGGGCGCCGGCCTGACCGGAGACGCCGCCGCCCTCGACGGTGGCGACGATGTCGACCTTGCCCAGCGTGCCGGTGGCATTCAGGGGCTGGCGGACGACCATCTTCAGCGTGTCGAGACCGAAGTACTCGTCGATGCTGCGGCCGTTGATGGTGATGGAGCCGGTGCCGTTCTCGAACAGGTGCACGCGAGCCACGGAGGACTTACGACGGCCGGTGCCGTACTTGTAGGGGTTCTTGGACTGATACATGTTTCTTTTCCTCCTTACTTAATCAGCTCGGGCTTCTGAGCCTGATGCTCATGCTGCTCGCCGGCGTAGATGTGCAGACGCTTCAGAGAGTCCTTGGTCACGGTGTTGCGGGGCATCATGCCGCGCACGGCCACGCGCATGGCGACCTCGGGCTTCTCCTGCATCAGGATGCGGTACTTCGTCTCCTTCAGGCCGCCGATCCAGCCGGAGTGGGTGCGATAGTACTTCTGCTCCATCTTGTTGCCGGTCAGGATGGCCTTGCCGGCGTTGATGACGATGACGTTGTCGCCGCAGTCAGCGTGCGGTGTGTAGGTGACTTTGCCCTTGCCGCGCAGCAGGTCGGCCACGATGACGGCGGTCTTGCCCAGGGGCTTGCCGGCGGCATCAACGACGTACCACTTGCGCTCAATGGTGGCCTTGTTTGCCATATAAGTGGACATGGTGTTTTCCTCCAATTTATAATAATGTATTGCTTTACTTTTTCATGCTCCCTTGCTACAATCGGGGATGGGAAACAAGATAGAACCGCGCGAACGCGCAAGAGTATTTATAGCATACCGCGCGCTTTTTGTCAACACGATTTTAATTTACGACAAAAACATCTGCTGTTTTCTCTTGATAGCTCGCGCTTCCTTGCGTTTTCTCGAATTGCAATTTTATCCCCGCGCGGCCGCGGGATAGGAGGTTTTTACTGATGCAGCATATTCTGGGGCTTGTCCGCCGCTGTGTGGAGGACTATCATATGATCGACGCCGGCGACACGGTGGCTGTGGGCGTCTCGGGCGGGAAGGACAGCCTGCTGACGCTGACGGCGCTGGCGCAGCTACGCTGCTTTTATCCGCAGCCGTTTTCCGTCCACGCCATCACGCTCGAGACCGGGACGCCGGGGCAGAGCTTCGACGAGGTGGCGGAGCTCTGCCGCCGTTTGGACGTACCCTATACGCGGATCCAGACGCCGGTCTATCAGATTGTCTTTGAGGAGCGGAAGGAGAAGAATCCCTGCTCGCTCTGCGCCAAACTCCGCCGCGGCAGTCTCAACACGGCGCTGCAGCAGCTGGGCATCTCCAAGATCGCGCTCGGCCACCACTACGACGACGCGATTGAGACGCTGCTGATGAACCTGCTCTTCGAGGGGCGGATCGGTTGCTTCCAGCCGGTGACGTACCTCGACCGCAGCGGCATCACGCAGATCCGCCCGCTGCTCTACTGCCGCGAGGACGAGGTGTGCCGCGTTGTGGAGCGCCTGCACCTGCCGGTTGTGCACAATCCCTGTCCCGCCAACGGCTACAGCCGCCGTCAGGAGGTCAAGGAGCTGATCGCATCGCTCGAGACGCGCTACCCCGACATCAAGCAGAAGCTCTTCGGCAGCATGCAGCGCTATCCGCTCTACGGCTGGAACCTGCACGTGGAGGAGCGGTAATATGAAGGAGCTTTACACCCCTTGGGGAGAGACGATCGACCGCGCCTGTCCGCTCCCGGAGTATCCGCGGCCGCAGCTCGTGCGGGATAGCTACCTCTGTCTCAACGGCCTGTGGGACTACACGGTGCAGGACGGTGAGGAGTACACGCGCCGCCGCACGGGGAAGATCCTCGTGCCGTTTTCGCCGGAGAGCCTGCTCTCCGGGTGCGATTTTCAGCTGCAGAGCGGCGAGACGCTCTGGTACGAGCGGACGTTTACGCTGCCGGAGGGCTTCCGCCGCGCGCGGGTGCTGCTGCACTTCGGTGCGGTGGACCAGTGCAGCCGCGTGCTGGTGAACGACCGCCCCGCGGGGCACCACGAGGGCGGGTATCTGCCGTTCTGCATGGATATCACGGAGCTGCTCGTCCCGGGCGAGAACCGGCTGACCGTCGCCGTCACGGACGACGCGGAGGGCGGCGTCTACGCCTTCGGCAAGCAGCGCTACCGGCGCGGCGGCATCTGGTACACCGCGACGAGCGGCATCTGGCAGACGGTCTGGCTCGAGAGCGTGCCGGAAAACTACATAAAAAATATCCGGCTGACGCCGGACTTCGATGAAAAATGCCTGCTCTGGCACATCGACGCGGACGCGCCCGCGGGCGCGCATGTCACGGTGCGCGCGGCGGGGGCGGTCATCGCGGAGGGCCGGGCGGACGAAAACGGCGACGGCGTCTCCGCCGTCCCGGCGGAGTGCTTCCACCCGTGGTCGCCGGAGGATCCGTATCTCTACGACGTGGAGATCACGCTGGGAGATGACCGCGTGACGAGCTATTTCGGCATGCGGAAGTTCTCCACCGTGGAGCACAAGGGTCGCCGCGTGCTGGCGCTCAACAACGAGCCGTACTTCCAGACGGGGCTGCTCGATCAGGGGTACTGGTCGGACGGGCTGTATACCCCGCCGTCCGACGTGGCGATGATCTACGACATCGAGACGGCGAAGCGCATGGGCTTTAACATGCTGCGAAAGCATATCAAAATCGAGCCGCTGCGCTGGTACTACCACTGCGACCGGCTGGGGATGCTCGTGTGGCAGGATATGGTCTCCTGCTTCGAGCGGTTTCACCCCCTGACGATGCAGGTGCTGCCGTTCGCGGGGATCCGGCTGAAGGACGCTCCCTCCGCGAAATTCGGACGCGCCGGGCAGGCCGGGCGCGGGCAGTATGAGGCAGATCTCGCCGCCACGGTGGAGCTGCTGCGAAATTGTGTGTCGCTCGCGCTGTGGGTGCCGTTCAACGAGGGCTGGGGGCAGTTCGATGCCCTGCGCATCACGGAAAAGCTCTGCGCACTCGACCCGACGCGCCCTGTCGACCACGCTTCCGGCTGGCACGATCAGGGCGGCGGCGACCTGCGCAGCTACCATATCTACTACCGCCCTGTGCGCTTGAAAAACGACGGGCGGCGTGTGCTGGCGCTGACGGAGTTCGGCGGCTACAGCCTGCCCCTCCCCGGACACTACACGACGGACCGGCGCTTCGGCTACCGCACCTACAAGAACGCGGACGCGTGGATGGATGCGCTTGAGCGGCTCTACACGCGCGAGGTGCTGCCGCAGATCGCGGCGCAGGGGCTCTCGGCGGCGGTCTATACCCAGCTCAGCGACGTGGAGGACGAGGTGAACGGCCTGCTGACCTTCGACCGGCGCGTCTGCAAGGCGGACGCCGCGAGAATGCTTGAAATCAACAGGAAGCTGCGCTTTTAACGCAAGATATTGCGCTTTTATGTAGGCTATTTCAGTACCCACTGCAGCAGCAGTAGCAGAAACAGCCCCGGCACACCGAGGATGCCGACCGTCAGGGAGTTGAAGATATTCAGCCCCAGCGCGATCCCAGTCACGCCGCCCGTCAGGTTCAGCAGCCACAGCGCGCCGAAGCCGAGCACGGAGTTGATGAGCACGCGCAGCGCGACCTTCAGCGGCGCGGAGAAGAGCCTGACACAGGCCACCACCAGAAACAGGAGCACCAGCCCCAGGGATACTTTTTCTACGACGGACATGACCGTCCTCCTTCCATGGCCGCCGCGGCGACGCAGGCGACGGACTGCTGCACCCGAGGCACGGGCCGGGCGCAGGGCGTCTCGACGGGCGCGCCGCCGTGCAGCGCCTTGGCGCGGCGCAGCAGATAGTTATAGCGGGCCTGCAGGGAGTTGATCTCATAGATGCTCGCCTCGACCAGCTCCGGATCCGTCACGTGGTTGAAACGGTCGTATGCGCAGCGCAGCGAGAGCGCGGCGTCCTGCAGTTCAAGACGCAGGTCGTCGGCGGCGGTATTGATGCGGGTCTTTCCCATGGTGTTCCCTCCTGGCATTCCTCTGGTAATATATGTACGATTAGTTTGGACAAATATGCCGGGCTTTAATCACCGGCGGTAATTTTTCATGGAGAGGAGGCGCAGTGCGCTGGATCACGAATACTATATGGAGCAGGCGCTGTTGCTGGCGCGGGAGGCCGCGCGGGCGGGGGAGGTGCCGGTCGGATGCGTCATCGTGCGCGGCGGCGAGATTGTCGGCCGCGGCCGCAACCGCCGCGAGGAGAAGCAGGCGACCTGCTCGCACGCCGAGATGGAGGCCATCCGCGAGGCGAACCGCGCCCTCGGCAGCTGGCGGCTCGAGGACTGCACGCTCTATGTGACGCTCGAGCCGTGCCCAATGTGCGCGGGGGCGATTCTGGGCGCGCGTATCCCGCGGGTCTACTACGGCGCGCGCGACCGCGCGATGGGCGCCTGCGGCGGGGTGCTGAACCTGTTCATGGAGGACTTTCCCGCCCGCCCGGCGCTCGTTGGCGGGGTGCTGCGGGAGGAGTGTCATCAGGTGCTTGCGGACTTTTTCCGCTCGCTGCGGGGGCCAAACGGGCAAAAGCGGGAGATTTAATACTTTTTTAACATCTTCTGTGCAAATTATTTAACAAACTCCTGTTATCTTAATACCTGCAAGAGACAAAACTTTTTTCATCAATCTTCCTACCATAAGCGGAGAGCCGATTCCCTCGGCCCTCCGCTTATGGTTTTTACGGGCATGTTTCCCCGCCGCGCGGCATAGACTTCTGCGGGAGGGGATGCATATGACGCAGGCTGCTGCAGCGGCGTTTCTGATGCTGGTGCTGCTCTTCGGCGGGCCGTGGGTCACGGTGCAGAGCACCGGTGCACCGGAGCCGCAGCCGGCGCGCACCGCGCAGGAGCAGACGGACGCGCCGGGCGCGGACGAGTCGTCCGTGCTGCGGGTCTGGAACGGGACGGAGACGGTCGAGATGACGATGGCGGCGTATCTCCCCGGCGTCGTGCGCGGCGAGATGCCCGCGACGTTCGAGGAGGAGGCGCTCAAGGCGCAGGCGGTGGCCGAGCGCACCTATATTTACTACCACCTCCAGCGCGGCGGCAAGGCAAACCACCCGGACGCGGACGCCTGCATGGACCACACCTGCTGCAACGCGTGGACCGACGCGGAGCAGGCGGCGCAGAAGTGGGGCGAGCAGGCGGAGGCCTACGAGGCGAAGATTCAGGAGGCCGTCCGCGCGACGGACGGACAGGTCATGCTCTATAACGGCCAGCTCATCCTCGCGGCGTTTCACTCATCGTCGGACGGCGTGACGGCCAGCTGCCGGGACGTCTGGGTGCAGGATCTGCCGTATCTGGCGAGCGTGGCGAGCCCCGAGAGCGGCGAGAGCGTCCCGAATTACTACAGCGTCCGGGAGTTCACCGCCGCGGAATTTCAGAAGATCATGCGTGCGGCGCACGCGCAGGCGGACTTTTCCGGCGCGCCGGAGACGTGGATCACGGATCCCGTGCGCAACGGCTCCGACCGCGTGGAGACGATCACCATCGGCGGCATGACTGTCGAGGGAACGGAGGTACGCAGGCTCTACGGCCTACGCTCGGCGAGCTTCACGGCCGAGGCGACGGCGGAGACGGTCAGGTTCCACGTCACGGGCTACGGCCACGGCGTCGGCATGAGCCAGTACGGCGCGAACACACTCGCGAGCGAGGGCAAAACGTGGCAGGAGATCCTGCACTGGTACTATACGGACGTCACGATCGAGACATACCGGCCGGAATAACGGGCAGGTTTTCATTTTCACTGTTGACAAGCGGACGGGCCTATGTTAGAATGATGAGTGTCTGGTTGAGTATGCTTTTGCACGGAGAGATGGCTGAGTGGTCGAAAGCACCGGTCTTGAAAACCGGCGATGTGAAAGCATCCGTGGGTTCGAATCCCACTCTCTCCGCCAGATATCCATATTTGCGGAAGTACCCAAGTGGCCGAAGGGGCTCCCCTGCTAAGGGAGTAGGCGGTCAAAAGCCGCGCGAGGGTTCAAATCCCTCCTTCCGCGCCATAATGTGGAGACAAAAAAGATGTCTCCTGCGAAAAGCCCGAATATATCGGGCTTTTTTGCTACCCAAACGGCGATTTTTCTCTGTACCAAAACGCAGATGTAAAATCGCCGTTTTCCCTTTGTGGATAGACTTGAACTCCCGAAAAGTAAATATCAGATACACAGGCAGATAGAAAGCAAAAATCTATCTGCCTTTTTTATTCCCCTCAAAAAAGGAGAAACCCAATATGCTACAGAAAGAATTAGCCAAACGGCTCAAGGCTCGGTATGACACCAAGATGGACGGCAACGGATGGTTGGAGGTGTCCTCGGACGGCATCCCCCTCTGCCGGATAAAATACAACGGTCAATTCCTGAGCAACGCCGACAAAAACCTATCCGATGAATACCGCAGTAAAATTGCAGATATTCAGGATGAGATCTCTACGGTAAGGGAATATGTTGGGCTCTACGAACACGCACCGCAGATGAAAGCTGCCGATGTCTCCGATTACAGACAGCTTGCCGCATTCGGAGATACCGTGTTGGCGGCAACCTACAGTGAAAAGAACGGCTTTATGTTCTGCACATGGAAACAGAACGCAGACGGCGATTCGGTGTTTTGGGGAGATTACTCGCCGAACTATGAATATGTCAAGGAAGCCTTTGCCGTGCGCTCCGGTCTCGTCAACAAACACCGCCTGTTCAGTGAGAATGAATCGGCAGACATCTATCGCTGTGTGGATTTTACCAAGGCCAACTGCGAAACGCTGACCTATGAGCAGGCACGGCTGCTGGATAAGCTCCAAGAAAAACTCACGGACGGATACCCCTCTCTTGAAGCCGAGCCGCCGACCTTTGAGCAGGAATCAGCACCACAACAGAATATGTAATACTATCAATCGCCCTTCAGTTACACAAAAACCGGAGGGCTTTTTTTATTTCACAGCAAGGAGAACAGACAATGACCATATTTTCAGATAATCCATATGACAGACGCATGGAACGGCTGATGATGACCGTTCCGAATTTTGCACCGAGAGGTGTGGGCTTCCGTTTTACCGAAGCACAGCTATTCATCACAACAACCGCTGCCACACCCACAGAAATACTGACAGCCGCCATGAGGCAGATACGCTGCCCGCCCTTCCGCAAGAGATTCAACGAATATATAGAAAGCGAGGAAAAACCAATGACATATATAAATGAAAAACATCGGGCAAGATTTACGCTTGCCGCCAAGAACACCCCCGAAGCAAATTACGCACTGCTTTCGGCGCTGTATCTGCTCACTGCCAACCAAAGGCTGTGGAGCTGCTGCAAGCACCATATAAATAACGGCTGTGTGTTCTTTGAGAATATCAAGCTCAATAACTGCACCGAACGAGCCTACACCCTCTACTGCGCAGCTAAGGACTTGACCCTCGGCACAAAGCACATAACCGTGTCGGACTTGTCGGACGCAGACCTTGTCCCGCCCATGCTGTTCCGCACGATCTGCAATGCTATGGCGATCCGTCGATTCGGACTCACAGCCATAAGGGAGAAATGCCATGATTAAACTGAAAATCAAATACGGCAACAGTCAGACCGACATCCGTTTTCCCTGCACCGAAAAGGAAATGAATGCGGCGCTCGAAAGAATCCACGCCGAGGATGTCACACCCCTTGAACTGTATGTGTCCGAGGTCGTATTCCCCAAGGAACTCGGCTGCCTCCAAGACCGATTCGTCAATCTCGATGAAGTCAACTACCTCGGAAAACGGATGGACAGCTTTTTCGGCGATGAGGAATATCAGTTTTACGAGGCGATGAAATTAGAGGACTTCAACACTCTGCCCGACCTCATCAATCTGAGCTTCAACCTCAATCGCTATCCTCTGATTCAGGATATCGGCGATATGGGAAAGATCGGCAGAGAATATCTGCTCACAGTCAAGGGCTGTCTGCCTGCCGATGATGCGGACGATCCGAAATATGCAGAATTCGGGCGGGAGCTGATTCGATCCGGCAAGGGCGTTTTTACCGAACACGGTTTGCTTTTCGTCGATGAGGACACACCGTTCGTAAAGGATTATGACGGGCAGAATTTTCCGGCATATGTGTATGATCAAATGCTTTGCTTCATACGGGCTGAATACAACGGAAAAACCGAATTCTTGTATTTGCCCTGCGAGGAAGAAGCCATTGACAAGGCGCTTTCCCGACTCGGCGCACCTACACCGGATGATGTGGAGCTCTCAGGGGAGGACATTTGCATTGATAGCGACAAGTGGATCGGACGCTTCAAAGATATCGCCGCCGAAGAAGGTGTTTACGAACTGAATCGACTTGCAGCCGCCGAAACAGATCCCGCTGACCGACAACGAGGACGAGGACATCGGTGTAAAGCTGTTCAGTGAGAGCGACTTCGGTCAGCATCTGCTCCTCACATTGAATGAGAAAAACTCCATCGCAGATGCCAATGCGGACTATGTGAAGGAGAACCAGTATATCTACCTCTCGGTGAAAGGCGATGATATGGTCTTCCAGATCACGGCCTGCTTCATCACGGATATTGACTTTGATTACATCGCTCCCAACCCCACAGGTGAGGAGCTGACAAACTTCTTTGCGCAGGTGGCAAAGAAGAACTGACTGGAATTTGACGGTGTATCCTTCGGTGAGGAGGACACCGTGCGCCTTACTCCAGAACCGGAGATGCCTTAAAAAGACCAAAACGGAATACGATACCCCCTGAAAAAGATCCGGCAGGCGTTCGACTGCAGGCGGTGCGGCGGTCATAAGGGCCGACACACCCCCCTGTCCAAGCTAACGGAACAACCATCATGTCGAAAGCGGGAGAGATTGCTGTATCGCAATCTCTCTTTTTTTCTGCCGTGATCTCCCGGCTTATCCGCGGGTGCCTCACTTGCACGGCAATGAAAAACCATTGGCTCAATGCCAGGACAGGCGGTTTTTATGGGGTATCCTCACATCCGCGGTACTGTCGTCGCTGCCGAATGGCAGTCTTCCTTCATTCACCTATGGCCGAGCATCGGATGCCCTGACTTTTAGCGTCCTTTTGAGGATACCCCGCCTCCGTCCGCCATCGTTACCCTCGAATATCGGAGAATTAAGACAGAGAAAGAACGATCAGGGAGCAGAAACTCATGTTTTTATGCTTGCGGGGGCGGGCAAATTCAGCACCATAATTGATTGAAACGAACACCCATCGGTCGGCTACCGGGTGGGTGTTCATTGTATAACACAGGCGCTGTGACGAATTTGTGACACTTTCCCCGCACTTTCGCGGGAGAATTTCAATGCAGCTTCTGGTATGCTACAGACAAGGTTAATACACAACCACAAATACTTCAAAAAAGGAGCGTAACATACCATGAAAAAGAAAACGGTTTTGAGCTTTGCACTGGCATTGGCATTGATGGTAACGGTCATCGGCACAGCGACCTCCGCCTTTGCCGCCACATCCGCACCAATGGAGCCTGTTACTAAAATTGCAACCGAGAACGAGGACGCCACCTGGGAGCAGATCGAGGCGGTGGAAGAAAAGAGCGACGCCATCTTCCAGAGAAACGCAGCGCTGTGGGAAAAGCTGGACGAAATCTGCAACGCCCTGCCTGACGACTACGACTTCACAAACTTTGACGAGGCGGCATTTATCCGCAGCACCAACGCTCTGACGGAAGCGGAGAAGGAAACGCTTCTGGCGGACATCAAGGAGCTGAACGAGCTGGACGCCCAGATGGAGGCACTGTACGCTCAGCTGCCCGCCTGCGGCAATATGCCGCTTTACGAGAAGGCACTGGAAAAGGCCGACCCCAAGGTGCTGGATGAGATCGACACCCTGGAGCAGGAGTATGACCGCGTCTGCGAAAAGCACGCCGACCTGTGGGACAAGGTAGATGAAGCGTACTTTGATCTTCCGGACGACTACGACTTCGACAACTACGATGAGGCCGCCTTCATCCGCAGCCTGAGCTTCCTGTCTGATGCGGAAAAGGACGCGCTGATCGCCGACTACAACCGTCTGGTAGAGCTTGATAACCAGCTGTGCAAGCTGTACGATACCATTTGGGGCAACACCGGCTGCGAAAACGGTATCTGCCCCCTTTGACGGAAAGGCGGTTTTCTGATAGTATAAGATCAACATCATGCCGATGCTGCGCCTACGCGCAGCATTTGGCGCTGCTTGCAAGGAGGACGCATGGGACATTCCATCTATTTGGCGGACGATGAAAAGAGCATCCGGGAGCTGCTCCATAGCTTCCTCGCAAGCGACGGATATACCGTGCGCTCCTTTGAAAGCGGCGACGCGCTGCTGGAGGCGTTTCGTCAGGAGCCTGCGGAGCTTGTAATACTGGACATTATGATGCCCGGCACGGACGGACTTACCGTGTGCCGGGAGCTTCGCTCTGTTTCCGATATCCCCATTATCCTGCTTACGGCCAAGGACAGCGAGCTGGACTATGTCATGGGCATCAGCCAGGGCAGTGACGATTACCTCACCAAGCCCTTTCGCCCCACCATACTGCTCATGAAGGTGAGAGCCCTGCTGCGCCGGGTGGAGATGGACAGGGGGAAAACAGCGGCGGCAGTAGATGAATTGCGCTATGGGAATCTCCGCTATTCCGCTACGGAAAATGCTGTCTTTTGCGGAAGCGCGATCGTGGCACTGACCCAGACCGAGCTGCGGCTGCTCAGCTATATGCTGAAGCAGCCGGAGAAAGCCTATTCCCGTGAGGAGCTGCTCAGCGCGGTGTGGGGCTTTGATTCGGAGGTGGAGACCCGCGTGACCGACGAAACGCTGCGCCGTATCCGAAAAAAGCTGCTGCAAGCGGGCAGCACCGTCAGCGTAAGCACCATCTGGGGCTTTGGTTATAAGCTGAAGGGGGCAGAGCGCACATGAAAAACATCAAGCTGCGGATCGTGTACCTGATCCTTTGCTCGGCTCTGCTGCTCTTTGCACTGTTTATGCTGGCGGTGAACCTCATTATACCTGCACACTTTGTGCGTGAGGCAAAAAAGGCACTCATCAGCGAGGCACAGTACCAGAATCGCACCATCCCCTATACCGACGATGAATCCTTTTTTGACGATGAATGGAATGACGCTGAGGAACACTTCCTTACGCCAAGCATCGTATTTTTAGAGCTGGATAATGCCAATCAATCAAGCGGTTGGAACAGGGACGCATATCGCCTGGAGAAAAAACTGCTGGAATACTGCAAGGGGCGGGATCTATCGCTCAACCAATGCTATACCTTCAAAACGGACAGGCATCACCTGATCTTCATGTCCGTGCAGGAGGAGCAGGACGATTGGGAAAAGCCGTACGCCTATATCATGTACATAGACATCGGGCCCATCACCCGCTATATCGTGACGCTGAATTGGGCGTTCTTTGGGGTGCTGCTGGCGATCTCCTCCGTCATGTGCCTGCTGGGGTTCCGGTTTGGCAGGGATATTGAGAAGGAAGCGGAGCGGCAGCAGACCTTCTTCCAGAATGCCTCCCACGAGCTGAAAACGCCGCTGATGGCGATACAGGGCTATGCGGAGGGAATACAGGCGGGCGTAATGGATGCGGGCGGCGCTGCGGAGGTGATCCTAGAGGAAAGCGACCGCATGACGGAGCTGGTGGAAGAGCTCCTGGACATCTCGAAAATCGATATGGGGCGACAGCCGCTTACCCTTTCCGAGATGGATGTTCGGGAGCTGCTATACGACAGCATACGCGCCGTGGAGCCGGCAGCCGCCGGCGGCATCGCAGTCGTGCCGGATTTCCCCGAGGAGCCCGTTATGGTCAGCTGCGATGATACCCGGCTGCGCAGAGCGGTCACCAATATCCTATCCAACGGCGTGCGCTATGCCCGCAGCCAGCTGCGCCTGACCTGCCGCGCGGACAAGCGGCATGTGACGATACGGATACAGGACGACGGGGACGGCATCGCCGAGGAAGATCTTCCCCACATCTTTGATCGCTTCTACATGGGGCGGAGCGGAAAATCCGGCATCGGCCTTGCGCTGACCCGGGAGATCATTCACCTGCATAAAGGTACGATCCGCGCCTACAACGGGGATACCGGCGCCGTTTTCGAGATCTCCATTCCGGTGAGCAGATAATTCGATGGAGCGCCTTTTGTGCTTGATGTCAGAATGTTGATTTCCCTGCTGATAGAGGTGATGCTGCTGTCTGTTCTGCTGTTTCAGGACCGATTCAATGGCATGATCGCCCGCAAAAACACGCTGGCGGGCACAAAGGAATATCATGTCGCATTCGGCGAGGATTCTTATACCGTCGTTACGGCGGCCACCACCTCCACGTTCCGCTATGAACTGATCGACGCACTGGCTGAGTCGCAGGACTACATCATCCTTCTGATGAAGAAACGCTATGTGCAGCCTCTGGACAAGCGTATTCTTACCGGCGGGACGGTGGAGGAATTCAAACGATTTCTTAAGGAGAAGACCGGAAAGACGTTCCGGCGTGTGAAATGAACGAATTTACTATAACGCCCTTTCGCGGGCTGCATTTGCTTCTGCTTTTGCTTACGGCAGCGGCGGTGCTGCTCATATTCTTGCTGCTGCGCGGAAAACCGGAGGCACGCCGCTCCCGGTTTCTGATCGGCGTGTGCCTTTTTAATCTTGCGCTGTTTACCGTCTACAAGCGCTCACTGTCCATGGACGCAGCGTATGTCCGTGCCTACTATCCCAATGGCTTCAACATTTTCAATGAGCTGCCGCTGCACCTGTGCAACATCAATCTGTTCCTGATCCCGCTGGGCGTGTGGAAGAGGAACCGCTCGACCATGGGGTTTTCCTTCTTTGTAGCGCCCCTTGGCGCACTGATGGCGCTGCTCTTCCCGGAGCCGCTGTTCTCCGGCTTTTCGCTGTTCCTGCCGCGAATTTTTGGCTACTATGTGACGCACGCTCTCCTTGTTGCCTGCGGTCTGAGTCTGGCGACGCTGGGCTTTTACCGCCCCGACCCCAAGGATATCCCGCGGATCCTCAAGACCTTTGGCCTGCTTGCCGTAGGCGCTCATCTTATCAATCTCCTGTTGCGCCTCACGCTCTGCCCGGAGGCGAACTACTTCTTCACCTACGGCGCGGAGATCGGTGTGCTCAAGCTGTTTTGGCGTATCATCCCGGCGCCGCTGCTTTACGGACTGCCGGCACCGCTGATTCTTGCAGGCTATATGTACGCGGTCTGTGCGTTGTCCCGCCTGACGCAAAGGGCGGAAGAAGTGCCTTTTTCATAGATCGGGTAAGTTCCGCAGCAAAAAACAGGAGGATAAGACATTGCTGGATAGAAATGTAAGAGGAATCGGAATCGCTCTGTGCTTATTGACTCTCTTTCCTCATAGTTGGTGACATGCTGAATTTGGCATTAGGCTCCTTGCGTTCTGCAAAGCTTTTGAAGTTCAAACAGAAAATACCCACAGCCAAAGCGGCTGTGGGTATGATTAAATCAGATTGTACGAGCTGACGCTGCCTTGTCAATCTCTGCAGGTTCGTAGTTGCGCTCTCTTTCTGTAAAAGCCCAATATTCTGCCCGGTGTATCCGCACTTGCCAATACGCCCAAAGGGGGCTTGAAGGGGAGATCCTTAACGCGCAGAAGGAGGAAGACCGTCCGTCTCTGGCGCCTTGAGAAGAAAGTGGCTTTTATGAAAGTCGAGCAAGCCTTCATCCCGCATTTTTCCAAGCTCCAGCGACAGTCCGCTGCGCTCCACACCGAGGTAATCCGCAAGCTGCTGGCGGGAGAACGGAATGTCGAACTCGTAGCCGCCCCGGCGCTGCGCCTCGGCGGAAAAATAGGACATCAGCTTTGCCCGCGTCGTGCGCTGGCCCATGTGGGTGAGCTTTTCGTTGAGCCGCAGGTTCTTCTCCGCCAGCTCGCCCAGCAGGTTGCGGATGATCCGGCTATGGTGGGAGCAGGCGGAGGGGCACACGCTCAAAACGCACCTTATGCGCAGAAACATCACCGTCACCGCGCTCTCCGCCTCCACGCTCACATTCAGCACCGCTCCCGGCGCGCAGGCGAACACCTCCGCGAAGGTCTGCCCCGGCCCGGCCTTGGAGAGGATGTTGCGGTTTCCCCAGATGTCCTCCTGCACGATGAGGGCACTGCCCGCCAGCACAAGGCCCACATCCTCCACCGCGTCTCCGGCGCGGAGCAGGCGGGAGCCTTTTGGAAAGGCGTCGATCCTCGCCCCAAGGCAGGAGAGCATGACGGCAAGCTCCTCGTCGGAAATGCCGGAGAAAAGCGCCGCCGTATGGAGCACCGGAAAAAATTCTTTCATAAAAAGCCCTCTTTCGTTGAAAATTCAACCGACTTGTTGCTTTTAGTATAGTACAATGAGCGCACAAAAGCAACAGGAGGACCGAACATGAAACGACGGATCATTGAAATCGATCAGGATAAATGCAACGGCTGCGGTGCCTGCGCCGCCGCCTGTCACGAGGGCGCCATCGCCATGGTGGACGGCAAGGCGCGGCTCATGCGGGACGATTACTGCGACGGCCTGGGTGACTGCCTGCCCGCCTGCCCCACCGGGGCCATCACCTTTGTAGAGCGGGAGGCGGCGGCCTATGACGAGCAGGCCGTCATGGAAAATAAGCAGCGGAAAATGCGGAAGGAGGGCATGACCCTGCCCTGCGGCTGCCCCGGCAGCCAGTCCCGGAATATTCAGCGCCAGGACGCGTCCGCCGTGGAAACGCCGCAAGCCCAACAGACGAGCCGCCTTTCCCAGTGGCCGGTCCAGATCAAGCTGGTACCGGTGAACGCCCCATATTTTGACGGCGCGCGGCTCCTGATCGCCGCCGACTGCACCGCCTACGCCTACGCCGCTTTCCACGAGCGGTTCATTAAGGGACACATCACGCTGGTGGGCTGTCCTAAGCTGGACGGCGTGGACTATTCCGAAAAGCTGACAGAGATCATCCGGGAGAACGACATCAAGAGCGTCACCGTCGTCCGCATGGAGGTACCCTGCTGCGGCGGGCTGGAGCTGGCGGCGAAAAAGGCGCTCCAGCAGAGCGGAAAATTTATCCCGTGGCAGGTCGTCACCGTCACGGTGGACGGCCGGCTGGTGGAAGAATAACAAAATCATTAGAAAAAGAAAGGAAGCAGCACGATGAAGTATGTATGCACCGTTTGCGGTTGGGAGTACGACGAGAGCGTGGGGTATCCCGAGGGCGGCATCGCGCCGGGAACGCCCTGGAGCGAGGTACCGGAGGACTTTGAATGCCCCCTGTGCCACGTGGGAAAGGACAGCTTCGAGGAGGCGTGAGCTTTCTGCAAAAGGAGTAAAGACGATGAGTTATGAAAACTGGAAGGATAAGGCGCAGGGGTTTCAGACCATGGATGTGCGCCATATACAGGGTAGCTTTTTTGAAGGGCTGAAGAAAAGAGCCGAGGTGTTGGAGGTGGGCGAAGGATTACACATCATCCAGACCTTTGAGCCGCATCCACTGTACGCTGTCATGGAGGGCTTGGGCTACGAGCACCACACCGAGCAGCGGGGTGAGGCGGAGTTCCATGTCTGGTTCTGCCGTGTGGAGAAGAAGGAAGGCGACAGCTCCGCTCCCTTCAAGCCGCTGGCTCTTTTGAACTATCCCATGATCAAAGTATCTGCATCCGTCCGATGATTATGTTTCATTAACGGAAATAGCAAAAAAATATGATGCAGCCAATCCGAGTTACTTAATACAAAGCTGGCTGAGAAGCCGTAACACGGTTGAGTTTCTGGCAACATGGGAAAGAAAGCATAATTCGAATTTTAATGAAGATGCTTTTCAAAGAATAACAGTCGATGCCAAAACTCCACAGTTCACCTTGACGCCAAAGAAATGGATTGACCTGACAAATGCTATTGGAATAATATCCAAGCAAGGTAAAAGCGGCGGGACAATGGCACATCCGTTTATTGTTTGCGATTTTGAGATGTAGAATGATACAGAGTTCAGATTTGAAGTGGTGAGGTTTTTATCAGCTCAAGAACGGAAATTCAAAATGGAATTGAGTAACCGGAGAATAACGATGGACAATTCAGAATGATTTCTTAAGTTAAGATTAAGGGAGATAAATCATGGAGGGTATGCCACCAGATAATTGATATCTTCCACCCCCTTCGAGTGTTCAAATCAAGACAGCGAAAACGCAAAAACATCTCTATTGTCTTGTCTTCACAAAACCGGCAAGCATCGAAGGATGCTTGCCGGTTTTATTTACCCCGGAAGACTGCGCGGATTCAGCGCGATTTTACAGCAATTTTACATTTTCACGGGCGCTGCAAGCATTGCGGAGCGGGGGCATTTATGGTATCATAGGCGCAGGCTGCGCATTTTTGGCGAAAAGCGGAAGTGGCGGCAGCAGACGAAACTTTGAAAATCTGACGAGAAGAAAGGACCACCTGACGATGAAACCTAAATTTGACGGCTACGCGGCGCAGTATGACGCCTGGTTTATGGAAAACGAAAACCTGTTCCAGAGCGAGCTCCGCCTGTTCCAAAAGGCGCTCGGCGACATCACAGGCCAGCGCGTGCTCTCCGTCGGCTGCGGCAGCGGCCTGTTCGAGAGTATGATCGACCGCAGCGGCATCGAGGGCATCGAGCCCTCGCGCGATATGGGTGCCATCGCGCAGAAGCGCGGCATCAACGTGATCGCCTTCGGCGCGATCGAGGAGGTCGAGCTGGAGGAGAACGCCTATGACGTGATCTATCTCAACGGCAGTTCGAGCTATATGGAGGATCTGACACGCGCGTTCGGCGTCTGCAAAAAGGCGCTCAAGCCGGGCGGCCGGTTTATCTCGCTGGATGTCCCCAAGGAGAGCGCGTTCGGCTTTATGTACCTGCTGGCAAAGAACGCCGGGACATTCGACCACCCGTCCCTCAATGGCGTTATGCCCAAGCTGCCCTATCCGCTCGAGCTGTGCTGCGCGGGCGTGTGGCACTCCACGGAGGAGAAGATCGACGCGCTGAAGGCACTCGGCTTCCACGATTTCGACTTCTATCAGACGCTGCTGAAAAACCCGATGTACACCAACGACGACGTCGAGGACGTCGTCCCCGGCTATCAGAGCGGCGGATATGTCGCCATCATCGCCCACAAATGAGCGGCGTGAAGCTCTCGGAGCGGATTTATGCGCGGGCGGAGAAGATCTGGCCGCGGTATCTGCGCCACCTGTTCGTGACGCAGATGGCGGACGGCACGCTGCCGCCGGAGAAGTTCCGGTATTACATGCTGCAGGACTATCTCTATCTCCGGGATTATGTGAAGATCTTCGCCGCGATCATCCAGAAGGCCGACGATTTCGAGCAGATCCGCTTTCTGAGCGGGGAGCTCGCAAACACGATCGACGAGACGTTCCGCACGCACCGGCCGTATATGGAGCGGCTGGGCATCACGGAGGAGGAGATCCGCCGCGCCCGTCCGCATATCGACAGCGTCGCCTACAGCCACTACATGCTCTGCGAGGCGCAGATGGGTGACGTGCTGACGGGGCTTGTGACGCTGCTGAACTGCTCGTGGAGCTATGCCTATATCGCCGAGGAGTCGGTGAAGCGGTATCCGCACGCGCTGCAGGATGCGCGATACGGCGCGTGGTTCGCGGGCTACGTCTCGGAGGAGTACCGCCGGACCAATCAGGCGCTCATCGACCGGATCGACGCGCTCGCCGCGTCTGTCAGCGAGGAGCGCGTCGGGCGGCTGTGCGAAATCTTTGAAAAGTGCTGCCTGTTCGACCTGCGCTTTTGGGATATGGTCTATACGATGGGCGAGGAATAAAGCACGTGCATGGTAAAAATCAGCCCGGACAGTTGTCCGGGCTGATTTTTTATTCGTTTTTCGGGGAATCTTCCGTCTTTTCCGGCGCCGTCTCCTGCGGGGGGCGTTTGTCGCGGCCGACGTAGGCATAGGCCTCGGTCGGCATGTTCCGCTGCGTCAGGCGGCGGTCGATGAGGTGCTTGACGAGCTCCTGCAGGCATGCAAAGACCGGCACGCCCAGGAACATACCCAGCACGCCGAAAAAGCCGCCGCCGAGCAGGATCGTGACCACGACCCAGAAGCTCGAGATGCCCGTGGCGCTGCCGAGGATCTTCGGCCCGAGGATGTTGCCGTCGAACTGCTGCAGCACGATCACGAAGATGATGAAGATCAGGCACTGCTTCGGGCTGACGAGCAGGATCAGGAAGGCCGACGGAATCGCGCCGAGGAACGGGCCGAAGAACGGGATGATGTTCGTCACGCCGACAACCACGCTCACCAGCGGCGTATACGGCAGGTTCAGGATCGAGCCGCCGATGAAGCAGAGAATGCCGATGATGAGCGAATCGAGGAGCTTGCCGCGGACGAAGCCGCTGAAGATCTCGTCGGTTCTGCGCGTGCCGCGCATGACCAGATTCGCAGCCCGCTCGCTCAGAACGCCATAGAGCAGCTTGCAGCAGCGGGCAAGGCTCTGCTCCTTCATCGCCAGCAGGTAGACGGAGATGATGATGCCGATGATGAGGTTTTTCGCAAAGACCACCACGCCGAGGATGCTGCTGATGACGCCGCCGGTGACGCTCGTGAGCATCTGCTGCGCGCCGGGGAGAATCTTCTCGGTCAGCAGACTGAGCGCGTCCTGATAGTACCGCTCAAGGTTGAGCCGCACCCAGTTCGAGATGTTCGGGTTCTTCTTCAGGAGGTTATCCGCCCAGTCATAGATCTGGTTGTAGTAACTCTCGGCGTTGTTGATGAGGGTGGTGATGCTGTCGATCAGCTGGGGAACCAGCACGCTCATCAGCAGATACACCGCGTAGCTCACGATGGCCCAGGTGATGAGGATGCTCACCGCACGCAGCCAGCCGCGGCGCAGTGTCTTCTCCCGCGTGAGGCTCCACTTGCTCCAGCCGAGACGGATGAGCCGCTCGAGCCAGTTGACGATCGGCGAGAGCAGATATGCCATCGCGAAGCCGTACAGCACGGGCGCGAGCGTCGAGGTGAGCTTGTTGAAAAAGCCCAGCAGCGTCCCGCCCTTATAAAACACGTCATAGAACACCAGAATGGCGCAGACGGTGAGGAAAACGGTCAGTCCCCATTTGAAATAATATTTTTTTGTCTTCATGCGCTGTCCCCCTTGTATGTTATCTATCATACCGAAAAACCGGCGCTTTTGCAAGGAAAAAACGCGCAAAGGATCCTGCGTCTTGCAATTGGCACCGAACCGTATTATAATATTGCAACTGTTAACTCATCTTTAAGGAGTGCACCCCACCATGAAAAAGCTGCTTTTTATCGTCAACAACCGCGCGGGAAAGACACGGCCCCGTTCTCCGCTGTACGATGCAATCGCCTGCTTTTCCCGCAGCGGCTATCTCGTCAGCGTCCACGAGACGCAGGGCCCCGGCGACGCGACGCAGACCGTCCATGACCACGGCGCGCAGTTCGACCTGATCGTCTGCGCCGGGGGCGACGGAACGCTCAATGAGACGATCACGGGGCTGATGACGCTCGAGGAGCGTCCGCCGCTCGGGTATCTGCCGAACGGAAGCACGAACGACTTCGCCGCGAGCCTGCATATCCCGGCAAACCTCGTCGAGGCCGCGCTCATCGCCTCCGACGGGACGCCCACGCCGCTCGACATCGGCATCCACAACGACCGGTACTTTGCCTACGTCGCCTCGTTCGGTGCGTTCACGCGCGCATCGTACTCCGTGCCGCAGGAGACGAAAAACGCGCTGGGGCACTTCGCCTACATCCTGCAGGGCGTGAAGGATCTCGACTCGCTCCGCCCCTACAGCTGCCGCGTGCAGGCGGACGAGGAGACGTTTGAGGGCAATTTCATCTTCGGCGCGGTCTGCAACTCCACGTCGCTCGGCGGGCTGGTGCGGCTCGACCCGACCCGCGTGAAGATGGACGACGGCGCGTTTGAGCTCATCCTCCTGCGCATGCCGAAAACGCCGCTCGACCTGCAGAATCTGATCGTCGCGATGACGCGCCAGCAGTACGACTATCCGGGCGTCATCTTCCGCCATGTCTCCAATGTGACCGTGACGACGGAGGAGGACATTCCGTGGTCGCTCGACGGGGAGTTCGCCCCCAGCGCGCCGCGCGTGGAGATCCGCAACCTGCCGCAGGCGATTCAGCTCATGCTGTAAACTTCTGTCAAAGGGCAGAGCCCTTCGACAGAGAGCTTCGCTGCGCTGCGCGGCTTGCTATTTACCAAAACGCAAAAAGCGCCATTCTGCTTCCGATGATGGGCAGAATGGCGCTTTTTTATTCCGTGACGGTGATGCAGCGGGCGTCCCGCCGGCGCAGGGCGATGACGGTGTCAAGCACCTGATAGGCCGTCGGATCCCCGAACGGGCCGGTCTGCAGCCGCTCGACGGACATGCCCGGCACGAAGCCGAGATCCAGCAGCCTGCGCCTGCGCAGTCCGCCGAGAAGCAGCCCCGCGATCCGTGCGCTCTCGCCGGGGCGGAGCTGATCCAGCGTCCTTGACATGGGCAAAGACCTCCTTTGCGTGGGTCTTTGCCAGTCTATGCCGCCGCGCGGCGGCGCGTCACAGCCAGGTGCGGTCGAAGCCGTAGGGCAGAAGCTCGCGCAGCGCGAACGTCTTACTCTCGCCCTTACCGTTGAGACAGATGACCTCCAGCTCCGGGGCGAACTCCATCATCACCTGACGGCATGAGCCGCAGGGGACGCAGTAGTCCTCGCTGCGCCCGGCGATGGCGATGCGGACGAAGTCGCGGCGGCCTTCACTCACGGCCTTGAAGATGGCGGTGCGCTCGGCGCAGATGGTCACGCCGTAGGCGGCGTTTTCGATGTTGCAGCCGGTAAAGACGGCGCCGTCGCTGCACTCCAGCGCCGCCCCCACCGGGAAGTGGGAATACGGAACGTAGGCGCGGTCCAGCATGTTGATCGCGGTCTGGCAAAGCTCCTGCTGTGTCATGATGCTTCCTCCTTACACCACAAATAAATACGTCTTACATTTAATGGAACAAACTGACTAAACAGTCACACAGAGTTCGCGGCTCAAAAGCCGCGAATCAATTGAAATCCGTTTTTTGCGGCGGCGTGTATGTCGCAAAAAACACTTTGCGCGCAGCGTAGTGTCGCAGGCTGGCAAAGCCAGCCGAGGCGCGAAGCGAAGCGTAAGCTCATGCAAAAGGACGAAGTCCTTTTGCATGAATTAGCTTAGTTCCGCCTGCCCAGTGTAGAGCTGGTAGTACTTGCCCTTCTGCGCGAGCAGCTCCTCATGGTTGCCGCGCTCGATGATCTGGCCCTGTTCGAGCACGAGGATCGCCTGCGCGTTGCGCACGGTAGAGAGCCGGTGCGCGATGACGAATACTGTGCGCCCCGCCATGAGCGAGTCCATGCCGTGCTCGATGAGCTTTTCGGTGCGGGTGTCGATGGAGGACGTCGCCTCGTCGAGAATCAGCACCGGCGGGTCGGACACGGCCGCCCGCGCGATGGCGAGCAGCTGGCGCTCGCCCTGACTCAGGCTCGCGCCGCCTGCGGTGAGCATCGTATCATAGCCCTGCGGCAGGTGGCGGATGAACGTGTCGGCGTTCGCGAGCTTCGCCGCGGCGCGCACCTCCTCGTCCGTCGCGTCGAGCTTGCCGTAGCGGATATTGTCGGCGACGGTGCCGGTGAAGAGGTTCGTATCCTGCAGCACCACGCCGAGCGAGCGGCGCAGCGAGTCCTTGCTGATCTCGCGGATGCTGATGCCGTCGTAGGTGATGGTGCCGGACTGGATGTCGTAAAAGCGGTTGATAAGGTTGGTGATCGTCGTCTTCCCGGCGCCGGTCGAGCCGACAAGGGCGATTTTCTGGCCGGGCTTGGCGAAGAGGCTGATGTCGTGCAGGACGATCTTCTCGTCGCTGTAGCCGAAGACGACGTGGTCAAAGCGCACATCGCCGCGCAGCTCGACGAGCTCGCCGTCCGGGCGCTTCCACGCCCAGTGGCCGGTGCGCCGGGAGACCTCGGTGAGCGTATCACCGTTTTTCTCAACGCGGACGATCGTGGTCTTGCCCTCGTCCTGCTCGGGCTGCTCGTCCATGACGGCGAAGATGCGCTCCGCGCCGGCCATGGCCGCGAGGACGATGTTCACCTGCTGGCTGATCTGCGCGATGGGCTGGGAGAACTGCTTGACATAGAGCAGGTACGCGCCCAGCGAACCGACGTCGAACACGCCGCGAATGGCGAGCAGACCGCCGACACAGCAGGTGACGGCGTAGTCGATGCGGGAGAGGTTGCCCATGGCGGGCATCATGGACGCGGCATACGTCTGCGCCATGGTGGCGGCCTGACGGTACTCCTCGTTCAGCCCTTCGAAGCGGCCGATGGCCTTGTCCTCGTAGTTGAAGACCTTGATGACCTTCTGTCCCTCGATCATCTCCTCAATATAGCCGTTCACGCCGCCGAGCGCGCGCTGCTGGCGCTGGAAGCTCACGCGGCTGCGCGCGCCGATCGTCTTGACGACCAGCAGCATCAGCGCGAGGAAGGCGAAGGTGATGAGCGTGAGTACCCAGTTGAGGTAGAGCATCATCGCGATCGTACACACGAACGTCACCACGTTCGAAAGGATGCTCGCAAGGCTGCTCGTGATCATCTCGGAGACGGTGTCGATGTCGTTTGTGAAGCGGCTCATCAGGTCGCCGGACTGGTGGGTGTCGAAATAGCGCAGCGGCAGGGTCTGGAGCTTGTCGAACAGGTCCTGGCGGAGCGTGGCGACCGTCTGCTGTGCGATGCGCACCATGATGCGCGAATAGGCATACGAGCACAGCGCCGCGACGCCGAACATCGCGCCCATCAGCACGAGCAGGCGGAAAAGCCCCTTGAAGTCGCCGGGGATGATATAGTCGTTGATGGCGGGCTTGAGCAGGTAGCTGGCCGCGACGCTTCCGAGCGAGCTGAGCACAAGGCAGACGGCCACCACCACGAGCAGCGCCTTATACCGGCCGATATAGCCCATGAGCTTTTTCACGGTGCCCTTCAGATTCTGCGGGCGCTGGAAGCCGTGGCCCTGCGGGCCACCGCGGCCGCCATGACCGCGCGGTGTTCTCTTTTCAGCCATCGATGCTCACCCCTTCCTGCTGGGACTGATAGACCTCACGGTAGATATGGCTGCCGGCAAGCAGCTCGTCGTGCGTGCCGGCGGCGGAGATCCTGCCGTCGTCGAGCACGAGAATCAGATCCGCGTCCATGACGGAGGTGATGCGCTGGGCGATGATCAGCTTCGTCGTGCCGGGGAGCGTCTCGCGCAGCGCCGTGCGGATCTTCGCGTCGGTCGCGGTGTCGACGGCGGAGGTCGAGTCATCGAGGATCAGAATCTTCGGCTTGCGCACAATGGCGCGCGCGATGCACAGGCGCTGCTTCTGGCCGCCGGAGACGTTCGTTCCGCCCTGCTCGATATAGGTGTCGTAGCCGTCCGGCATGCGCTCGATGAATTCATCCGCGCAGGCGATGCGGCAGGCCTCGCGCAGCTCCTCGTCCGTGGCGTTTTCGTCGCCCCAGCGGAGGTTTTCGCTGATCGTGCCGGAAAAGAGCGTGTTCTTCTGCAGCACCATGGCGCAGCCGTCGCGCAGGGCATGGACGGTGTAGTCCTTCACGTTGTGCCCGCCGACGCTCACGCTGCCCTCCGTCGCCTCGTACAGGCGGGGGATCAGGCTCACGAACGTGCTCTTGGCGCTGCCGGTGCCGCCGATAATGCCGACGGTCATACCCGAGGCGATGTCGACCGAGACGTCCTCGAGGTTCCAGGCCTCGCTCTCGGGGTGGTACTTGAAATAGACGTGGTCAAAGCGGATGGAGCCGTCGGCCACGGTCAGGGCGCTGTCGGCCTGCCCGTCCGTGATCTGGGGCTGCTCGTCGAGCACCTCGACGATACGGCGGGCGCAGGCGATGGAGCGGGTCAGGATCATCATGAGCATCGACACCATCATCAGCGACATCAGGATTTCCGAGGCATAGGTGAAGAAGGCCAGCAGGTCGCCGGAGAGCATCGTCCCGGCGAAGACGTCGTTGCCGCCGATCCACATGATGGACACAATCGTCGCGCCCATCAGCACCGTCACCACGGGGAAGAACATCACGACGAAGCCGTAGGCGCGCTCCGCCGTCGCGCGGAGGTTGTCGCTGCGGGCGGCGAATTTCTCGCGCTCGCGGTCCTCGCGCACGAAGGACTTCACGACGCGGATGGCGCTCAAATCTTCCTGTACGACGAGGTTCAGGTCATCCGTCGCGCGCTGCAGGGAGTTGAAGATTGGGCCGACGAACTTGATGACCAGCGCCACGGCGACGATCAGCAGCGGCACGATCACCAGAAACACCTGGCTCAGCCGCAGGCTGATGCGCAGCGCCATAATCACCGCGGTAATGAGCATGACCGGCGCGCGCACGAGCATGCGCATGCCCATCATGAGCATCATCTGCACGGACGAGACATCGTTGGTCAGGCGCGTGATGAGCGAGGCGGTCGAGAAGTGCTCGATGTTGGAAAACGAGAACTTCTGCACCTGCGTATATTCGGCCAGACGCAGATTCGCGCCGAAGCCCATGCCCGCGCGCGAGGAAAGCGCCGCCGCGCCGATGCCGAGCGCGAGCGAGCACAGCGCCATCAGCACCATCTTTGTGCCCGTGGCGAGGATATAGGCCCGGTCGCCGCCCGCGATGCCGACGTCGACGATATTGCTCATCAGCTTCGGCAGCAGCAGCTCCAGCACGGCCTCGCCCGCCGAGCACAGGACGCCCAGCACGATCCAGATCCGGTAGCCCCTTGTGTACGGGGCCAGTTTTCGTATCATTCAGAGTCCTCCTTTTCCGTCGCTTCACGCAGGCTCTCGGCCAGCCGCAGCAGCAGCTCGCGCATCTGCGCGACCTCCTCGCGGGTGAAGCAGTGCTCAATTTCCTCGTTTACCTCGCGGACGATGGTGGTGAAATCGTCGTTGAAGTGTTTGCCCTTTTCCGTCAGGCGCAGGATCCGGCAGCGGCCGTCTGTCTTGCCGGTGCTGCGGGTGACGAGCCCCTTCTCCTCGAGCCGGTCGACGATGCCGTTGACCGTGGAGGGGCGCACCATCAGGTGCTGCTGGAGCATCTTCTGCGTCACGTCGCCCGTCTGGCGGTGCAGGTACGTCAGCGTTCGGCACTGCATGGGCGAGACGTCGAAGCGCCGCAGCCGCCGCACCATCAGGCGGCAGGCCTGATGGTCGCAGTAGCCCAGCAGCGGGCCGAAGCCGTCCGGGATATGATCCGGGTGCATCCGGGTCGCCTCCTTCTTTAAAAATTAGCACACTAAATGTTAGCATGCGAAATAATAGCACGATTGCACGCAAACGTCAAGCCCGCGCCGTCCGCTTCCCGGTGAACAATTTGTGAACTCTGCACGCGCGCGGCGGCGGGGACATAGAATGGCGGGAAATACAGCGCGGAAGGAGAGACGGCACATGGAGGAGACGGTGGTCGCCCTCGCGGGGAATCCGAACGTGGGCAAATCCACGGTATTCAATGCTCTGACCGGCCTGCACCAGCACACCGGCAACTGGCCGGGCAAGACCGTGGCGCTGGCGGAGGGACAGTATGTATGGCAGGAGCGGCGTTTCCGGCTCGTCGACCTGCCGGGGACGTACTCGCTCGCGGCAGACTCTCCGGAGGAGGAGATCGCGCGGGACTTTCTCGCGTGCGGCGGGGCGCGGGTGGTCGTCGTCGTGACGGACGCGACGTGTCTGCGCCGCAGTCTCGCCCTCGCGCTGCAGATCCGGCAGCGGACGGCGCGGATGGTGCTGTGCGTGAACCTCTTGGACGAGGCGGAGAAGAAGGGGATCGAGGTCGACCTCGCGCGGCTTTCCGCGCGGGTGGGCGCGCCGGTCGTTGGCATGGCAGCGCGCAGCGGACGTGGGCTGGACGAACTCCGGGACGCCGTGGCAGCGGCAGCGGAGGAGCCCGCGCAGACGGATGCGTGGCAGCTGCGCTATGACGTTCCCGTCGAGCGGGCGCTTGCACGGCTGGCCCCGGCGCTGCGCGCGGCAGACCTGTGGCTGTTCTGGGGCGCGGCGCTCGTGCTGGTGCGGCTTGCAGGGCGGCAGCAAAGCAAAATGCCGTACATTGCCGCCGTGCCGCTGGCCGTCT
>ERZ773187.176-NODE-176-length-65647-cov-10.506662_pt1 | contig 65647 bp, 57 predicted proteins | sample MGYA00511242_ERZ773187 | MGnify/ENA primary metagenome ERZ773187 (study PRJEB29015, sample SAMEA2737744) | human gut metagenome | biome: human gut; feature: human-associated habitat; material: faeces | place: China | collected 2012 ...
GCCTGATGCACCTGCGCAACCTGGTGCACGGGGATATCAAGCCCGGCAATATTTTTATCGATGACGAACATCGCTGTCGGCTGGGGGGCTTTGGCCTGTCGTCCGGTGGCGCAGACGATCTCAGCCAGACGCGGCTGTCGGTGACTGGCGGCACCCCCGCCTATATGTCACCGGAGCACACCACCCGCACCCACAGAGCGGTGGATAGCCGCAGCGATCTCTATAGCCTCGGCGTCGTACTCTACGAACTGCTGACCGGCAGCCTGCCCTTTGAGCTGGGGGGCCAGGATCAGGGCAAGTGGGCTCACTACCACATCGCCTCTGAGCCCCGGGCGCCGGGGGCCGTCTTACCCGGTATTCCGGCCATGCTCTCAGCTATCGTCCTTAAGTTGCTGGCGAAAAGACCCGAGCATCGCTATCAGACCGTGGACGGGTTGATCGCCGATCTGCGCCGCTGCCAGGCGACCCTGAGCGACGACGGGGATATCGCGGCCTTTACCCCCGGCCTGCAGGATCGCTCTCCGGCCTTTTATCTGACCGATACCCTCTACAATGCCCATCCCCAGGCGGCGGAGCTGCTTAACGCCTTTGATCGGGTGTGCCGCGATAACCTGGCCGGGCTGGTGACCATCAGCGGCCCGTCGGGGATTGGTAAATCGTCGCTGATCGCCTCGGGGCTGAAGGCGCTCCAGCACCGCAACGTGCTGCTGGCGGTAGGCAAGGTGGATCAGTTTTCTCCCGCGCTACCCTATGCGGCGCTCACCTCGGCGTTTCGCGCCCTGGCGCTGCATCTGCTGGGCTTGTCCACCGAGGAGGTGGCCCAGTGGAAAGTTCGCCTGTCGCGCGATCTGGAGGGCTACGAAACCTTAGCCGTCGGCCTGGTGCCGGAGCTGGGCCTGCTGCTGGATAACAAACCGCGTTTCTCCAGCGATACCTTCTCGACCGATGCCCGGGCGCGCTTTAGCCAGATGGTGCTGGCGCTGGTGAAAGCTTTTGCCAGCCAGGGCTGCCCGCTGGTGCTGCTGCTGGATGATATCCACTGGATAGATCCCGCCAGCCTGCAGATCCTGCATGACCTCCTGACCAGCGGCAGCACCCTCCCCATGCTGATGGTGGTGGCGTATCGGGATGACAGCGCGCATGAGCCGTCGCTGGTCAATTTGCAACGTGCATCGCGCAACACCGTCGAGCTGCGCCCGGAGGCGCTGTCGGTGAAGGCGGTCTCGCGCTGGCTGGCCGATATCTTCCATACCCGCTCGGCCAGCACCGCCGATCTGGCGGGGCTGATTCACGAAAAAACCGGCGGTAATCCGCTGTTTGTGCATGAGTTTTTCCGCCGCATCGTTGATGACGGGCTGGTGACGCACAATAAGTACCAGGACCGGTGGTGCTACGATCTTGAGGCCATCCGCGCCCGCCACTACACCGAAAACGTGGTCACGCTGGTGTTACAGCAGCTGGAGGAGATGCCGGAAGAGACCCGCCATCTGCTGGGGAGTATCGCCTGCCTGGGCGGCAGCGGCGAGCTGGAGATGGTCTGCCGCGTGGTGGGGATGTCTGTCGCGGAGATCCGCTATGCCCTGCACCCGGCGGTGACTGCGCAGCTGATCGCCCTCAGCGACGGGGACTATGCCTTTATTCACGACCGGGTCCAGGAGGCCGCGTTTGCGCTGCTGGATAACGAAGAGAAGAGCCGCCTGCACCTGACCACCGCCTGCGTGCTGGCGGAGTCGGCACGCCAGGCGGCAGGCAACGAGATCCTTTTCCGCGCCGTCCACCACGTCACGGCGGCGCTGGACTGCATTCAGCCCGCCCCTGAGCGGCAGAAGTTCCGTGAGCTGAGCCTGCTGGCTGCCCGCCGCGCCAGGCGCTCGGGCGATTACCGGTCGGCCCTGAGCTATATTCAGACCGCCCGCGCGCTGGGTAACGCCGGGAGCGTGCGCGATGTGGCGCTGGATCTCGAAGAGGCCGGGTGCGAGTTTGCCCTGGGCAATCTCGACATCACCCGCAGGCTGTGCGATCGCATTCTGGGTGCCCCGGGCGGGTTAACGGAAAAAGCGCTGGCGGCCAACCTGCTGGCGGAAGTGTATATGCGACAGTCCGACAACCGGCTGGCGCTGGAGGCGGCGCTCTGCTGGCTGGCGGTCTTTGGTATTCACGTTAGCCGCTATCCCGATGACGCCGAGTGCGACGAGGCCTGGCATAGCCTGTGCCGCCGCGTGGGGGACAATCCGGATCGCCATTTTCGCGGACTGGCGCGCAGGGATGACGACGAAACCGACGCGGTGATGAACCTGCTCAACAGCGCCAGTCTGTTCGCCAGCTTTACCCACCCGCGCCTGCACTTTCTTTTACTGTGCCGGATGATGGCGCTTACGCTCGATCGCGGTATTACCGGCGCCTCTACCACGGCGATGGCCTGGTTTGGCGTGCTGATTGGCCAACGTTATGCGGAGTATCGCCTTGGGTTCCAGTACGGCACCCTGGCGCGGGAGCTGGTCAACCGTCACGGCTACGACGCCTTTGAAGCCAAAACCCTGCTGGCGCTGGACCAGCTCAGCGTCTGGACGCAGCCGCTCTCATACACCATTGAGTGCGCCAAAGCCTGCTTTACCTCTGCCGTGACCCACGGTGACATGACGATGGCCTGCTTTGCCGCCTGCCATCAGGTGATCAACTTCCTGACCCGGGGCGATCACCTCGACGCCGTGCTGACCAGCATTGAGCGTGGCCTCGCTTACGTGCGCAAAACCCATTTCCAGGATGTGGAGGCCACCCTGCTGATTCAGCGCCACTATGTGGAACATTTGCGCACCCCGGTGGAGGGGCAGTGGAGCGCGGCGCAGGTCTTGCCGGAATCTTTGCTGCCCGCCGCGCCGGGACAGGCGTCGGAACAGACTTCAACCATGCTGTTCTGGTTCTGGCTCTACCGGGGCATGGCCCATTTCGCCTGTCGCGAATACCCGCAGGCGGCGGAAAACCTCGAAAAGGCCGGGCAGTTTGCCTGGTCTGCGCCGGGGCATATTCACCTGCTGGATTACCATCTCTACAGCGCGCTGGCGCTCTCGCAGCAGCTGACGCCGGAGACCTTCTCGGCCGATCTTCGCCGCCAGATCCATCTTCACTATGACAAGATCGCCCTCTGGGCGCGCATCAATCCGGGCACCTTTGCCGATAAAGAGGCGCTGATCTACGCCGAGATCGTACGCCTTGATGGCATGAACAGCATCGCCCTGGAGCAGTATGAGAAGGCGGTGCGCCTGTCGCGCGAGGCGGGCTTCAGCCCGTATAACGCCATGGCCCACGAGCTGGCAGGGCGATTTGCTCACGCCTGCGGTTACCCGACCGCCGCCGACGCCCACTTCCGTGGCGCGTTAACGGCCTGGGGTCGGGCCGGGGCGCAATCCAAAATGCGTCAGCTGGAGCAGGATTTCCCCTATCTGCTCGCCTCCGGACAGGCGAACGCCTGGGACACGGTGGCCTTTGCGCGCAATGAAGAGATCCGCGATCTGCAAAGCGTAATCAAGGCGTCGCGCGCGCTGTCGGAGGAGATCAACCTCGAACGGCTGATCGAAACCCTGATGACCATTCTGCTGGAGCGTGCTGGCGCCCAGCGCGGCTTGCTGATCCGCGTGGGCGAGAACACCATTCCGGAGATCGAGGCCAGCGCCATCACCTCGACGGACGGCGTGCGGGTGCGGATCATGAAAGACGTGCCGACGGCCTCCGATATGCCACTCACGGTGCTGGCGGCGGTGATCCGCACCGGCCAGGAGATCCACACCGGCAAGCCGGAAGCGTTTCACCCCTTTAGCCAGGATCCTTATCTGGTCACCTCTGGCGCGGCGGTGATGTGCGTGCCGATGTTTAAACAGGCGCGGCTGGTGGGGGTGTTGTACCTGGAAAACCGCCTGATGCCGGAAGTCTTTACCGTTGAACACTCCCGCGTGGTGAGCCTGCTGGGGGCGCATGCGGCTATCTCGCTGGAGACCGCCCGCCTGTACGCCGAGCTGGTGGAGGAGAACATTCAGCGCCGCCGGGTCGAAAAGGAGCTGCGCGCCAGCCAGACCTCACTCATGCTCGGCGAACAGATTAGCCACACCGGAAGCTGGCGCTGGGAGCTGCAGCAGGATCTGATGTTTATGTCCGAAGAGTATGCGCGCATCCTCGGCCTGCCTGAAAAGCAGAAAATGATCTCGATGGCAGAGTTCCTGACCTTTGTTCATCAGGATGACTATCCGCGCATCAGTACCCTGGTCACCGAGAGTGTGCGCGACGGCCTGACCATGCGCGCCGAGTTCCGAATTATTCGCGCCGACGGCGCCACCCGCACCATTCTGGGGATTGGCGATCCGGTGGGCGTGGGGAGCGAGGTGAACGAATATTTCGGCATCATCACCGATATCACCAGCCAGCGTATGGCCGAAGACGCCATGCGCGTGGCGCAGGCCGATTTAGCCCGCGTCTCGCGTGCCACCACCGTCGGGCAGTTGTCCTCCTCTATCGCGCATGAGATCAACCAGCCGCTGATGTCTATCGTCTCTAACGCCGGGGCGAGCCTGCGCTGGCTCAATCGCGATCCGGCCCGGCTGGATAAGGCGCGGATGGGGCTGGAGGAGATCATCTCCGAGGGGGAGCGGGCAGGGGAGATCATCCGCAGCCTGCAATCCCTTACCCGCCGACAAGATCCCACCTTTGCCCGCCTCGATCTGCACCATGCGATCCGCCATATCATCACCCTGTCGCGCAGCGAACTGGAGCAGCGCCGTATCAACGTCAGCTATGAACTGGCGGCGGAAAACAGCTTTATCATGGGCGATAGCGTGCAGATCCAGCAGGTGTTATTGAACCTGGTGATGAACGCCGTGGAGGCGATGGCGGACGTCACGGAGCGGCCGGGCACTCTGGTTCTCTCGACCTCGAACCCCGAGGAGGGGCTGGTGAGATGTGAAATTGCCGACAGCGGGACCGGTATTGAACCGGCGCTGATGGAGCGCATTTTCGACTCATTCTGGTCTACAAAAGCGCAGGGGATGGGGATGGGGTTGACCATCAGCTACAGCATTATTGAACGCCACCGGGGCAAGCTGACGGCCCGCCACCGCGATCCCCACGGCAGCGTGTTTGCCTTTACGCTGCCGCTGGCAAGTAGCGAGGCGTTACTCTGACGGCAGGCTTATGGTCAGGCGCTCTGCGGCCCTGACCAGATCTGCCAGTGAGCGGGCCTGCATCTTATCCATCACCCGGCGGCGGTGGACTTTGACCGTGATTTCGCTCACCCCCAGCTCGGCGGCAATCTGCTTGTTCAGCATGCCGCTGATGGCCAGCTGCAGCACCTCTTGCTCGCGCGGGGTAAGGGAGAGATGGCGCTGCTTCAGGGAGTACTGCTCGCGCAGTTGGAGCGCATTGTCCTGCGCCAGCTTTAGCGCGTCGCCAATCGTATTCAGCAGGTCGTTCGATGCCACCGGCTTGGTGAGGAACTCATAGGCCCCACCTTTCATCGCCTTCACGGTCATCGGGATGGTGCCATGGCCGGTAAGATAAATAATCGGAATTTCGCGCCCGCTGGCTCTCAGGGCGTCGGCCACTTCAAAGCCGCTGATGGCGGGCATCTGCATATCCAGCACCACGCAGGAGGGGAGATCTTCGAAAGGGTGTTGCAGAAAAGATTCCGCCGAGGAGAAGGCAATCGCATTCAATCCGGCAGATTCCAGCAGCCCCACCACGGACCGCCGGACAGCATGATCATCATCGACGACGTAGACAATGTGTTCCATTAATAACCCCAATGTTTCAGCCTGATAAAGATGAGAGGATTTCGTACAGCGTGAAAACCGCGCCTTTATCGATGCTGGTCAGGCGGCAGTTTTATGAACGCATTAATTTTAACACATTAATTATCATTATCATTTAACAATATGATAACCGTATGAAAGGGAAGGGCGGTAAAACTAAATCAGATTTTGCCCATCCGGTAAGCGTAGGCCAGAACTGTTTAAACTATCACCAATAACGAAGGGGACGATCCACAAACGTAACGGTTTTTCATTTATGGGGTTAAACACATAGGGATGGAGCAGTGGTTGGTTAAAATTTTCGTGTGATGGATAGATCAGTAGCATACTCCCTGCGCCCTGCTGATAGTTTACGCCGTAGGCTAGCATCTGGTAGAGATCTCCCTGCGACTGTTCGAGCGTTGCTTTTCCGCTTTCAATCATTTTCCACTTGATATCGAGTATAAGCGTCTGTGCCCGGTTTTCGTCGCGGTGCCGCAACCGGATATCAGGGCGAAGCTGAAATAATCCTTGTCCATTGAGGGTCACCAGATTGTGGGTGTTTACCTGCGCTTCTACATGCCACGCATCCTGGTAATGATGGCGCATCCACGCCGTTACAAAGGATTCGAATACCGCTTCCATCGGAAAGAGTAGTGAGATCGCGTTGGCATCGCCCTGCATGCAATGGGGTGATTGCCCTAATAAAATCAACCGTGCCCACGTAATGGCATGCTCGTAATGGTGCATATGCCGGTCCAGGCGGACTTGGTCAAAAGCGACCTGGATATCACCAACAGGGGAGATATCTTCAAAGTATGCCTGTAATGGATTAAGTTGCAGCAGCAACAGTGGGTTGCGGGTCTGACGACGGATTTTATCGATCGCCGTTTTGAGAATCCGATTTTCTGGTCGCTCCACACTGTACTCGTCAAACTCCACCTGAAAGCGGTCCCGACGCACACAGTTCTTACTCAACTGGGCAGAGACGCGCAACTTCCCTTTCATCCACGCCAGGTTGTCCTGTTGGCGTAGATAATCGCGTTTCAGCCCCTGACGGATAATCTGTTGAATGCTATCAATAAATTGCTGAATGAACACTTCCATTAGCGGCATTTCCGACGTTCTGACGCTGGATGTGGAAGTAGCAATATGACGGAAGGATTTTAACGTGCGCAGCATCATCAAAATCTGCTTACGCGCAATTTCAACCTCATCCACTTTTCGACCGGTTTTTGGTAACACCTCAATAAACGCATTTCCAGGAAGTGCGATAACGCCCGCGTAGTTTTTTACCTGTAAGGTTTTTATACCCCTAAGGCTACGCAGCGTAAGCAGGCGGTGGGTGTTATCTGCATCGTCCCTCAGGCAGCGCTGTTCAAGCCATTCAAACAGATGTGGAGGTAACGCAACCGCATTGTCTATGCGGTTGCTGTCTTCTTGACTCACTAAGTACCCGTATTCGAAGACGGTATAGTTACCGCGGGTAGTCATGCCTCGTTACCTGAGCGTAAGGCATAGATTTGTTGCCAAGCTTGCGGGTCATCCCAGACATCGTCGTTTTCGTCGGCCAACAGGAAGCGTGTTCCGATCTCTTGCAGATCATCTGTTCCGCTTTTACCGAAGAGGTCAGAAAATTGTTTTTGATCTGTCACTTCGCGGATAAATTGACGTTTTCTGTCTTTCTGATTATCGCCCAGCACCATGCGTATTTTTTGCCAGTCATTATAGAAATACTCCTCCAACAGCGGCAGCACCTTGTTTCGTATGATGCGCTTTAGCCGCTCAAAGGCTAATTCCTCGTCTTCTTTGGCCTGAACCACTGGTATGAAAAAAGCGTGGCCCAATGTGTGTTCACTGTCATATAGCACCTGAATGCGATCGTTCAAGGTTTGCAGCAAACGTGGCAGATTAATACCATTGACGACAGTATCTGCCAGGACATTAATATCAGGCAGCATGGCTTCAAACTCGAACCGGCGACGCAAGGCGGTATCCAAGGCGGTAAGCGAGCGGTCGGCGGTATTCATAGTGCCAATTAAATAGAGATTGTTGGGCACACTGAACGAGGTAGATGAGTAGGGAAGCATTACGCTTAATGCTTCTGGCTCCCCTGCACGTTTGGAGGTTTCAATCAGGGTGATCAGTTCTCCAAAAATTTTGGAGATATTACCGCGATTAATCTCATCAATTATCAAAACGTAATTCTGGCGTTTTTGAGATATGTTCTGCGCAGTTGAAGCAATCTCTCCTTGATTAATCAGATGGCTAATAATGCTGCGCACATAGGATGGGTTATGCACTTCTGCCTTAGGATCCTGGTAAACCTGGCGGATGCTTTTAAGATAAACATTGTATCCCTCGCCCAGGTCTTCTTTTTTTGATTGTGACGGGAAAATCCCGAAGGTAGTTGGGCTTTTATAAGTCAGCTGGAAAGGTTTTCCCCGAAGCGTTTCAAGGGTAATGCCTCCGCTTTCTGCCAGACGCTCCTGCAGACGAACGAGCGCTTCATCAAGTTCTAGCTGCACCCCAGAGTGACCAAAGGCTGCATCTTCACAAATTTGCTTAAAAATCCCTGCCTTAATTTCGTAGCGTACACTACCCTCGTCAGTGGTTTCTGCCCTTAATCCTTCGATAAACTCCTCATAGCCAAAGCTTTGATGAAAAGTGATAAAACGCACCCGTTTTTCGGCAATCAGGTGGTCGTAAATTTTTTTTAACTCCCGGCGTTTTTCCGCAGGATGCGTATTTTTTACACGGGCATAGGCTTCTGGTTCACAGGCACGAACGGCAAGATCGATGGTTCGGTAAGTTTTGCCAGTGCCTGGCGGCCCGTACAGGATAGTATTTTTGGGAAGTTGCCCGGAATCAACACTGGCCCCAACCTCTTTCTCCTGTTGGACCATGGATCCTGCAATGACATTGCTCTCTTCTTTGTTTTCAATGAACTGCGTATAGATATGCCACAATGACATGTTCAGTGCGATGGGATTAGTATCGGTACCGAGTGCCCGATAAAGCGCTGCGGTAAGTTCCAGGTTACGCTCGAACCATTCACCCTTTTTCGATAGACCTAGCTGAAACTTTTCGTTGAGGTAGTTATAAATACTGAAAAAATTACTGATATTGACGACGCTGCAAATCTGCGAAGGATAGAGTGCTGCCAATGCGCGATGACAAAGCGCCCAGTATGCTTTATTGAGAACTTTTTCAGTTTTTAACTCGAGCAAGCGGGCAATAACACGATCGTAAACGTCCTTTGTGCAGCCTTCGGCCATCATACGGGTCAATTCACGGAGTTGCTCTTTGGCCCCCTCGAATTCATTCCAGGACATTCCACCCTGCATCAAACTTGATACGCCATTTTGGCGTTCATACCAAATCTGGCGAATAGTCTCGTCGGAAAAGTCAGGCTTTTCATTCTGAACTTGTTCTACAAGCTGTTGATAAGCGACACCCCACAGGGCGTTGTACTCGCTGTTGTTAGCAATATGAGAACGAAAGAAAGGGACTAGCATAGCCGGATCCTGAACCATGACGCACTCCGAATGTTGGTCATTAAAAATGAGGTTAACTGCATCTTATAAGATTAATCTTAATTCCTCACTGCCTGTTCAGGGGAGGCAGTGAGAAATTTTGCTAACTGTGATTTATGGCAAATTCAGTGCTTTACTCCCCCACCAGCTCAATTCTGTTGCCGTCCGGGTCGGCGATAACCGCTTCATAAAATCCGTCGCCGGTCATTCGCGGAGGGCTGAGCAGGGTCCCGTTAAGACGCGCCTGCGCCGCCATCCGATCCACATCGGCTTTGCTGCCCACGTTCAGGGCAATATGCGCCCAGCCGATAAACTCCGCATGCGGCGGAGCATCCGGCAGATCCGGCACCGTCATCAGTTCAACGGTGGGGCCGTCGGCCAGAGTAATAAAGTGCGAGGCAAATCCCGGCCGGTTTTTACTGAGATAGCGGTCGTTGCTGCGCCCGTTAAATACCTGCTGCCAGAAGGCGACCTGAGCCTCCAGGTTGCGGGTCCAGAGTGCGACATGTGCAATTTTCATCTTATCCCTCACGTTGCGCGTGTTGACCTGAGGTGACCGTCAGGGAAAGCCCTGCCACGACCAGCATCAGGGCCATAATGATCATAAAGGCCTGAGTTAACGAGGTGGCGTGGGCAACATAGCCAATCACCGCCGGCCCGGCCAGGACGCCGAGATAACCCAGGGTGGTGATGGCTGGCACCGCCACCGACTGCGGCATCCGGTTCTGGCGACCCACGGCCGAGAACATCACCGGCACAATATTGGCGCAGCCTGCGCCAATCAGCACGTAGCCCAGCAGCGCCAGCTGCCACACCGGCACGAGGGTCACTATCGCGAAGCCGAGGGCCGCGACGAGGGCGCCGCCCACCACCGCACGCGGTGCGCCAATGCGGGCAATGAGCTTATCCCCGGTTAAACGCAGCAGGGTCATCGCCACCGCGAAGCAGGTAAAGCCCAGCCCACCCAGCGACTCCGGTACGCGACGCACTTCAGTCAGGTAGACCGCGCTCCAGTCGAGCACCGTCCCCTCGGCGAGAAAGACCGCGAAGCAGACGGCGCCAATCAGTAACACCACGCCACGCGGTATCGCAAAGGCCGGGCCAGAGGCCGGGTTAGCCCAGGGTAATAACCCTTTCAGGCTGGCGGCGAGCATGATCGCCACGCTCAGAATAATGATCAGGCAGGCGAGCGGCGCGCTGGCCCCGAGCGTCAGCAGCAGGGTCATCGCACCGGCGCCGGCGATACCGCCCACGCTGTACATCCCGTGAAAGCCCGACATCACCGGGCCAGGCGCGTCGCGCTCAACGATAATGGCCTGAATGTTCATCGCGCAGTCGGTTACCCCCACCCCCACGCCAAACAGCAGCAGCGCGGCGGCCAGCAGCAGCGGACTGGTGATCATTGCCAGCAGCGGCGTGGTCAGAATTACCATAGCCAGCGCGGTCACGATCACCTTGCGGCAGCCGTAACGGCTGGTGAGCATCCCGGTAAGCGGCATCGCCACCAGCGCCCCCATCCCCAGGCAGAGCAGCAGGGAACCCAGGGTGGCTTCGTTAACGCCGGTATTGGCTTTGGCATAGGGCACCAGCACCGCCCAGGTGGCGGTGACGTAGCCAGCAATAAAAAAGACGATCCGGGTGGCGAGGCGGTGAACCGGGCCTGTGGTCTGCAAACTCATTTAACATCCTTATTGGGTCGGGGGAGGGCCGGGCTGGCGCTACGTAAAAGGGGGGAGCCGGACGCGTCGCGCCCTACGCGCTCTTCGGCGCGGGCACCAGGGGCGGCAGGCTCAAAAAAGAAGCCATCGTGCGGCCTGGTGGCGGGCACTTGTTGGCGGTAATCATCCTCGCGCTTCATGGTGACGCTCCAGTGATTGACAGGGTGAGCCTCTATGCAACATCATGCTCACTATTGCTCGATTTAAAAAGATTAACAAGGCTACTTATGCTCGATTATGCAGCTTTTCCGGAACAACGACAAGATCGGATCCGCCAGATCCTGCAACAACAGGGCAGGGTGGTATGCGCCGAGCTGGCGAAGCAAATGAAGGTCTCTGAGCACACGATTCGCCGGGATTTACACGAGCTTAGCAAAGAGGGGATCTGTAAAAAGGTTTACGGCGGCGCGGTATTACAGCTGGCCGACGCAGGCACGTTTATCAGCCGCGAGCAGCAGAATCATGCCAAAAAAGAGCAGATCGCGCAGAAAGCGGCAACCCTGGTGAAGGCGGGAAGCTGCCTCTTTATGGATACGGGCACCACCAACCTGGCGCTGGCCAGAGCCCTTCCGGCCGATCTGGCCCTGACCGTGGTGACTAACTCCCCGGCCATTGCCGCCGAACTGCTGCGCCACCCCCTGTGCGAGGTGATTATCACCGGCGGGCAGATCCAGCGCGCCTCAGGCGGAACGGTGGACAGTACCGCCACGCGCCAAATCCAGGGCATGATCTTCGATCAGGCTTTTATCGGCGGCTGCGCCATGGATCCGGAGATGGGGCTGACCGGCTTCGATTTTGCGGATTGTGCGTTTAAAAAAGCGGTGATCGCCCAGAGCAACCAGACCCTGGTGGCACTCACCACCGATAAAATTCCGGGCGTAGCGCGCTTTGTGGTGGCGACATGCAGCGATATCGACGTACTGGTGGTAGAGGCGGATCTGGATAGCGACGTCATCGCTGCGTTTGCCGCGCAGGAGGTGCGGATCGTCAGCGCCTGATGCCATGCGACACGAAACGGGCTACACTCAGTTTTTAGCGCTAAAAGCCGAGGAAGAGAGCCATGTATTACGCACAGAATAAAGATCATGATGAGACGACCAAAGAGAACGAAACCGGCAGCAGCGCGCTGATTCAGCAGAAGATGTTGGCGTCACGTTCGATCGTGATCTCCGGGGAGATCAACCAGTCGCTGGCCGAGAAAGTGGTGAGCCAGCTGATCCTGCTGCAAAGCATCAATAACGATCCGATTAAGATCTACATCAACAGCCAGGGCGGCCACGTGGAGGCGGGAGATACCATCCACGACTTCATTAAATTTATCCGCCCGGAAGTGCACGTGATTGGCACCGGCTGGGTCGCCAGCGCGGGCATCACCATCTTCCTCGCCGCTAAAAAAGAGCATCGTTATACCCTGCCCAATACCCGCTTTATGATTCACCAGCCGCTGGGTGGGGTGCGTGGGCAGGCAACGGATATCGAGATCGAAGCGCGGGAGATCATCCGCATGCTGGAGCGCGTGAATAAGCTGATTGCCGATGCCACCGGGCAGCCGCTGGAGAAGGTGAAAAAGGACACCGACCGTAACTTCTGGATGTCGCCGTCTGAAGCGCTCGATTACGGCATAGTGGGTAAGATCATTACCCACTTTGATGAGCTGAAGCTGGATTAACCCTGCTTATCCGCCTGCGTATTAATAAGCCTGAAGGGCTTAAAATCGCGGATCTGCAGATCGCTCAGCGGTAGCGGCTGTTTCTGCTGGCCAGAAACCCGCGCCAGGGAGGTGAAGCGTACGGTGAGGTCATCTTCACACACGGCTTCACCTTCCAGAAAGGTCGTCTGATAGCGGGTGGCTTCGGCATCGCCGAAGGCATCCACATTCAGCGTATCGGACGCGATGACCACCCCCTTTGCATTGACCAGCTCGACGCCTATCTCTAGCGGGCCAGTCTCCTCCATGCCGCTATCCAGCATAAAGGTGGCGCTGCACATCCCCTGATTTGCCCAGACGGTGTTTGAGTGCCAGATTTCCAGCGCGCTGGCGGGCGCCGCGGTGACCAGGCAGGCGAGCAGGGCACCTGCTTTCAGTTGTTGTTTCATAACCTCTCCCGTCACTCGTCGGCAAAGCCGTAGGTACCGTCGTCGCCCGTTTCCGTTTCCTGCACCAGGTTTTCACCCCGGTAGGTCTGGGTTATGAAGCCGCCGTTAGTACAGGCTTTTCGCATCAACAGCCTGGCGTTTTTATAGACCTTCAGGCCGGTGAATTCCCAGCCTTTGCCCATGCCGCTGTACACCACGTAGCTGTAAACGCCGTTAATGAAGCGGTAGTAGAAGGCCCCCCCGCCTGAGAACGGGATCTGTCCTGCGCGAACCTGGGTTTTATCGCCTTCGATTTTTGGGAGTGTCATTTCGACTTTTTCAATCGACCCATAATAGTAGGTGGGCACGTCATTATTAAGGCGCACGACAACCCCTTTGCCGTTGGATAAGTCACAGTTGAACAGCAGCTCCGGGTCGGGCGGCGCCGCAACAGCAGAGTTCATCAGCGTCGCCGTAGCCAGCAGGGAGAGGGCAATCAATTTTGTTTTCATGGCGTTGTCCTGGAAAGGAGAAAACCTGCCGGGTGATACCCGGCAGGGGCGCATTACTGGGTTGCCAGCATGGCTTGCAGATCGGTCAGCTGACCCTGCAGTTTTTGCAGCTCCATCTGTTTTTGCATTTCAGAGTCACTCGGACGGTTTTGCGCCGCTTTGATGCTTTTTTCCAGGTCGGCGACCTGCTTCTGCGCATCCGCACGACCGGCGGTTTTGCTTTTCAGCTGCGCCACCAGATTATTCAGCGAGCGTTGTAACGCCTGTTGAGACTGACGTTTGCTGGCAACGCTGGCGTTGCTCTGCGCTTTCTCTTTCTCAATGGCTTCGTTAACCGCTTTGAATTCCGCATTCAATACCTGTTCGTGCGCCAGCGTGCTCTGTTTCGCATCCACGCGCTTATCCCAGGTGCCGGAATAGTTGCAGTTGAATTTGGTGATGATACTGACATCGCCCGTGGTCGGGTCACAGTCACGCGCGTTGGTCGCACAGCCACTTAGTAGCAGCGCGCCTACGGCCAGCAGTAGATAACGCATCACTCTCTCCTTAACCCACTTTCAGCGCGGTACGCTGGGTATACAGACTGTCCAGCTCACCCTGCAGAGAGCCGATCTTGTCGCGCATCAGCGCAATTTTGCTGTCCAGGTTTTCGGTGTCGCTGCCGGATTTACTCATGCTCGCAGAGACGTCTTTCCACTGTTTCTCATGCTTTTTCATATCCGTGATGGTGTTCCGCAGGTAGGCGATATTGGCATCCACCCCTTTGATTTTTTTCTGCACTTCGTCTTTTTTCACGGATTTAGCGGCCATCTCTTTTTCGATGCTGGCCAGCGTCTGCTTGTCGGAAGCGATAACCGATTTCGCTACGTTCGTGGCGCTCTGGATACGGGCATTTTCGCTTTCCACATCTTTGATCGCCGCGTCTAACTGCAGCTCTTTCGAGGCATACTTTTTACGCTGATTGTCCAGATAGGCGTTGGCACCCATCCCCACGCCGCAGCCTGCTACCGCCGCCGCCGCCATACACACAGCTTTGTTACTGGAGTTACTGACGGCACACGCCAGCGCACCCAGCGCCGCGCCGCCGGCGCAAGCCTGCCAGCCAGATTTGTTAAAGAACTCCACATCCTGGTTGTTGGCGAGACGTGGATCGACGCCGCCACCGCTGCTGCCTGTGCTCTGACAACCCGCCAGTACCACCAGAAGTCCGGCAACCATTGCTGTGCGTAACGCTTTAAAAGTGATCATTAACTGCTATCTCCTTGTCAGAATTATTTATTTTTTTTACATGCCATCAACCACGCATCACGCGCGACTTTGCCATCTTTCCAGTAGCCCTGAAGGTTCTGCCAGTAGGTGTCCAGGTAGCCATTCAGGTTTGTTTTTCCGCGTGCAGCCATCTGCTGCTGGACCACAGCGATTTGCGGGTCAATGAGCGATTTGTTGTAGGTCGTGCCCATATCGACCAGCGTGTCAGCGTAATAACTGGAGATGAAATCCAGCGCTTTTTGGTGCTGGCCAAGCTGTTCCTGCCGGCGTGAGCAGTTAGCGTCCAGTTGGCTGTCTGCGGCGCAGGTTTTGCTGTAGAGCTGATTCAGACGATCAAGAAACTCCCCATCATCTTTCATCTTGGTGCAGAGGAACGCGCCCAGCTGCAGTGAGGTGCGAATAGCCTGGTCGCGCTGTTCATCGCGCAGCTGACCGTTGGCGCGCAGTTCGGCACGCAGCTTCTCCAGCTCCTTTTTCAGCCCGTCATCCTGCACTTTGGCAGAGAGGGCGTTCAGGTTTTGCAGTGAATCCGGTGCCTTACCTTTTGCGTCTGTTTTTTGCTCGCTGCCCAGCGCCTGCCACTCTTTCTCAATCTCTTTCACACGATCGCGGGAGGTGAGGGTGGTCGAGACCATTACCAGGCGCACGCCGGTGGTTTTACTGACGTTCTCGCCGCTTTCGCTGTAATAAGGCTCTTCACCGCGTAGAGCGCTGCGGATATCCCCCTGGGTCGTGACGTAGCTACCGCCGCGCACCACATAGCCGCCCGCCTTACCATGCAGGCGATCCAGCTTGTTCAGGCGGAAGGGTTCAAACATCATCTCCGCAACGTTACCGAGGATGTCATGCAGGCCGAGCGGGTTGGGTTTTAACAGGCCCGTCAGCTGCAATTTGCCGTTGGCCGACTGCGCTCCCGCATACCAGACGTAGCCATTCAGCCCCTCCGGCATCGGGAAATGCACATCGCGAAATTCTGAGGGTGAGACCGCCAGCCCGCCACGGGCTGCAAATTCCCACTCGGTTTCGGTTGGCAGGCGCAGGAAGCCCGGCTGGCCATCGTCTTTTGGCAGCGCGGCGAGTTTCTCTTTCCGCAGCCAGAGGTTGTATTGATTGGCGAAGGCCATTGCGTCCATCCAGCCAATGTTCACTTTTGGCAGGCGGCCTTTCATGTCGGCCTTTGGGCACTCCCCTGAGAGGGCGCGGAACTGAAGATCGCTCAGTTCATACTTTGCCATCAGGTAATAACGGCCTTTGTTCTTCTGGTCCGGGAAGCTGCCGGCAATATGCTCCTGGCGCGCTTGCTCTACGTAACCCCATTCATCGCCCTCCTGACCGAGGGTGATGTTGTAATCTTCCAGGGGCTTGTTCTGCGGAATGGCGACCTTGCGGAAAGCCATTGCACCATCGCACGGCATGGGCAGTATCACATCGTCTGCCAGCGGCTTCGGGTTCCAGAATTTTTCATCCCAGGTGGCCTGCACGGCGCAGGAGTAACCCAGGCCCATCAGCGTCAGGCCCAGTGCCAGTTTAAATTTCACGTAAACTCTCCGCAGGTTCAATCTTCAGGGCGCGTATGGCCCCGATAGCGGCAACGCTGAGTGCAACGACCAGCACGCACAGTAGCGCTGCCAAAAAATGAAGGGGTTCGAGGTGGCAGACAAACGCCCGATCAGGTAACGATGCGCCAAGCACCCGGTTAAACAGCGCGCTGCCCAGCAGGTAGAGCACCAGCCCGGCACCGAAAGCTACGCCCGTCAGGCACAGGGCCTGAATCACAATGAACAGTGTTACCGCGCGTCGACGGAAACCGAGCAGCCGCAGCACCGCCATGTCTTTACGTTTGCGATCGATGTTGGCAATAAAGGCGCCGATCAACGAGGCGACGCAGCCGGTCGCTGAGATCCAGGCGATCACCCCAAAGATGACGCCCAGCACGCGATCGATGGCACGTACGGCTTCGATCTGTGCCGACTGGGTGACCGCTTCAATGTGTTGTGCTTCCAGCCAGCGAGCCAGCGCGGAGACATCATCCAGTGAGCGGGCGTAAACGCGGGCACGCGAGAAGCGCGTGCGCTCTCTGGGCGGTTTGCCTTCGCTTACTTGCAACAGCGGTACCTGGTAGCCGTCGCGATAATCCTCCAGCGCGACCAACAGCGGCAGGGTGATAAAGGCGCCAGCCCGGGCAAAGCGGGCGTCATCCAGTATGCCGCTAACCGTCAGGGCGAAGGCGGCACGCTGGTTTTGACCGTCAATTTTACGGCTGACCATCAGGCGAAATGTCTCTCCTGGCTTCAGGTCGAGCCGACGAGCGGCGCTGGCGCTGAGCACCACCTCACGATCCTGACGCGGTACGGCAACGCCCGCCAGCAGCGGATCTCCGGCGCCGGTGGGGATCACCTCGGCGCCGGCCACAAAGTGCTGCCCATCGCGCACCAGATCCGCCTGGGTATTCAGCGATCGGGTCAGTGGGATCGAAAAGCCCACTTCCGGGCGTTCAGCCAGCCGTTCCAGCCAGCTAAAATCGTAATTACCGTTGCCGGTGATCCGCACCTCCCGGGTACGAGGATCCTCCAGAAGCTGGTGGCGTAGCTGGCTGACGATGCCATTTTTCAGCCCAAAAAGCAGAAGCAGCGGGGCAATCACGGCGATAAGCGAAAAGATGATGCACAGGGCAACTTTACGATCGTGGATCAGATCGCGGAACGCCATGCGCCATAGCAGCCCACGTTCAGGCGGCCGATCAAGCGGGCAGGAAGACACTTTTCCCCTCCTCAATGCTGGCGGTATAGCGTTTAAGGCCATAGTGATCCACGCGTTGCCAGTCGTGACTGACGACGATCGCCGTCATCTCCAGGCTGTGCACCATTTCGACGATCAGCGCAAACAGACGGCTGGCGTTATCGGGATCCAGCGCGGCGGTCGGTTCATCTGCCAACAACAAACGCGGCTGGTGGGCGATGGCGCGAATAAATGCCACGCGCTGGCGCTCACCGATAGAGAGCCGGGAAGGCAGGCTCTTTAGCAGGTGACGCACGCCAAGGGTGTCGATGGCTGTCTCCAGCCAGGGGGAGTAGGTGGCCAGGCCCGCCAGCCGTCGCGCCAGAGTGATGTTCTCCATCACCGGTAGCCACGGCAGCAGCCCGCCATGTTGCAGCATAAACCCCAGTTCGCGGGCACGAATGGCAGCCAGCGCGGGCTCGTCCTCGGCCAGCAACGGGGCAGCAATATCTCGCTCACCCAACTGATAAACCCCAAGGGAGCCCGGACGCAAAATTGCGCCGGTCATCTCCAGCAGCGTGCTTTTACCACAGCCGCTGGGACCAGTGAGCGCCGCCACTTCACCGGGCCGGAGCGTTAGCGCCGGCAGCGAGACGTAGAAGCCCTGCGGCCCGCCCCGGCGGATGTCCATATCACGAATGTGAAGCATCAGGGCAGGTTCTCCAGCGGAACCGGATAGACGTTATCGCGCGGGTCGCTGTCGGGTGCCAGGGCAACCCAGCGATCGGCATCTTCGTTATAACGCTGGTAGTAGTTGAGCTTGGTATTCAGGCGGCGGATAAAGCGCTCCTGTTCCAGTCCATCCCAGCTCTTCCAGGTCTCTTCATCCAGGCTCAGTACTTCACTCAGATACGGCAGGCTTTCGATGTATTCTCCCAGCAGGCCCATTTCACCAAGGCGGGTCGCATTTTTGCCTTTTGCCTGGTTAGGATCGTTGCCCATGGTGGCGGCCAGCGATCGCAGGCTGGCGAACATATCGTCCGGGGAGATCATCCCTTCGTTGGCGGCGTTGACGATCTTCTTCATCACGTCGCTCAGATCGCTCAGCTCGCTTTTGGTCAGCAGGACGCGCACTTCGGTCGCGGGGATATTCTGATTTACCAGATCGCGATCGCTGATCCAGGATTTGAATACCGGCGGGGCCTGCGTCCCCTGTTTTTCGCCCAGATAAGCCAGACGCATCGCTTTACTCAGCTTCTCGGCATCGCTTAGCAACGGATCGGCTTTCTTGCCCGCGTATTCCGGGCTGGCACCCAGAGCGCTGCCTGCCGTCTCTTCACCACTCCAGGCCGTTTTGATCTGGCCGGCGATGGCGCTGGAAAGACTATCCACAATGGTACCAAAGCTATTCACGTCGCCGGAATCGATCGGGTAATAGAGCGGCTTATGCAGGAACGGATTGAGGGTCAACTCCTGATACTGGGCCGCGGCGGAAGCGTGGTTTTTCTTACCGCCCGGTGTTTTCAGGTGCAGGGTATAAAGCGCCACCCCGCGGTATGCTGCCTCCTGGCGTACCTGCTCCGCACCCAGGTGGGTGGAGGAGAGGCTGTCGGTACCGTCGAGCGCACCCGCATCGGTGATTAACACCACATAGCGTGCGCCGAACTGCGTCCAGTCCACTTTATCCAGCGCGGTCATCACGCCGCCGTAGGCGTCTTCATCAACTTTGCTGCTGGAGACCGTGGCCTGCTTTAGGTCATGCACTTTGGCGAGGAAATCTTTGCCATCTTTTACCGTGTTCGGATCGACATACATTTTGGCGTCGTATTCCAGACCTGGCACCGCTTTTACGCTGGAGCGGTAGGCAACCAGGCCAAATTTTACTTTGTCCTGAAGTTTCTCTTTTTCGATCTGTTTGTAGATCTTGTCGATCGCCTCTTTGGTGCGATCAATGTACGGCCCCATTGAGATAGTCGAGTCGATTACGAAGACCACCGATGCCGAGAAGCCCTTCATCATGTTCTTCTCATCGGTCGCTTTAGCCGGCGCGGCGGTGCTCGCTTTCTCAGTGACCGAGGCCACGTTCAGCACCCGCACCTGGAAACCGGTATCGGTAAAGACATCATCGGAACCAAGCACCGGCAGCAGGTAGAAGTTTTTCAGCTGATCGACCATGTAGTCGGGTTCACGAGCCAGCACCTGCGGCACCGGCTTATGCTGATTCAGACTGGCGACCATCGGCTCCAGCGCTGCCGCGGGTTTAGGGTTGTTTAGCAGCGACTCCACGTCGCTTTTCTCTTTGAAGAACAGCATCGGGTGGCGCCCGGCGGGGTTGGTAAAGGCCAGCGTGAGCTGGACTTTCCAGTCGACGGTGCAGGCGGCTTTCATCCAGCCAGAAACATGGCCGAAGCTGTCTGGCCCAACCTGCAGCCACTCGTCCTGGCCCTGCTTTTCACGTTGATAGACATAAAAGCGGCTGAACGCGGGCTGCTCTTTGCCTGCTTCGCCCGCTTTAGCAGCCAACTGGCAGCCCGGATAAGTAAGCACGCGCTGGAACAGGGTGTGTTTCCCTTCCTGCAGCAGCGGCTGCGTGTCGGCGCCCCAGGCGGGCAGACTTAACGCCGCCGCGCACAGCAGGCCGCTGAACCCATGACTTTTTCTCATTATTTCGTCCTATTTTTTCAGCTCAGCTAAACGGGCTTTCGCTTCGGCGTTTTGCGGATCCTGATTCACCACCGCTTCGTACCAGTAGCTGGCCGTTTGCGGGTCGGGGCTGAAGCACCCGTCCACCTGGGCGGATTTCGGGTCATACTCCTGGGCGTAGCGCATCGCCATCTGCGTATCGCCAGACTGCGCTTTATAGGCATACAGGCGTTGGGCGATATCGCAGCGTTTGTCGGCTTTGGCTTTGGTAATCACATCCAGCAGTTGGGCGCTGCTTGGCTGGCTACGCAGGCAGCCTTTTACGAACTCCATGTCATTGCCACTGCTCATCTGCTCATCCCCACAGGGACCGCTGATTTTCGCTACCGGGGCGGCGGCAGGTGCGGGGGCGGAGGCGTCGGCAGTTGCAGGTTTATGCATAAACCACCATCCGGCAGCAGCAGCGGCGGCCAGCAGCAGGGCAACCACGGCGAGGATAATGGCGATCGGCGCTTTCCGTTTTGCCGGGGCCGCGGGCGGTGCGTCGACTACCGGTTCTGGCGCCGGCGCTGGCGGCTCGATCGCCGGCTCGGGCTGAACCGGTGGGGCAACGTCCAGGGTTTGGCTATTCTCTGCCAGCGGATTTTCTCCCCCTGCCTGCGAGCTCAGCAAACCGTCTGTGATAGCCAGGATACCCATATCCCGGGTACTGCTGTCTTTAATGGCGATACGATACGCCGCCTGGCGATTAGCCAGCAGTGGGTCAATAAACGACGGACCGACCTGCACGGCAGGAACGTCGTCCATCACGCTCAGTGCAGGCAGGCCGAGGAACATTTCGCTGCTCACCCATCCGCCGCGGCTGTCGAGATACAGGTTGTCCTGGTTACGCAGGATGGAGATCTCAACGCCCTCGGTGCCCCCTTTCCAGCCTTTAAGGAGCAGAGTGGCGTAGCCAGGGTTGACGGGCTCTAAGGGTTTTAGTTCGGGTTTGATCACGTCCGGTTACTCCTGTGAACGCTGAATAAGGTGAAGAATGGCTCCCAGCTTTTCGTTCTGCGCCACGCTGATTTCACGGCCGGCGGAATGTCCGGCATTCTCGGTGATGAGTGCTTCCAGACCGATCAGCCAGTCGAGGATGAAATAGCCGCTGTAGTTCAGCTGCTGCGGCGTGAGGCTGACCAGCCGCTCGTCATCCTTCCACACTACGCTGTCGCACTGGGCAGGGCGGGTGAAGATAGGCTGATCGGGCTGGTTCTGGCGGGTCGGGCGCTTCTTCTCCGGCACGCTTTGATAGCCGAGCCAGGTCATAAAGTCGCTCATCACGTGCAGCACGCGAGAGACCTGGCGATCCACCATCCGATCGCGACGCACGCCGTCCTGCTCGGTGTTCTGCATCACGCTAACCAGCGCGTCTTCGGCACGCAGGCGCAGCAAACCGGTGATCAGTTCATCCACCAGCTCCTCGGCGGTGGCGCGCGGCAGGCCTATATAATTGAGCATCGCCGGAGTTTCCGGCAGGCCGCGCAGGTGGTTGATCCAGTGCTGCACGCTCTGACGGGCAAAGGCAACTTCGTGGCTATGGGTCTTAATGCCCGAGATACCGTCATCAAGGCCATCTCCAAGACCGATATCAAAGATATCTGCCTCTTCCTGGACTTCAGGCAGGGTGACCTGCTGCATGTACAGCGCATGGAGTGAGCGGCGAGTTGGCACCAGCCGTGCCAGCAGTTCACCGTGCATGCCGTTGCGTTTTTTCACCGCCGCCACAATCTCCTGCGCGATGCGGGCTTTCTTCGCTACCTCTTCTTCACCATCGGGCTGATACCAGTTGCCCAGACCGCCTTCCACCAGATCGTGACGGCTCTCTTCGAGCTGCTCGGCAATGCGTTCAAGCTTGTTCTCCGGACGCGCAACCTGGCTTAGGTAGTTCGCCATTCGGCTCATCCCACCGTCGTTAAGGTTGAGCATCGCGTCCCAGGCCTCGGCCGGCGAGGCGATGTAGCGATTTACGGCCTCGTCTTCGAGGAAGGTTTTACGCATCAGCGTCAACTGATCGGCATTCTCTTCGCTGAAGGCGACTTCGCTACCGCCGCTCACCCGGATAAACGGCGTTTGCATGCCCGGTTTACGCACCAGGAAGGTGTTGTTGAAGGTTTCACCCTTCTTCCACTCGGACATCCAGCTGTATTTGCCGAATTTCTCCAGCATCGCCATTTTGATCATTCCGCCCTGTCCCCAGTACTGACGAAGCAACGCTTCTTCGTGAGACAGTGCGCTGGTGATGCGGTTATCGAACATGGTTAAAGCCCAGACCAGCCCCGGTAAGCGGCGGCTGCGCACATCGGCATCGGCGCCCTGGGTGCGGCAGATCCACTCGTCCAGCGCATCGCCGACGTCCTTCACGTCAGACTGCTTGGCGGAGGCGGTACAGAGCACCAGAACGTTCATCTCCTGGTTTTCGGTATAACGCTCAAAGAGGTAGGCCACTTTACCGCGCAGGATCAGCTCAGCCAGACGGCTACCGCCTTCGCTCTCTGCCGACTGGGCACCGAAGGCATCGATCGACATACGGCCGCGATAACCCGGGAAATCAAGCAGATCCACGTGATCAAACAGCGGTTCGGTAGTCGGTGCGGAGAGTGGAACGTGCAACTCGGCCGTGAGTACTGTCAGTTCGGCCAGCGAGATGGCGACAGGCGAGGCCAGTTGGCCTTCCTGCACCGGGCAGACTTCAATGCGTTGGTCGTTCGGCTGATTAAGATGTTCCAGCATATCGACATTCATGATGCTGTTTTTCTGGATCAGCAGGCCGTTCTCTTCTACCACCAGCGTGCTTAGCGGCGCGCGTACTTCCTGTACGCCACCCAGACGTTGCAGCGTCTGGGCAAAATGGCCATACGCCTGAGTCAGTTCGGGCACCTCTCCCCAGAGCACCGAGAAGAGTTGCGCGCGATCGTCAGTGGTCAGCCACGGCGCAAGATTCACCGCCTGTGGCCAGTAATGCAGGGCGAAGCGGCTTTGAGTTTTTCCAGCATGGCGGATGAGGTAGTCCCAGAAGGAGACGACGTCATCTTCTGTAACGCCCGGAACCCGCGTTGGGCGACGACGTTTTTCCAGCGTTGCCAGCAGGTCACGGATCCGTCCTTCGTCATACTCCCAGTCGAACTTCTCCTGGTTGAAGTCATGCACAAAGGCGTTGGCGAGGATTTTCGCCATCTCCACTTCGCTAAAGAGCTGCAGTTTGACCGGCCAGTTTTTATCGTCTTCGTGCTTCAGACGACTAAAGCGTGTCACCAGACCGGTTGCCTCTTTCCCGCCGCCTGGCGGGTTAATATGGGTCAGAAAGTCGAGCTGATGTCCGCCGAGCTGGGTGCCCAGCTTGCCATTCTCACCTGCGGCAAGCGCCGAAATCAGGTATGACTTGCCCGCCTGCGACAGGCCAAAGAAGCCGATAGTCATCGGTCGCGCCGCCGCCTGCGCCAGTCGGCGCGCTTTGTTGCGACTGCGGCGCAAATTTAGCGTCAGTCGGTCGGCTTCGGTGTTCAGACGCGGTGCGTCATGGCGGACGGAAGCAATCCAGTCGATAGCCTGACCGGCGCCTTGCTCAACGCCCTGCCAGCCCTGAACGATCTTTGCAGAATTAAGGGTACTCATTAGCTTTTGATACTCCCGCTATCCAGCCAGTAGTGCGTCTCGCTGAGACCGTTACCGACCATTGTGTTCAACTGGAATGCCACGTCTTTGCGGTTATAGTTGCGACGGGCATTTTCCATCTCGAGGGATTCAATACGGAATTTCTCCGGACTGACCGCCTCGACGCCGTTGCGTGGGCGACCCTGCTCGGCGGTGAGTTCGATACGCATCATGGCGTCGCCTGCCAGCTCGCTGGCGAGGTTAGGGTTGGTAATTTTCAGCGTATAGAGCGCAGACGCCGGCCAGCGCTCGTTATCAAGCTGACGGAAACCAATACGCACTTCGCCGCGCGCTTCAAAACCTTGCCCCTGCGGCAGCTGGAACTCCGGCGCATCCAGGTCGATATCCCGATAAAAGACGTTGCTGTCCTTGATCAGGTTGTTACCGTCCAGCATGCCGAGATAACGAATGGTGGAGTACGGCACAAAGTTGGCGGTGCGGAAGAAGAAGTTGCTCAGGCGAGAGTTCTCGGCCAGCAGATACAACATCGCCCCCACGGACGCGGTGGATTTCGGATCGTCGATGCAGCCTTTCTTGTTGAAGGGATACCAGCCGCCGGTTTCATAGCCATGCAGCGGCAGAACGCGCGATGGTGGCACCGGCTGGAGCTGGCGAATCAGTGCCTGAATTCCCGGCAGGCGTGACGGTCGGCCCGTCAACAGCAGCACGTCGCAGTTATAGTGCCAGAGCACTTCGCACAGGGCGCGCAGGCTGTGGCAGATATTCATGCGGCCACTGCGTGGGTTGATGAATTCGTTGTGCAGGCTGGCCAGATCGATCTCCAGCGCCACGTCCAGAATGGAGAATGGCGCTTCGCTGGAGAGCTGGCCCAGGCGTACCACATCATTCACGTAATCCTGCACTTTCTGCGTTGGCGTGTTCTCTGTCAGCAGATCGCGGAAGGTGTAATTAAGCAGCTCACGGCCGTTTTCCGGCGAGTACTCTTCGTAGCGATGCAGGATTGCCAACGCCAGCGGGGCAAAGATCTGCAGCGTCAGTTGCTGGCGCAGGACCTGCTTGCCGGCCTCGATGGATTCGCTGCCAAAGAGTTGCGACATCATCGACTCTGCCGACAGATCGCTATGGCCTACCTTCATCATCGCGGCTTTTACCGCAGGCTGCAGGTACAGGCGAATGACATCCAGCAGGATATCGTCCCCCGCGACCTTGAAGCCTTCGCGGAAAAGCTGCTTCGGCGTGATACGCACGTTGATCCCTTCGCCGTCATCCAGCATATAACGGGAAATCACCAGGTCGGTGGTGCCGCCGCCAATGTCGATGGAGGCCACCTTCAGGCTACGGGCTTCGTTGGCGGCCTGTTGGTTATCCGGGCGACGGGTCGCGGCAAAGAACTCGTCGGTTCGGCCGCCGAAGTAGGTCTGGGTTTCGTTGTAGAGGTAAACCAGCTGTCCGCAGGTGGCTTCGTCCCATTTCACATGCACGCCTGGGCGCGGATGTTTTAGCTGCGCGGTCTCTTCACTTTCGTCATCCATCTCTTCCCAGCCCAGCGCTTTCCACACCAGGCGGATGGCGTCCAGCATGCACTGTTCAAAGATGGCTCGCTCAGGTTTTGGCATCGCCGGTGGCACGGTCATGATGACATTTCGCAAGCGACGTGGGGTGCTGGCGTGGTTCATCTTCAGACGCTGCGCCGGGCTGTTTATCTGCATTAGCGCCTGGCTCAGCACTTCGGAGAGCATCATGGTCATGAGCGAGCTGCGGCTGTAAACCGGGGAGAAGACCGGCATCCGTTCATCTTCTGGCAGGCGAATCAACAGCTTGCCCTGATCGTTGAGCATGTACAGCAACGGCGCTGCGGTTGCGAGCGGCTCACGATCGGATTTCACAAAGGCCTGGCTAAAGCGCCAGCCGGGAGAATAGGGCTGATCGTCCCAAAGATAGCGTTTTGGACTGGAGATCCCGGTTGAGCCCTCTGTCCCCAGGCGCTGCGCTGCCATGCGGAAGGCTTCGTCCCCGACGCGGCCAATGGTCGGCCATGTGAAGGCGTCGCTGCGCCCGCTTTTTAGCGAGAAGTCCTGCTTACCGAACTCGGCCTGGGCGAACTCCAGACGGCTGTCGAAGGGTTCGTTATAGACATTTTGCGGATGGCTCAGGTCACGAAGTTGCAGCTGATAGAGCTGAGATAGCCCTTTATTGTCATCCCGATGTTCTTCTATCAGGATGCCGCAGCTGCGGGAGTTGCCGATGTCCAGCACCAAATCCACCGGAATGGCCGAGTCGCGGATCTTCACGTCGTTGACCTGCACTTCCGGGATAGCGACAGTGGCACTCAGGATATTCAGCAGATTGAGATAGTGCGCCTGATGCTCTTTCTGCAGCAGTTTTTCATCAATGTCTTCCGCGTGCTGGCGCAGCACATCGCGCGCCTGGGTACTGAACACCTCACGCAGCCACTCATCTATCCAGGGGAGCGTCAGGAAATCGCCCATCTCATGGGGATGCAGTGCCAGGGCAAAACCGGCCCCGGTGCGCACATCATCTTCGCTCGGTGCCAGGTACTGGGTGTTCTCACGATCCGGGAAAATTTTAGTATCGAAGATCAGGATGGCGCGCCAGGTGTTGCCCTTCTCGTCGGGCTCTGCCAGCTCGTGGAACTGGACCCGCGCCCAGTTGGTTGGTCCGTGTGCAAAGGCACGTGGCGGATTGAAGCGGAAGAAGGGCAGCGGTAGCCATAACCCCTGGTAGAGCCGCAGCGACTCTTCTGTCGTCAGGGAGTAATCCGATTCGGCAAAACGCGGCGCGGCGTTATCTGCCGCCGGGATTTGAAGCTTATCTTCACGTTCGTTATAGACCAGGCGCAAAATGGCGCCATCGCCATTCTGGCGCAGAAATTCACCGTACTCTTTACGGGCAGGCAGCGTAAAAGCGAAGTCCAGGAACTGGATGCCGCTGTCACGAATAAGTTTGACCTGTTTTTTAAAATCAGTAAGTTCAGCGAGCATTTACTTACTTGCCTCCTGCTTCATCGAAATAGGGAAAAGGGTGTTGGCGTCGTAACGGCCCTTACAATCCGCAATGTTCTGCGCACCAGGCGCACACTGGACTTCGGGCATTTGATATACCGATCCATCGGAGCACTGCGCTTCACCCTGGTTGTTGATGGCCAGATTGCCGGACTGGATGGCCGCGTTGACTGCACCGCGACAGGTCACCCCATCGCCGCGCACCATCTGTACTTCGCCCTGACCATCTTTGATCTGGTAATTCAGGCTCAGCGGCTTACCGGTGCGCTGGTCCTGAATGCCAGCACCGGCGTGCCAGCGGCCGTTTAAGAAGTCGGTACTCCCCTGTGCCAGTGCCCCGGTTGGAATGGTCAGCGGCGCATTGACACCCGGCTGGCCATCTCCTGAGGGAACCTCCGGCGGGGTAACGCCCGCAGCGGCGTCCGGGGTAGGTGGCGTGGGTGGCTCACCTGCGTTATCAGGTGCGGCGGGATTTACGGGCGGCGCGTTTTCTGTGGGGGCGCCATCGGGCAGAGCCGGTGCCGTCGGTGTTTCACCGTTAACCGGCGCCTCGCCGTGAGTTGGCGTCTTCATCGCCGGGAGTGAAGCATCTGGCAGACCCGTGCCATTGCCGTTCAGGCTCAGGCCGCTCCCCTGCGAGCTGGTGGTTCCGTGTAGGCTGGTCTTGACGGTTGGCGTGTTCAGATGGGCATCCGGCAGGCCAGGCAGCGTGGCGGAAAAACCAGGGATATGCACGCCCGGAACACAGCTACGTAGCAGCAGCAGGATCAGCAACGCCAGAAGCAGCAAAGGAAGCAACCAGCGTAGCCACGCAGGTAACGTCCACCACCACCCCCGACGCGTTACGCGACGCTCGGTAACCGGCTCCGTTACCAGAGGCGCCGACGCCGCAACCGGGGCGGTAGCGGTAGGGGGTAATGGAACCGGTGGGCGCAGGCAGTCGAGCGGGTCGATACGTGACTGATGACGGGCATTAACGAAACCCCAAAAGCTGATGACAGGTTTGCCGCCCACCAGCCAGACCTGATTCTGGTCGGGAAACTGCATTGCTTTTTCAAGCAATTGGCCGAACAGGCGTTGTTCCGGATTGGCATGCTGGCTGTATTCAGCGCTGAGCTGGCGTAAGACAGCGTGGCTCTGCTCCAGTTGGCCGAGGGCAGCCTGACGCTCGCTCTCGGTGGCGGCAGACCAGGGGATCACATCTCCGGCGGCAGGGGCGTACCAGTCGATACGATCGCCGTGCTCGTTAACCTGCGGAATTGCCAGCGTATCGGCAACGGCGCTCTGTTTTCTCAGGCGCAGCGTCTCGCGCAGTTGCAGCGCAGAAATATGTACTGCCTGACCGTTCTCACCCATTGACTGGTATTTATCGAGCCTGTCACTGCACAGGAACATCTCTTTCACGTTGGCATACCCTTGCTGGTAATTATTCGGGTTAACTCTGCTTTTATTGGTACGTACGGCATTCTCGGCGATAACAAATCGTCAGCGACCGTAATCACATTTGAAGGTATAAATTGAGCAGAAAAATTATCGGCAGGTGACAGAAAACGTTTAGCCATAAATTAAATTTTTGGCGGCGGTTACGGTCAAATGCGCGAAAAACATTTTTGGTTTCTCGCCGAAACGCTGCTGGCATTCATTAATGTTTTTGATGAATTAATCGCAGCCCTCCGGGATATATTCTTTTATTGCCTGGCTCATCATTTCATTAAATTCGTGGGTATTATTGACGGCATAAACAGCACCGCCAGTATTGCTGGCAATACAGTTTCCGGCACCGGTATTCATAATATCGACCACGTTTACCTGCAAGCGGGGCTTCTTCAGTTTTAGCTGACGCGCGACCTCACAGGGGTCGCCGCCGCAGGTCTCTTCCCCATCGGTAATCAGCACAATAATGGCATCGCGATCTACGCCATCAACCAACTTGCCGGCCTTTTCCAGCGCTTCGGCCAGTGCGGTTTTGCCCACCGGCTGAATCTTATCAATAGCCTGTTTCAATACATTACGCTGGGCAAAAGGTAAGGCCGCAGAAACGAATACTTGCTGGCAGGTTGCTGCCGAGACCAGGCTAATATCCATATCTTTGGGCACTTCATCGATCACCTGTTTTGCCGAGCGGTGTGCAAGGCTAATACGGCGTGGCTCACGCTCAATATTCTTCACCGGCTTGTCCTGCATCAGGCGGCGTAGTTCATCCGGTGTGGCATCCATACTGATAGCCATTGAGCCTGAAGCATCAAAAATTAGCACCATTTCAGGGGCTTGCTGCTTGGTCCTCTCTGCCGGGCAGATCTGTTTTACCGGCAGCGGAGCGGGGGCAGCAGGAGCGGGCGGTTTAGCCGCAGGCACGCAACCGCGCAGTAAAAATAACGCCAACAGCGCTAACAGCAATAACACTAACAGCAGTAACCACAGCCCGCGGCGACCCTTGTTGACCACCGGAGCCGCTGGCATAACGGGAGCGGTGGGACTTTCGCTCCAGGCCGTAATCACCGGCTGACCATCAATCACCCAGACGCCGCGTTCATCAGGCTGACGAGCGGCAAGAGAGAGGACCTGCATAACGTCGGCAGGCGCCGCGTTAGCCGCCGCAAGCCGGTGATAAAGCTGCTCTATCACCACCAGCTTTTGCTGCAGCAATGCCTGCGCTTTCTCTTTTTCTGCTGCGGGAAGGGCGGTGAGTGATACAGGTTGACCATTAATATCGCTGTACCATTCAATTGCCCCATCTGAGGCCTGATGCGGACGTGCAAAAAGATTTTTGTAGCCAGACGGGAGATGCTGTTCGACCAGAGAAATTAACGCGGGGTAGAGGTTGATATAATTTTGCCCAGAGGCGCTATGCTTAACCGTCCTTGTTATTCTGATCATGGAAATCGCTGCGCCATCTGCACTAAATCACAGATTAAAATTATACAGATGAAAAGATAATTCTTAATTCTAATTATGATTGCTGCGATAAATAACTACTAATATTTATAGGCATTGGGGATCATTTTATTAGAAATAAAATTTACATGTGTTTTGCAACCCCTAAATTATAAGGGGGTGGGGCGGCCTTTAATTTGGCTTTAGGTCTAAACCAGGAGGTCTGTCGCCCATCATGCGTTCTCCTTTAAGCGTGCTAGCGCACCTCAAACACCACCGCCATCCACTTCACTTTCGTGCTTTCCGGGAAATCCGGACAGGAATCGAGCCGCGTACAGGCGCCCGCCCAGACAAAGATATTCTCGTCGATACGGTACCAGTGGGGGTTCCCTTCAACTGCATCGCCCACGACCGCGGCGCACACATCGATACGGCTGCCAGCGGGGAGGTCCAGGGCCACCGGCGCATAGACGGAGGGGGTGCCCAGACGGGCATACACTGGCATGGTGGTTTTCACACTACCTGTTACGGCGACTTCAGTGACATCACTCATCTCAGACCTCCTGACAACGTAAGCATCTTTAAACGATATAAGCCGTGGTAAACGGGGGCGATAACCATAAAGCGTGAAGCTGTCAGGATGTGTCATGTAAAAGGCTGACACAGAGTTTCGTGCGTCATTGACCCACGACAAGGCAGCCAGCCGCCACCTCTTCCTATAATCAGGCCCGTTTGTCTATCACTGGTGCGACGCATGGCTTACCAACTCAACCTGAACTGGCCGGAATTTTTAGAAAAATACTGGCAGAAACAACCCGTCGTTCTGAAGAACGCTTTCCCCCACTTTATCGACCCGATTACCCCGGATGAACTGGCCGGGCTGGCCATGGAGCCGGAGGTAGACAGCCGTCTGGTGAGCCATAAAGAGGGAAAATGGTCTGCCAGTAATGGCCCCTTTGAACACTTTGATGGCTTAGGCGAAACCGGCTGGTCGCTGCTGGCGCAGGCGGTTAACCACTGGCATCTGCCTGCCGCCGAGCTGGTGCAACCGTTTCGCGTATTGCCGGACTGGCGTCTGGACGACCTGATGATCTCCTTCTCGGTGCCGGGCGGCGGCGTGGGCCCGCATATCGATCAGTACGATGTGTTTATCATCCAGGGGATGGGCAGCCGCCGCTGGCGCGTGGGCGACAAACTGCCGATGCGCCAGTTCTGTCCGCATCCGGCGCTGCTGCATGTGGATCCTTTCGAGCCGATCATTGATGAAGATCTGGCCCCGGGCGATATCCTCTATATTCCGCCGGGCTTCCCGCACGACGGTTTTACCCATGAAACGGCGCTGAACTACTCGGTAGGCTTCCGGGGGCCGAACGGTCGGGATTTGATCAGCAGCTTTGCCGATTACGCCCTGGAGAACGATCTGGGCGGGGAGCACTACAGCGATCCGGATCTGACCTGCCGCGAGCACCCGGGCCGGGTTGAAGCCTATGAGCTGGAACGCCTGCGCCAGATGATGATCGAGATGATTAGCCGGCCGGATGATTTTACCCAGTGGTTTGGCAGCTTCATCTCCACGCCGCGCCATGAACTGGACATTGCTGCCGCAGAGCCGCCTTACACCCCGGAAGAGGTGCTGGATGCGCTGCAGGGGGGTGAGACCCTCACCCGTCTCAGCGGGCTGCGCGTACTGAATATCGCCGACCGTTTCTTTATTAACAGTGAACAGCTGGACACCGTCGATGCTAAAGCCGCTGATGTTCTGTGCCGCTATACCGGGTTCGGCAAAAAAGAGCTGGGAGAGGCACTGGATAACCCGGCCTTTATCGCCGAGCTGACCGGGTTGATTAACCAGGGTTACTGGTACTTCGACGAGTAACCCCACCGGGCGTTTAACACCGGCGGCGCAAATAGCGCCGCCGCTCAGGTTACACAAGGATATGACACGCCTTCCAGTAACTCAGAAGGCGATCGTCATCGTTCTCCTGCTCCGCTTTTCTCCGCATGGCTCGCGCCAGGTTAGCCCGGGAGATCTCCTGGTTTTTTTGTACGACATCGATTACCGCTTCGCCAAGCGCCAGGGATATTTCGGTACGATTTTGCTCAATTACCATATATGTCTCCATGTCGTGTGCGAGTAATTAATTATGCGACATAATCACCTGCCTAAAATATTTATCAGGGAATTCTTATCTTACTGCGACGGAATATTGTTTCGAGATGCTAATGGCGCTGTTAATACCGTTTTTATGGTCTACAGTTATTAGCGTGACACAACCCGCATAAACATGATGAGGAGAATTCAGAATGGTAAATAAGAGCGAAATCAAGGATCATGCACAGGTTGTCGCCAGCTGTGGTACCCACGTAGGCGTAGTGGACCATCTCGACGGCGAGCGTATTAAACTGGCAAAAAGCGACCCGGAATCTGGTGGCAAACACCATTACATTCCGCTGGAGTGGGTAGCAAAAGTGGATGATAATAAAGTCGTCCTGACCCAGGATCATAAAGCGGTCTTTGCCGGCTGGCAAGAAGCTTAATTAATACCTCGCACGCCAGTGTGATATTTTAGCCCCGGTTTACTACCGGGGCTTAATATATTTTATAAGCTGTCAAAATCGGCCTGCATTGCCGTTACGTTGAAGGAGTGATACTGTTTTACTTTATTATCTTCCTTCAGGCGCAGGTATGTCGAAAACAACGCTCAAGAGCCCAGGCCCGGTAGGGGGAAAAACATTTTCCGTTGCCGACTTTAACGTCTTTGGCGAGCGCTATGGCATTGACTACCACTTCCCGCTTTTGACCGACGTCAGCGCCAGCGCCAGCCCTGTCCTGCATGGAAACGTGGAAGAGATGGTCTTGCCGTCCGGTATCTCTCTTACCCACTCTGATGTGCGCGTACTGCAACCTTATGAAACCACCTCCCGCCACAGCAGCCCGCTGTATGTCCTGGTGGTGCTGGAAGGGTGCGTGACCCTGCGTCTCAACGATGAGATTTTTAGCCTGAGCCCCGGCATGGCCTTTAGTGCCACGCTCAGTGAACAGCAGGTGATGACGGCCCGCCACGACGCTGATATTACGCTCAAAACGCTCTCTTTTGGTGTCTATCCCCATGAAGCCCTGCGCGAGAGCCTGCTGGCTTCGCTGCTGGAACAGTGGGCGCGCCTGAGCGTGCCGGCTTTCGTCTGGCAGGTGCCTGAGTTCGTCCTGACCGGTATCCAGCATGCTCAGCAGCGTGAACGCAGTTCCCTGTCTCGTCATCTGCTGCTGGAAGGGGTGATGTATCAACTGCTGGGCCATGGCCTGCACCTGCGGGAACAGCAGGGAAGGGTGGGCCAGGCGCCAACGCACGGCGAGCAGGCCCGACTGGAGCAAGTCCGCCGACGCATTGAACAGGCGCCCGAACAGGAATATACCCTCGCAGCCCTGGCTAACCAGGCGGCAATGAGCCCCAGCAGCCTGCGTAGCAAATTCCGCCAGACCTATGGCTGCACGGTGTTCGACTACCTGCGCGACTGCCGCCTGGCGCTGGCGCGTCGCTATCTGCTGGAAGGGCATAGCGTGCAGCAGGCGGCGTGGATGTCCGGCTATCAGCACGCCACCAATTTCGCCACCGCTTTCCGCCGTCGTTACGGCATCTGCCCCGGCAGTGTGCGCAGCGGCTGTTAATCCGCTTTTCTCCCAATCGCAAACGCTTTAGGTGCGTTTTGTCATTGCGCATACATAACCTGGCAGCGCGCATAGCTGTTTGCGAGATGAAAAAGGTAATAATTCTTATTAACAATTAGAAATGCCTTTGGAGATTTTCATGTTCGCTAAATCGCGCTTAGCCCTGCTGGTGGGATGCGTTACCGGCAGCGTTGCTTTCCCTTTACTTGCTCAGGAGACGCCGAAAAACGATACCGTGGTGGTCACTTCGCAAATGCAGAGCGGCGCTACCAAACTGGAGACCCCGGATATCGAAACACCGCAGGCGGTATCCATTGTCACCCGCGAACAGTTTGAAGAGCAGGGAGCCACCAGCGTACGTCAGGCGGTGAGCTATACGCCGGGGGTGTACAGCAACCAGATTGGTGCCTCCAACCGCTTCGACTACATCGTGCTGCGTGGTTTCTCCGACGGCAGTCTGGATAACGTCTATCTTGACGGGCTGAAGATGATGGGCGATACCAACTCCCACAGCTCGCTGGTGGTCGACCCCTGGTTCCTTGAAAATATCGAAGTGGTGCGCGGCCCGGCATCGGTGCTGTATGGTCGTTCATCGCCGGGCGGGATTGTCGCCCTCACTTCACGCAAACCCTCCTTCGATACGGGTGGGGAGGTGAAACTCTTCGCCGGAAACAATAACCAGCGCGGGGCGATGTTCGACGTCACTGGTCCCCTGGACGACAACGATCGCGTGGCGGCGCGCCTGAGCGGAATGACCCGCTACGCCGACTCCCAGTTCGATCCGCTGAAAGAGGAGCGTTACGCGCTGATGCCGTCCGTGACCTGGCGGATCACCGATAACACCCGTCTGGATCTGATGGCCTATCTCCACCGCGACCCGGAAGGGGGCAGCCACTCCGGCCTGCCTTATGACGGAACCGTGGTGCCGCACGCCGGCCAGCGCATCTCAAACACCTTCTTCGAGGGTGAAGACGACTACGACAAGTACGACCGCCGCGAGAACATGGTGGGCTACAACGTTGAACATCTGTTTGATAACGGCTGGACAGTGCGCCAGAAGCTGCGTTATTTGCACACCAAAGTGAAGCTGAATCAGGTCTATGCCTCAGGCTGGCTGAACGATACCGAGCTGAACCGCGGCTACTCCGGCTCCGACGAGAAGATGAACGCCATCACCCTGGATAACCAGGTTGACGGCAGCTTCGATACCTGGGCGCTGAACCACCGCGTATTGATTGGTCTCGACTATCAGGATCGCAGCAACAATACCACCGGCTACTATGGCAGCTTCCCGCCGATCGACGCCTTTAATCCGGTGTATGGCGCGGGCCCGATTGACATCTCCATGTATAGCCAGGAGAAGCATAAGCTGCGTCAGACTGGCTACTACCTGCAGGATCAGATTTCCCTCGATCGCTGGCGCCTGACCCTGGGGGGCCGTTACGACCAGGTGAGCGTGTCGAATATCGATAAGCTGAACAACACCCGCAGCAACCTGGATAAGAACAACTTCAGCAGCCGCGCGGCGTTGCTGTACCTGTTTGATAACGGTGTTGCGCCGTACATTAGCTATTCCACCGCCTTTACCCCGACCAGCTTTGCTGACGAGAACGGCAACGTGCTGGATCCGATGAAGGGCAAGCAGTGGGAAGCGGGTGTGAAGGTGGAGCCGGAGGGGATGAACAGCCAGTTCAGCGCCTCGGTATTCCGCATCAATCAGAAAAATATCGCCACCAAAGAGGAGCCAACCGATCCGTACCGCTCCATCGGCGAGATCGAATCTGAAGGGGTGGAACTGGAAGCGGTAGGGCAGATCACCGACAACCTGCGCCTGCAGGCGGCTTATACCTACACCGATATTCGCTACAAGAAGAGCAGCCCGGAAGAGGAGGGCAAACGCGCGGTCTACGCTCCACGCAATATGGCCAGCACCTGGCTGAGCTATGACGTGAAAAGCGGCCCGCTGGATGGCCTGACCCTCGGCTCTGGCGTGCGCTATGTGAATGGCGTCACCAGCGACCGTCTGAACACCCATACCTTACCCTCGTATACGCTGGTGGATATGGCGGTGGGCTACGACTTCTCGAAGCTGGGGTTAAAAGGCTTTAGCGCGCAGCTAAACGTCAATAACCTGACGGATGAAGACTACGTGGCGGCCTGTAACTCGCTCTCTTATTGCTACTTTGGCGCCGAGCGAAGCATTGTGGGCAGCGTCTCCTGGAAGTTTTAACCGCCTGACGCACCGATCTGAGCCCCAGGGATGGGGCTTACTCCTCCATCGCCATATTCACCGCCTCACCCATCTGCTCGACCGCCATGCGATGCTTCTCGTTCGGCGGCAGGGCGCAATTGATGCGCAGGCAGTTACGGTACTTACCCGACGCCGAAAAGAGCGACCCTGCCGCAATCTGAATATTAAACCGGCTAAGCTCGCGGGCGACGCAGACCATATCCACGTGTTCTGGCAGCTCTACCCACAGCATATAGCTCCCCTTCGGCCGGGTGACGCAGATCCCGCACGGGAAAAACTGCCGCACCCAGCAGGTGTAGGTCTCGATGTTTTGTTGATAAATCTGGCGCATCCGGCGCACGTGGCGATGGTAGTACCCCTCGCGGATAAAGGCGGCCAGCGCCAGCTGGCTTGAGGGGACATTGGTGCCGCTCGCGGCATATTTCATGTGCATCACCCGATCGTAATAGCGACCGGGGGCAATCCAGCCCACGCGCAAGCCTGGCGCCACGGTTTTGGTAAAGGAGTTGCACAGCAGCACCCGGCCATCGATGTCAAGAGAGTGAATCGAGCTGGGGCGCGGGTACTCGTACGCCAGCTCGCCGTAGATATCATCTTCAAAAATAACAATATCGTGGCGCTGGGCCAGCGCCAGCAGCTGGCGTTTACGGGCCTCCGGCATGATAAAACCGAGCGGATTGTTGCAGTTGGGCACCACAATCACCCCTTTGATCGGCCACTGCTCCAGGGCCAGCTCCAGCGCTTCAACGCTGATCCCGGTCCCGGGATCGGTGGGGATCTCGATGGCTTTGATACCGAGTCCCCGCAGCATCTGCATCGTGCCGTAGAACGAGGGAGATTCAAGGGCCACGATATCGCCAGGCTTGCAGATCGTCAGCAGCGCCAGGGAGAGCGCGCTATGGCATCCGCTGGTGATGATCAGATCGTCGGCGGTCACGACCGATCCGGCATCCAGCATCAGCCGTGCGATCTGCTCGCGCAGTTCCCGACGCCCCGGTAGCTCGTCGTAGCTGAGGATCTCGTTGACGTTGTGCTGAACGACCCGGCTCAGCTCTTTCCACAGAGGTTTGAGGGTTGGCTGGCTTAGATCAGGCTGCCCGCCGCCAAACGCCGTGATACCTGTTTTGGTGCGCCCTTCCATCAGGGTCAGTATCTCATCCCAGTGGGTCACCTCTACCGGGCGCTGCACCGGACGAGACATGGCCGGAACCGGGGGCAGCGCTTTACGGTGGGCAACAAAATAGCCTGAGCGCGGCTGGGGGGTAATCAACTGTAGATTTTCCAGGATCTGGTAGGCCTGCTGCACGGTGCTGATACTGACGCCATGCTCCTGGCTCAGGGCGCGCACCGAGGGCAGGCGCTCGCCGCTGCGATACAGCCCTTGTTCAATGCGTTCTGCCAGCAGGTTGGCCAGGTGTTGATAGCGCGTCATAGCTGTATCCTTTGTTATCACCATACAGAATTCAATAGCAGTACAGATCGGGGCAAAAAATGCCATTCAGATCCTGTTTTAACGGATCTGTATGTTAAAAAAAAGTTATTTTTGAATCTGTATTGCCGGGTGTGAAATCCGTGATGATAACGGCTCTGACAACCTGAGGAGCGCAATATGGAATTCTATGAAAATCGGGCCAAAAGACCGTTCTACCTGTTCATCTGGATGGGAAAGTTGCTCGTCCGTTGGTATCGCATTAACCAGACGCGGCGCATTCTGAACCGGCTGAGTGATGAACATCTGCGGGATATTGGTCTGTCGCGGGCGGATTTGGGACGTTATGGGCAGGATGGCCGGATGAAGTGACATCTCATCCGGCGGGTCACAGCATTACTCGGCGGTAGGTTTACCGGTATTTTCAGCAATGCGGCGCAGGTATTCGTTATTTTTGAACGCGACCATAATCAGTTCAAACGTGACGCGGCAGCCGATCAGGCTAAACAGCATGCCGAAAAAGCCGGCAATCAGGCTGCCGGTGAACATGGAGTAGAGCCCGCCGATCAGGATGAACAGCATGACGATCCAGTAGAAGAAGACCAGTACGCGCGGTGTGAGCAGGTAGTCAAATCCCAGAAGTTGTTTCATTTTTAATCCTTGATAATGTTTATTTTGCGCGCTGATTATAAAGTCCTTCGCCGTGATGTACAGGCCTGATATCCCCTTAAAATGGTGCGAAATCAGGGGGTTGCTATTTTAAAAGTTCGAGTGTTTGCGCCCTGGGCCGCGAAATTAACGCCACCGCCTCGTCCCAGGAGCGCACGTTGTTATAGCCCATGACCAGTCCGTAGCGCTTGCCCGAGCCGCGATACCACTCCGACAACGCATTCACCTGCAGCTGCTGCTCTTGCCAGCAGCGGGCGATCTCGCGGTCGTTATTGCCTGCGGTGAGGAACGCCACGATGTGCATCCCGCCGTCGTTTTGCTCGGTGAAAAAGCGATCGCCATACACCTCCTGCAACGCCGCGATCATCCAGTCGCGCCGCTGTTGATACAGGGCGCGCATCTTTTTCAGATGGCGAAAGAAATGGCCATCATTAATAAATGCGGTGAGGATCTTCTGCGTCAGCACCGGCTGACCGCTGGCGACAATATCCGCGCAGTCGGTAAAGGCAGGCACCGTACTGGTGGGCATCACCACGTAACCGAGACGCAGCGAAGGCATCACCGTTTTGCTGAACGTGCCCATAAAGATCACCCGATCGTGTCGATCAAGGCTCTTCAGTGAGGGCAGCACCTTGCGGGTATAGTGAAACTCGCCGTCGTAGTCATCTTCGATGATCCAGGCATCGTTTCGGGTCGCCCAGTCGAGTAACTGCTGCTTACGCGGCAGCGACAGTGTGACCGCCAGCGGGCTCTGATGCGAGGGGGTGACGATAGCAAAGCGGGCATCCGCATGATGGCGCAGCAGATAATCGGTATCTATACCCGCGCGATCCACCGGCACGGTATGCAGGTTTGGCACAATACGCTTTAGCAGTTGTTGGCCCATAAAATAGCCCGGATCCTCAAACAGCACCTTATCGCTACGGCTGGCAAGCGTGTCGAGGATCAGACGCAGGCTGCCGCTGTAGCCGCTGGTGATCAGCACCTGTTCGGCACTGCAGGAGAGTCCCCGGGAGATATTCAGATAGCTGGCAATCGCCTGGCGCAGTGGATACCAGCCCATCACCGGCGGATTCAGCATCTCTTCCTGGCGCATGGCGCGGGTCGCTTGTCCTGCCAGCAGCAACCACTTTTTATAGGGAAAACTGTCCAGCGACGGGATGCCGGGGCGTAAAAAACCGGCCCGTTCGCGCTGGGCAATAAGCGAGGCCGGCAGCGTGCCGGTTACGGCCTCTGACGACGGGGACGGGCTGGCGGGCAGGATCAGATCCGGATTCACCCGCGTACCGCGTGCCCCCTGGCTCACCAGATACCCTTCGCCGCTTAAAATAGCGTAGGCGGTTTCAACGGTTTTACGCGCCACCTTCAGCTCTGCCGCCAGTACGCGGATAGCCGGAACTTTATCGCCAGGTTTCAGGATACCGCGCGTAATATTGTCCCGGTAGCGGGTATAAATCTGCTGATATCCCGGCTTCATGTCCTACCTCTTTTAACGGTTTTTGTATCTTTTGACTATGTCATAAACGGCGTACATTTGCCTCATCGCAATGACTATGCCGCCCCAAAAAGAGGAAAGAAAATGAGCACTCGCGTTAATCATCACACAGCCACACCTGCCCTCAGTAAAGCCCTGTCCGATCTGAGCATGGCGGTGGCCAAAACCTCGCTCGACCCGGCCCTGAAGCATCTGATTGATATTCGTGTTTCACAGCTGAACGGCTGTACGTTCTGTCTGGATATGCACTCGAAGGAGGCGAAAATCGCCGGTGAGCGCGAGCTGCGCCTTTATCACCTTGCCGCCTGGCGTGAGTCTCCGCTGTTCAACGCCCGCGAAAAAGCGGCGCTGGCCTTTACCGAAGCGCTGACCCAAATCAGCGCCCACGGGGTGAGCGACGCGCTGTACCGCAGCGTGGCGGAGCACTTCTCTGACGTGGAGATTTCCGAACTGAATTTCGCCATCGTGGCCATCAATGCCTGGAACCGCTTAGGCATCACCTCCCGCATGGTGCCCGGCGCGCTGGATGAGGCCTATGGCCTGAAAAAGGCTAACCTGTAACCCCGCGTTCGCGGATCATCGCTACCAGCGCCCGCAATCCCGGCGGAATATGGCGATGTCCGGGATAGTAGAGACGCAGCCCGGCGAAAGGCTGCGTCCAGTCGTTTAGCGCGGTGATCAGCTCACCGCGGTTCAGCTCTTGCTGAATATAGAGTTCCGGTAAAAATCCCACCCCCAGCCCTGCTTTTACCGCCCGGATCGAGGCAAACAGATCCGAGGTGGCAAAGCGTGCCGGCACTGCGAGGGCGAGCTGTTCTCCGCGTCGCGCCAACTCCCAGCGATAGATCCCGCCGTGGGCCATGCGCATACCAATCCCCTGATGCCGCAACAGATCGTCCGGCACCGTTGGGGTGCCGTGGCGGGCGAAATAGTCCGGCGTGGCGGTCACCACCTGGCGAATATCGGCGGTAAGGGGGATAGCGATCATGTCCTGGGGAACCGACTCCGCCAGGCGGATGCCGGCATCGTAACCCTCGGCCACGATGTCGATCATTCGCGCTTCACTCACCGTTTCGACCCGCATTTTCGGGTAGCGCTGCATATAGTCAATCAGCAGGGCATCAAGAAACAACGCGCCCACGTTGTTCGGCACGTTCAGGCGCAACGTACCGGCGGGTTCACCGGTATCGCTATGGATCTCCTCGCTGGCCTGGCGAATTTCCTGTAACGCCGGGCCAATGCGCGCCACATAGCGCTGCCCGGCGTCGGTAAGCGCCACGCTGCGGGTCGTGCGGTTGAAGAGTCGGGTCTGCAGGCGGCTCTCCAGCCCGGCCACCGCATTGCTTACCGCCGTGGCGGACATCCCCAGCTCCTGCGCCGCCGCGCGAAAACTGCCGCGACGGACAACCGCCATCACCACTTCCAGCTCTGTCAGTCCTGAACGATGCATACATTATCCTGAAAATCGAAATAACCTTTGCAGCATAGCGTGGATTATCGAAACGACGTAGTCGTGCCAGACTGGCTCTATACCGTCTGAGGAGGTTTTTATGCGCAACATCGAACAGATCTACATTAACGGCGAGTTTGTGACCCCGCACGGCAGCGAACGGTTTGATCTCTGGAACCCGGCCACCGCCCGGGTGTTCGGGCAGGTACGGCTTGCGGACCGTCAGGATGCCGAACGCGCCATTGCGGCGGCAAAAGCGGCGTTTCCGGCGTGGGCAAATACCCCTAAAGCGACGCGGATTGCGGCTCTGCAGCGGATGCACGCCGCCGTGGCGGCCCGACATGACGCGCTGCTGGAGGCGGTGATCGAGGAGTATGGTGCCCCTGCCGCCCGCTCGGCCTGGATGGCGCGCTACCCGGCGGAGGTCATCGCCCAGGCCATCGAGGCGCTGGAGGCGATTGATTTTACCACCCGCGCCGGGGCGGCCACCGTACAGCTGATGCCGCTTGGCGTGGCCGGACTGATCACCCCCTGGAACAGCGACGCCGGATTTATCTGCGGCAAGCTGGCGGCGGCGCTGGCCGCCGGCTGTACGGCGGTGATCAAGCCGAGCGAGATGAGCGCCTGGCAAACGCAGATTGTCACCGAAGCCCTGCACGAGGCCGGCCTGCCGCCGGGGGTATTTAATATCGTCACCGGACGCGGCGACACGGTAGGTGACACGATAAGCCGCCACCCGGACGTGGCAAAAATCTCCTTTACCGGATCGACGCAGACCGGCAAAGCGATCCTGCGTAATGCGGCCGACAGCTTTAAACGGGTGACGCTGGAGCTGGGAGGCAAATCGCCAACGTTGATTCTGGAGGATGCGGATCTGGCGCAGGCGATCCCCCTGGCGGTGCAGGCCGGGTTTATGAACAGCGGGCAGGCCTGCGTGGCGGGTACGCGTATCCTGGTGCCCGCGTCGCGTAAAGCGGAGATCGAAAGCGCGCTGGCGCAGGCGGTCTCAGCGGTAAAATCTGGCGATCCGCGCCATCCCGATACCGAAATCGGCCCGATGGTGAGCGAAAAGCAGTGGCTGCGGGTGCAGGGGTATATCCGCAAAGGCATTGATGAGGGGGCAAGGGTGCTGGTGGGCGGTGAAGGACGCCCGGAAGGAACAGAAGAGGGCTGGTTTGTGCGTCCGACGCTGTTTAGCGACGTTCATAACCAGATGACGATTGCCCAGGAGGAGATCTTCGGGCCGGTTCTCTGCATTATTCCTTATCGTGATGAAGCTGAAGCGATCGCCATTGCCAACGATACGCACTATGGCCTGAGTGCGATGGTGCTGGGCGGCGCACGCGCCGGGTCGGTGGCGCAGCAGATAGAGGCGGGGCGGGTGCTGGTCAATACCCTTACCCATGAACCCAAAGCCCCCTTCGGCGGGTTTAAACACTCCGGCGTAGGGCGTGAGATGGGAACCTGGGGAATACGCGCCTATATGGAGCCGAAATCAATTTTGGGGTAAGGGCTTCCCCCGCCAGGGGCAGGATAGATGCCCGTCTGTTTATCCCGCGCCCCTGCATTTCAGCGTGCTATCATCCTCTCCGGCTTTGCGCAGTTAAGGCCAGTAGGAAATCGTTATTACGCAGAGGGGGAGAGATGATTAAAAGCAGAATGGCATTTTCTTTTTCGCTGTCCGTTTTAGAACGGACCCGCGCCAGTCAGCTCATTAACGCGCATAAAGACGAACTGATTTTGCCCTATGACCGCGTTTTTCTTATTAAGCGGGCGGCGATACTGCTGCTGGCTGCCGCCGCGCTATTTACGCTTCTTCTGCTTATCACGCTCAGTATAACTCGCTCACCAGACACAGCATTTATGGAAAGGATGAGACACAGCAGCATGGTGCTTCTCGGCCTTTTCTGCACCGGGGGCCTGTTACTGAAAATTTATGAACTGCTCATTAACAAAATCATGGCCAGCCGTGAGCCGCAGGAGCAGGAAGATGACGAAACCCAGCATAAGGTTAAGCTAAACCGCTATTTCATCGAACACATTACCCGGGTGGCGAGCGGCAAAACCTACTGGGAAAATATCAAGGAGAGCTATAGAAAAGGGGGCTTTATTTTCATCCATTTGAGAAGTAATCAATGCGTAGTGATACCTGAGCGCATTTTTGCCTCCCCCGATGAGGCCGCACAAACCTACGACTTTATTGCGGCACAGATTGCACGCCACCGGCAACGGCTTATGACGCCGTAACTCCCTGAATTGCTATCACCGGTTCGCAATTCCTGCGCTTATCAACCTCGTTTCTTGATACTTACCCTGATAACCATTATCGTGGCGCGGTGTGAAGCGAGGTTCCCCGATGAGTGAAGAAGATCTGTTCTGCCGTCGGCCTATGGGCATGCGCATGGCTATGATTGTGCGTCAATGGCGCGCAGTGATTGACGATGCCATTCTCGAGACCGGGTTAACCCAGTCAAGCTGGACGGTAATGATTCAGCTAAAACAGCTGGGGGATAACGTCTCGGTAAGCGAACTGGCGGAGGTACAGGGCATTGAACTGCCGCCGCTCATGCGCACCCTCACACAGCTGGAGAAGCAGGGTTATCTGCTGCGCGTCACATCGCCTTATGACAAGCGCATCCGGCTACTGACGCTGACACCCGAGGGGAAAGCGGTTCTGGTCACGCTCAGCCAGGTGATCGAAACCTTTCAGGCGCGCGTGTCACAGAACATTGCGCCAGAACATCTCGACATTTTCAGCGCCACACTGAACCAAATCGCCTGCAATTTGCGGACAATCCGCGAAGAAGATAACAAGACTGAAAAATAATGACTCCTGAACAAAAGTTTGCCCGCTGGGTAAGGGTGAGTATTGCCTCTTTCCTGCTGATGTTTGTCTATTTCATCGTGGCGGATATCTGGATCCCGCTGACGCCAGACTCCACCGTGATGCGCGTGGTGACGCCGGTCTCTGCCCGCGTCCCGGGCTACGTGGCGGCGGTGCATGTCCACAACAACAGCCAGGTGAAGAGAGGCGATCTGCTGTTTGAACTCGACCCAACGCCGTTCCGCAATAAAGTGGAAGCGGCGCAGATTGCGCTGGAGCAGGCCCGCCTTGCTAATCAGCAGCTGGATGCACAAATTGTCGCCGCCCAGGCCAGCCTGAAAACGGCGCAGCTCACTGCGCGTAACGACAAGGTGACCTTCGATCGTTATCAGCGGCTGAGTAGCATGCAGAATGTGTCGCAGTCGGATCTCGATAAAGTGCGCACCACCTGGCAGAGCAGCGAGCAGTCGGTTGCCAATCTTGAAGCCACCCTCCATCAGCTGCGCATTGAGCGCGGCGAACGCGATGAGGCCCGCAACGTGACGCTGCAGAAGTACCGTAACGCACTGGAAGAGGCCGAGCTTAACCTTGGCTGGACGAAGGTCTACGCGGAAAACGACGGGACCGTCAGCAACCTGCAGCTAAGTCCGGGGTATTACGCCTCGTCCGGCTCGGCGGCGCTGGCGCTGGTCAACAACCAGACCGATATCGTGGCCGATTTTCGCGAGAAAAGCCTGCGTCATACCCACCAGGGGACCGATGCCGCAGTGGTGTTCGATGCCTTTCCGGGGCAGGTGTTCCGCGCCCACGTAACCAGCAGCGATGCCGGTATTCTGGCGGGGCAGGAGGCAGTTAACGGTGAGCTTTCCGCGCCGGAGACCTCTAACCGCTGGGTACGCGACGCGCAACGTATGCGTATTCACGTGGCGCTGGACGACGCCTTGCCAAAGCATCTGCCCACCGGCGCGCGTGCTACCGTACAGCTTTATAACAGCGAAGGGCCGTTTGCGCGCTTCTTCTCTGGCGTGCAGATTCACCTGGTAAGCTTGCTGCACTATGTCTATTAATACCCTCGCGCGGGTGTTCACCCCGCACGGCAACATCGTCTACACCGCCAATGATTTTCGTCAGACGCTGCGCGTCGTGCTGGCGGGGGTGATTGCCCTTAGCGTGTCGAGCTTTTACAACACCAGCTATGGCGTCTTTTTTGTGGTCTACCCGATCATGTTGTTGTCGCTGGTGCCGGTCTTTAATCGCCACGTTGCGAAACAATTTATCTTCAGCGCCTCGCTAAACTGCATCGAAATGGTACTGATTATCGGCTATCTATCACAATGGCCGCTGATCATGACCGCGGTCGTCTTTGCGCTGTATGTGATGCGATTTCGCTTTATGAGTAAGGGGCCGCTGTTCCTGTTTGGCTCAATGGGCGTGGTGTGCCAGAGCGTGATGCTCAACTTTATGAGCTATCCCACCACGGACTGGCATACGCTGCTCTTTTCCAACATCGAGGCCAGCGTGATGGCGGTGTGCCTGAGCGCGCTGATGAACTACCTGCTGCCGGACGTTGAGCCACGCAAGCCGCCACCGTTGATCGAGAAAGACGACGCTCGAGTGCGCCATGAGTCTTTGCTTTCCGGCACCGTGGCGACCCTGATTTTTGTGGTGTTTCAGATCAGTGACCTTAGCGACTCTCTCTCCGCGCTGATGGCGGGTATCTTGATCCTCTTTCCGATGAACTATCGCGGCGCGGTGATGAGCTCCATCTGGCGCGTGGTGGGCGTTGTAATGGGGTGTCTGTACATTCTGGTGGTGCAGCTGGTGCTGTACGATCACAGCAGCCATATGCTGTTGATGATGCCGCTGATTGCCCTCGGGCTGGCGTTTGGCGCCCGGCTGCACGTGATGGAGAAGGTGGGGGCGGGGGTCGGTTTCTCCATTACCACCACCATCGGCATTATGTTTGGTCAGAACATGCACCCGGATAGCGATCTGGTCTTCAGCGACCTCTACCGCATCGTCTCGGTGACCGTGGCGCTGGTGGTGACCCTGACGCTGGTCTTTCTGGTGCACCGGGTTCTGAACTGTTTCGCCCCCACCCGCTACGTGATTCAGGGTTGATACAGTACGCCGCCGCTGAAGCTCCAGTCTTCAGCGGCCGTAAACTGTATCACGACCATCACGTCGGCTTCTGCAATGCCCATCTGCTGGCTCAGCTCTGAGGCCAGCTGGCGATAAAAGGCGGCTTTTTGCGCCTCACTTCGCGGTTTTCCCGCCACGATATTAAACAATAGCGCCTTCTCCGTTCGCCCTGCGGTGAGATAGTCAGGGTCGATGTAGCGATCTCCTGGCGCAAAGCTTTCAAAAAAATGGAAGCGATCCTGCGCGGGAACGGCAAAGGTCTCGTTTAATGTCCGCTGCAACAGAATGGAGATGTCCCGCTTTTGCGTTTCGTTGTAGCTCGTACCCGTCATGATGCGCACAAATGGCATTAGGTGTTCTCCTCTGCCAGGCAGCTTAGCGCGCTGACCGCTGCCGGCCAGCCGGCGTAAAAGGCCAGATGGGTAAAGGCTTCGGCTATTTCGTCCCGCGTCACGCCATTTTGTTGGGCAAAGTCGATATGCCACGGAAGTTGTGCCGTTCGTCCAAGTGCAGCCAGCGCCGCCAGGGTAATCAGGCTGCGCTCGCGCGGGGGAAGCTGGGGGCGTTGCCAGATGTCATCAAAAAGTACCTGCTGGCTAAGCTCCGCCAGCCTGGGGGCAATCTGAGCAAGGGTGTCGCGGTTCAGGGATTGGGTCATGGTGTCCTCCGTTTGTCTGGATTTCACTTTCTCAGGCTGTCACCATAAAGAAAATCACAACCTTTAGGATGAAACGTCCTGAAAATGAGGATGGTATGGATAAGCGTCTGTTAGCCCTCGATCTGGATGCGCTGCGCAGTTTTGTTGAAGGTACCGACTCGGCCAGCTTCGCCGAGGCGGCAGGGAAGCTGTGCCGCTCTACCTCGGCCATCAGCGCGCAGTTAAAAAAGCTGGAGCAGCAGTGCGGCAGCCCGCTAACCGTGCGGCAGGGCCGTACGCTGGCGTTGACTCCGGCCGGAGAGATCTTGCTGAGCTATGCCCGCCGGATGCTGGCGCTGAACGATGAGGCGCTGCGTGCTATTAAGGGGGAGCTGCTGCAGGGAGAGGTGCGGCTGGGCATGCAGGAGGATTTCGGGGAGTCGCTGATGCCGGGCGTGCTGGGCCGCTTCAGCCAGCAGCACCCGGGCCTGCGTATCACCGCGCGCGTAGACCGTAATCAGGCGCTGCTGCGGGGCGTCGCCCTGGGCGAGCTTGATCTCGCGCTGGTCTGGCAAGAGGAGCGAGGCGGCGAGGTGGTGCGCAGTGAACCGCTGAGGTGGGTGTGCCGCACCAGAGAAGAGCTGGAGGCGTTTCTGCTCAGGGGCGAGCCGCTACCGCTGGTGGTATTTGACGCGCCGTGCCTGTTGCGCAGCAGGGCAATTGCCGCCCTCGACGCCGCGGGGATCCCCTGGCGCATCGCCTTTACCAGCCACAGCCTGAGCGGGCTGTGGGCGGGCGTTAGCGCCGGGCTTGGCGTGACGCTTCGCACAGGTATTGGCCTGCCTGACACGCTACAGACCGACCGCGGCCTGCTGCCCGACGCCGGAGAGCTGGGAATGGCGCTGCATAAGTGCGACCGATCCACCAATGCCGCGGTGAGTAGTATGCACGCGCTGATCCTCAGAGCGCTTAATGGATAAACGTCGGTATTTGCGAGAGAAGGAACAGGATAAGACCAATGGTCCCGCCCACGAGGGTGCCGTTGACGCGGATAAACTGCAGATCTTTGCCGATGTTTAACTCAATCTGGTGCGACATGTCTTTGGCATCCCAGCCTTTTACCGTGTCGCTGATATGGCGGGTAAGGAAGGTGGCGAACTCTGGCGCCACGCGGTGCGCGGCCTGTTCCAGGTGCTCATTGAGCGAGTTGCGCAGGTTGCTATCGGCAACCAGGGTCTCACCAAACCACAGTCCGGCGTTGGCGATGCGCTGTTTAACCCGGGAGTCCTCGCTCTGCATGTCGCTCTTCAGCCACTGACGCAGGTCGCCCCACATCTCACCCAGGTAGCGGTTAAAGGCCTCGTCGTTCTTGAGATAGGTTTTGATGTTCTCGGCTTTAGCGGCGGTTTCCGGGTCGTTTTTCAGGTTTTCAACCAGCTTCAGCACCGCCCGATCAAAGGCCTGGCGGATCTGGTGGGTGCGGTCGTGGCTCACGTCATCCAGAATGGCATTGACCGCGTTCGACACCACTTCGGCGCTCTGATCTCCCAGCCACTCGGTAGGGAGAACCATCGCTTTGCGTGGGTGTTCGGTCTTCAGCCAGTGGACAATTTGCGCGGCGATAAAATCCCGGGTGCTGTCGCGCTGTAACAGGGTGATCAGGCGATTGATCACCGCATCCAGCAGCACCTGATGGCGGCCATTCTTCGTCATGCTCTCCAGCATGGCGGCGCTGGTTTCGCTGAAATCGACCTTATCGAGCGCCTTATGGACGGCGCGTTTGAGCATTCGCTGAATGCGCCCATCATCGGTCAGTTCCAGAAATCCGCTCATCACCTGCATGATATGCAGCCCCACGCGCTGCGCGTTATCCGGCTGGCTGAACCAGTTGCCAATCAACAGGGCCGGTTCGTGACGGCGAATGAGGGTGATGAGCGACTGGGTATCGAGAAACTTCTCCTGCACGAACTGCGCGAGGTTGTCGCCGATCCGGTCCTTATTGCGCGGAATAATCGCCGTATGGCGGGCAATAAACGGAATGGGCACCCGGCGAAAAAGGGCGACGACCGCAAACCAGTCTGCCAGCGCCCCCACCATCGCCGCTTCAGCAATGGCTTTGACGCCGCGCACCCAGAAAGTTTGCGGCAAAAAGAGGGTGGCGATAAAGGTCGCGGCGGCGATCAGCAGCAGCGACAGCGCCAGCAGCTTGGCGCGTTTGAGTTCAGCTAATTTTTCCATAGGGTTAAGGATAGAGTGAAGCGGGAAGAAGATGCAAAAATCGGACGATAATCCCGGCGCCGAAGAGCAGCAGTATCGCGCCCGACGTACGCTCGATTTTCCATACGTTGTTGCACAGACGCGCTTGTACCGCAGGCAGGGCGAGACAGGAGACCAGGGCCAGATCCCACGTCAGCACCACCATGACCATCCAGATACCGCTCACCGACTGCTGCACCAGGGTAACATCTGGCCCCAGCAGGGCGGTCATGAGTGCCAGATAGAAAAGGGCATTTTTCGGATTTAACAGCGCCGACCCCAGCCCCAGCAGGAGCTGCCTGCGCCAGGAGGGGTAGCGTTGCGCTGTGCTGGATAACCTGAGTGGCCTCGCCGGGCTACGCACCAGCAGCCAGCCGAGCCACAGCAGATAAAGCGCTCCCAGTAGCTCAATCAGCGTAAAGAGCAGCGTGAACTGACGCAGCGCGTGGGATCCCAAAATCACCAGCAGTATGTACAGCCCATTGCCTGCGGCGATGCCTACGCATAACCCGGCGCTACCGCGCAGGCGGTGGCGGGCGGCAAACCCTATCAGTAAAAAGAAATCAGGACCCGGGCTTAACAGCGCCACGAAATGGGCCAGCGCCAGGGCGAGAAACGCGGAGGGAAAAAGTGTGCTAAGCAGTTCCATCATGACCTCATCAATAAACACTAAGGTCATCCTGGAGTGAGGCGCGAGTTAATTATTGTCAGATATTGATCGACCCGTCGCGTACTGGCGCGGCGTGGCGGCGGTATAGCGGACAAAGGTTTTATGGAAATGACTCTGATCGGCAAAACCGCTCTGGTAGCTGACGTCGGCAATGTCATCTCCGGCACGCAGCCGCGCTTTGGCGAACTCAATACGTGAAACGTTCAGAAAGGCGCCGGGCGTCAGGCCGGTATCCTGCTTAAAGGTTCTGATTAAAGTCTCTTTGCGTAGCGAAAAGCGCCGGGCGAAGGCGTCCAGCGAGGGCGGGGCGTGCAGGCTGTGGCGCAATGCGTCTTGCAACGCAAGGCTGGTAGGGCGCAGGGATCCGCAGGCGGTGGGCTGTGTGGCAAGGGTTGTTAGCAGGCGCGTAATGGCCGTGGGCGACAGCGTATTGACGATCTCGAGATAGAGGCTGAACAGCGCGTCGCTGCGGATCACCTGCTGCCGCGGCTGGATGTCGGTATCAAGATAGAGCATATGGTAGCTGCGAGGCTGTCCCGCCAGCGGATTGCAACTGTGCGGCATATGGGCGGGGATGACAATCAAATCGCCAGGCTGAAGGATCAACGCTTCACCCTCGCACGTGCAGCAGGTCTGCCCTTCAAGGATGGCGCCAATGGAGAGTTGCGCATGGCTATGACATTTATAGGCCTGGGTGCTCTGCCAGGTGCTGCGCAGCTCAACGCCGGGCCGGCGGAGGAAGGTCTGATTGACGTGGCGAGTCTGAGTCATAAAGGGTGCCTGTGCGGGGGCGTAGAGGGGTGTTATAGCATGGGAGGGGGGAGGTGTCCTGCTGTCCCTTGTTCTCTGGCGTTGCCAGCCGGATATTTTTGCGAGCACGCTTTGGGATTTGCGAGGCCGTTAAAAATGCAGGCCTCGGTGCGTATCGATGCGCAGATCAGAGCGTGGTTAAAACGTCCCCGAAAAGGGTACCACACCCGGCTTAACGCGGTTTTACGCGACACGATGCTGGCCAAAATAACCCACGCCACCTCGATGTAGTGCTGCGAATATACCGAACTTTACCTTCAACCTCAGCCATTTTGACTACCCTTATAAGCCTCTGCGTTAAAAAAGGAGGCAATAATGGCTTATCAAACAGTGAATCCTGCTACCAACAAGCTCATCAAGGAATACCCCTCCCATACCGATGCCGATATCGAAGCGGCGCTGAAGACGGCGGACGCGCTTTATCACTCCGAGTGGGCGAAAGGCAGTATCGATAAACGCCTGCCGGTGCTGCATAAACTGGCGGATCTGATCGATGCGCGAACCGAAGAGCTGGCGAAGATTGCCAGTACGGAGATGGGTAAACTCATTGAGCAAAGTCGCGGCGAGGTGAAGCTTTGTGCGCAAATTGCCCGCTACTACGCTGATAACGCGAAGCAATTTCTTGCACCGGTGAAATACCCTTCCGAGATGGGTGAAGCCTGGGTTGAGCATCACCCGATTGGCGTGGTGATGGCCGTGGAGCCGTGGAATTTCCCGTTCTACCAGCTGATGCGCGTGCTGGCGCCGAACCTGGCGGCCGGTAACCCGGTGCTTGCCAAACATGCCAGCATCGTGCCGCACTGTGCCGAAGCCTTTGCCCACCTGGTGCGCGAAGCCGGTGCGCCGGAAGGGGCATGGACTAACCTCTTTATCTCTTCAGATCAGGTGGCGAACATCATCGCCGACGATCGTGTGCAGGGCGCAGCGCTGACGGGCTCGGAAAAGGCCGGTAGCGTGGTGGCCGCTCAGGCGGCGAAGCACATCAAAAAATCGACCCTCGAACTGGGCGGTAATGACGTGTTCGTGGTACTGGACGATGCGGATGTGGAGAAGGCGGTGAAAATCGGGGTTAACGCCCGTATCGCTAACGCCGGGCAGGTCTGTACCGCTGCTAAACGCTTTATCCTGCACGAAGGCATCGCTGAGCAGTTCCTGCAAAAATATACCGAGGCTTTCAAACAGCTGAAGGTTGGCGACCCGCTTGACGAGAGCACCACTCTGGGGCCGCTGTCGTCCAAAGACGCGCTTGAAACCCTGACCAAACAGGTGGACGAGGCGGTGAAAAATGGCGCGACGCTGCATCTGGGCGGCAAGCCCGTATCGCGCGAGGGCTGTTTCTTCGAGCCGACGATCCTGACCAATATCACCCGCGATAACCCGGCGTACTTCGAAGAGTTCTTCGGCCCGGTGGCGCAGATTTACGTGGTGAAAAACGACGACGAGGCGGTTGCCCTCGCCAACGATTCCCACTACGGCCTGGGCGGAGCGGTGTTCAGCAAAGACACCGAGCGCGCTAAAAAGATGGCTTCGCGTATCGAAACCGGGATGGTGTGGATCAACTGGCTCACCGATACCGCAGCCGAGCTACCGTTTGGTGGCGTGAAGCGTTCCGGTTACGGACGCGAGCTGTCGGACCTGGGGATCAAAGAGTTTGTGAACCAGAAGCTGGTGGTCATTCGCCGGTAAGGCATCAGCCAAAAAAAACCTGCCATCCGGCAGGTTTTTTTGTTTTTAGGGCGCTTTAGAAGCTCACGCCGCCGCCGACATAAGCGCCGTCGATCAGGGTGTGGCCAGGGCGGCCATCTTTGCCGTCAACGCTCACGTGGCGATAGCCCACTTTCAGCGTGACGGGTTTGATTGGCGTCCAGCTTACGCCACCGTTGGCTTCAACGTAGTTCTTCACGCTGTTGTTCAGCCCTTCCGGTGCCGCATACCCTTCACCGAAAACGTGGATGCTGTCAGTCAGCGCCACGTTTACGCCACCGCCAATCGGGAACGCAACGCCGTTATCGCCTTTTTTCGGGCCGATGTAGATCGCTTTTGCGCCTGCGTTCAGCATGACCGGACCCAGTTCCAGGTTATAACCTGCACCTACGCCACCGGTCTGCGTACCGTCGTCAGTGTTTTTCAGCCAGTTGCTTTCGGCATAGAGGCCGGACGAGGATTTACCCATTTCCAGATTGAGGTTGGTGTAGTTTTTACCCTGCTCAATGCTGCCGCCCATCGCCAGTGCGGAACCTGATACCGCAGTCATCGCGGCAAGAATAAAGATATTCAGTTTTTTCATGTGGTTTTCCTCGTCATTAAATTAATCTGAGGGCACCTTAGCAAGCGATGTTTATGACTGCAAATGTGATGGGGATCGAGGTTTTATGCTGGTTTTGTTAATGGATTTACCTTTTCATGTTTGTAAAAGGTTGGTTTGTTCTGGCGTCAATGGTTAATCTTTCGGCGTTTAGTCCAGGTTTAATTTTTTTCTAAACGGACCCTGAACAGGGAAGGAATAGTCATTCGGGACGCATAAATGAAGCCGCTAATAATTTCTATGAAGTGTTTCATTTGTCATATATAACAACGTAAGTTTACATTTCTTTGGTTAAACTCAACTCACTATTTTGTCACCTCTACGAATGGATAGTGCGAATATTGGACGCAGATTTCATTTGGCCAAAAATTGCGTGTAAAACGTTTGTGAGTCTTAGGTTGTATAAGCCGGTTTATTGTCTTTTTAAATTCTGATCGCGATCGCAAATGAAACTCTCCTTATCCATTTACTCGAAAACAGGCAGTACATACACTTTTTGCAGGATGTCATTATTGGCAAGGAGCGTCCATGTATTACCGGAACGACGTCATCAGTTATTTGCAGTCTAATAAGATTCTCGCAGTGAAACTTGATCATGCGGTTGCAGGCGTAAAGATGGCGGTAACGAATCAAATCGAAACAATGGGTGCCGGTGCAACGCGGGCATTATATTACACCTCATGCTTTACGGATGAGTATCAGGATGTGTGTAAAAGACAGCAAACTGAAGACCGGAGATTTTTATATGGAGTAGTTAATCTTTTGCAACGAAAAGATGTTGTTTATGAATTGCTCAAAGTATATTTTGAGGAAATATTTAAAAATAAAACTGCTGAACAATTAGACAGAATCAAAAAGATGTTGATGGCTGCGAATGTTCATATTGCTGCTAGCTCTCTTTCCAGAGTCGGGTTCGCATTAGCTACGGCAACCTCCGTTGCTGTGGGCATGGGTCTTCGACTTGAAATGAGTGTCCTTGTAGGACGTATAGCTGGTATAGCTACAGTGGGGGTGAGTCTATATGGCATTGTTCAAAAGGCCGCCGATAGCGCTCGTAGACTCGAATTCTCTTATCCTGCTTATTACGCGACATTATATACGCAAGAGTTAGAAATGATGTATTTCTTGATTGAACCTCTATTTCAGCGTGCGGGCGCATTAAAAGCACATTGGGTTTCAGACGAGGAAATTGCAGATATCATTGTAAGGATGATTCGGTAGGACAATGATATACATTAAAAGAATGCTCCTTTGGTTAGGTCGACAACTGTTTGCATTATATGCGCCACAATTATGTGTGATCGTGTTTGCATTGTCATATATACATTTTTTTCGCGAGGGCCCACTCTGGCCTATTGGTCTCTTTGCGATTTTAATAATTTATATATTTGCACGTTATGTAAAGTGGTAAAGCGTTAACCTTCAAAATTTTACTAAGGAAATAATATGTCTGCCCCCGCACACTTATGGCTAGAAGATGAAAACGGCTCTCCCATTGTCGGTAGCTGTTTAATGCCTCTGCGCTTAGGCTCCATTGAATTAAAGTCTTTCTCTCACAGCGTAACCATTCCCGTTGATCCCAACTGGGGCAAGCTCACCAGTACACGGGTTCACAGCCCTATTATTGTCGTCAAAGAGTTCGACCAGACAACCCCGATCCTTTATCGCGCGGTATGTGAGGGGCGCACGTTGAAGAGAGCCACCTTCAGGATGTACCGTATTCTGGAGTCCGGCATTGAGGCCGAATATTTCACTATCACGCTGGATAACGTAAAGCTGATAACGGTTTCGCCGTACCTGTCGCCTAATGGTCTGAGCAGCACGCACCTGGAGACGCTGGAATTACGTTATGAGTCGATAACCTGGAAGTATACGGAAGGCAATATTATCTATCGCGATAGGTGGAACGCTCAATGTATAAGCTAGTGCCCCTCTGCAAAGGGAGAAGGGCACTAGTGTGTTTACTTACGCAGCCCCGCAAATGCCGCCCGAATCTCCTCTTCCGGCAGCGCAATGCCAATAAACACCATCACGCTGTGCGGCGCTTCTTCGCCCCAGGGTCTGTCCCAGTCGGCGCTATAGAGTCGCTGCACGCCCTGGAACAGCAGACGGTTCGGCTCCCCGTCGATCCATAGCATGCCTTTATAGCGCAGCAGCTTGTCCGCGAACGACAACAGCAGGTTCTCCATCACCCGGGAGACTTCGCTGATATCCACCGGGTAATCCAGTTCTACCACAATCGACGAGACGTCATTTTGCTTGTCGCCCATAAAGTGAAAGCGCGGTTTTGAGGTGACGTTCTCTTCCAGCATAAAGCCGTTGGTGTTGAACAGTTGTGCCAGGTCAATATCGCCGTGCGTCACGGTGTAAATCGGGGCGCGTGAGTTAATGCGCGTCAACCGCTCGCGCAGTTTCTCGCTGTCGCCTGCCACGTCGGTTTTGGTGAGCAGGATACGGTCCGCGTAGCCTACCTGCGACTGGGCGATGGTGAACTGGTTCATCTGCTCGTCGGCATGCACTGCATCCACCAGAGCGATCACCCCGTCGAGCAGATAGCGCTGGCAGAGGATCTCATGTGAGAAGAAGGTCTGGATAATCGGGCCGGGATCGGCCATGCCGGTGCACTCAATCACCAGGCGGTCGAAGTCGATCTCCCCGCGATCGCGGCTATCGAGTAGATCCAGCAGGGCGTCTTCGAGTTCGTTAGAGCGTGTGCAGCAGATGCAGCCGTTGGTGAGGGTTTTGATCTGGGTGGCGCGATCGCCAATCAGCTGATCGTCAACGGATACTTCACCAAATTCGTTTTCGATGACGGCGATTTTGAAACCGTGCTGTTCGTTAAGGATGTGGCGCAGCAGGGTCGTTTTACCGGCGCCAAGAAAGCCGGTGAGCAGGGTAACGGCAATCGGGGTCATGGTCTCTCCTTTAGCAGCAGCGAACGCCGCCTTCTCCACTTCCGCCGTAGCGCGCTTCTTGTCGCTCGCGGAAGAATTCGGTGTAGGTCATGTACGGCTTATCCGGATGGTTGGTCTTCATATGCTCAACGTAGTTGTCATAGTCCGGAATGCCAATCAGCATTTTCGCCGCCTGACCGAGGTATTTTTTTGCTTCGCCTAAATTACCAAACATTATGCCTTCCAGACAAAAAAGCCCGGCGAGGAAGAAAAGAGCGCGCCGGGCAGTCCCCTCTCCCTTGAGGGAGAGGGTTAAGGTGAGGGGGAAGGTTTAATGGTGTGAAGAGGTCTTCACGCCGCCTTCCGGTACCGGCACGTATGGGGTCTCTTTATCCGTACGACCGTCGGTATTACGCACTTTCATCCAGGTTTTGATGCCGTAGAAGATAATGCTATACACCACCACCAGGAACAGAATACTCAGCCCTGCGTTGGTGTAGTTGTTCACCACGATATGGTTCATGTTGGCAATCTGCTGCGCGGTCAGATCCGCGCCGCCAGCGGCAATCTTCTCTTTGTACTGGTTAGCCATAAAGAAGAAGCCTTCCAGCTGTGGGTTGGCGCTGAAGAGCTTCAGGCCCAGCGCCCAGGTCGTACAGAGCAGCAGCCAGCAGGCAGGTACTACCGTCACCCAGATGTATTTGGTGCGTTTCATCTTCACCAGTACCACGGTGCCAAGTACCAGCGCCACGGCCGCCAGCATCTGGTTAGAGATACCGAACAGCGGCCACAGGCTCTTCACGCCGCCCAGTGGATCGACCACGCCCTGATACAGCAGGTAACCCCACAGACCGACGCAGCCCGCGGTACCCAGAACGCCCGCCACCAGGGAATCGGTTTTCTTCAGGAACGGCACGAAGTTACCGAGTAAATCCTGCAGCATAAAGCGGCCCGCACGGGTACCCGCGTCCAGCGCGGTGAGGATAAACAGCGCTTCAAACAGAATACCGAAGTGGTACCAGAAGCCCATGTCCGCCCACGGCAGCACTTTGTGGAACACGTGGGCGATACCCACAGCCAGCGTCGGTGCGCCGCCAGCACGGTTCAGTACCGATGGTTCGCCGATGTCTTTCGCGGTCTGCATGATCTGCTCAGGCGAGATCACAAAGCCCCACGAGCTGACGGTTGCCGCCGCATGTGCGCTGGCCTCTCTCAGCTGCGCCATGATCATTGCGGTATTTTCGCCGCCCATCTCATGCAGGTTTGGCATGGTGATGCCCAGACCGGCTGGCGGGGTGTTCATCGCAAAGTAGAGACCCGGTTCGATAATGGAGGCTGCAACCAGCGCCATGATCGCCACAAAGGACTCCATCAGCATCGCGCCATAACCGATAAAGCGCGCGTCAGTTTCGTTAGCCATCAGCTTCGGCGTGGTGCCGGAAGCGATGAGTGCGTGGAAGCCAGACACGGCGCCACAGGCGATGGTGATAAACAGGAACGGGAACAGCGCCCCCTTCCACAGCGGACCGGTACCATCGATGTACTGGGTGACCGCCGGCATTTTCAGCTCAGGGTTGATGATCACAATCCCGATCGCCAGGCCCACGATAACGCCGATTTTCAGGAAGGTGGCCAGATAGTCACGCGGGGCCAGGATCAGCCAGACCGGCAGCAGGGCGGAGATGAACGCATAGCCAATCAGCGCAAAGGTGATGGTGGTGTCTTTGAAGGTCAGTGCCGGGCCCCAGTAAGGGTCGTGGGCGATGATGCCGCCAAAGTAGATTGAGGCCACCAGCAGCACGATACCAATCACCGACACCTCGCCTACGCGGCCAGGGCGCAGGAAGCGCATGTAAATGCCCATAAAGAGCGCAATCGGTACGGTAGAGCAGACGGTAAAGACGCCCCACGGACTTTCAGCCAGCGCTTTCACCACGATCAGGGCCAGCACCGCCAGGATGATGATCATAATCAGGAAGCAGCCGAACAGGGCGATAGTCCCCGGCACGCGGCCCATCTCTTCTTTGATCATCTCACCCAGCGAGGAGCCGTTACGGCGCGAGGAGATAAACAGCACCATAAAGTCCTGCACCGCGCCTGCCAGCACTACGCCCGCGAGCAGCCAGAGGGTACCCGGCAGGTAACCCATCTGCGCGGCCAGTACCGGGCCGACCAGCGGACCCGCGCCGGCGATCGCGGCAAAGTGGTGGCCAAACAGCACGTAGCGGTTAGTTGGCACGTAGTTCAGGCCGTCATTATTAATGACCGCCGGGGTAGCGCGCGTAGGGTCGAGCTTCATGACCTTCTGCGCGATGTATAAGCTGTAGTAGCGGTAGGCCACTAAATAGACAGAGACGGACGCGACCACGATCCACAGGGCGCTAACGTGCTCGCCCCGGCGTAGTGCAACCACTGCCAGACAGAAAGCGCCGAGGATCCCGAGGAGCGCCCAGGGCACGTGCTTAAGTAGTTTTTTGGTATCCATAATAAGACCTGGTTTTTTAGCTGAAAAAAGGGTCAGGGTATGTTGTAGATGTAGTGAGTAATGCTACGGCGATCGTGCCAGATCCCCGCGCGCGTAAAGGACGGTAAATGCGTGAGTGGTTAAATGGGGCGATGAACGGTCAAAAAAGAGGGCGAGCGGTTGAGGCTCGCCGTGCGGGAAGGAGAGAGTGTGATAAGGATCACGCAGCCTGCGGGTCAGGTTTCGGGCGTCAGATAGCTCTCCAGCGTTTTGACCATCTTTTGCTTAAGCCACGCGGGCTCCAGTACCTGAATATTGGGCAGCCAGTAGAAAATCAGCGGCAGGATCTGATTCTCGTGTGCCGCCATGCAGCGAATAGTGGTGCCCTGAGCGTGATCTTCCAGAATCTCTTGCTGCGGCAGCAAATTGCGGCGGCGAAAGTAGTGCGAAATAGTATTGTTAATAAATATTTTCACTTCGAAAGTATCTTCTGATACCCACGGGCTAAGGTTCTTTTCCAGCAGCGCTATCGCGTGTTCTTCAGGGCTAAAAGTGGCATTCTGAATATCGAGCCATTTAATCTGGCTTAAAGAAAACGATTTCAAACGGCCATTTTCAGTCGCCTGCAAATACCAGATGTTCTTTTTGTTAATCAGTTTATAGGGGTGAACAGTACGATTTTTGTCTTTATAAACGATCTTGCAAACATTACGATTTTTAATCGATTTCTCAATCGACGGTAAATATCGACGGATATCGTTTTCGACCGAATGTTCGGCATCATTGTTAAGGATTTGAATATAACTCTCGTCGACGCGTGACTCCAGTTTTTGCCAGAACTCCGTGCCTCTGTCCGGGAAAAAGCTATCGGCATTCAGGAAGTTAGCAATGGTATGGTGCAACCCCTGTCCGGCCGAGTTCTGTACTGCATGGATTAAGCGGTATTGTCCGCCTCCGGTATGTTCAACAATAGGGGAGAGCGCATTGAGGTCCCGATAGACTGTCCGCTCAGTAATATTAAATTTGTGCATCAGGGCATGTCGGCTAACCACACCGTGTAAATGCAGCTCCATCAGAATATCGACCAGCCTCTCCGCTGATCGACTCCTGCTCGGAATTGTCATAATAAAGTTCCCGTAAACTAAAGCATTGCTGTGAATTATGCCCACGCTGCTGACAAAATATGTCAGCCGTGTCAATGACATGAAAATTTCTCTTATGGATATATATAACGGCGTGATTTGCGATAAACATTAATGCTTTTTGTGCAGGAGAGGAAAAGAGAGGAAATTTTGCGCTGGTCATCAAAGAATGCCAGCGCAGAGAGGGTTAAAGCGCGGCTTCCAGTGCCATCATGACCGGGTGGAAACGGCGTTTAAAGTAGATGAGCCCGTGGCCCTCTTCAGCCAGGACAATATTTTTGATCGCCACCAGATAGACCAGATGGGTACCGATGGTCTGTACCTGGCTGATTTCGCCTTCAAGGCTTGCCAGCGCCCCTTTTAGTAGCGGCTGACCCAGCAGCCCTTTCTGCCAGCAGGAGAGGCTGAACCGCTCTTCCATCGCCATGCCAGTCATCCCGGCGAAGTGGCGGGCCATCAGCTCCTGTTCATGGTTTAGCACGTTAATGCACAGTTTGCCGTTACCCTGAAAGACCGGGTTCATGGCGCTGTTGGCATTGAGGCACACCATTACGGACGGTGGCGTATCGGTAACCGAGCAGACCGCCGTCGCGGTAATGCCACAGCGTCCCGCCTCACCCTCAGTGGTGACAATGTTGACCGCCGCCGACAGGCTGGCCATCGCGTCGCGAAAACGCAGGCGTTGTTCATCTAATTGCATTGAAACCTCCCGCTGCGTTATTTCAGCAGCTTGTCCAGCATGTTGATATCGGTGTTGTTGTGCAGGTGCGGCACGGTCCAGCCGTGCTGGTCGTACTCGGACATGCAGCGGTCGACCATCGCCATCATTTTGTCCATGTTGCCGGAGCTTTGCGCCTGGCGCAGGCACTGCAGGCGGATCTCATCCTGGCTGCCGGAGTAGTTGATCTCATACAGCTCGTGGCGGCCACCGAACTCGCTGCCGATGGCATCCCACATCAGTTTCAGGATCTTGATGCGCTCGACGTGATCCATGCCGTTGGAGCCGCGCACGTACTTCGCCAGATACTGGTCGATCTGCGGGTTGTTGAGATCCCGGGCGCTGGACGGCAGGTAGATCAGGCCGCTGGTGACGTTGCACTCAATAATATTTTTGATTTTGGCGTAGGCCATCGGGGCCATCACGCGGTAGGTCTGGAGCGCCGCGTGGTCCGGCAGGTACGCACCGTTGACCCACGGGGTCGCCTCCGAGCACATGGAGTCGCTCAATGCCCAGAACATGTTGCGCCAGGCCACCACTTCGCCAAGATCGGCCTGCACGCCGCGAAACTCCAGGGTACCGGTACACTCCAGCGATTTTTTCAGCAGGGCGGTGATGAAATCGAGCTTCACCGCCAGACGTACGCAGGCCTGCAGCGGGTACATGCGGGCAAATCCTCCCTCCATGGTCCAGCGGCGGCAGCGATCGAAATCGCGGTAGATCAGCACGTTCTCCCACGGGATCAGCACATGATCCATCACCAGGATCGCATCGTTCTCGTCGAAGCGGCTGGAGAGTGGATAGTCATAGGGTGAGCCGGTGGCACCGGCCACCATCTCGTAGGAGGCGCGGGAGATCAGCTTCACGCCCTCGGCATCCATCGGCGCGACGAACATCAGCGCGAAGTCCGGGTTTTCGCCCATCACCTGCGCGGAGCCAAAGCCGATCATGTTGTAGTGGGTCAGCGCCGAGTTGGTTGCCACCACTTTCGCGCCGCTGACGATGATCCCGGCGTCGGTCTCTTTCTCCAGCTTGATGTAGACATCTTTGACCTCGTCCGCCGGTTTGTGGCGGTCGATCGGCGGGTTGACGATGGCGTGGTTAAAGTACAGGCCGGTCTCCTGAATGCGGGTGTACCAGTTACGGGCGTTCTGCTCAAACTGGCCGTAGAACGCCGGGTTAGCCCCCAGCGCGCAGCCGAAAGCCGCTTTGTAGTCAGGCGTGCGGCCCATCCAGCCGTAGCTCAGGCGCGACCACTCGGCGATGGCGTCGCGCTGCTGGCGCAGGTCGTCGGCGCTTTTCGCCACGCGGAAGAACTTGTGGGTGTAACCGCCGCTGCCGGTGTCGGTGCCCCAGCAGAGGGTGTCCTGCATCTCTGGCTTGTGCAGCGCGTCGTACATCTGCGCGATGGACGCCGCCGCGTTACGAAATGCCGGATGGGTAGTGACGTCTTTAACGCGTTCGCCGTAGATATAAATCTCGCGGCCATCCTGCAGGCTTTTTAAATACTCTTCGCCGGTGAGCGGGCGTTTGGCATCGGCGCGGAAATCTTCAGGCTTCATAGGGACCTCGTATCGGAAGATGATTGTTAAATTTATGTTTTGTTTTTGTTGTTTAATTGAAGCTTGAGAGGAAGGGAACGTGAAGGGACGATTGGGACAACGGCGGGTACTTTTCGGGTGAGATCGGGTTTTGTGATCGCTGTCCCCTCACCCTAACCCTCTCCCCAAAGGGGAGAGGGAATAGTTACACCCTCTCCCCTTTGGGGAGAGGGCCGGGGTGAGGGGTAACCGGTACTTTCTGCGCCCGATACGCGCTCGGCGAACACCCCACTAACCGGTTAAAAAAGCGGGCAAAATAGGCCGGGTCTTTAAAGCCGAGCTGCCAGGCCACCTCGTTCACCGCGCTGTCGGAAAAAAGCAGCAGCCGTCTGGCCTCGCGTAGCTGACGGTCAAAGATCAGCCGTTTTGGCGGGCGGTTGGCGAAGCGGCGGCAGATATCCGTCAGGCGCGATTCGGTGAGATGCAGCTCGCTGGCGTATTCCGGCACCGTCCAGTGCTGGTGGTAATGCGCGTCAATCAGCTGGGTAAAGCGCTGGAAAAGCTTTAGCTCGCCCCGCATGCCGCTTGAAGCATGGTCGTCGAGCTTCGCGTTGCGCAGCAGCAACGTAAAGACCGCCTGGGCTAAAAGTACCAGCGTATGCTCGCGGCCGGGCAGCTGCGCGGTGGATTCGCGCTTTATCAGCTGCCAGTAGTGTTTTAGCGCCAAAAGCTCGTCCGGTTTATCGGCCAGCGAGAGGCAGATCCCCGGCAGGCCGAACGCCTCCCGGGTGCCGGGATAGAGCACCTCCAGCAGCGGCCAGATCAGATCCTCGCGAACCGTCAGCACGTGGCCGTCGCTGTCCGATTCGGTGATGAACGCATGCGGCACCGACGGCGGCGTGAGGACAAACAGCGGGGCCTGCACCGAGTAGCGGTGATCGTCGAGTTGCAGCTCAATCTGTCCGGTATCGAGAAAGTGCATCTGAAAATACTGGTCGTGCCGGTGCGCCTGCATGTCGCGGCCAAAGAAGGCCGCCATGCGAGAAAACGACTGATAGTGCACATCGTCGGTGCCCAGGCTTTCGTCATACTCTTTGCTGATATCAATGTTGGCGATAGGGCTCTGGCACATGGTCGTTCCTTTGTTGATCCTGCTGCGTCATCGGAATACGGGTCAGCACCAGCGCGCCAACCACCAGCAGCCCGGCGACAAACCATAAACCTGAGCTAAAGCTGCCGGTCGCGTCGCGCAGAATGCCGATCAGCAGCGGACTGACGGCCGATCCAACGTTACCGATGGCGTTGATCACCGCCAGCGCCACCGCCCGGGACTGCAGGCTAATGACCCGATCCGGGGTGGTCCAGAAGATCGCCATAGCGGTAAAGGATCCGGTTGAGGCCATAATGATGCCAAGCAGCTGGATCAGGCCGTGATCCGTTGCGGAGGCCAACATCCAGCCCGCCGCGGCGAACAGGTACGGCAGGATGGTGTGCTTTTTTCGCTCTTTCAGCCTGTCGGAGCGGCGGCTCCACCAGATCATCCCGAGGATGGTACAGAACTGGGGGATCGCCGCCAGCAGGCCGATCACGATATTGCTGCTGCCGGTGTTGAAGCTCTGGAGGATCTGCGGCGTCCAGATGTTGATAGCGCTCAGGGTGTTGGTCAGACAGAAGTAGGCCAGGGTGTAGAGCAGCACCGCCGGGGTTAACACCTCGCGCAGCGTTGAGCGCGGCGTGGAGGGGCGCGCGATAGCCAGCTCCTGTTCGCGGGCGATCATTGTTTTCAGCGCCCGCTTTTCGTCCTCGTCCAGCCAGCTCGCCTGGTCCGGCGTGTCGTTAAGATAAAACCAGGTCACCACCCCGAGCACCACGGAGGGCAGCCCCTCCAGCAGGAACAGCCACTGCCAGCCCTTCAGGTTCCACAAGCCGTCCATCGCCAGAATATAGCCGGAGAGGATCGAGCCGAGCATCATGGTGACCGGCATAGCGATCATAAACAGCGCGTTGGCGCGGGCGCGATGGTATGCCGGGAACCACCAGGTGAGATAGACCAGGATCCCCGGCAGGAAGCCGGCTTCGGCAATCCCCACCAGCATGCGCAGAACGTAGAGCGTTTCCGGGCTGGTGGCGAACATCGTACAGGTGGAGGCGATGCCCCACACCACCATGATGCTGGCGATCCAGCGGCGCGCACCTACCTTCGCCAGCATGATGTTGCTCGGGATCCCGCACAGGACATAGGTGACGTAAAACAGCGTGGCGGCCAGGCCAAACATGGTAGAGGTCAGGCCCAGATCCTTGCCCATTGTCAGCCCGGCAAAGCCGATGTTGATGCGGTCAAGGAAGGAAAAGACAAACAGAATAAAGAGAAACACGATCAAACGACGGAACAGCTTGTTAATGGCACGATGTTCAACGGCTTTTTCATCTTGCAGGGTAGAGGTCGTCATGCTGCGCTCCTGATCTTACCTTTAGTAGACAGATTTATTGTTATTTACTGACGTAACCGGTTTATCGATAAAGCGTGCGGCCAGCGCCTCGGCGCTGCGGGCGAGTAGGGTGGTGTCGACCCCGACCGCGACGAACAGCGCCCCGAGCTCGAGATAGCGTTTTGCCTGCGCCTCGTTCGCCATCAGAATGCCGGGGGCTTTCCCCGCCTCGCGGATTTGCGCGATGGCCCGTTCGATGGCGGCCTGCACCTCGGGGTGTTGCGGGTTACCAGCAAAACCCATGTCGGCGCTGAGATCTGCCGGGCCAATAAACACGCCGTCGACGCCTTCCACGTCGAGGATCTGCGGCAGGTTTCTCAGCGCCTCACGAGTTTCGATTTGCACCAGTACGCACATGGCGTCGTTGGCCTGTTGCAGGTAATCCGGGATGCGGTTCCAGCGTGATGCCCGCGCCAGCGCGCTGCCGACCCCACGGATACCCGCTGGTGGATAGCGGGTGGCGCTCACCGCCAAACGCGCTTCGTCGGCGTTCTGCACCATCGGCACCAGCAGCGTTTGTGCCCCCACGTCCAGCAGCTGTTTGATCTGCACCGGATCGTTCCATGACAGGCGCACCACCGGCTGGCTGGCATAGGGGGCGATGGCCTGCAGCTGGGTTAAGACTGTCTGCACGCTGTTCGGGGCGTGCTCTCCGTCGATCAGCAGCCAGTCGAAGCCTGCGCCCGCCAGCAGTTCCGCGCTGTAGCTGCTGGTCAGTCCCAGCCACAAACCGATTTGCGGTGTTCCGGCTTTCAGTGCCGTTTTGAATGCGTTTTGCATGGTCGTCTCCTAGACAAAGCGGCAGCTGATGGACCCCATGTTGCCGTAGTCCACGTGGAAGGTGTCGCCCCGGCTGGCGGCAACCGGGCGGGTAAAGGAGCCGCCGAGGATGATCTGGCCGGGTTCAAGCTGAACGTCGTACGGCGCGAGCTTGTTCGCCAGCCACGCCACGCCGTTCGCCGGGTGGTTAAGCACGCCCGCGGCGACGCCGGTCTCTTCGATGACGCCGTTGCGATAGAGCAGGGCGGAGATCCAGCGCAGATCCAGTTCGTCGGGCTTAATCGGGCGGCCGCCGAGGATCACCCCCGCGTTGGCGGCGTTATCGGAGATGGTGTCGAACACCTTGCGCGGGCGCTGGGTTTCAGGATCAACGTTGTGACAGCGGGCGTCGATCAGTTCCAGGGCGGGGATCACATAGTCCGTGGCGTTGTAGACGTCGAAGATCGTGCAGTTTGGGCCGCGCAGGGGTTTTGCCAGCACGAAGGCCAGCTCCACTTCGATGCGCGGAACGATAAAGCGATCGACGGGGATGTCGCTGCCATCGTGGAAGAACATATCGTCCAGCAGCGCGCCATAGTCCGGCTCGCTAATCTGCGAGCTAGCCTGCATCGCTTTGGAGGTCAGGCCGATCTTATGGCCCTTCAGCACGCGGCCCTCGGCAATTTTCAGGCTCACCCATTCGCGCTGAACAGCGTAGGCGTCTTCTATGGTGATCTCCGGATACTCCAGCGAGATCGCGCGGATCTGCTCCCGGGACTGTTCCGCCTGATGCAGGCGGTGGGCGATCTGGGTGTGGGTATGTTTGTCGAGCATGGCGATATCCTGTTGTATTGTTTTCTCCCTCTCCCTGTGGGAGAGGGCCGGGGTGAGGGCGTCAGGCCGCAGAGATTTCCCCTCACCCTAACCCTCTCCCAAAGGGAGAGGGGACTGGCCGCGGAGGTATTACTTAAACAACGCGTGCACGTTGTTTTGTTTGAAGTTCAGCGCCGGGTGCAGCTCTTCGATTTCAAACGACAGCGCCAGATAGCGTGCGTCCATCAGCCCGGCGAAATGGTCTTTAATCAGCGCAAACAGCATCTCGCCCACCTGCTGACGGCTCTCCAGGCTGCGCCCCGCGCCAATCTTCAGCGTCATGTGCACGAAGGCATAATCGTGTTTCCCGTCGGCCATCTGCCAGGTGTCCAGCCAGTGGGCGCGGCTGCGGATACCGCCGA
>ERZ773187.180-NODE-180-length-65251-cov-30.066446_pt1 | contig 65251 bp, 45 predicted proteins | sample MGYA00511242_ERZ773187 | MGnify/ENA primary metagenome ERZ773187 (study PRJEB29015, sample SAMEA2737744) | human gut metagenome | biome: human gut; feature: human-associated habitat; material: faeces | place: China | collected 2012 ...
CAAAACAGCGAAGTCCTACCAGTTCTGTCCTGTTGCCATTTTTCCTGACTCCCTCGTATATCTGAAGGCGATGCACTTCCGAGACGTCGCCTTTCTTCTTGTTCTTGAGGATGATTCCATCCCCTTCAATCGCTATAATCTCCGGCTGTACTGGCTTTTTATCCTTCTTCTCTTCTACGAATGCTTTTTCGTAAGCCTTTGCCTTCTTACCGGCATAATTCTTGAGTGAGATAACGGACTGATGGGAGATGGTAATCCCTGCCAGGCTTTGCAGGAGTTCGCTGGCACTGCGGGATGTCGTAATTGCGACAGACTCGACAATCCGCTCAATCATTCCCAGGCTGTAGTGCTTTCTGGACTCAAAGCCCATTTTGCAGTCCAGAGGATAGAAGCTCTTCCCTTCTTTCTGCAGAAGTCTTCGGGTATAGGTCAGCTCTCCATAGCGGCAGCAAATCGTCCTAGAGTCCCGGCGTGCCACACGCCACCCCTGTACCTTGTAAATCTGATACAGCTCACTGTCAATACGCGCCAGGGCCATAGCTATAAGCTGGCAGTTCATTTTAGTGAGCCAATGAGTTAGCTTCCTTTCAGCCTCGATAGAGTCATCAGATTTCTTAATGAGAGAAATGACTGCACCAATTGCATTTTCACTCCAAATTTCTCCAGTTTCTGTTATAATATCCATGAGGAAAGCCCTTTCTTTGTTTTATTTGTCCACGGAAATTATAACATTTCCACTCAAAGGGAGGCTTTCCTCTTTTATTGTTTCTGGAAAAATTTCCCTACCGAGTAAAATTTTACACTAAGGGAAATAGGAGACCAAGGGACTCATAGTCTTCCAGTCTATCAGTCTACCAGTCTTTTAGTCCACGATCACCGGCGATGTATAGAAATCCATTTTGCCCTTCCTGTATCTTTTTCCCTTCTGGCAGAAGGACTGCACATCGCTTGCGCGGATGTCCATCTCGAGCATGGCGGCGGCTTCCTTGGGAAGCGTTTTCATTCCTTTCGCCGTGCTGGTGATGATGGGGAGGGGAAGATCTCTGAGGAGGGCACTCTTTTCTCTCTTGAGTGCGAGGAGGCGGGCGTAGGAGGGATCGGGCGGTGCGAGGAAGGGGGAGGAAAGAGCGGCGGGGGAAAGGAGCAGCTCTGCGCCAAGGCGTTTCAGACTGCTTCGAAGATAGCGTTTGCTCTTCGTGGCGGCAAGCATTTCTTCATAGGAGATCCGCTGGCTTTCCTTAGCCCATTTGTATTCAAGCCCTTCTTTGAAAAGACCGGTCTTCTGCAGGGCTTCTCGGGGCATCAGACGGGAGAGGAGGTGGCAGCAGTCTTCATAGCGGGCGGGATCCGTGTAGTGGCCTTCTTCCATGAGCTTGGCGGCTTGCTTTGCGTCCGAAGGAGAAAGAAGTGCCGTCCTTTTTTGAGACAGGAGTTCACGCCGCGCACTCGTCGCGGAGACGGGATGCTCCATGTCTCGGGGAATGACGAGAATGTCCATGTCGTAGTGCTTTCGAAGGATCGTCTCCGTGTAGCGAAAACCCAAAAGATTGTTCGGCTTCGTAAGCTCGTCGGCAAGATACGGAAAAGCGGCTGCCATCGCTTCATGGGCGGCTTCTCCGTAAGACAGACCGTCCGCAATTCTTTCGTGGAGGAGATGCTCGTAGTCCTCTGAGATCGCCCAGCCGGCAGCGCTTATGAGCTCATCCTTCGTGAGAGATTCCGCGCCGAAGGCGATCATGTTCACGCCCATGGCATGGAGCATGGAGGCGGCATGGCAGGAGAAACGGTCTGCGCTCTGTAGGGCGTAGAGGGCTGGAAATTCGAAGACGGCGTCCACGCCGGAGCGGACGGCCCATCCGGCGCGCGTCCATTTATCAAAAAGGGCAGGCTCGCCCCTCTGCACGAAAGCACCGCTCATGATGGCGATGAGGGGGGCTTGCGGATAGGCTTTTTTGATGATATCGATCATGGCGGAATGACCGGCATGAAAAGGATTCCACTCGGCTGTGATGCCGATGAGGGGAGAGGTGGTAGACATGGGGACTCCTTATTCAGAAATTGTAAGATCTTTAGACGGCAGACATCCGGCTTTAGACGGCAGACATCAGACGTTAGGCATAAGGCACCTGACATCTGATATCTCGCCGTCTGAAGATTTTCGGTCTCTGAGTCTTCCCTATTCTATCACAAAAGTGAGCGGAAACAGGAAATCTGCCCTCCTCTATGATATAATATGAAAAATCAATGAGCGAAGTTTGACCTCGCTACTACAACCAAAGGAATGATATATATGTATAATCATTGGCAGAAAAAATGGGTACTGTCTCTGGGCCTTCTGGCGCTCGCCATGCTGCCCGCAGGCTGCGGGAACAGCATCGATGATCAGTTTCCCTTCGGGAAGAACCGCATTCATTGTGGCGGCGAGACCATCACGGTGGCAACGCCGTTTGAGCTGATCTCCAATGGCAGGCAGGTCGATCTCGGCGACCGTCAGGCGGAGACGGTCCATGCAGAAGGACACAATGCGAATATGCAGCTCCTTGTGACCGGCACGAAAGAGGGGGAAAGAAAGGATGCAAAAACGCTGGCGGAAGAGGCGAAGAGCATCCTTGCCGATAATCCCAATCTGAAAAATGTGAGATCCCAGCAGAAGGAGATCACCCTGGGGGATGTGAAGGCACAGCAGCTTTCCTTCTCATTCACCGAGACCGCCCGCGGCAAGAATGTAGAGTTTTCTGTAGAAGAATATATTTTCCTCCGGAAGGGCGTCGTCTGGCGCGTCATTTACCAGTATCGCAGTCAGGATGAGGTGGGCAAAGCGCTCGTGCAAAAAGTCGCCGGACAGATCGCGATGGGGAGTACGTTCTAGGGGGACTAAGAGACTGGAAGATGTCAGAAATCATACGATAGACTTAGGAGGATAGGAGACCATAAGTCTGATGTCTCCAGGGCTATAGTCTCTAAGAAATTAGTAGCTAGGGATTAGTAGCTAGGGATTAGGGGTGACTGGGATTCTCAGAAATCGTCATCCCGAGCGTAGCCGAGGGATCTCTACTGTACTGCAGGAATCAGCGTGTATGCGCCGAGGGAAAACGATGTCTTGGTGCTGCCTCATAGCAGGCAATGAGCGTATTGCAATAGACATTTCTCGGCAACGCTTTCAATGACGACGGTGCGAAGCGCCATCAAAACTCCGCGGCGCTTCTGATTTTTATGCGCCGCACCACTCCCGTTGAACCTGTTGAACCTGTAGAACCTCTTTTGCAAATAATCAAGGGGCTAACCCTGAACCTTTTTCTTTTTTAACAATGAGGAATCTATGCGATTTTCAAAAGGATTTTTTTCACTACTTTTATTTTTGGCCGCCGGTGCTTTGATCGGCGGTATCTTGGGACAGGTGCTCGGCAGTGCGAACCTTGTCGGCCTCATGCCTTTCCTGACGGAGACCTATGAGATCTTCCATATACAAAACATCGCCCTGAATCTGGGGATCATGCAGATTCATTTCGGCATCCGTTTTGCGCCGAATCTCATCAGCATCCTCGGCATCCTTGTCGCGTGGTGGCTGTATGATAAGTTTTGAGATGCTAGACTGGAAGGCTTTAGACTGAGAGACTGGAAGACATCAGACTTTAGACGTCAGATTTAGAGCATCTGATGTCTAAAGCTGAAAGTTTCTCTGTCTAGTCACCAGTAAATGACATTTGAAACACCGGATTTTCAGTAAAGTGAGGATACGATGATGCTCATCCGTGAAATGCGAAGCGAAGACAAGCCAAGAGAGCGTTTTCAGGAATCCCCGAAGATGGCCAGCATGACGGATCTTGTTGCGATCCTTTTGCGAACGGGGCGGCAGGGGTATTCCGTCATGCAGCTGGCGCAGGATGTCGTGGACCAGCTCGAGCAGACGGTGGGCATCAATGGCTATGAGGATCTTCACTGGCGGGATCTCACGGATATCAAAGGCATCGGCCCCGATAAGGCAGTCACCATCTGTGCAGCGATCGAGCTCGGGCGGCGTCTGACCTATATATATGATAAAAGAAAACTGGAGAATTTCAGTACGCCGGAGAATGTCTCTGCCTTTTTTATGGAGCGTCTCCGCCACGAGACGCAGGAGCATTTCCTCATCGCCTTTGTCAATGTGAAGAACCGACTTCTGGGCTACAAAGAGGTCTCCATCGGCGGCCTGAATGAGACGCCCGTCGATATCAAGGAAGCGATGAAGTGGGCGATCCGCTACAAAGCCTTCGGCCTCATCCTTCTGCACAATCACCCTTCCGGCTATCCGGAGCCGTCGAAGGAGGACATCGAGATGACGAAGACCTTCGCCAAGGCCGCAAAGCTCCTTGATATGGAGGTGCTGGATCATGTCATCATAGGAGATGGCATCTATGTCAGTCTGCATGAGAGAGGGGTTATTTGAGACTAGAAGACTAGGAGACGTCAGACATTAGACTTCAGATATCAGATTCAGATTTCATAAAGCAGGCGTCTCATGGTTGCTCTCAATGGGAAGGAAGAGAAGATATTTTGGCCTAGTCACTAGTCACCTCTAATCCCTAGCTACTAATCCCTAGTCTCCTTCGTTCCCAGATATGCTATAATATATGAGATATAAAAATTTTAGTAAAGGACAGGTGTGAGCCATGGAAGAAATGGAAAAAGGAAAACGTTATTCCGCAGAAGACAAGGGTTATACCAGCAAGATCTATGAGATCCGCTGGATCCCCGTCACGGAAAGAGAAGAATATCAGGAAGGCCCGACCAGAGACGCGCTCCTGAAGCTCAAGGAAAAAATGGCGGAAAAGGATTTTGACAAATACATCGAAAACGGTGTCATCCGTGTGACCTATGATGAGGGCCGTCTGATGATCATCGTGAAGTCGGAGATCTACCGCACCATGCTGATGGGACCTTTCTACAATGCCATCTGTGAAGCCTTCGACGTGGGACATTTCCGCGTCGTCAGCCAGGTGAATGGGTACTGATCGGAGCGGGAAAGCGGCTCTGATCGAGAGGAAAAGGATAGGCGAGCCGGATGGCCCGCCTTTTTTCTTGCGAACTTTTCCTCTATCCGCTATAATTTCCATAGTCTAATGAAAAACTCAGTCATCTATCCGAGGCTTCTTATGAGATTCCGATTTCTTCTTATCCTTTGTATCGCCCTTTTTACCAGCCTTCTTCCGGCAGAATGCCGCGGGGAGGCTCTTTTGCGTGCGTCGTTTCCCTACAGTCTGACGAAGGAGGCGGGCGTGGCGCATGCGGGCAGCACACAGCTTCTCTATATTTCCGTGCAGAATTTCGGCAATGAAGAGGAAGCCGCCGAGATCACCGCGGTATTGCCGGAGGGATTCACGGCACTGGCCGGAGACGGCTGGGAGGTGGACGGGCAGGAGGTGCGTATCCACTGGACGCTTCCTGCGGACTATGGCGAGCAGTTCCTCGCGGTCCCGGTGAAAGGCAGTGAAGAGGCGGGGGAAGGTGTCTACGAGATACCGGTCTCCCTTCGGACGAAAGAGGGCGTGAAAGAGGAGAGGATCTCCTTCTCGGCGGGACCGGCGGAAGAGGAGCAGGATCAGAAGGCAGCGCAGACATGGTATATCCAGTCGGTGCTGCTTCCGGTGAATGAGGACGGGGAGCGGGATGCGAGACAGGAAAAGGATACGCTCGTCACGCCAGATGTGACACTGGAGAATATGAAGAACCGCCTGACGGGCGGGCGCGGTGTGGACTGGGATGCGCTCACGGCAAAGCCGAATACGTACCTCCTTCTGGATATGAGAAATCCGAAGAAAGACGTGCGGACGATCCATCTGAGCGCTGAGCTCGTAGACAAGGAGACGGGGGAGGTGCGCCCCGGGCTCATCGCAGCGGCCGGTGAGGGAGAGTCTCTCGACCGGACGAAAATGCGAAGTGAGGCCGTGCTCTCTCTGAACGGCCATAAAATGCAGACCGCTGTGGTGCCGCTGTATGTGGATCCTTTCTCGATCGCAGAGGGAGACTATGCGCTGCGCCTCACGCTGTTTGACGGAGAGACGGAGCGTGTGACGGAGCTGCCGCTCACCGTCGTGAAGAAGCGGAGTGTGGGATTTGCGACGCTCGGCTTTGCCCTCCTTTCTCTTCTCGCGCTGGCAGCGTCCATCGGCGGACTGAAGCGCTGCATCCTCTCCATCGGAGCGAAGGGGGATATCACGGTATCGCTCTTTGCGGCGATGGCTTTCGGCGGGGTCGTCGTGCCGGTGACACTTCTGGGAGATTTCCTGCATGTCCTCTTGGGGCCTTTCTCCGGACTGGTGACGGGCCTTCTCTCAGGGGTCGTGCAGTACCTGCTTCTGGTCTCGCTGCTGGTTCTTTTCCGCAGGCCGGGAGTCTGTGCGCTTTTTTTCCTCATGCGCTGGATGCTTTCGGCGGTACTTTTTGGCCGCGTGACGCCGGTGGGGATCCTGATCTGTGCGGTGTCCATCGTGATTTTGGAAACAACGCTTTACCTTGCAGGTTTCTATCGAAAGAAGGAGCTGACGCCGCTCTACGCGATGGGGATCTCCTTCCTGATCGGGCTTTGTGATGCGGGGATCACTTTTGTGAATATGGAACAGCTGATGTTCTTTTATCGGTTATATTATGCAGACTGGTTCATCGGGCTTTACATGCTGATGAATGGTCTCTTGTACAGTACACTCGGCAGCTGGATGGGGTATCGCATCGGCAGCCGCTTGAAGCAGGTGATGGGGACATGATACTGGAGATCAGGGATCTTTCGTGCCGCTACGTATCGCGCAGGAAGGATACTCTTTCGCATGTGGATCTATCACTGGCCGAAGGTGAGATGGTCCTCATCGCGGGGCGCTCCGGCTGCGGGAAATCGACGCTCATCAAGAGTATCACGGGGCTTTTGGAACCGGGGGAAGCACGGCTCACGGGGACGATCTCTCTCGATGGACGGGACGTGACAGAGATGAGCGCGGAAGATATCGGGCTTCTGGCAGGCACGGTATATCAGACGCCGGATGACCAGCTCTTTGCGATGACGGTAGCTGACGAGGTCGGATTTGCCCTCGAAAACCGCGGAGAGGATCCGTCTGTCATCCGGGAGGAGGTCCGGCGTGCGCTTGCAAAGACGGGGCTTTCCGGTATGGAGGCGCGGAGTATCCATGCGCTATCGGGCGGGCAGAGGCAGCGTCTGGCGCTGGCCTCGATCCTTGTGACGCATCCGAAGCTTCTTATCTTGGATGAACCGGTGAGTCAGATGAATCCGAAGGGCGTCAAGGATTTCTTGGAGCTTCTGGTTTCCCTGAATCGGGAAGACCATATGACGATCCTCGTAGTGGAGCACCGTGTGAATGAGCTGGCGCGGTATTTTCCCCGTCTCTGCTGCATGTATGAAGGACGATTCATCTATGACGGAGCGACAGAGGGGGCATGGACAGCGCTCGGAGATACGGAGGCCTATGGACTCCGCGAGCCGCAGGCGGTGAAGCTCGGCCGCCTCCTGCACCTTCCTTATCTTTCGGGGCATGTGAAAGAGACGGCGGAGGAGATCCGGAAGAGCGGTATTTCCTTTGCGCCGCATATCTCGCGAGAGAAAAAAGAAAGCCATGCACCCGTTGTACTCGAGGGAAGAGATCTCCACTATCGCTATCAGGGCGCGGAGAAGGAAACGCTTCACGGACTCTCTTTTGCGATCCGCAAGGGGACGATCAATGCGCTCATGGGCTTCAATGGGGCAGGGAAATCCACGCTGATGAACCTTTTATCCGGACTGGATACGCCGACATCGGGAGAGATCCTGCTCCTTGGGAAGCCGGCTGAAAGGCAGCGCCATCACATCGGCTATATGCGGCAGGAGGCAGATCTCATGCTGCTTACGGACTCTGTCATCGATGAGCTGACGTGGAATAACAAAACCATCACGGAAGAGGAGCTGGATCGCCTCCTTCGTCGTCTGCATGTACGGCATTACTGTCATGATTTTCCACTGGCACTGTCCAAGGGGCAGCGTCTTCGTGTCGTCTTCGGGGCGATGCTCGCCAGGAAGGATAATGACCTCTTGCTCCTCGACGAACCGACGACGGGGCAGGACCAGAAGAGCCTGTCGGATATCAAAGCACTGCTTCTCTATGCGGCCTCCGAAGGACGGACGATCTTCTTCTGCACCCATGATATCGAGCTGGCAGGCGAGCTGGCGGATCAGGTGTTCCTTTTGAAAGAAGGAAGATTCCTCGCAAGCGGCACGCCGCATACGATCTTCAGTGATAAAAAGCTGATGGAGGAAGGCGGCCTGGCGCTCCCGCCCATGCTGACATTGTCGGAAATGCTGGGCATCGAGCCGTGCATTTCTGTGAAAGAGGTGATGGATCATGTCCTATAGACAGCTTTGGGAGGGCGGGGATGGACATTCTTTCCTGACGCGTCTCGATGGACGGACGAAGCTCTCCTTCCTCTTCTGCTATGCGCTGATGATGATCATCGTGGACAATGCTAGGACGCTTTTTTTCCTCTTCACGCTGACTCTCATTTTTCATTTTCTGGGAAAGACGCCCTTCTATAAGTGGCGGGTGCTCGCGATCTTCATCCTATTGGGCCTTTGGGGATCGATCGCCAGTCAGGCGCTCTTCTTTTCGCAGAATCCACGGACGCCCCTTGTGACTTTGATCTCTCCCGGCTTTCCTGTCCTGGGGGCGCTGACGAATGGTCTCTATATCTATCGGGAAGGGATCATCTACGGTGCGATTCAGGGAATGCGTACAGTATCCATGATCACGCTGGGGCTGCTCGTCTGCTGGACGAGCGATCCGCGCCAGTTGCTGAAGGGTCTCACTTCGTGGAATCTATCTCCGCAGGCCGCCTTCATGCTGGTGACGGCGATCCGCTTCTTCCCTGTACTTGCTGCGGAAGCAGGCGAAGTCATGGTCGCATTGCAGCTGCGAAGCGGCAGTGAAAAGGGACGGCATCAGGTGCTGATGCACATCCCGCACATGGTGAAGCCCCTCTTGGCCCGCTGCCTTCGCCGTTCCGCGACGCTGGCCCTTTCTGTCACGAGCCGCGGTCTTTTCCTCGCCAAGGGAAGGCGGGCAGACATCTGGCGGCCGTCTGAAAAATGGGTCTCGTTGTTCTTCCTTCTTTTCACGGTGGGCTGCGGCAGTGCCAAGATCCTCTATGCGCTTTCCAAAGAGGGCTTCTACTATGGCGCGCTCCGTATGGTGTATGACTGCGCGAAGATGTATTTATAATGGTTTCAGGGTTCAGGTTGGCGGGTTTGGGGGAGACTTTGAGACTGATAGATTTGGAGACATCATATATTAGACATCAGATATTTGACGTCTAACGTTTGAAGCAGATATGCTCCGCGGCGCTTCTGATTTTTATGCGCCGCGCTTCCCCCTTTGAACCTCTTGAACCCATAGAACCCGCTCCTCCCTCTTTCGCAAACAATCAAGGGACGGCATAACCCTGAACCATATTCTGGTGACCAAACATGAAACGATGCAAAACAATTCTCATTTTTTTTCTCCTTGCACTGACCTGGAGCGCTCTTTTCTGGCTGACCGGGAAAAAGACACCCTGGCAGATCTTTGCGAGCAAAGAGTCAGACGCAGCCTATGTGATCTCCTTAGGCGACATGGCAGGGCGGAACTATGACCGCATGGGCTTTGACAGCGGCAAGGTGCTCTACGTGAAGTCGGACGGCGGCTGGCTCGTCGGTACAGCGAATGGCGAGCTCATCCATTTCGATGAGAAGGGAGAGGAGCTGTGGAGCCACTCTGTCGGCACAGGCCTCATCCGTGGCATCGCAGTGAGCAGGGATGAGAAGGTCGTCTATGCGGGGGAGAAAAGTCCGGAAGGAACGATGTATGCCATGGATGTGAAAAATGGCGATGTGCTGTGGACCTTCCGGGGAGACTCTCTCATAGGGTATGAGGCGGACATACAGTCCGAGCCGACGGCCATCGATATATCGACGGATGCTGCTGGACATGTATATGCGGTTTTCTATCGATTCACGCTCGATGAGAAGGGGCAGCGGACATACCTTTCCCGCATCATTTCCTTCGATGAGAACGGGAAAGAGCGCTGGCGCTATCCTGCCAAAGAGAATATGGATGCGTGGGTGAATTGCGGTGCTGTTTCAGAAAACAGCGGCCGCTTCGCCTTTGCGACAGCGAATTACGACAAAGCAAAGACCGATGGTCTTACCTATAATGAAAATCTGTATGTCCTTGACAGCCATACAGGGACACTGCTCCATGCCGAAAAGATCCCGCCGGTCGAGACCTTCGGCACCACGACGATCCGGAATGGACTTTCTTACTCGGAGGATGGGAAGTACCTCGCAGTGATGGCGAGTGATGGACGCGGATTCCTTCGTGACGAGGACGGGCGTCCCATCTGGGAGCGCAGCATTTCCAGAGTCATGGAGATCGGCGGCAGCTATTACTTTGCGGCAGGTCGTGATGCGCTCTTTTCCGGAGACAAAGTCCTCTTCGGTACCATCAATACATTCAATCGGGAAAATTGGCAGCTGCCGGCGCCCGTCATCCATCCATCAGGAAACAGCCTCTATGGCTTTGACAGGGACGGGAAGTATCTCTTCCGCTATACTGCGCCTGCGGAGATCGAAGCCATCGGGGTCGCCGGTGATGTAGCCGCGTTGGCGATCGGCAGAAATGTAAGAAATCATGACTACAAAGCCCATGGAGCAGCAGTCATCAGTCTTTCTGATGGGACTCTCCTTAATGAGTACCATACGAAGGGACCGCTCCAGACGCTTGCGATCTCCTCCGATGGCCGCTACGTGGCTGGCATCGAAGTCCCTGCTGTCACGGCTGAAGGAGATCTACTCGGAGCCTATCGGCTGCACATCTGGGATCGGGAAAAGTGAAAAGGTTCGGGGTTCAGGTTGATAGGTTCAGGTAGAAGATTAAGAGACTAAGAGACTTGGAGACTTCAAATTTCTGACTTCTGATGTCTGGCTTCTGATTTTTATGCGCCGCACCTCCCCCATAGAACCCGCTTCCCCTCTTTCGACTGCAGTCAATGGGACGGCACGGCCCGTGGGCTAACCTTGAACCCCCTTCCCCTTTGCGCTATAATAAAAAACAAATTGTTTTTTATTGAAAGTTACGAGGATACTATGATACGAAGATTTATGAAATATTATCGTCCCTACATGCACATTTTGATCTGGGTGATCGTAGGGACGTTTGCCATGGCCGGACTGGATCTGATCTTTCCGGTCGTGGTCCGTGAGCTCATCCATGACGTACTGCCGGCGGGGGATATGCATCGGCTGTTTATCGGCTCAGGGATCCTTCTTGTCCTTTACATTCTGAATTTTGCGATCCAGTATGCGGTGCAGTACTATGGGCATGTCATGAGTGCGTCCATCGAACACGATATGCGACGGGATCTGTTTGCTCATATCGAGAAGCTCTCCTTTCATTACTTCGATAATGAGAAAACGGGACAGCTGCTTTCCCGTATCACAAGCGATGTGACAGAGATCAGTGAGCTTTCCTTCCGCGGACCGAATGATGTTCTCCTCTGTGGCGTCATCATGGCGGGGACGCTGGTCGTGATGTTCGTCATGAACTGGCAGCTTGCCCTCCTCATCGGTGCACTGCTTATTGCGAAGAGCATTCACACCGTGAAGGTGAATAAACAGATGAAGTCCGCCTTTCGTGAGAACCGGAAGAAGGCAGGGGAAGTCTCTGCCCGCGCAGAAGAAAGCCTTTCCGGCATCCGCCTTGTGAAGGCTTTTGCCCAAGAGGCCTTCGAGCTGGACCGCTTTGAAGAGAAGAGCCGCGAGCTCCGGGATACCCGTTTCGCTTCGAATAAGCTCATCGCCTATTTCTCCGGCGGTATTAACTTTTTCACCAACTTCATCAATGTGGCGGTGATCCTGGCCGGCGGGTGGATGATCAATGAGGGAACGCTTGCGCTTTCTGATTTCGTCGCATTCCTCCTCTATGTGAATATCTTCATGCGTCCGGTCTTCCGTCTGACGATCCTCGCTGAGGTGTACCAGCGCGGCATGGCCGGCTTCCACCGTTTCGAAGAGATCATGCACACCGAGCCTTCCATCGAAGATCCGGAAAAGCCTGTCATGCTCTCCCAGGTGAAAGGGGATATTGATTTCAAGGATCTATCCTTCGGTTACGATCCGGGGCATCTCATCCTGCATGATCTCGCCTTTGAGATCCCTGCCGGAAAGACGGTGGCTTTCGTCGGCGAGACGGGGGCAGGGAAGAGTACGCTCGTCAGCCTGCTGCTTCGCTTCTATGAACCGACAAAAGGCGAAGTCATGCTGGACGGACATCCGCTTTCCGCGTTCCGCCAGCAGGATCTCCGAAGAAAGATCGGTATCGTGCAGCAGGATGTCTTCCTCTTCGGGGATACCATCGCAGAGAATATCGCGTATGGCCGTGAGAACGCGACCAAAGAGGAGATCGAAGAGGCTGCACGTCTGGCAGCGGCGGATGATTTCATCCGACAGCTTCCGAATGGCTATGAGACGAAGGTCGGCGAGCGCGGCGTGAAGCTTTCCGGCGGGCAGAAGCAGCGTATCGCCATCGCTCGCGTCTTCCTCAAGAATCCGCCTGTCGTCATTTTCGATGAAGCGACATCTGCTCTTGATACCCAGACGGAGAAGAAAGTACAGAAGACACTCGATGAGCTTGCGAAAAACCGCACGACGATCATCATTGCACACCGTCTCTCGACCGTCAGAAATGCCGATGTGATCTACGTCCTGGATCACGGACGCCTGCTCGAGCGCGGCAGCCATGACGAACTGATGGCAAGGCACGGGAAATACTTTGCACTGTATGAAGCGCAGAAAAAGAAAAAAGAAGATGAATAGTGAGTCATGTAAAATCCTCTTCCCCGTTTCGGGGTAGAGGATTTTAGTTTAGGGTTGGCGGGTTCAGATAAGAGACTAAGAGACTAAGAGACTTTAGACATCAGACATCTAAAGTCTCTTAGTCTATCAGTCTCTCCCGTCTCCAAGTCTATCAGTCTTTGCGCTGAAACCTGTACCTCTTTTTTTATTTATCTTCTTTACATGCCGCCTCTTCCATGTTACACTTTTCACAGTATAGAAGGAGCGCGGACGAATCCGATGGCTGCTCCAGCGGGAAGGCAGACTTTGTTTTCCTAGATTACTCGTAAATGAGGGATGTAAATGTCACTTTATGTAAAAAAATTCGGCGGAAGTTCTGTTGCGACACCGGAAAAAATGTTGAATATTGCAAACCGTGTGCTTCGCGATCGGAAGCCGGGGGATAAGATCGTGATCGTCGTATCGGCTATGGGCGATACCACCGATGATCTCCTGGCACTGGCTTCGAAGGTATCGGACATCAATCATGGACGTGAAATGGATATGCTGCTGGCTACCGGTGAGCAGATCTCCATTTCTCTTATGGCGATGACTTTCAGAAAGCTCGGCGTTCCTGCTGTATCGCTCACAGGCGCGCAGGCAGGCATCATTGCCGGAGGGGCATATGGCAAAGCGACCATCGATGATGTGAAGCCGGAGCGGGTATTCAAGGAGCTGGAAGAAGGCAAGATCGTCATCGTGGCAGGCTTCCAGGGTCTCATGAAAAATGGCGATGTGGCGACACTGGGCCGCGGTGGCAGCGATGCGACAGCGGTGGCACTCGCAGGTGCGATGCATGCAGATATGTGTGAGATTTTCACCGATGTGGATGGCGTATACTCTGCAGATCCGCGTGTCGTGAAGAATGCACATAAGATGAAAGAAATTACCAATACGGAAATGCTGGAAATGGCACGTCTGGGCGCTGGCGTCATGCAGCCTCGCAGCGTCGAACTCGGGATCAAATATCACATCCCGATCCATGTCAGATCCACATTTACGAATGATGAAGGAACGATTATCCGGGAGGTATGTATGGAAGGTTTGAACGAAACGGTCAGAGGCGTGGCACAGGATGCTCATGCAGCTAGAATTGCGGTACTGGGACTCAGAAATGTGCCGGGCGTGGCATACAGCGTATTCTCCGCTCTCGCAGAAGACAATATCACGGTCGATATGATCGTGCAGAGCGTCAGAAATTCCAATGACGACAAGACGGATATCGTATTCACCATCGATGATACGGATATGGAAGATGCCAAGAGAGTCCTTGATAAGATGAGAGACGAAGGCAAAGTGGAAGAAGTTATTTATGATGACGACACGGCCAAAGTCTCTGTCGTAGGTGCCGGCATGCTCGGCAAACCGGGAGTCGCTGCCCGTATGTTCGGTGCACTTGGCAGAGCCGGTATCAATATCGATATCGTCAGCACCTCGGAGATCAGCATTTCCTGCCTCATCCTTAGAAAAGACCTGACCAAAGCTGTACAGGCGATTCACGATGAATTTTTCCCGCAGGACGAAAAATAATAAATAGATGCTTGTGGAAAAAGCACAGGAATTTCCTGCGCTTTTTCTTGTGAACGAAAGAAAAAAGAGGCAAAGGAAATACGGATCCACTCATTGGCAGCGCTCATCCCGGGATTTTTATATAGGATAAAGCACTGCGGAGTGCTTACACCATGGGGTGAAGCCGCTTGGGCAGCCTTTAGCACCTTTTTACGCAACAATTATCAGTAACCGATAAGGAGAGATCAAATGAAATGGAATGATGGAGACCTGGTGCACGGATTCCGTGTCAGCCGTATGTCCCATATTGAAGAAGTCAATGCCGATGCCTACCTGATGGAGCACGTGAAAAGCGGTGCCCGTCTTCTGTATCTGGACAGCGACGATGATAATAAAGTTTTTTATATTTGTTTCCGCACGACGCCGGATAATTCCAAGGGTACGCCGCATATCATGGAGCACTCGACGCTCTGCGGCTCTCGGAAATATCCGCTGAAGGAACCCTTCGTCGAGCTCGCGAAAGGCTCTCTCAATACGTTCCTCAATGCGATCACCTGGCCGGATAAGACCATGTACCCGATCGCCAGCCGCAATATGGTCGATTTCCATAACCTGATGGATGTATATCTCGATGCCGTCTTCTATCCGAATTGCCTCAAGGATCCGCAGATCCTGATGCAGGAAGGCTGGCACTATGAGCTGGAGAACAAAGAGGCGCCGCTGACGTACAATGGTGTCGTCTACAATGAAATGAAAGGCGCGCTCTCTTCGCCGGAAGCCATCATGGAAGACCGTGCGACAGAGCGTCTCTTCCCGGATAATACCTATGGCGTGGAGTCCGGCGGGGATCCGGAAGTCATCCCGATGCTCTCTTTCCGGGAATTTACTGAATTCCACCGACGCTTCTATCATCCGTCGAACAGCTATATCTACCTTTATGGCGATATGGATATCGAAAAGACGCTGGCTTATATCGATGAGGAATACCTATCTCATTTCGACCGCCGCAATGTGGACTCGGCCGTCCGCACGCAGTCCGGCTTCAAGAAAAGGGTATCGGCGATCTGCCCGTATGGGATCGCAGAACAGGAAAGCGAAAAGGGGAAGGCCATCCATGCCCTCTACATCGCAGCAAGCGACCATATGTCTACGAAGGAATCGCTCGCTTTCCGCATCCTGAACTATGTCCTGATCGATATGGACGGCGCACCGCTGAAGAAAGCAGTCTTGGATGCCGGCCTAGGAAGCGACCTGTCCGGCGGCTATTGTGACAGCTACAAGCAGCCTGTCTGGACCATCGAGGTGACAGGCTCGGAAGTGGAGAAGCAGGAGCAGTTTGCCCAGGTCATCGACGGGACGCTGCGCACGCTCGCTCTTGACGGCATCGACAAGGATATGCTCGATGCCGCACTGAACCGTACAGAATTCACCTCGCGTGAAAACGATTATCAGGGACGTCCGAAAGGACTTTTCTACGGCGTGCGCGCGATGGATCTCTGGCTCTATGACCGCGACCCGATGGCGGCACTGCGCTATATCGATGACATCAAAGAGCTTCGCGAAGGGATCCAGAATGGCTATTTCGAAAGCCTTCTCCTGAAGTACGTCATCAAGAATCCGCATCAAGTCCTGATCACCATGAAGCCGGAAAAGGGACTGACGGAGAAGAATAATGCGGCAACGGCAGAAAAGCTCGCTGCGTACAAGCTGAGTCTTACCGACGAGCAGCTCGAAGACATCATGGCGTCCACCAAAGCATTGAAGAAGCGTCAGGCATCCATGGAAACGGAGGAAGCCCTGAAGACCATTCCGCTCCTGTCCCGCGAAGACCTGAAGCGGGAGATCGAGGAGGAAGTGCTTGAAGAAGAGACCGTCTCCGGGATCCGCCACTTCCACTATGATATTCACACGACGGGGATCTCCTACGTCACAATGTATTTCGATCTCTATGACCTCACCGAGGAAGAGATCCCGTATGCCGTCCTCCTTTCGGGAATGCTTCGCAGCTTGGATACGGAAAAGCACAGCTACACAGAACTCGCGCGAATCTCCAATGCGTATACCGGCGGCATCAGCTTCCAGATCTCCTGCATCGGCGATATCAATGACGCATCGAGATATAAGCCATTCATGGTCGCAAGAGGCAAAGCACTCACCTCTAAGGCTCGTCAGCTCATGGACCTGCTGGGAGAAGTCATCAATCATACATCCTTCCGGGATACGAAACGGCTGAAGGAGCTTCTCCTGGAAGAAAAATCAGAATGGGATATGACCGCCTTCTCTCGCGGGCATAATCTCACCATGGGACGCCTCGCATCCTATTTCTCCAAGACGGCACAGTTCTCTGAGCAGGCCGGCATGACGTTCTATTATTTCTTGGCGGACCTTGTCAAGACGTATGACGGTCAGGCAGAGGAAGTCGCCGAGAAGCTCTCGGCTGTCGCGAAGAAGATCTTCACGAGAAGCCATATGTTCTTTGCCACCACAGGCGAAACGGAAGAAAAGCAGGCTGTCGATCGCTACTTCGGCCTCATCTTGGATGATATGCCGGAGGGGGAGAAGAAGGAAGCCCATCTCTTCGATTTCCCAGCCAAGGAGATCAATGAAGCCTTCCTGACCTCCGGCAAGGTCCAGTACGTGGCCAAAGGCGGCAACTTCCGTGATCATGGCTTTACCTATACCGGCGCGCTTCGTGTCATGGAAACCATTCTCCGCTATGAGTACCTCTGGAAGAAAGTCCGTGTCCTCGGCGGTGCGTATGGCGCTTTCACACAGTTCCTGCGCGATGGTACATCCCTTCTCTGCTCATACCGTGACCCAAATCTGAAGGAAACGCTCGAGACGTACAAAGACCTTCCGGAATATCTGGAAACACTCGAATTGTCTGAACGTGAAATGACCAAGTACGTCATCGGTACCATGGCAGCGGATGAGATCCAGCTTACCCCATCCATGAAGGGCGAGCGTGCGATGCTCCACTACCTGAATGGCAATACCCGAGAAGACCGTATGCGGATCCGCAGTGAGATCATCTCCTGCGAAGTGAAGGATATCCGTGCTCTTGCTCCGCTCGTCAAGAGCATCATCGATGATCCTTATATCTGCTGCATGGGCAGCGAGGAAAAGATCCAGCGGGATAAGGCACTTTTCAGGAAAGTCCTCTCTATGCCGGAGTAAGTCAGATCAGGGATGAGGAATGAAGGCGGCAGGAGATCTCTCTGAGAAGGCATTTGGCTGCTTCATTTGCGATGTACCTGCAAAGCCCACTGCACCTGATCCCTTATCATTTTTACCATCAAGGAGGCTCAAATGCTTGAGCCTCCTTTTGTATCATTGAGAAAACGCTGATGTGATCTGACAATGATGGGATCTGTGTTTTCCTAAGGAGACGCTATGCAGACAGCCATTCGTACCCGCTTTGCGCCGAGTCCCACGGGATATATGCATCTTGGGAATATCTGGGTCGCCTTTCTGAACTGGCTCTGGACACGCCAGCATGGAGGGGCGATCGTGCTGCGTATCGAAGACATCGACCGGCAGCGAAGCCACGCGGAATACATAGAGGGGATCAAAGAAGACCTCGCATGGATGGACCTTTCCTATGACGAGGGCCCCGGCGGGAGCTATTCGTATGGGACGCCCGTCCAGAGTCTCCGATTTCCTCTCTATCAGGAAATCATGGATCGGTGGAAAGAAGCGGGGGAGGTCTATCCCTGCTTCTGCAGCCGTGCCCGTCTCCACAGCATCGCCTCTGCGCCGCATGAAGGAGAGGGACTGCCGGTCTATGATGGACACTGCCGCCGTCTGAGTGTGGAAGAAGTCGCGGACAGAGAAAAGGGGAAGGCGCCCTCCTGGCGCCTTCGTATGGAGGAAAGCCGTGTGTCCTTCAGAGATCTTTTTTGCGGAGAGGAGACATGCGTGCTCCGTCCCGGCATCGATGACTTTGTCCTTCGGCGTGCCGATGGCATGGTCGCTTATCAGCTCGCCGTATCCGTCGATGATGCGGCGATGGGGATGACGCATGTTTTTCGGGGAAATGATCTCCTCTCCTCGACTTTTTATCAGCTCTATCTGCTGAAAAAACTGGGAGCTGTCCATGTTCCGACTTATGGACATCTGCCTCTTCTCGTTGATGCGGAGGGAGTCCGGCTCTCGAAGCGTCAGAAAGGTCTCACTCTTCGTGAAATGAAGGCAGAGGGCAAGAAGCCTTCTGATATCATCGGACTCCTTCTGTATTATGCAGGCGCGCTTCCAAAGCCGATGCCCGTATCCGCAGAGGAAGCGGTTCGGAATGTCGGCTTTGAGGAGCTGAAGCACCTGTCTTTGCCGCATATCGTGGTGACGCAGGTCTAAAAAACGGCTATAATGAATCTATAGATGGTTATCCGGGAAAACGATGATGCGATTCACGATGGGATCCGTACTTCCCTGGAGGATCCGGTAAAGGAGCTGATTTCCATGATCCATATCACCTGTGAAGGCAGAGGTTTTGACTTTTTTGACGGTGCGACACCGCAGAATTTATGGAATATGGTCCGCGGTACAAGGGGGAAGGAGGCGGCGGTGCTGGCAGAGATGGATGGCGAGCTTCTTGATTTCCAGACACCGTTTCCCTCCGGCGGAGATGTGCGATGGATCCCTCTTTCGGCGCCAAAAGCGCACCAGGCGTATGTGAGAAGCGCGATCATGCTTCTCGTATGTGCTGTGGAAGAGATCTATGGAGAAGGGACAGATGTCCTCGTGAAGCATTCGCTGGGAAAATCGCTGTACTGTGAATTCGAAGACGGGCATGTACCGCTCAAGAAGGAGCTGGATCGGCTGGCGGCACGGATGCGTGAGATCTCTGAAGAGGGACGCGATATCACCAAGCTCGTCGTCGGGAAGAAACGTGCGATGGCCTTCCTTCGCATCAAAGGGCGGGAAGAGGATGCAGAGCTTGCCGGTCAGATCGCCGGGAATACGATCAATGTCGACCAGTGCGGGCGCGTGATCGACTATTTCTTCGGCCCGCTTCTGCCGGATATGAGCTTCGTGCGGCTTTTTGCGCTGAAGTCTTATGCGCCGGGATTTCTGCTGCGCCTTCCGGATGAGGATTTTCATCTGGCTCAGGATGAAGCAGAGGACCCGCTCTTTGCGAAGGTCTTCCTCGAAAGCCAGAACTGGTCCGAGCTTATCGGCTGCCAGAATCTGGCGCAGCTCAATGCGTCTATCGAGAATGGTAAAATTCTCGATTACATCTCTATCGCAGAAGCCCTGCATGAGAAGAAGCTGGCAGAGCTGGCAGATGCGATCTGTGAGGCGAAGCCCAGGATCCGTCTCGTCTGTATGGCAGGGCCGTCATCCTCGGGCAAGACCACCTTCATGAGGCGTCTCATCGTCCACCTGCAGGTGAATGGGGCGCATCCTGTCATGATCTCGCTGGATGACTATTTCCGAGATCGAAGCGAAATGCAGGGGGAAGACTGGGAAGATATCCACGCGCTTGATCTGGACCGTTTCGAAGGAGATATCACCGCACTTTTGGAAGGAAAGCCGGTGCGGCTTCCGACTTTCAATTTCATCACTGGGAAAAAGGAGTGGAATGCGCCGCCCGTGACGCTCGGGAAGGGGCAGCCGATCCTTGTGGAAGGGCTTCACGCACTGAATCCGCGCCTCACCTATTTTGTCCCCGGCTACCAGTGCATGCATATCTATCTTTCCGCACTGACACAGATCACCATTAACCACCATAACCGCATATCGACCTCGGACACGCGGCTTCTTCGCCGTATGGTGAGAGATATGCAGTTCCGTGGAAATCCTCCGGAAAAGACGATCTCTTCCTGGCCAGGCGTCCGCAAAGGAGAGGAACGGAATATTTTCCACTTCCAAGGACGCGCTGACGTTGTATTTAATTCCGCACTTCTTTATGAGATCCCTGTTCTGAAACGGATCGTAAAGCCGTTTTTAGAGGAAATATCCAAGGATAGCCCAGCCTATGGGGAGGCCCGGCGCCTTCTGGAATTCCTCGCGCCCTTCCGCGAACTGGATGCATCGCTCGTGCCGGATCATTCGCTGCTTCGCGAATTTGTCGGCTATCAAGGACTGGGAAGGTCGTTCCTGAATCGGTAGGGCTTTCTCATGGATCTCGAATGAAAGCTCTGCTTGCATGAGAATTGCGGGATGAGAAATAGCGGCGGCTGCGTCTGACATAAAAGACAGCCTGTGCCGAAAATCTGCTGTTTTTCCGCATGGTCAGCGTTCTCCTTATCGGGAAGGCAGATCGTCAGGTCCCGTTGGATTCGAATCACTTTCCCATTCTCCTACTAGCAATCTTTAGCAAGACAAGGTACAATAGAAACAGCTTTAAGACAATTCTCATTTCTAGTTGGAGGTCATGCATCATGGCAGAAGAAAAAAGAGTAAACCTGAAAGCCCAGAAATTCGAAGCCTACACCCAGGCAAACAAAATGGACTTTTTCGTCAAAAATGAAATGAAAGATGACGCAGATACCGTTGTGTTCCAGTCGAACCTGAAGGTCGAAGGACAGACCATTCCGCTCGGCATCATCACCGACAATACCATCTACACCATCATCCGCGTCCAGATCGGAAGCCAGCTTCTGAAAGATGAAAATAAGCTCTCCCTCCTCGAATACCTGAACCAGCTGAATCGCAGCTACAAGGTCTTCAAGTATGTAGCAGCAGAAGACGGCAGCATTTTCCTCGATGCGTGCCTCCCGAGCACGAACGAGAGCTTTGACGCAGAAATCGTCCGTGTCATCCTCGATGTCATCGTCGATCATCTGAACAATGAATACAAAAACATCATGAAGCAGGCTTGGAAATAATGTCTCTTCCGCAATCAAAAACGGCTTTCCGAAAGGAAGGCCGTTTTTTGATGGCGTCAGCTTCGCTCAAAGGAAAGATAACGATGCCGGAGGAGCTGTGGATCCCGAATTACTTTTTCATAGCAAATTTTTTCTAAAAGCTATATAATAGAAGAAATCTATTTGCCGAAATGAAAATATAGATCTTCATTTCATGTCTAGGAGGAGATTTCATTGTTAGCATCCAAATTATATAGCCCGACCCTGAGAGAACTGCCTGCCGACGCTGTCGTCATGAGCCATAAGTACATGCTGAAAGCCGGCATGATGCGAAAGATCGCCAATGGTACCTATGCGTACCTGCCGCTGGCTTTCCGCGCTATCGAGAAAGTGAAGAAGATCATCCGTGAGGAGATCAATAAGACAGGCGCACAGGAGATCCTGATGCCGATCGTACAGCCGTCGGAGATCTGGCAGAAGACGGGACGCTGGGCCGTATATGGAGAGGAAATGTTCAAGCTGCAGGATCGTCATGGCAGAGACTATTGCCTGGCTCCGACGCATGAAGAACTGGTGACCACGCTCGTTTCCATGGATACCTCGTCCTACAAGCAGCTGCCGGTCTCTGTGTATCAGATCCAGAACAAGTACCGCGATGAGAAGCGTCCGCGTTTCGGTCTGATGAGAAGCCGAGAATTCATCATGAAGGATGGCTACACCTTCGATATGGATCAGGAAGGTCTCGATAAGCAGTACAAACTGATGTATGATGCATACTGGCGCATTTTCACCCGCTGCGGTCTGAAATTCCGTCCGGTCATCGCAGACTCCGGCGCGATCGGCGGCAATGCGTCTCATGAATTCGAAGTGCTGGCAGATTCCGGCGAAGCCGATATCGTATACTGCGAAGACTGTGATTTTGCAGCGAATATCGAAGCGGTTGATCCGAAGACGATTCCCTGCGATATCCGGAATGACAAGGAAAAAGAGATCGTAGAAACACCGGGGCAGCACACGATCGAGATGGTTTGCAACTTCCTCAATGCGGATGTGAAGCAGTCCGTCAAGGCGGTCGTCTACAAGCTCGATGATACCGTCGTCCTTGCGATGGTGCGCGGCGATCATGAAGTCAATGAAGTGAAGCTCCAGAATATTTATGGTGCGATCAATGTGGATATGGCATCGGAAGAAGATCTGGAGCGCTGCGGTCTGACGGCTGGCTATATCAGCCCGATCGGACTTAAAAAAGTGAAGAATTTCGACATCATCTGTGATAAGACGGTCATGGAAATGCAGGATGCCTGCTGCGGGGCCAATGAAAAGGACAAACACTATATCCATGTGAATCCGGCCCGCGATTTCGGTGATGTGAAGGTGGACACCATCCGCCAGATCCAGGAAGGCGATGTCTGCCCGCACTGCGGCGGCAAGATCGTCATCACGAAGGGCATCGAAGTTGGCCAGGTCTTCAAGCTCGGGACCAAGTACAGCGAAGCGCTGGGGGCGACCTACCTCGATAACAATGGCAAGTCGCACCCGATGGTGATGGGTTGCTACGGCATCGGCGTCACACGTACGGTGGCTGCCTCCATCGAGCAGAATCACGATGACGACGGCATCATCTGGCCGGTCGCGATCGCGCCTTATGAAGTGGTCATCGTCCTGGCGAATAATAAATCGGAAGAAGTCATGGATGCGGCAAAGAAACTCTATGATGCGATGGAAGAAAAAGCGGATGAAGTAGTCCTTGATGACCGCAATGAAAGGGCGGGCATCAAGTTCAAGGATGCTGATCTCATCGGCTATCCGGTCCGTGTGACCATCGGCAAGAAATGGCAGCAGTCCGGCAATGTGGAGATCCGTCTGCGTCGAAGCGGTGAGACCATCGAAGTGCCGTATGAAGAATGCAAAGCCAAGGTCATGGAGATCCTGGCAGAGCTTCATGAAAAGAACCAGTAAGGGGCTCAGATGGACGAAAAAGAACTGGAAGAGCTGCGCGCTTCGGTGCGTCGGATCGATAGTGAGCTGGCAGCGCTTTTTGAGAAGCGGCTGGAGCTGTCGAGAGGCATTGCCCTGTATAAGCTGAAAGCGCACAAGCCGATCTATGATGCAGAAAGGGAAGCGAAGAATATCGAGGCATTGTCTTCTCTCATCGAAGATGTGAGCAGCCGCCCCGATTTCATCCGTTGGTACCAGCTCTTGATGGATATCAGCAAAAAGCTGCAGTCGAAACTGATACAAGGGGAAACAAAATGATCGAAGAACTCAGAGGTACCGTCAGACGATGCATCTATGCAAGCGATGATGGCAGATTCTGCGTTTTTCAGATCGAAGATAAGGAAAGCCGCAAGCTGGCCTGCGCCACATACCATGGGAGAGGCCCATACGTCGGTGAACAGATACTCATGCGGGGGTGCTGGCAGAAGCATCCCCGTTTTGGAGTGCAGTTTTCCGCGCGGAGCTTGGAGATGGTGAAGCCGGAGGAAACGGAGGATATCATTCATTTCCTGGCATCAGGGATGATCGATGGCATCCGTGAGACCATGGCGCGCCGCATCGTGGCACACTTTGGCAAGAAGACGATGGATGTCTTTGAAAACAACATCGATGCGCTTCTGGAAGTCCCGGGCATCGGGCCGAAGGGATTCGAGAAGATCAAAAAATCCTACGAGATGATTTCCGGGCTGAAGGAGATCATCATGTATCTCCAGTCACTGGCTATTCCCGAAAAATATGCGGCAGATATGCAGAAGCGTTACGGAGAGAATATCAAGTCCGTCTTTCAGCACGAACCCTATCGCATGCTGGAAGACATAGCCGGAATAACCTTTCTTGAGGTCGACCGCATCGCCATGGATCAGGGCGTAGCGGCGAATGACTGCGAGCGCATCACGGCAGGTGTAACGTATATGCTGGGACTGGCGCTTTCTCAGGGGCACAGCTGTGTGCCGATCGATTCGCTGGCGAAAAATACCGTGCCGCTTCTCCATCTCTCCATCGAGATCATCAAGGAAGGCATCGAGTCTGCGATCGAGGCAGGCCTTCTGCCGTCTCTGACCTATGAAAAGACGGTGTATGTGTACCTGAATTTTCTCTATGAAGCGGAAACGCAGTCAGCTGATATCCTGAAAAGCATGCTCTGTCACCAGAAGGCGCTCGGAACGGCTGCACTGGCCATCGAGAAATTTGAGAGAGAGAATCATATCACGCTGGCAGAGGAGCAGAAGGAAGCCGTCGAAGAGGCGATGAAGAGCCGCGTCCTCGTCATCACCGGCGGACCGGGCACAGGGAAAACGACACTCGTGCGGGCCATCATCACGGCGGCCGAACAGCACGATCTGAAAGTCCATCTCATGGCACCGACAGGCCGTGCGGCGAAGCGCCTTGCACTCGCGAGCCACATGGATGCGGATACCATTCATAAGGCGCTCGAGGCGGAAAAACGTGAGGATGGCAGGACGGTCTTTTCGCGGGATGAAAGCGATCCTTTGGAAGAAGACCTCATCATCGTCGATGAAGCGTCCATGATGGATATTTCCCTTTTCTATCATTTATTGTCTGCGCTGAAAGAAGATGCACGCCTCATTCTGGTCGGCGATGTCGACCAGCTCCCGCCGGTAGGACCGGGTACGCCCTTGAAATCTATCATCGCTTGGGAAAAGGTGCCTGTCACAAGGCTCAAGCATATTTTTCGTCAGAAAGAAGGGAGCGGCATCATCGAGAATGCGGCGCTCATCCGGGAAGGGAATATGTGTGTCCCGGACGAAGGCGGGGAATTTAAGATCCTTCCCGTCTGGTCGGAAGAGGAAGCCTTCGATACGGTCATAAGCCTTTGCCGCTCGCTGCACTACGGGGAGAGCAAGGAGAAAATGGCACTGCAGGTGCTTTCTCCCATGTATCGTGACCGGTGCGGGGTAGACAATCTGAATCATGCCATTCAGGAGCTGGTGCATCAGAAGCAGATCCCGCCGGGGAATCATTTCTTTGTCGGTGACAAGGTCATGCAGAAGCGGAATGACTATGACAAGGGTGTCTATAATGGTGATGTCGGCATTGTCTGGTCTGTGACAGAAAAGCGCATCGCTGTCAGTTTCTATGACCGGGAAGTCGTCTACGAAAAAGAGGAAAGAAATGACCTGCAGCTCGCCTATGCGACGACTGTCCATAAGAGTCAGGGCAGCGAGTATGATACCGTCATCCTCGTCCTCCTTCCGACGCAGCGCATGATGCTGAAGCGAAATCTTCTCTATACAGGAATCACCCGTGCGAAAAAGACCACGTATCTGATCACGACGGAAGAAGCATTGGCAAAAGCCGTCGATACCGTAGAAACCGGACGAAGATACAGCCTTTTCTTTCCGCTCCTGACGGGAGAAACGGAAGGATAGTCATCAGTGGGCTGGTAGATGGTGACTAGTAGCTAGGGATTAGGGATGAGTGGCTAGGGATTTGGTGCCTCAAGTGACCGGAGACTAAGAGACTAGGAGACATCAGACTCTCTCGTATTGTCATTTCGAGCGTAAGCGAGAAATCTTTGTCATTCGCGGTCAAACAGACGATGTCAGGAAACCGCAAATGGGAAACCTGCTATCTGCCGACCTTCGGGCATCGTCCCATATATATTTGAGGCGAAGCCGCCACCACAAGTTTGAAAGCAGACTATACTTATCTCCTTTTTCGAAACCTAATAGGTTAAGGAAACGCTGATTAAATCGCAGAGTCAGATTTGACATGCATTTTTATGCAACGCTTCGTCATAACCCTCCTTAAATAGCTCGCTATTCGCGTCGGATTATTCCTCGCTTTGCATGAAAATGCAAGAGCCAAATCGAACAACGATTTAATCAGTGTTTCCTTAAACAGGTTCTGAGGGTTCAAATGGTTCGCAGGTTTCTCATCTTTCGTGAATACCATATATTGAAAGCTCTGCGGCGCTTTCAATTATTATGCGCCGCACCAGCACTCCTAACTCCTAACTAGAGTGTCGAGCTTTCATTCACAATCAGGGAGCGCACGCCCTGCGGGCTAACCCAGAAAGGACTCTGCCATGCGTCTTATCACTGATATCCTGGAGACACTCTACCCCACCTGCTGCCCGGGCTGCGGACGCGTGGTCGATCCGAACGTGCAGTGGTGCGAGGCGTGCCTCCGAAAGATCTGGAATCCGAGGCTCCTCAATTCCTCTTTTACCGACCACCTCTCGGGCTGCTATACCTGCTGCGACTATGCAGGTGCGATCCGGGACTGCATCATACAGATCAAGTATGGCGGGCGGCGCAGCAGGAAGCGCGTCTTTGCGCCGCTCCTTTCCCGCTTTCCCTGGTGGGACAGGATGGGGGAGTGCGGATTGGTGATCCCTATCCCGCTGTCTTTTCAGAAGAAGAAATGGCGCGGGTATAACCAGGTGGATCTGATGTTTGCCACGTGGATGAAGGAAGCAGGCTATGATTACAGGCCGGATGCACTCGTCCGCATCCGCAGTGCGCACACGCAGTCCCTCTTATCCCGCAAGGAGCGTTTTCAGAATATCAAAGGCGTTTTTCACATCGCGCGGTCTATGGATGTGAAAGGGAAAACCATCCTTCTCGTGGATGATATTTATACGACGGGGGCTACGATGGAGGCGGCCGCTCATGAGCTCATGCGAGCGGGAGCGAAAAAAGTCATGGGCATGACGATCGCGAGCGGGGCCAGCTAAGAAAGGGCTTCCCGGGTAAACCGGCTATGTATAAAAAGGAGGCTGTATGGCTGAGATATCGGCTGATTTCCGTCCTGCCAGGATGGAGGAGATCTATGAGATCGCACGAAGACTCCATTGGAAGATCGTGCAGGAGGAAGGAAAACCATTTTTCTATCACTTTGTATACACCGGCGAGGATCTTCCTCGGATGCAAGCAGGGAAAGACTGGTCTTTTCTGGTGTTGAACGAGAAGGGGACGGCGAGTCTCATGCTTGAGCGTATCCAGTGTACGGCAGCCATTTATGAGTGTGAGAGGGTGACGACCCAGAGCGGTCTTACCGAGAATGCGTTCGTCATGCGAAGCTTTATGAATAAAGTCAAGATCCTTGATAAGACTCTGAGAAAAGAGCTTCACAGCTATGCGCCGGAGATCGTGCTCCGGAGGAAATGACCCTGCAGCGCGTGTTGCCCTCCGTCGGCCTCGTGTAATTGATGAAGGAGAATATGTATGCATTTTGCCAATCCGAAAGCGTTCACCAGACCGCTTCACAAACTGTTAAAATCCTATCTGCTGTCTGTGACGGCGGGGGATATCATGCTCGGAGAGGTGGCAGATCACCTCTGCGTGAATGATCTCGACCGCGGGCTCTCGGATAAAGAGCGGATCCGTGCGGCGGCCGATATCGGATTCACAGATACGGTGGATGACGCTATCGAGAACATCTGGGAGGATCCGGAAGGCCTCATCCCATACTCTGCGCTTTGTGATCTGTATGATCTGGAAGGCCTGTGGAAGGCGCTGATGAAGGAGATCGAAGAGCACACCCATTTCTATGACGCCTCTTTGGTGACGAAGAATCCCTACTATATCCATGTGCATGCACCGGAAGCGAAGTCGGGGGCGATCGAGCTGGGGACGACCGACTATCTTGGCGGGGAATTCTTCCAGACCTATCATCAGGGCTATTCGGCCAAGCGGCCTTTTGGCTATGCGGATATCGGTTTCTTTGATGAGCGCGTCGCTTTTCCTGTCATCAGAGAAAACGGCCAGGTGTGGATGAGTGTCGTCATGAGTGAGATCGAGTCGATGGAAGAGCCGCTGGCGCGCGCCCACGGAAAGGTCATCACCTATGGCCTTGGCCTGGGCTACTATGCATTCATGGCGGCAGAAAAGAAAGAGGTGGAGTCTGTCACGGTGGTGGAAATGAATCCCCACGTGATCTCCCTCTTCAAGACACACCTTCTGCCGCAGTTTCCGCATAAGGAAAAGATCCATATCATCGAAGCGGATGCGATGGATTTCATTCGTGAGCAGAAGGATGGGGCCTATGATGTCGCCTTTGCTGATTTCTGGGGAGGGGTCAGTGATGGGCTTTCCTTGTACCTGAGATTCATGCCGCTCACCGCGCGTTTTCAAAGGACGCTGCATGAGTTCTGGATAGAAAGCTGCTTTTTGGAGTACCATTTCCGCCCTGTCATGCTGAAAGTACTGCTGGACATGGGGCTCTCCTATCCGCTGGTCCTGCCGGAAACGGGTCCATCGGAACGGAGGATCCAGAAGGCTTTCTCCCGATTCCTAAAACGGTGGGACTATACGATCGATACGGAAGAGGACCTCGCATACCTTCTGACGAATGACTGCCTCATCCGCCTCATGCATCAGTTTGCGATAGAATATACTAGAGACTAGTGGCCGGGGATCGGCTGTATGGTGACTTGCTGCTTTCGAGCATCGCCTGTTTGCGTATGCGGACGCGCGCATCGCTCCCCTTGGCTTTTCGTATCTATGGAAAGACTTCCAAAGGGGCAAATCCTACATCCCGCATCTAATGAACTTATATTATTAGAATTTTCTAAAAACGAAAAGTGTATACTACATTATTCCTATAAGTATGATACAATAACGATAACTGTGAAAGAGAAAGTATACTATTGTGGAGGCATACAATGAACAGACAACTTTCAATGGAATTTGTAAGAATCACAGAACAGGCTGCACTTCTGGCTGGTCGTTTGATGGGGACAGGCGATAAGGAAGGCGCGGATCAGGCTGCGGTAGACGGTATGCACCAGCAGTTTGCCAAGACGCCAGTCTCCGGCACTGTCGTCATCGGCGAAGGCGAGATCGATGAAGCACCGATGCTGTATATCGGCGAAAAAGTCGGTCAGGGCGGAGAAGAGGTCGACATCGCTGTCGATCCGGTCGAAGGGACGAACCTGGTAGCGAAGGGCAAAGATGGCGCGATCGCGGTCCTTGCTATTGCACCGAAGGGTTGCCTGCTCCACGCACCGGATATGTATATGCAGAAGATCTGCGTCGGCCCGAGAGCGAAGGGATGCATCGATATCAATGCATCTGTCACTGAAAACCTGACCCGCGTGGCGAAAGCGATGGATCGTGAGATCTCTGATCTCACCATTGTTGTCCTTGATCGTGAAAGACATGAAGGCATCATCCGCGAAGCCAGAGAAGCCGGTGCACGCATCCGTCTCATCACCGATGGGGATGTCGTACCGTCCATCGACTGCGGCATTCAGGGCAGCGGTATTCATATGGTCCTCGGCTCCGGCGGTGCGCCGGAAGGCGTCCTTGCCGCTGTCGGTCTGAAATGTCTCGGCGGTGATATGCAGGCGAAGCTGCTCCCGCACACGGAAGAAGAAGTCCGCCGTCTGCATGCTATGGGCATCACCGATCCGAACAAGGTCCTGACCTTAGATGACCTTGTCAAAGGCGATGACTGCATCTTCTCGGAAACGGCGATCACCGACTGCGCGATGCTGAAAGGCGTTCGCTACTTTGGCGGCGGTGCCAGAACCAGCACGCTGGTCCTCCGCTACAAGACCGGTACGGTCCGTTTTGTAGATACCATCCACCGCTTCGGTGAACCGGATAAGAAACCGGCTGTGAGACTTTGGTAATACGGCTCTGTTTGAAAACCCCGCAGCAGCGTGCTGCGGGGTTTTTATGTCGGAAAATGGGGCTTAGCGGGGAAGGCAGGCGTCTAAAAGCGGCGTAGGAGGATCCGTGTTTCCTGCATACAGGGTATCCGGGAGAAGCCCCATGGAACCATCGAAACCTACTGAGCCGCCAACAAAAAAACGCCCCGTTGCCGAGGGCGCTTTTTCTATACCAATTTAGTAGTTTTCCGCTTTGATGGCGAAGAAGCTCTGCGGATGGCCGCATACCGGACATTCTTCCGGTGCTTCTACGGATTCTACGGTGTAGCCGCAGTTAGCGCACATCCAAAGTTTCTTTTCGCCTTTCTTGAAGACCTGGCCGTTTTCGACATTAGCCAGCAGCAGTTTATAGCGTGCTTCATGCTGTTTTTCGATCTCGCCGACTTTGGAGAGCAGGAAAGCGATCTGCGGGAAGCCTTCTTTTTCTGCGGTAGCAGCGAATTCCGGATACATGGAAGTCCATTCACCGTTTTCACCGGCAGCGGCCATTTTCAGGTGTTCTGCAGTGGTCTTTTTGAGATCACCGACGAGCCAGAACCACAGTTTGGCATGGGCTTTTTCATTGGCGCCGGTTTCTCTGAAAATATCAGCGATCTGGCGGGAGATGGACGGATCCTTTTCCGCTTCTGCAGCAAACAGGTTGTATCTCACATGAGCCTGGGATTCTCCGGCGAAGGCAGCACGCAGGTTTTTTTCTGTCTGTGTGCCGGCGAGGCGTTTCATTTCTTCTAATACTTTTGCTTCTTCCATGGTAAAATTCCTCCTTTTACACTCGTAGGACTTGCAAACATAAAGAATCCACATTCTCCCCGGAATGTGGAAGGGGATGAGAAATTTCTCATCTATAGAAAGTATAGATGATTATCGATATTCTGTCAAGGGGAGGGGGGGCTCTTGGGGTGGCTCCGTCCACTGATTATGAATGAGAACTATGCGCGAATTAGAAATGAGAAATGAGAAATGAAGGTGGCGGCTCCGCCGCAAGTATATATGGGGCAATGCCCGAAAGTAGTATTCCAATCACGAGTCACTAGTCCCCAGTCACTTGATACTCCGAATCCCTAGCTACTAATCCCTAATCCTGAGATTACCTTTTTCCTGAGATACAATTAGATTTGTATGAACCCATTCAAAAAACGCATGATTTCAGCTATAATCAAGATATATTATTTTCGATAAGTTGAAGATTTTGTCAAGGATTTTACACAGGCTTTACATTCATAAGATATCATAAAGACATACGTATGTTTTTGGTAAAACGGAGGACGTTAGACGTTATGTTCAGTCTGGTGAATAAGCATGAAGAGTTTTTCGATTTCCTTGTGACGAATGCAGAGTATTTCCACAAAGGCACTCTGATGGCGAAAGAGGTACTGCAGGACCCGACGAAGCTGGAAAAATACTCGAAGGAAGTGAAGAATCTGGAGCATGCGGCAGATCGCGTGACACATGACATTGCAGCGAAGATGCGCCATGTCTTCATCACCCCGATCGATAGGGAAGATTTTTTTATGCTGACTTCCACACTCGATGACTGTGTCGATGACATTCAGGATGTCGTGCTTTCCATGAAGCTGTATCATGCGGGCATTGGCTCGAAGCTGCCGGTGCGCATGTCGGATATCCTGGTCGAAATGGCTGAGGAGCTGATCGTCCTTTTCCGACTTTTGAAAGACATCGACAAGAATGAGATCGAGATCGGCCAGCGTACCCGCAAGCTGAATCAGCTCGAGAGCGAAGGGGATGCGATCTATCGCCAGTCTATTTCCGATCTCTTCGATGGCAGTCACGATGTCATGGAGATCATTCGCTGGAAGGAGATCATGGAAGCGATGGAGGACACCTGCGATCGGGCGGAGAAGGTAGCAAACCTGATCAAAGAGGTGGTCATGAAATATGCCTGATATGTACCTTGTGGGGCTTGTTATCATTCTGGCACTCTGCTTTGATTTTATCAATGGCTTCCACGATACGGCCAATGCTATCGCGACTTGTGTGGCGACGCGCGCACTCAGTCCCAAGATAGCGATCATGATGTCTGCCTTTTTGAACTTTGTCGGCGCCATGATCTCTACCGGGGTGGCGAAGACCATCGGCGGGGAGATCGTCACCTCTCCGCATATGGTCGACTCTGTCGTCCTTATCGCGGCGCTTGCCTCAGCGATCTTCTGGAATCTATTCACCTGGCGTATCGGGATGCCGTCCTCGTCATCTCATGCACTGATCGGCGGCGTCATCGGTGCAGTCATCATCTCTTACGGTACAGGTGCGATCCACCTTGCCGGGGTGTTGACGATCGTCATCGGCCTCGTCTGCTCTCCGATCGTTGCTCTTGGCATGGGCTATTTCATCATGACGCTCCTCTATGTTTTTTTCAGAAATGTAGGGAAGTCGCGCGTGAATTACATCTCCCGTCACATCCAGATGGCATCGGCAGCACTCATGGCGTTTTCTCATGGCTCGAATGATGCGCAGAAGTCGATGGGCATCATCACGCTGGCACTGTTGTCGGGCGGTTATATCGGCGCGCTCGAGGTGCCGTGGGAAGTCAAAGTGGCATGTGCGACGGCGATGTGTGCCGGTACCAGTGTCGGTGGCTGGCGTATCATCCGTACTGTCGGAAATAAGATCTTCCGCATGCAGCCGGTCAATGGTCTTGCGGCAGATCTGAATTCGTCCCTTATCATTTTCTCTGCGACCATGCTGCATCTCCCTGTATCGACCACGCATGTCGTCACCGGCTCCATCATGGGCGTGGGCTGGGCGAAGCGTTTCCGCGCGGTCCACTGGAGTGTCGCTTACCAGATGGTCTCGGCATGGGTCATGACGATCCCCTGTACGGCCGCTGTCGGCGCTTTAGTGTACTTGCTATTGCGACATACATTTTAAGGAAACGCTGATTCAATCGCAGAGTCGAATTTCATATGGATTTTTATACATGGCTTCGTCATCATCTTCCTTAAATAGCTTGTAAAGAAGCTGATACAGCGCAAGAAGCAATGTCCTTAAAAACACGGTATCCGAAAGGATGCCGTGTTTTTTTATTGGGTGAGGGTCTTTTGGAATGGATAAGTCAACCGGAAGACGACCGTTGACGATAGGCTGTATATACAGTAACCATAAAGTGTATATTTATATTTTATAGGAAGACGTATTCATAGATTACACATTCGTTTTAAGGGTACAAGGAGAAGGAGAGTTGAAAATATGAATTGCAATCTATGGAAATAATAAAAACTTGGCATGAATAAATAATAAACATTTCAGATAATGGTGTTATAATTGAAATTGTTCCAAAAAACACGAATAAGGGGGAATCAGCATGAGAAGAGTCATCAATTATTCTAAAGCCATGACTGCTTTACATGATGAATTCGCAATTAAAAATGAAGTGTTTCATTTTAGAATGATACGATGGATCGATCTCCGGTATCAAAAACGAATGGTTTGCGGGTCCGGTGGATAAGTCTGATCTGACTATCAGTCCTGTCTATGACATCTATGTCGTTTCGGAAATCATAAGCATTCATTCAGAAGGTGAAGTCCCATGTCCAAGTTTACCAAGGGTATTTTCTATAGCATTCTTTTGACCGCTGGCTCGATTCCAGCTGTTTCCGCGGATGAAGTCTTTCATGAGGCGGTGAATCAGTCGCTTCCCTTTTGGAGCGTCATTCCATTCGTTGTCATGCTGCTCGCAGTGGCCTTTGTCCCATTGATCAATGGCTTGTGGTGGGCGAAGAATACGAAGTGGGTATCGCTCGGGTGCGCGCTCTTCTTCCTTATACCATTCTCGTATGCGTATGGTATTTCTGAAGGGATCTATCGTCTCTTGGAATCGATCCTGCTCGATTTCATTCCCTTCATTGTCCTTCTGTATGGTCTGTATGCGACGGCGGGCGGCATTATGATCCATGGCAAGCTTGCCGGGACGCCGATCATCAATTCGCTGATCCTTTTCGTGGGTACGGTCATGGCAAGCTGGATCGGAACGACGGGTGCGGCTATGCTTTTCATCCGCCCATTGATCCGTGTCAATGAATGGCGCAAGGAAAAGGCGCATGTCATGGTTTTCCTGATCTTCCTTGTGGCGAATATGGGCGGCTGCCTTACACCGCTTGGCGATCCGCCGCTTTTCATGGGCTTCCAGCGCGGTGTGCCTTTCACATGGACGTTTCATCTCTTCCCGATCCTGGTGCTGAATCTCATCCTTCTTTTCATTGCCTTCTATTTCATAGATCGCCATTACTTCAAGAAAGAACTGGCTGCCGGGCGTCAGCCAAGCGATATGCAGCTCCATGATAATTCGCCGCTGGTCAAGATCTATGGCAAAAAGAATTTCTTCTACATCCTGCTCATCATCGTGGGCGTCATGGCGAATAACTTCCTGCCGGAAGCCTTTCCATTCTTTGCCAATGGGGCAGGGATCCCGATCTTTGAGGAGATTGTTTTCCCGTATTCCACTTTGGTAGAAATCATTCTGATCCTTGTGGCTGCCCAGCTTTCTATCCATACCACGCCTTCCAATATTCATAAGGAAAACCAATTCTCCATGAATCCGATCAAAGGGGTCGCTGTTCTCTTCTCCGGCATCTTTGTCACCATGATCCCTGCACTGGTCTTTCTTGAGACGCATGGCTCTGCACTGGGCATCAATCAGCCATGGCAGATGTTCTGGATCACGGGGGCGCTTTCCTCCTTCCTGGACAATACACCGACATACCTTGTTTTCCTGCAGACGGCAGGGAGCCTCGGGGCAACGTCCGGGGTCATCACCTCTGTCGGCACCGTGACGCCTGTCATGCTGGAAGCGATCTCTGCGGGAGCTGTCTTCATGGGAGCGAATACGTACATCGGGAATGCTCCGAATTTCATGGTCAAGGCGATCGCGGAAGACAGCCATATCCATATGCCCGGGTTCTTCGCGTATATCGGATGGTCGCTCGAAATTCTCTTCCCTGTATTCATCCTTGATACGCTGCTATTCTACCTCTAGTTGTAGTGATCGGGGCTCGGTGATCGAGCGCTTCCTATAGACGCATCTTCATCAGCCGATCGCCCCTAGCGCAAGAGCTTATTGACTTTCCTTTCTTTCCTTATCTGTTCATTCTCGCCGCGGCTCGATCGAGCCGCGGTTTTTGCATGCTATCTATATTTTCACATATATATCATATATGACACTTCAAACATAGCTTATAATCTATGGGATAACACGCGGTATACGTACGTGCTTTCTGAAAATATAAATCCCAGACTATGATATAGCTTTGAAATGGAGACAAATAAATAATAATCATGTGCGCTAATGATTGGTATAATGAAAAGTATATTCCCCACTCATAATCTTGATGGAAGGTGAAAACTATGCGTCGATCCCTCAAAGCACTTCCGTACGCCATTTTGCTGACTGCGGGGTCTTCTCCCTTGGTATCTGCTCAAGAAGCGGTGCATCAGGCGGTGAATATGTCGCTGCCTCTTTGGAGTATCATTCCTTTTGTCGCATTGCTTCTTTCGGTAGCCCTCGTGCCTTTGGTGAATGGCCTGTGGTGGCGGAAGAATGAAAAATGGGTCGCTCTGTTCTGGAGTGTCGCATTTCTGGTCCCGTTCTCGTACATTTACGGCTGGCAGGAAGGCCTCGAGCGTTTTCTGGAAGCTGTGCTACTGGACTTCGTGCCCTTCATCATACTTTTATTTGGCCTTTTCGCGACAGCGGGGGGCATCATGGTGGACGGACGTCTGGCGGGCACACCGAAGACGAATGCGCTGATCCTTCTTGTCGGGACGCTTATGGCGAGCTGGATCGGTACGACGGGAGCTGCGATGTTGCTCATCCGTCCTTTGATCCGCATCAATGCATGGCGCCGGCATGTTTCGCACATCATGGTTTTCCTGATTTTCCTCGTGGCGAATATGGGCGGGTGTCTTACGCCGCTCGGTGATCCGCCGCTTTTCATGGGATTCCAGCGAGGCGTACCCTTTGCATGGACATTCCAGCTGACGCCGATCCTTCTGGTGAATATGGTCATCCTTTTTGCCATTTTTTACCTGATGGATCGCCATTATTACAAAAAGGATCTGGCGGCAGGACGCATGCCGGAAGAGATCAAGGTGGCAGAAGGTGAGCCGCTGATCCATATTGATGGGAAACGCAATTTCCTCTACATCGGCATCATCATCATAGGCGTCGTCGCCAATGGTTTCCTGCCGGAATATATACCATTCTTCAAGGATGGGGCAGGGGTAGCGGTCTTTGATGACATCGTATTCCCGTATGCGACGATCGTGGAGATCGCACTGATCCTTCTGGCTTCCTTCCTGTCTCTTCACACTACGCCCTATCGTATCCACAAGGCGAATGCTTTTTCCATGGTGCCGATGATCGATGTCGGTATTCTTTTCATCGGCATCTTCATCACCATGATCCCAGCGCTCGTGCTTCTCAAAGTCCATGGCACAGAGCTTGGTATCGATCAGCCGTGGCATATGTTCTGGGTGTGCGGACTCCTGTCCTCCTGTCTGGATAATACCCCGACCTACCTTGTTTTCCTGCAGACTGCGGCGAGCCTTGGCGCGACCGAAGGCGTCGTGACCACCGTCGGCACGGTCACTCCGCTCATGCTGGAAGCGATCTCCGCAGGTGCCGTCTTCATGGGGGCTAATACGTATATCGGCAACGCACCGAATTTCATGATCAAGGCGATCGCGGAAGAGGATGGCATCAAGATGCCCGGCTTCTTCGCGTATATCGGCTGGGCGATACTGATCCTGTACCCGGTATTTATCATCGATACCCTGCTGTTCTATATGTAGGAAAAAGGGCGTAGTATGAATGCTGCGCCCTTTTCGCGTTTTTGAATCTGTTGAAACGGACAGTCCATGTTCATGGCCTAGGGATAGGGGTTTCAGGATCAAAGACTGCGAATCTCTGTTTTTCTGTCTCACAGCTTGCCTCAGCCCTAGAACTTGAATTTTTCTATTGCTTTAACGCGCATATCTATGTTACAATAATTTTCGATTTGAATATCACTCATCCAGAGCAGCAGAGGGATTGGCCCAAGGAAGCTGCAGCAACCATTCCGATGGAACCGGTGCTAATTCCAACAGCGCAAGCTGGCAGATGAGAGACTGGACTCTCCCTGCGCGGAGAGCTTTTTTAGTTTTAGGGAAACACCGATCCTGTGATTGGAGCGGTATTTCCATGGCAAAATGATTTTCCATAGAATCCCATCGTTTTTTGAGGAGGAACACTATGTCCAGAAAAGTTTTATTCACTTCTGAATCTGTTACCGAAGGGCATCCTGATAAGATCTGTGACCAGATCTCGGATGCCATTCTTGATGCGATCTTTGCAGAGGACTCGAATGGCCGTGTCGCTTGTGAGACGACCGTCACCACGGGGCAGGTGCATGTCTTCGGTGAGATCACCACCACGGCGCAGATTGCTTTCCCGAAAGTCATTCGCGATACCATTCGTGACATCGGCTACACCACATCTGCCTATGGCTTCGATGCGGACAGCGTAGGGATCAATATCGCACTCGATGAGCAGTCTCCGGATATCGCCATGGGCGTCGACAAGTCTCTGGAAGCCAAATCCAATGAAGCCGACCCGTATGATATCGGCGCAGGCGATCAGGGGATGATGTTCGGCTATGCATCGAACGAAACGCCGGAATATCTGCCGATGCCGATCGCACTGGCGCACCGTCTGGCACGCCGTCTGGCAGAAGTCAGAAAATCCGGTGAACTGTCCTACCTCCGTCCGGACGGCAAGACACAGGTCACTGTCGAATATGAAGACGGCAAGCCGGTCCGTGTGGATACCATCGTCATTTCCACGCAGCATGACCCGGATGTCACCCAGGCAGAGATCCATGATGATATGGTGAAACATGTCATCGAACCGACCATCCCGGCCAAATTCCTGCAGGATACGAAATACTTCATCAATCCGACCGGTCGTTTCGTCATCGGCGGCCCGCAGGGGGATGCCGGTCTTACCGGCCGTAAGATCATCGTCGATACCTATGGCGGCATGGCCCGTCATGGCGGCGGTGCATTCTCCGGCAAGGATCCGACGAAAGTCGACCGTTCTGCAGCGTATGCAGCTCGCTATGTAGCGAAGAATATCGTCGCTGCCGGCATCGCTGACCGCTGCGAGATCCAGCTCGCCTATGCCATCGGCGTCGCACGTCCGGTCTCCATCTTCGTCGATACCTTCGGTACCGGCAAGATCTCCGATGAAGCCATCGTCGCACTCATTCGTAAACATTTCGAATTGCGTCCGGCCGGCATTATCGACATGCTCGACCTCCGCCGCCCGATCTACAAGCAGACCGCGGCCTATGGTCACTTCGGCCGCACCGATGTGGACCTCCCGTGGGAACATACTGATAAAGCGGAAGTGCTGAAGAAAGAAGCTGGAATCTGAGAATCACAGGTTTACAGGTGCTGCGAGTGAGTAGTGACTGGTGACTAGGGATTAGTGGCTAGGAATCAGGCTGATGATGCATCTACCCCCTTCCTCAGGAAGGGGGTATGCCCGAAGGGCAGGAGGCTGGCCGAGGGAAATGAGATTTGCGGTTTGAATACCGAAAGCGGGTATCGCCCCGTTTCGTCATCCTGAGCGGCGAGAAACGTCGTATGAGAGATAACGAATGCCAGAACAGCTGCGACCTGAGCCCTCGATCTCGGCGAAGCCGCCACCACCATTCCTACTTCCTCATTCAAGCAAAGCGTTCATCCCTGATCCAGAGGCCGCATGCCCCACGGGCTCACGGGCTAACCCCAACCCCCTTTCCTTTATATGCTAAAATAGAGAAGACATATTCTCGTGTCTTCTCTTTTTTTGCGCCGAAAGGAGGGTGTCATGCTGATTTCCATCGCCGAGGTTTTGATCAATCGGCCGTCGAAGCACTTGAACCGCACCTTTTCTTACCGGATCCCGGATGCGCTTCTCAGGCAAGCGGATGTGGGCTATCGCTGCGTCGTACCTTTTGCGCGTCGCACGGAGGAGGGGATCATCCTGTCGGTGCGCTGCGAGGAGGAAGAGAAGATCTCCTATCGGCTGTTTCCCATCCGTTCTCTGGTCGATCCTTTCCCGTGGTTCACGGAGGAAATGCTCGCACTCGCGAGGAAGCTATCTTCCTATTATATGTGTATGCTGATCGAGGCGCTGCGCCTCTTCTTTATCGACAAAAAGGGGATCCTGACTGAGGCCGAGTATACGATCGACTGGGCGCGTGTGCCGATGGAGGCAGAGCTTCGCGGGCTCATCGATCCTTCGGTCGACAGTCTGTCGGAAAAAGATGCGAAAACCCTTCTTGGAAGTGATCTCGTGAAATGCGTCAAGGCGGCCTGGCTTGTCCGAAAGGAGCGGCTTTCCGCCGTCCATAAAGAGCCGCTGGAGAAATGGCTCGCGCCGAATGAGGCGCCCGATGAGGCACAGAAGCGGCGCAGTCCGAAACAGGCGCTCCTATGGCAGGCGCTCACGGAGAAAGGACCGATGTCCTTTCGGGAGGCGGCGGAGAAGGGCTTTTCTTCGAGTGTCGTGAAGGCCTTCTGCCTTTCCGGCTATGGAAAGGTCTTTTATAAAAGAAAGAAGACCTTTTCACTGATCGATGAGCAGGAAAAACGGAAGGATCGAGCGCTGACGGAAGAGCAGCAGCAGGCGCTTTCCGTGATCTCCAAAGCCGTCGATGCGGAAAAATTCAAAGGCATTCTCTTGAAGGGGGTGACAGGGAGCGGGAAGACAGAGGTGTACCTTCGCGCCGCGGAGAGGGCGCTGGAACGGGGCGGATCTGCGCTCATTCTCGTGCCGGAGATCGCTCTGACGAGCCAGATGACATCCTACTTCGCCTCACTCTTAGGGGATAAGGTCGTCTTTATTCACAGCGGTCTTAGCAAGGGCGAGCGCTATAACAACCGCCAGCGCATCGCCAATGGCGAGAGTACGATCATCATCGGCTCGCGTTCGGCGATCTTCATGCCCTTCCGTCATCTGAAGCTCATCGTCGTCGATGAAGAGTATGATTCCTCGTACAAGCAGGGGGAGACGCCCCGCTACAATGGGCGTGATGCGGCCAAGATGATGGGGGAGATCTACCACTGCCCGATCGTCCTCGGCGCCGCGACGCCTTCGATCGCGACGTACCATGCGGCGAAGACGGGAAAGATCGAGCTTGTGGAAATGAAGCACCGCGTCTTTCAGACGAAGCTTCCCGCCATTCATATCTATGACCTCAAGGGCGATCCCACCGGGGAGGCGCTGTCGCATCCGATGGTGGAGATGCTCAGGGCAACCATCGCAAGGAAAGAGAAGTCCATCCTTCTTCTGAATCGCCGCGGCTTCTCGACGACGCTCATGTGCGCTGACTGCGGCTATGTCTTCAAATGCCCGAACTGCGATGTTTCTTTGGTCTATCACAAAGACACTGCACAGCTGAAATGCCATTACTGCGAGACAGTGCATCCGCTGCCCCATGAATGTCCGAAGTGCCACAGCCGGAAGATCCTCTACCTCGGGCGTGGTACGCAGCATGTCGAGGAGGACTTGCACGAGGCACTTGCCGAAGCACGCATCCAGCGCTTCGATGTAGATAGTACGCAGAAGAAGAACAGCGCGCGGACCATTCTGGAAAAATTCCGCCGCGGAGATATAGATATTCTTTTTGGCACGCAGATGGTGGCCAAGGGACATGATATCCCCGGCGTGCAGACGGTCGGCATCCTTTCGGCAGATGGGCCGCTCAATATGCCGAGCTACCTTGCCTCCGAGCAGACCTTCAACCTCATCACCCAGTGTGCGGGCCGTGCGGGCCGCGGCCGCGAGCAGGGGGAAGTCCTGCTCCAGACGTATAATCCGGATCATTATGTCATTCAGGCGGCGGCCAGGCAGGACTATGAAGGATTCTACCGGCAGGAGATCGAGTACCGACGCCTGCTGAATTACCCGCCCTTTTCCCGCATGATGAAGATCACCTGTTTTCATAAAGAGGAAAAGACGGCGGCAGAAAAAGCAAACCGCATCTATCACTGGCTTTTGCAGGTGAATCCCCAGCTCGCAGTGCCCACCACCTTCACGCCGCCCTTCGATGAGCCGATCAAGAGGGTGCGGAATATGTACTACATTTCCATCCTTATCAAAGGACGGACACTTTCTTCTTTGAAATCTGCCATGAGACAGTCTCCGATCTTTGAAGAAAATGATATAATTATCGATGTAGACCCGATGTAAAATGAGGAACCTTGAGTGACTAGGGATTAGTAGCTAGGGATTAGGTTTGCGATACGAGAAAACCGCTAGCTTCAAACCTCCTCGGCGCTTCCATAATTTTATGCGCCGCACCACCATTTCTCATTTCTCATTGCTAATTCAAGCGAGGCTTTCAAACGAAATCAAAGGGTGACCCGTCCCAGGGGCTAACCCTGAAATTTGAAAGCAGGGATGAGTAGCCTAGGGATTGGGGATTAGGAGTGGCTAGTGACTGGTGACTGAAATTCCATCTTCGGGCACCACCACTCCTCACTCCTATAACTTAGAGAGCAAAGCTTTCAAACGCAATCAAGGGACGGCACGCCCCACGGCTAACCCTGAACCCGACAGCCTAATCCCTAATCCCTAGCTACCAGTCACTAGCTACCAGCCACTATTTTATAAACGAAAGGAATGATCCCATTTTGAGTGAAATTATTACTGCCGGAAACCCGATTCTGAAAGCGGTCGCAGCGCCTGTGACTTCTTTCGATAAGAAACTGAAATTTTTGATCCTTGATATGAAGAAAACGCTGTATGAAGCAAACGGAGTGGGACTTGCGGCGCCGCAGATCGCAGTCTCCAAGCGCATCTTTGTCGCAGATGACGGAGAAAGCGGCTTCGAAGCCTACATCAATCCTGAATGGCAGCCGGACGGCGATGAGATGGCGACGGACTCGGAGGGTTGTCTCTCCGTGCCGGGCCTTTTCGGGGAAGTGACGCGCTATGCACGTGTCATCGTCCGCTATCAGGACATCCACGGTAAGAAGAAGGTGAAGAAAGCCTCCGGTCTTCTGGCACGCTGCATCCAGCATGAGACAGATCATCTGAACGGGATTCTTTTTATTGAAAAATCTATTTCTTTGCACAAAGGACCAAAAGATGAAGAATAACTATCGCATCGTATTCATGGGCACGCCCAATTTCTGTCTGCCTGCTCTTTCTGCCATGGTGGAGCATGGCTATACGCCCGTCGCAGCCTACACACAGCCGGATAAGATCAATGGCCGCGGGAAGAAGATCAATTATTCTCCGGTGAAGACATTTGCGATGTCTCACGACATCCCGATCCACCAGCCGCTCTCCTTCAAAGACCCTTCGGAGGTGGAGACACTGAAAGCGCTGAAGCCGGACCTCCTCGTCGTCATCGCGTATGGCCGCATCCTGCCGAAGGCGGTGCTGGATATCCCGACCTATGGCGCGATCAATGTCCATGCTTCGCTTCTTCCGAAGTATCGCGGCGCTGCTCCGATCCAGCGTGTCATCATTGACGGAGAGAAGAAGACCGGCGTCACGATCATGCAGCTCGATCAGGGCATGGATACCGGCAATATCGTGGAGACCGTCCAGATGGATATCCCTCTTCATATGACGGCAGGGGAGCTCTTCGAGGCGCTTGGAGAGATGGGAGCAAAGGCTCTGATCTCTGTCCTGGAGGATCTTCCGGAAAAGCTCGCACGCTCCACGCCGCAGGATCATGAAAAAGCCACCTATGCGGAAAAAGTCACGAAAGAGATGGGCCGCATCGACTGGACGAAGGATGCCAAAACACTTGATGCACTCATTCGCGGCATGTATCCGAATCCCGGGACATATACCTTCTTCCGCGGCAAGCGTGTGAAGATCCATCGCGCCGAGGTCAGCGATGGGGAAAGTAAAGAAGCACCGGGCACCATCATTTCTGCGAAGAGCAGCCTCACCATTGCCTGCGGAAGGGGAGCGCTTACGATCTTCTCCCTGCAGCCGGAAAACCACAAGAGAATGGCTGCCGGTGACTTTGTGAATGGATATCAGGTGAAAGTCAATGACACATTCGACTGCTAAGCCCGTACCGTCCGCGCGTCGCCTCGCTTATCAGGCGCTCTACGACGTGCTTGAAAAAGACGCTTATAGCAATATCGTGCTCCAGCGCATCCTCGCAGAGTACCCGCTCAAGGCCGAGGAGGCGCACCTTCTGACAGAGCTCGTCTACGGCGTCCTTCGGAAATACAATCACCTATTCTGGATCATCGGGAAGCTTTCGACGCAGAAGGTGAAAAAGCTGCATCCTTCCGTGCGGATCCTTCTTTGTCTTTCCCTCTATCAGCTGCTCTTTTTGACGCGCATCCCCGAGTCGGCTGCGGTGAACGAATCTGTCAAGATCGCAAAGAAGGTGACGCATCCGGGCAATGTCCGCTTCGTGAACGGTGTCCTTCGGAATTTCCTCCGTAAAAAAGACAGCTTCCGGATCCCTTCGAGAAAAGAGGATGCGCTCCTCCATGATGCGCTCACCTATAACCAGCCGCGCTGGCTCATCGAAGACTGGCAGAACGCCTGGGGCGTAGAAAAAGCGGATGCCGTATTCTCTGCGTTCAATGAGATCCCGTCGATGACCATCCGTGTGAATCCTTTGAAGCAGCCGGCAGCTGACTTCGAGAAACTCCTCTCAGAAAAAGGGATCGAAGCTGCGCCCATCCCCTATTTGCCGGAAGGTTTCACGATCAAGAGTGGGGCGAATCATTTCTTTGGCACATTCCTGAAAGAAGGGCTCGCTTATGTGCAGTCGGCTTCTTCTATGGTGCCGGCGAAAGTCCTCTCTCCGAAAGCGGGGGAGACGGTCCTCGACATGTGCGCGGCACCTGGCAGCAAGACCACACAGATGGCAGAAATGATGGGAAATGAGGGCTCGATCGATGCATGGGATCTCTATCCGCACAAGATCGCCCTCATCAAAAAGAATGCGAAGAAGGAAGGCATCACTATCATCCACGCAGGAGCGCGCGATGCGACGAAGCCCATGCCCGCCGTTCATGAGAAATATGATAAGGTCCTTCTCGACGCGCCCTGCTCAGGGCTTGGCGTCCTGTCGCACAAGGTGGAGATCCGCTGGCGCAGAACCAGAGAAGATCTCGCCGAATTTCCGCCCCTGCAGAAGGCCCTCCTCGAAGAAGCGGCCAAGTACCTGAAAAAAGGCGGCACCCTCGTCTACAGCACCTGCACCCTGAATGAGGCGGAAAATGAAAACATCGTGAGCGAGTTTTTAAGAAATCATCCCGAATTTACGCCGATCGATTTCCAGCTGGAAGGCCTTGGCGCATCCGAAAAGGGTATGCTCACCATCTGGCCAGATCAAGCACAGAGCGATGGATTCTTCGTGGCGAAATTGGGAAAGAGTGACTAGTGACTAGTGACTGGTGACTAGGGACTAGGGACTAGGATCCTCAAGTGACTAGTGATCAGTCATCAGTCACTTTTCCCGCTTATGGCGGCCATGCCGCGCACCTGTATTTCGCAAATCTCATTTCATGAAAGGAGCCTCTATGGCCTGGAATATCTGGGGACACAGTCTCCCCGAAATGGAAACATGGATCACAAGCCATGGCTTCCCGAAATTTAGAGCCAAGCAGCTGCAGGACTACCTGTACCGCCGCTATATTTTTTCTTTTGACGATATGACACAACTGCCGGGGCCGATGCGGGAATGGCTGAAGGAGAATGCCGTACTCGAGAAGCCTGTGATCATGAGCCATATCACATCGAATGACGGCGATACGACCAAGCTCCTCGTGAAGCTCTCAGACGGTTCACTCGTCGAGACAGTCTGCATGCACCATGTCTACGGGAATTCCATCTGCGTCTCCACGCAGGTGGGCTGCGCGATGGGCTGCATTTTCTGTGCCTCTACCAGAAACGGACTGGAGCGAAATCTCACCGCGGGCGAGATCCTTGCTCAGGTTTACGCCTTCCGAGAACTTTTTGATGCACCGATCCACTCGATCGTCCTGATGGGGGCGGGCGAGCCGCTCACGAACTATGAGGAAGTGCTCCGCTTCATCCGCCTTGTGAGCGATCCGGGGCTGCTGAATATCAGCCTCAGAAATATCACGCTCTCCACCTGCGGCATCGTGCCCATGATCGATCGACTCGCCGCAGAAGGTCTCCCGATCACGATTGCGATCTCCCTCCATGCGCCGAATGACACGATCCGCAACCGCATCCTGCCATCGAGCCGCCATTTCAAGATCGAAGATGTCGTCGCTGCTGCGCACCGGTACTTCAAGAAGACGGGCCGCCGCGTGACCTTCGAGTACATCCTCATCAAGGATGTGAATGCGTCCCGCGAAAATGCGGAAGAGCTTTGCCGCCTTGTGGGGAAGATGAATTGCCATTTCAATCTCATCCCGATCAATGGCACCGAGCATATCAAGCTGTATCCGCCGAGCTGGAAGGATGTCAAGATCTTTCAGGAGATCCTGGAAAAACACGGCAAAAGCACGACCGTCCGCAGGCAGATGGGCGACGAGATCCAGGCTGCCTGCGGACAGCTGAAACGGAGATATCTGGAGAAGAAGTGACTGGTGACTGGTGACTGGTGACTGGTGACTAGTAGCTAGGGATTAGGGGACTTAAGTGACTGGGGGACTAGGAGACATCACGCTCTCTTGAAAGATACATAAAAGCGCCGAGAAATCAGTGGATTTCTCGGCGCTTTTTGGTTGAATCGGCGTTTCCTTACATATTCGGCTGACACTGGCGCGGGAGGAAAGCAAGGGAAAGTAGTCTCACATATATTTTATACCTGTACGTAGAAGGGTGCCCCTTTGGGGCACATCTATCCGGCGCCTTTGGCGCGACCCTTCTCCAAGGGTCTGCTCAACTGGAGGAACTTTCCTAATCCCTAGCCACCAACCGCTAGTCACTAGTCACTCACTCCCCGAACATCTTTGAAAGCGGGTTATTCGTAAAGACATCCGCTTCATTGATATAGCGGCGCACCATTTCTACGGACTTGTGACGGGTCTGTTTCATGATGAGACGCTCCTCGATGCCGTGAAGCGCCGCATACGTGGCGAAGCCGTGGCGCAGGCTGTGCGCGCCATAGAGCGTGGGGTCAAGACCAATCAGTTCGGCATATTTTTTGACGAGTAGATTCACCGTATTTTCACTGAGATGCGTCGAAGCGACCTTGCCATTTTTCAGGATCTTCCTGAAGATCGGGCCGTCATGGATATCAGCGGCCTTCAGCCAGTCATAGAGCGCACGGATGCCGTCCATTTCTTCAGGTACATTCTTCAGATGGGGGATGCCGACCTGCTGTCCTTCGCCCCGCTGGTCCGTTTTCGAGCGTTTGATGTGAAGGACGATGCCCTGCGGAAATTTTCTGATATCTTCCATCGTGAGAGAGACGAGCTCGCTTCTGCGGAAAGCCCCCATGAAGCCGATGAGGAGGATCGCGCGGTCGCGCAGGCCGTGAAGCGTTCGGAGATCCATGCGGGAGATCATTTCCTGAAGCTCTTCAAAATACACCGGCGTTTTCCCCTTTTGCAGCATGCCTTTCTGCCGCATGAGGCCGATCAGTGCTTCTCGTACGATCCACGCTTTTGCGGGATTCTCCTTCGTTAGGCCGGCCGCATTGAAATTCTCTGACAGAGCGGAAATGCGGCGGCGGATGGTCGCCGTTTTCGCATAGTCCGCCAGATCATTGATATAGTTCACGATCGTTTCCGGCGTGGTCGGGAACGATTCTTTTTTGTTGTACGAGCACCAGTCGCAGAAGTCATTCCAGTCCGACTCATAGGCGTCGATGGTATGCTCCGACTTCGTTTCCGACAGTGCGAGAAGGCTCTTGTCAGAGAGTGCATCGTCATGGGTGCGTTTTGAGAAATCACGGATATAGAAATGGGAGGACATGGGAGGCCTTTCTTAGCAAATGCGGAAATGAAGGCGGCGGCTACGTATACCACGAATCGGGGGATGCCCGCTTGTGCCTTTCGATAGTTCATGTCTTTATTTTACCATAGCCTTGAGCATGTAGGAATGAGGGATTGGAAGCGATTGGAGACAGGTGACTGGGAGACTAAGAGACTAGGAGTCTGGGAGACGTCGGATTTTCCCGTATTCTCATTTCGAGCGAAGCGAGAAATCTTTGTCATTCGCGGCGAGGGACTCACGCTTCCCCCCATGCGCCGCGCACTTTTCCGCTTTCCTCATCTGTCTTTCATACCGCCAGTGCCCTATCCGCCCCTACGGGGCACCTTCCCCTCGAGGGGAAGGCTGGCGATACGAGGGAAGCCTGTCATCGCAAATCTTCGGGCATCGCCCCATATATATTCGCGGCGAAGCCGCCACCATAACCTTAAACCCTGAACCCTGAACCCTGAACCTCATAATCATTAAAGTCACCTAAAATAAATCTCAGATTTCATTTGACTTACCACCTCTAAAATGGTAATCTTAACTTAATGTATAAATGGCTTGCCATTATTATTTGTATCAGGGGGTCTTTAGAAAAATGGATGTACTTCACTTGTTCCATGCCGGCGGTTTCATGATGTATCCGTTGCTTCTCTGCTCTATCATCGTTGTCACGATCTTCATCGAGCGTTTCCGCTTCTATCACGCGAACCGGTCGAATATCGAAAAGCTCACGAAGGAGATCCCGGAACTCCTGACGGCCAATGATCAGGAGGGGCTGAAAGCGGCGCTCAAGGCCGATGGCGGCATTCCTGCCGGTGTCATTCTCTCTGGCGCCGAGCAGCTCTCTTCCAAAGCGAACCAGACTGCCATTCTGGAAGGCGCGGCTTCTCATGCCGCAGGCGTCTTGAAGTCGTACCTGAACTACCTTGACGTCATCGTCACCCTGTCTCCGCTGATGGGTCTTCTTGGCACCGTCATCGGCATGATCGGCTCCTTCAATGTCCTTTCGGTTGCAGAAGGCCAGCCATTCGCCATCACCGGTGGCGTCGCAGAAGCACTTGTCTGCACCGCATCCGGCCTTTTCGTTGCCATCATCGCCCTTATCGCCTACACCTACCTTTCGCAGCAGGTATCTAACTTCGTTTCCCAGATGGAAAAATTGGGCTCCCTGTATTTGGCTATCGTAGAGGCGGATCAGAAATGAAACTTGAATCAATGAATGTAGAGAAGAAGCCGAAGATCATGATCATCCCGATGATCGATATCATCTTCTTCCTTCTGGTCTTCTTCATGATGTCCATGCTGACAATGGTGGTGCAGAAATCGATCAATCTGAATCTGCCGCAGACCGCCAGTGCGCAGATCGATCTGCAGAAAACACTGCCGATCAGCGTAACATCCGACGGTACCATCTATGTCGAGCAGGAGAAGATCCCGAAGGACTCCTTCAAGAAACGCATGGAGATCGAAAAGAACAGAAATCCCGATATCTCTATCGTCCTGCGTGCGGATGAAAAATCGGAGCATGGTGACTTTGTTTTTGTCTTAGACCAGTTGAAATCCGTCGGGATCTCCAAGATCGGCATTGCCACTGCCTCCAAAGGGCAGTCAGACTAAAGGGGTGGTGTGATGCGTACTTTCAAGTACAGATGGTCCTCCGCTCTGGGTACCTCGCTTGCCTGTCACGTCGTCGCCTTAGGCCTCATCACGGGCTTCATGCTGCTCTTCCCAGCATCTCCTGTGAATAAAGGGCCCATCGAAGTCGACCTCGTCACGATGAGCGGCGGCGGTGGCGGTGGCGGCGGTGGAAACGGGGGAGAAACACCGCAGGAAGAAAAGCTCCCCGAGATCAAAGAAGCAAAAGCCACACCGACAGCTCCGCCTCCCGTCAAGACCGAACCGGATCCCGAAGTAGAAAATGATGTCCACGAAGTCGCTCCGGCGCCATCAGAGGATACCTCCTCTGCCGCAGACACCCATTCAGGGGACAGCACTTCAGAGGGGAGCGCCTCTTCCGGTACCGGTGGTGGTACCGGCGGTGGGAACGGTACAGGGAATGGTCCCGGCGATGGCAGTGGGGAAGGCCCTGGCTCCGGTTCCGGTTCCGGTGGTGGGAATGGCTCTGGCTATGGCAGCGGAAATGGAGACGGCGCCGGTCCCGGAGATGGGCCTACGGATTCGGAAATTTTGCAACCACAAACTTTATCCCAACCGAAGCCTCCATATCCGGAGTCTTGCCGCAAAGCTAATATCACTGGAAGCACAGTGGTTGGACTTACTATTTCCACTGATGGTACGGTGACCAGCACATGGGTTATCGCTTCTTCCGGCAATAGCGATTTAGATGCTGCCGCGACCCAAGGCGTATACCGCTGGCAATTTGTTCCGGCAAAGCAAAATGGTGTGCCAATTATGTGTAATACAAAAGTGACGATTAACTTTAATCTGAACTAAGCTCCAAAGCCCATGAAAGCAATTTCATGGGCTTTTTGCATGGCGCTAGTGGGCAGTATCTTGCATTGTCATCCCGACCGAAGTGGAGGGATCTTTTTTGTTGGCGTGTATCATCGATTGTTTGACGGCGAGAAAAGGAAAAGTTTGAAAGCAGGGCTGAGTAGCTCGTGACTAGTGACTGGAATGCCAGTCGCGGGCATCGCCATTTCGCATATCGCATTTCTCATTCAAGCGAGGCTTTCCATCGTAATCAAGGGACGACATGCCCCTAGGGCTAATCCTGTGACGTGGTGTGCCAGATGTTGAAAGTTCTGAAAACAGCTAGGGAAACATGTGAGATAGATGAATACCGATAACGGTTTCTCGGCTTCGCTCGAAATGACGATGGCGCTGAACGCAAACTCACTATAGACGTGACGGGGGACTTGAATGCCACTTACGATATGAGAATACCGCCATCCCTCCAGCGGAGCAGGTCCTTGAAGAAGGGCCGCGCCAAAGGCGCAGGATAGAGTGCCCCGCAGGGCACAGTTCACCGTAGCGGTCCGCAGAGCACATGCGTTGACCGTTCTTCCGTCCATCTCATATCACTCGCTGGCCGTTCTGCCGTATTCTGCCTCTTCGAGGCAGTCTATCCCGGCCTTTGGCCGCCCCCTTCTCCAAGGGGGAACGCATTTTAGGCTATTCTCCATTCTCCGCTTAGGATGACGAAATGCGCCGCACCACCACCGCTGAACCCGTTGAACCTATAGCTTGAATGCCACTTACGATATGAGAATACCGCCATCCCTCCAGCGGAGCAGGCCCTTGAAGAAGGGCCGCGCCAAAGGCGCAGGATAGAGTGCCCCGCAGGGGCACAGTTCACCGCAGCTGTCAGCAGAGCACATGCGTTGACCGTTTCTTTCGTTCATCTCATATCACTCGCTGGCCGTTCTGCCGTATTCTGCCTCTTCGAGGCAGTCTATCCCGGCCTTTGGCCGCCCCCTTCTCCAAGGGGGAACGCATTTTAGGCTATTCTCCATTCTCCGCGGCGCTTCCCTGCTTTTATGCGCCGCATCACTCCCTGCACGCTAATCCTGAACCCTGAAGTTTGAAAGCAGGGATGAGTAGCTAGGGATTAGTGGCTAGGGATTAGGAGTCTCAAGTGACTCGTGACTGGTGACTGGGAGACATCAGGCGCTCGTATCGTCATTTCGGGCGAAGTGCTCGATCTTCCTTGCAGACCGATAAACGAAGGATGTGTGAAAGCAGAAATATGTAGCACCAAGGCGTCGTTTACTTGCAGTGCCTATGTGATACTGACCGGAGTGTAAGAAAGACCCTCGGCAACGCTTTCGATGACGGCGGCGCGAAGCGCTATCAAAACTCCGCGGCACTTCCCTATTTTTATGCGCCGTACCAGCCCCGCAGAACCCGCAGAATCCCTTTTGCAAACCATCCATGAGCGCCCTGCCCTATGGATTAACCCTGACCCCTGAACCCAGAAGTTTGAAAGCAGGGATTAGGGACTAGGGATTAGGGATTAGACTAAAAGACCAAGAGACGTAAAGACTGGAAGACATCAGATATCTGACGTCTAACGTCTCAAGCGGACATCGCCCTATTTATACTTCGCGGCGCTTCTAAATTTTATGCGCCCAACCACCAATCCTCACTCCTTACTCCTAACTGGCGAATAGAGCTTTCACACGCAATCAAAGGGCAGCACGCCCCACGGGCTAACCCTTAAACCCTTCTTCCCATTTTCCAAATATGTTAGAATAAATGAAAACGCAACACCCATTCTATTTCCACGGAGGAACCAATCATGAAAAAAGTCATTTTCGATATAGACGGCGTCCTTTTGAGTGAAGAACGCTACTTCGATGTATCTGCTCTGACCGTATGGGAGATACTCTACAGCCCTGCGTACATGGGACTTCCCAGCGAACGCGACGATTTTAATGCGGATCGCATCACCGAAGGGCAGATCGCCGGCTGCCGCAGCGTGGTGTGGGGGAATGATGCTCTGCTTTCCTGGCTGAAAGCGCGCGGCATCAATTCGAACTGGGATATGGTACACGCCGATCTCATCACCATCCTCTGGTTGATGGCAGAAACCTATAAAAAACGCTCCGGCGGAGAAAAAATGTCTTTTACCTTCCACCAGCCACAAGACTTGAAGCGCGCCGGACAGGAGCTCATGGGACTACCCATGCCGAAAGCAGAAGACGTACTCGATCGCTGGGAGAGTGCCGTCCCCGAAGGACTTCAGGGCGAAGACGTCTTCCATGCACTCAAGGATGCCATGGCGGATACGATTGATGGCGACCTTTCCTGGGCCGACCTTCGCTCCGATTTCTGGAAGATCCATACCGAAGCCTTTCAGGCCTGGTACCTCGGAGACGACACCTTCATTTCGCTCCTGCATCACATGCCCTACAGCGCAGGGAAACCCGGCTTCCTCTCCCGTGAAGTCCCGCTTGCGCCCGCCGCTCACATCCTTTCCCTCTTCCGCACGCTGAAAGAGCGCGGCTATGACATCGCCATCGCGACCGGCCGTGCCAGAGAGGAGATGGAGATCCCCTTCAAGCTGTTCCACTGGTACGAGGAATTCGATCCCTACAGCATGGCGACTGCCTCCGATGCGGAAGAATCCGCCGGAAGGCTCGGCGGCCCCGTCCTCGACAAGCCGAATGCCTTCATCTTTTCCTGTGCCATCTTTGGAAGAGATCCGGAGAACTACAAGGCCTACTCCGAAGAAACCATGCAACCCGCCAAGGACGATGAGATCTACGTCTGCGGTGACTCCTACTCCGACGTCATCGGCAGCCGCCGCGCCGGCGCGAAATGCATCGGCATCCTGACCGGCCTCGAAGGCAAGGACGCGATCCCGATGTTTGAGAAAGAAGGCGTCCCCTATGTGGACCGCGTGACGGATATTTTAGAGAAATTGGAGCAGAAGTGACCAGCAGCAAGTGGCTGGTGACTCGTACATTTCGCTTGCCATTTCCCTTGCACTGTCATTTCGAGCGAAGTGAGAAATCTGTTTCGTCTGAGGGGAAGGTGGAGCGGGATGGCGGACAATGGGAAACCTGATATATCCTCCATGTGCGTGATGGAGGCGGCCTGAACAGTAAAAAACGCGGGAAAAAAGAACTTTGAAGATCTTTCTTCCCGCGTTTTGCTATATGAAATCGGAGTAGCTGTTTCCCCGACGGTAACAGGGGTGAGTGACTTGAATACCACTTTCGGGCATCGCCCATATATGCGCGGCACAGCCGCCAGCACCATCCCTAATCCCTAATCCCTAGTCACCAGTCCCTAATTCCGGACAGCAAAAAACATCCGGGGAACGCTTTCTGCCTTTACCAAAATGCAGGCGGGACACGGAATCGGCGCCGGTGTGGTTACATGTACCAAAGTACGAACGTCCTGGCTGTCGTCGGTGCTCGGCCTCGCAGGGGGCAGGGAGGCACGGAAAGCATGGATTTCCCGGATATTTTTTTGTTTGTCTTACATGTTCAGCCTTAGACAGGTGGGGGAAAAAGACTGACATTTCCTTGTCCTGTCCGATGAGCCAGAGCGCAAAGCAAGATCTTCCTTTCGTAAGGCTGCTCTCTGTCGTATTTCTTAGCGCTAATGAATTCTGGAAATCAGAGAACAGCCGCGAAAAGGTGCACACACGATGCGCCCTTGGCTTCATGTCTGTATTGTATACCTTATTTATGAAAATTGCAAGTCTATGTCTTACGAGTGACTCACAAGAAATGGTGGATCACTAAAATCTATCTATCAACGAGCGCATATATATAGAATCATCTGCCGTTCACGAGTCCTTTTATTCACATGGCGGATTATGTCGTGAGGAGGAGATGCTTGCAGATCAGTCCGTGAGAGGGCATTGCTTATTTTTGCTGAGGAAATGAGATGATCGGGGAACCCATTGCGGATAGCCGCCCTTTTAGGGGAATACACCTTATCATATGAAAATATGAGCAGGAATGAGATAGGGAGAAGTTATTTTAATAAGGTTCAATAGCAAACTTATTCTTATTATAGAAAAATAATATTGCTTTTATCCTTAGCACGGTGTAATATTAAATCTAGAAATGGAGTTAGTATGTATCATGAATGCATTTTCTGCAATCATGAGCTTGTGAGTTGTTTTTTCTTCCTGAAAGGAGATTATTTTTATGAAAAAATGTATGAAAAAGATCCTGATGGCGAATATCGCAACTGCGATCATTTGTTCTGCGGGGGGGTAACATCGGCGCAGGATAGTCTGTATGAATACGGTATGACGCCGGTTTCTATTGAGAACGGTAAGCTGGTCAGCGGCGATGCCATTCATAATGATGTAGCTACAGCCGACATTCAGACAAGCAATATGACTGGCACAACAGACCAATACTACGGACATTTTTTCTTCGGAAATGCAGATATTAAGAATACATCGTTTGACAATAATACTCTCAAAACGGATGGCCCTAATGGGGTTGTCTACTTCAACTCCAGCGTAAAAATAAATCCAACTAGCTATGAAGTAGAGACGCCCAATACCGTGACCGTTACGAATTCCTCTTTTAACGGGAATAAGATCGAAAGTACAGGTGGCACCGCCAGCATTTACTCGACTTCAAAAGCCGGTGCAGTGATGATTAAGGGGACAAATGTCACTTTCAATGATGTAGCATTCAATGATAATGCAGCAAGTGGCGGAACCCATGCACAGGCGATGGGTGGTGCAGTTTATCTGGACTCCACATCCAATACAGCTAACCATGATGGACAAAAGAGAGTTTTGAAAGCGAGCGCGACTTTCAATGTCACCAAAGATACGACATATGCAGGAAATAAAGTATCCGGTGTCGATGCCTATAGCGACACGTATGGCAGCTACGCCAAGACGGGCGGCGGCTTCATGTACATGGATCGTGGCGGTGAGGCGAATTTCAATGTCGCCGACGGTGTAACACTGAAAATCGGGAAAGATGGGGAAACGGATGCGAATACTGACTCCATCGCGAGCGCGATCCGTGGTAGCCATGCGGATTATGGTGAAAATACCATCAATAAAGAGGGACTTGGCACCCTGTCTGTCAATGGCAGTATGAGCGGATATCATGGGGATCTCAATGTCAAAGAAGGAACCATGAACATCAATCAGTCGCTCGCCGGAGATGCGAAGATCTCCGTATCTGATGGGGCTACATTGAATCTGAAAGAGGTAGAGCTTTCCAGCCAGTCTGGTACTATTTCGGTAGCAAATAGCAATGGCGTGATGACAACGGTCACATTACCTGAGAGAGACGGCAGTCTGGTAGCGCAGACCGGCTCGAAGGTAACAGCGAAGACCATTACGCTGAAAAACAAGTCCTCTATGAAAGTCGATACGGGTGCGACTGTCACGGCGGACAGTGTGGCTGTTGCGGATGATGCTACATTAAGCACAGCGGCTCAGTCGAAACTGAATGTGGAGAAGGTATCCGTTGATCCCACGAAAGAAGGAAATGTCCAGCTGCGCGGTGATTTCAAGGGCGCGTTAACGGATAGCGATGGCAACGTGCTGACAGCCGCACAGGCGAAAAAGGTGATGGCAAGAGCAACAGATGATAAGTCTCGCATGGATATCGAAGCGCAGAATGGGAATTCGGCCACGTCCTTCCTGCAGGGGGATGACGGGTCCTTCTCCATTCAGAACAAAGATTATGCGAATGGCGGGGCCACCAAGGTTTTGGCGTCCTATGACAAAGACGGCACCTATGATGCACATGGAAATGATATGAAGAATGTGGGCGCTATTTCCGCCAAGTCCCTGAGTGTCGGTCAGATCGGAGATGTGGAAACGGCGATCAACAAGAATGCAGCTGGTATTCAGCGTCTGGATGGCCGTATCGATAAGGTGGGTGCGAATGCGGCGGCTCTGGCAGCTCTGCATCCGCTTGATTACGATGCATTGGAGAAATGGAGTGTCGCTGCCGGTGTAGGCAATTACGGCAGTGAAAATGCAATGGCTGTCGGCGCTTTCTATCGCCCGAATGAAGATGTCATGCTGAACATGGCAGGCAGCTTCGGTTCTGGTGAAAATATGGTCAATGCCGGTATTTCCTTCAAAGTGGGACAGCGTGGAGCGAAGGTCGTAAAGGCTGAAAGCGCGGATGTCAAAGCACTGCAGGAGAAGGTAGAAGCGCAGGACAAAGAAATCAAGGAACTGCGTGAAATGGTAGAAAAACTGGTTGCAAAAGCATAAGACAGTATTTCTGATGAGTTGTTAGTCGGATGATCGAAGCCGCTCTGCGAAAGCAGAGCGGCTTTTTAAGGATCCGTCGTCAAGTAGCTCTATTTGAGCGCCATTCTCTGAGTCACGCCCCATTATACCCTTGGCTTTGAGGGTATAATGGGGTATAATTCTGCATAGAATAGTATTTCACAGGAGGTGCGCTATGGAATTATTCGAGATGCAAACCCGCGTGGCGGAGCTGGAACAGCAGATTTCTGCTCTGCCCGCTGGCTCTGTTACGAAGAAAACCGTCAGTGGCAAGGATTATTTCTACCATCGTTGGACGGAGAACAAGAAACGGCGGGAGAAGTATATTCCTGCTGACGAATTGAAGGATTTCCGTGCTCAGATTGAGCGGCGGAAGGCGCTGGAGCAGGAGCTGAAGGCGCTGAAAAAGCAGCTGCCCAAGGAGAAATTTGCGAACCTTTCCTCGTTTACCACAAATGTCCGCACCGGCGAGGCGCTGCATTCCTTTGCGGCGTCTGTTCGCGGCTATCGAAGGCGCGAGTGCTTCCGGCAGCTGCACGACTTTGTCTACGGAGAGCCGCAGGACAAGGTGTTCATCCTCTACGGCCTGCGCCGGACGGGGAAAACCACCATGATCCGCCAAATTTTTACGGAGATGAGCGACACGGAGCTTACCAAGGCTGCGTTCATTCAGATCACTGCAAGAGACACACTGGCAGATGTGAACCGTGACCTCAAGCTGCTGGAAGCGCAGGGCTTTCGTTATGTATTCCTCGACGAAGTGACGCTTATGGAGGATTTCATCGAGGGCGCAGCGCTGTTCTCTGACGTGTTTTCGGCCTGCGGTATGAAGATCGTGCTCTCCGGCACGGACTCGCTGGGCTTCCTCTTCGCCGAGGATGAGCAGCTTTACGACCGCTGCATCCTGCTGCACACCACTTTTATCCCCTACCGCGAGTTTGAATCCGTCCTCGGCATCTGCGGCATCGACGAGTATATCCGCTACGGCGGCACCATGAGTCTCGGCGGCATCCACTACAACGAGACATCCACATTTGCCAGCAAGGAAAGCACCGACGAATACGTGGATACCGCCATCGCCCGCAACATCCAGCACTCCCTGCGCTGCTACCAGTATGAGGGGCATTTCCGTCATCTGCGGGATTTATACGAGAAGGACGAGCTGACCAGCGCCATCAACCGGGTCGTGGAGGATATCAACCACCGCTTCACGCTGGAGGTACTGTCGCAGGATTGGAGGTCCCACGATCTTGGCATTTCCGCCAGCAATCTTCGCCGGGATCGGAAGAAATCGACGGACATCCTCGACCGCATCGACCTTGCGCTTGTCACAGACAGCCTGCGGAAGCTGCTGGAGATCCGCAACAAGAAGGAGCAGACCGTGGTGCTGGACGATGTTCACGCGGCGGAGATCAAGGAGTATCTGGATTTACTGGACTTAACGCGGGAGATCGACGTGCTGCACCTGCCGGATGTCAGCACGAAGTCCGAACGCACGGTGATTGCACAGCCGGGACTCCGCTATGCGCAGGCGGATGCTTTGATCCGCAGTCTGCTGCTGGATGAAACGTTCAGCGCCCTGTCTTTGGTGGAGCGCACCGCCGTGCAGCAGCGCATCCTGACCGAGATCAAAGGGCGGATGCTGGAGGACATCGTCCTACTGGAAACAAAGCTGGCAAACCCCAAGAAGCAGGTGTTTGTCCTGCAATTTCCTGTGGGCGAATTTGACATGGTGGTGTTTGACCCGGAGGCAGGCTCCTGCCGAATTTTCGAGATCAAGCACAGCGAAGAAGCCGCGTCGCAGCAGTATCGCCATCTGATCGATGCGGAAAAATGTACTCAGACCGAGCATCGCTACGGTCCGATCACAGGGAAGATTGTCCTCTACCGCGGGGAAAGCCAAGTGGTAGACGGCATTCAGTATCAGAACGTGGAAGAATATCTGCGACATATGAACAAAGGGGGATGAATAAAAGCGATAGTGTTACGGAGAAGAATACAGTGACACAAAGCGAAAAAAGATTGGCCATTCGGCAATAGTAATATGAGGCGATTTATATCAGATTTTAAGAAAAGCATGGCGCAAGGAAACAGCATATCCTTTCTGTCAGGCCGAATGGGGGGTCAATACAGATCCTTCTTATAGGCAGTGCGCTACTACGGCTATGCTGGTTTATGATATGTTCTGGGATCGATCCACCGCATTCATGTGGATGGCGGAGGGACACATTCCTTCAATAAGATCAACGGACACTATATTGACCTTACCATCGAGCCATTGTTGACCTCTACCATATTCCTGTAGAGTACGAGCCGAACGATCTTTCTTTTTTTGTTTCCCCCGATAGCTTATTTGAACAAAAAAGGCGATGAGAAATAACGATCATCTCATTTTCGCGTTCCATCTGCCGCGGGGGACTTGCAGCTCTCATAGGAGTGACTGGGAAACTTTATCCCAGCTGTCTTTCATGCCATAGTCACCCTATCCGCCCCTGCGGGGCACCTTCCCATAGAGGGGAAGGCTCCGGTACGAGGGAAACCCGCCATCGCAGACCTTCGGGCATCGCCCTGTTTCGTCATCCTGAGCGGAGAGAAACGTCATATGTGAGATAACGAATGCCAGAACAGCTGCGACCTGAGTCGAAGGATCGCGGCGAAGCCGCCACGAGAGCCCTGAACCTTGAACCCTGAACCAAATGAAAGCAAAGTAAAAAGGGGCTGTGAAAAAATGAGGATTCATTTCTTCACAGCCCCTTTTTTTCATTGATATATCAAGGTATCAGAATTTCACGCGCAGCAGTCTTACAGCATAGAGGATACAGAGGATGGTGACGCCGGTATCTGCGAAAACGGCGACCCACATATTGGCATAGCCTAAGAGGCCCATGATCATGACGGCGATCTTCACGATGAGGGCGAAGGCGACATTTTCCCAGGCGGTCTTGATGACTTTTCTGGCCACGCGGACGGCTTTGGAGATGGCGAGGGCATTCGAATTCAGGAAGACGACGTCAGCGGCTTCGATGGCAGCATCTGCGCCGCTTCCCATAGCGGCGCCTACATCAGCACCGGCGAGGACAGGAGCATCATTGATGCCGTCGCCTACGAAGAGGACGGAGCCGATCTCTTTTCTGACTTTCTGCATTTCAGAGAGCTTGTCTTCCGGAAGGAGACCGGCGTGGATGTTCTCGATGCCGACGAGACTGCCAATGGCTTTTGCGCTCTTTTCATTATCCCCGGTCAGCATGACAGGGGTGATGTCGAGGGCTTTCAGGTCTTGGATGCCTTCGATGGTGTCGGACTTGATGGCATCGGAAATGGTGATGCGGCCGAGGAGGGTCTTGCCTTTGGCGACGTAGACGTCGGTGCCGACTTCTTTGTTTTCCGGAAGGGATGGGACAGAGATGCCGGAAAGGGCGAGGAGTTTTTCATTTCCGATATAGATGTCTTCGCCGTTCAGGTTGGCTTTGACGCCGTGTCCGGCGATTTCCTGCATGGAGGTGAGCTTGGGAAGAGAGAGACCTTTTTCATTCGCGCAGGTCACGATGGACTGGGCGATGGGGTGGGTGGAGTAGATCTCAGCGGCAGCTGCGAGGGCAAGGATCTCGTCTTCGCGCTTGCCGGCGGTCTTCACGATGCTTCTGACTTTGAATTTTCCTTCGGTCAGAGTGCCGGTCTTATCGAGGACAGCGGCTTTGGTATTCGAGAGGGCTTCCATGACGGTGCCGCCCTTGAAGAGGATGCCTTCTTTCGATGCGGCGCCGATGCCGGCAAAGAAGGAGAGCGGGACGGAGATGACGAGCGCGCAGGGGCAGCTGATGACGAGGAAGGTGAGAGCGGTGTAGATGCATTTATCCCAGTCTGCTCCGAAGAGGAGCGGCGGGAGGACTGCGACGGCGATCGCGACGAAGACGACGATCGGGGTGTACACGCGGGAGAAGCGGGTGATGAAACGGTCGATCTTTGGCTTGCTGGCGACGGCATTCTCGACGGAGTCGAGAATACGGGTGACCATGGATTCTGCGAGGACTTTTTCGACCTGGATGCGGATGGTGCCGGTCATATTGACGCAGCCGGAGTCTACGGGGTCGCCGACGGCTGCGAGGACAGGCTTCGGTTCACCGGTGACGGCGGAGGTGTCGATCTGGGTCTCGCCTTCGGAAATGATGCCGTCAAGCGGGATGCGGTCGCCGGGGCGGATGAGAAGGATATCGCCGACTTCGGCTTCTTCTGCCGGGATGGTCTCGGTGCCGCTCGCGGTCACGCGCTGGACGACTTCCGGGCGCAGGTCGACGGCGTCCATGATCTGGTCGCGGCTGCGGTCGGCAGCGAGGTCCTGGAAGTATTCACCGATGCGGTAGAAGAGCATGACACCGACGGCTTCCGGATATTCGTGGATCGCGAAGGCGCCGACGGTCGCAACGGTCATGAGGAAGGTCTCGTCGAAGAATTCCCCATGGGTGATGTTTTTGAGGGCGGTGTAGACGATGGGGCCGCCCAAAATGAGGTAGGAGACGAAGAAGAAATAGTCTCCGATGGAGGCAAGTCCTGCGAAAAGGCCGGCCGGCTGGTAGTGCATCAGCATGCCGATGACGAAGAGGAGGCCGCCGATGGTGAGCTGGCTTTTTTCGCTTTTCAGGCGTTCAAGGAAGGACGCTTCTTTTTTTGCCGCTGACTTTTTCTGCGCTTTGGTCGGGCGCTGTTTCTTTCGGATCTCGGTCGGACTTTCGACTTCGTTGCATTTTCTGGTCAGCTCGGGGATGAGGCTGTCCGGGTCTTTGGCGGTGAGTTTCATCGTCTTGGTGGCGAAGGAGATCGAGGCAGAGAGGACGCCGGGCTGGCGGTTTACGAGCTTTTCGAGCTTGACGGCGCAGGCCGCACAGTCGAGGGTGGGGATCTCATAGATTTCCGTTTTGAAATCGCCCTTGTCAGATGGCGGTACAATGCCGATATTTTCATCGACGGTGCGGCAGACGGAGAGCAGCTGCGGGATGAGATTGTCCGGATTTTCTTTGGAAATGACGCGGAGCTCTTTCTTCGTGAAGGAGACCGAGGCGAAGAAGACGGATGGCATTTCGCGGATCTTCCCTTCCATTTTCGCGGCGCATTCCATGCAGTCGAGGTGCTCCATGTGATAGAGACCGCGCTTGTATTCCTTTCCTAAGAAATCGCACTGGCAGGAGGCAAGGTCTTTGCCGCAGTAGTCGCAGTCTTCTTCGTCGATGCAGTCATGGCAGTGACAGTCGTTCTTGTGCCCGTCATGATGGTGGACGCCCTTGTCATGGAAATGACCGAAGGCGCGCCTTTCATCGATCGCAATGTCGGCATCGCTCTCCATGACATCGATCTTATTGTCCTTGTATTTTGCCATTTCAGGGTCATTCGAGTGGTCATGGCGCTCTTCCGGGATCTCTTCGCAGCAGCCACAGCCGCAGCCATTATGCTCATGGGAGTGGCCTTCGTGGTCATGGTCATGCCCGCAGCCGCATCCGTGCTCGTAGGAGTGGCCTTCGTGGCCATGGTCATGCCCGCAGGCGCATCCGTGCTCGTAGGAGTGGCCTTCGTGGCCATGGTCATGCCCGCAGGCGCATTCATGCTCATGGGAGTGGCCTTCGTGGCCATGGTCATGCCCGCAGGCGCATTCATGCTCATGGGAGTGGCCTTCGTGGTCGTGGTCATGCCCGCAGGCGCATTCATGCTCATGGGAGTGGCCTTTGTGGTCGTGGTCATGCCCGCAGGTGCATCCGTGTTCATGGGAGTGGCCTTCGTGGTCGTGGTCATGCCCGCAGGTGCATCCGTGTTCATGGGAGTGACCTTCGTGGTCGTGGTCATGCCTGCAGCCGCAGCTGTGATTTTCTTCATCTTCTTCGTGGTGTGCATGCTCTTCGGTGTGATGGACGGATTCCTGTGCCTGATGGCAGTGGCCGCATCCGCAGTGATGTACATGCTTTTCATCGTGCTTTTCCATGGTATATCTCCTTATCTGTAATGGAAGCGTTGCTTCCTGAGCGGTATGATTCTATGGTGCTATTTTAGCATTCTCTAGTTCCAACGTAAACGGAACATGAGAAACACTTTAATATTTCAAGTAGGAGAGGGGGAAACGATAGGTTTAGATAGGGCTAAAAAAGAATGAGTTCGAGAGGGGGGGAATAAAAATAAGAAAAGAAACGAGAAATGCGAAATGGCGGTGCGGCGCATAAAAAGCAGAAGCGCCGCGGAGTATAAATGAGATAATGTTTGAAAGTGAGTGGGGAGCGGGTTTCCCGTTTGGGAGTTCCAAACATCGTCCGCCTGACCGCGAATGACAAAGATTTCTCGCTTACGCTCGAAATGACGATACGGGGGAGTCTTAAGTCTCCTAGTCTCCTAGTCTCCAGCTGCTCGAGATCCCTAATTCCTAATCCCTAGATACTAGTCCCTCGCTATCAGTCACTAGTCACCAGTCACCTCTAATTGACCCGTAGCTTTTTTATTGACATGCCTGTATATTTATGCTACTATCTTGAATAAATAAGAAGGGTGTGAGGACTATGTCAGATAAAAAAGTCATTTATGAAGTCAAACATTTGCAGAAATCGTTCGGCAAGGTCGAAGTACTGAGAGATATCAATATGAAGATCGAGAACGGAGAAGTGTGTACCATTATCGGTCCGTCCGGGAGTGGGAAGAGTACATTCCTGCGTTGCCTGAATCTGCTGGAAACGCCGACTGGGGGCGAGCTGTGGTTCGAAGGGAAGAAGGTCAATGAAAAGACCGATGTGAAGATGCTGCGCCGCGATGTCGGTATGGTTTTCCAGTCGTTCAACCTGTTCCCGATGTTCTCCGCGGTAGAAAATGTCATGTATGCGCCGGTACATATTAAGAAGCTGCCGAAAGCGGAAGCGAAAGAGGAAGCGATGGAGCTTCTCTCCCGTGTGGGTCTTGCTGAGCGTGCGGATTATTATCCGGGCGAGCTCTCCGGCGGGCAGCAGCAGCGTGTCGCTATCGCCAGAGCGCTTGCGATGAAGCCGAAGATGCTGCTCTTCGATGAACCGACCTCTGCGCTCGATCCCGAGCTCGTCGGCGATGTACTGACCGTCATGAAGGAAGTCGCCTTGGGCGGCATGACCATGGCCGTTGTCACGCACGAGATGCAGTTTGCCAGAAGCGTTTCCAATCACGTCATTTTCATGGATAAGGGCTATATCGTGGAAGAAGGAAATCCCGAAGATATCTTCACCCATCCACAGGAAGAACGGACGCAGACATTCCTGAAGCGTCTGATCCATGCTGATATTTAAGGAGATGATGCGATTATGGATATGGTATTAGATACAGCTGTCAAATATAATGACATTTTCTTGTCAGGTGTGAAAATCACCATCATTATTTCTCTTCTGTCCTGCTTCTTTGGTCTTCTTCTCGGGATCATTCTGGCATTCATGAAGATCTCGGGCATCAAGGTCCTCCAGTGGATCTCGACGGCCTATGTAGAAGTCATCCGCGGTACGCCGGTCTTGGTACAGATCTCTCTCGTGTTTTTCGGGTTGCCGTTCCTCGGCATCCATTTCCCCAGCTTCCAGATCATGGGCGTCGACTTTGAAAGACTTTCCGCCGGTGTCCTTGCACTGATCCTGAATTCCGGTGCGTATGAGTGTGAAATCGTCCGCTCTGGTATCCAGTCCATCCCGAAGGGACAGCTCGAAGGTGCGATGTCGCTTGGCTTCTCGAAGTGGGAGTCTATGGTGCGCATCATCATCCCGCAGGCGATCCGCAACATCCTGCCCGTCATCGGGAATGAATTCGTCACCCTCATCAAAGAGTCCTCTCAGGTCTCTGTCATCGGTATGGCCGATCTGATGTACACCGCGACCACCATCCAGGGCATCAGCTTCCAGCCATTCCCGCCGCTCGTTATCGTAGCGATCTACTACTTCATCATGACCTTCTTCGTCTCCATGTGCCTGCGCGTGCTCGAACGCCGCATGAAGGTGAAGAGTGTGAGATAGCAGGAAATCGGCAAACGGTTCTTCGAAAGGAGAACCGTTTTTTGATTGGGGGGTGAGCAGCCCTCTCGCAACTATACCATGGCATTTGGATGACAGAATCACCATTTCGCTGTATAATAAAATAGAATTTTTATGTACAGATGGAAAGCGTGAGACGCTCCGAGAGAGAGTGGAGAATACGGTATTCTCGTATCGCAGCCGGGCTCTTGCGCACTTCCTTCTATTTCTCAAACGAGGTACTCCATGTTTATCGATAGAGCAAAGATTATTGTAGTCTCCGGTGCGGGCGGGGACGGGATGGTTTCCTTCCGCCGTGAGAAGTATGTACCGCGCGGCGGCCCGTCGGGCGGTGATGGCGGCAAGGGCGGCTCGGTCTTCATCAAAGCAAATAGCGACCTGAATACGCTGATCAATTTCCGCCGTCATAGAAAATTCGCAGCCAAAGCCGGTGCCAACGGCGGCGCCAAAGAAATGTTCGGCAAAAATGCAGAGGACGTCTTCGTCGAGGTGCCGCTCGGAACGATGGTCTATGACAATAAGACCGGCGAACTTCTGGCGGATATGACGCAGAATGGACAGGAAGCCCTCATCGTCAAAGGCGGGCATGGCGGCCGCGGAAATTCCCATTTCGCGACATCGGCTGTCCGTGCGCCTCTTTATGCGGAAAAAGGCGAGCCGGGTGAAGAAAAGGAGCTGCGCCTCGAGCTGAAGGTGCTGGCTGATGTCGGCCTTCTGGGATTCCCGAGCGTAGGGAAATCCTCTCTCATCCGCAAGGTATCCGGTGCGAAGCCGGAAGTGGCGGCGTACCATTTCACGACGCTGAATCCGATCCTCGGTGTGGTGAATCTGGACTATGAGAGAAGCTTCGTCATGGCAGATATCCCGGGCCTGATCGAAGGCGCAAGTCAGGGGACTGGTCTTGGGGACGAATTTCTCCGCCATGTAGAGCGTACGAAGGTCCTCATCCATGTGCTTGATGCGGCGGGCAGCGAAGGCCGCGATCCATTGAATGATTTCCATATCATTAATAATGAGCTCGAGTTGTATAGCCCGGAGCTTCGTCAGAAGAAGCAGATCGTCGCAGCGAATAAGACCGATCTCATCGATGACCCGAAGAAGCTGGAAGAACTGAAGGAGGCCATCGAGAAGGAAGGCTATGACTTCTATCCCATCTGCACGCTTTCCGGAGAAGGCACTCGTCCGCTCATGGAAGCCGTGTGGAAGCTTCTGCAGGAGATCCCCGATGTATCCTTCGAATCTCCGGAAAGGGCCATTGTATATGAAGCGAACAAGCAGGAATTCGAGATTGAGTGCAAGAATGATGTGTACTATATCAAGGGCAAGCGCGTGGAAAAGCTGGTCGGCATGACCGACTTCGAGGACTATGTCTCCATGCGCCGCTTCGACAGAGCTTGGAGATTCATGGGCCTTGACAAGCTCCTCAGAAAGGCAGGCTGCCAGGAAGGCGATACGGTCAATCTGTACGGCGTAGAATTCACTTGGTCGGAGAATCATAGTGAAGAGGAATAGCCGGTGACTGGTGACGGGGAGACATCAGCCTCTCGTGTCGTCATTTCGAGCGAGGCGAGAAATCTTTGTTATTCGCGGCCGAGTGGTTGATGTGTGGAAACCCCAAACGGGAAGCCTGTCATCAAGAGACCTTCGGGCTCGCTCCATACATATTCGCAGCGAAGCCGCCACCACAAGTTTGAAAGCAGGGATGAGTAGCTAGTGACTGGTAGCTAGGGATTAGGTTTGCGATACGAGAAAACCGCTAGTTTCAAACCTCCGCG